>Ga0307372_10003894_pt1 | contig 23498 bp, 22 predicted proteins | sample OX1MG_FD_202533 | JGI IMG/M metagenome (GOLD analysis project Ga0307372, IMG submission 202533) | Soil microbial communities from Risofladan, Vaasa, Finland - OX-1 | ecosystem: Environmental > Terrestrial > Soil > Coastal area > Acid sulfate soil | place: Finland: Risofladan, Vaasa | collected...
TGCCATTGAAACTTCGAGTTCGAGCGCGACGTTGCTGGGGCGACACGTCAGGGTATTGGTGGACCGCTGCGCGGGTTGCCAGGAGTGCGTCGTGCGTTGTCCAACGGGAGCGCTCTCCATGGAGCCCGAAACTTGGACCGCCCTCTCCGACGACGCACTGTGCGTGGGCTGTCGTCAGTGCGAGCGCACCTGTCCGTTCGCCGCGATTTACGTCGAGGGACCACTCGCGGTGACCGAGCGCTTCGACCCGCCGCTGTTTTCGCCGGTGGAACTTCGCGGCAACGTGGAAGAAACGCGGCGCGGCTACGACACCTGGGAAGAGGCCATCGCCGAAGCGAATCGCTGCCTGGACTGTCCGGACCCGACGTGCGTGCGCGGTTGTCCGGCGCATAACAACATTCCCCAGTTCGTCGCCGCGATCCGCGACCACGACCTGGCACGTGCCCACGAGATATTGAGTCTCACCAGCGTCTTGCCTGACGCCTGCTCGCGCGTGTGCAACCAGGCGGCCCAGTGCGAGGGAGCCTGCACGTGGTCGCTCGCCGGTGGTGTGCCGGTGGCGATCGGTCGCCTGGAGCGTTTCATCGCCGACCACGCCCCGGTGCCCGCCCCGACACGTCGATCGAAGGTCGCCGACGACCTGTCGGTGGCGATCGTGGGGTCGGGCCCGGCGGGTATTGGAGCCGCGTGGGACCTAGTCGAAGCCGGGGCGCAAGTTACGGTCTACGAAAAGGACGCCACGCCGGGGGGACTGTTGACTTGGGGAATGCCCGACTTCACCCTGCCCGACGCGGTCGCGACGCGTCCGTGGCGTCAGTTGGTCGACGCGGGCGTGAGTCTTCACTGTGACTCACCGGTCACGCCCGAAGCGCTTGAGCACCTCTTGAGCGTGCACGACGCGATCATCGTCGCCAATGGCGCCGGAGGCGCGATTCACCTCTCGGTGCCCGGAACCGACCTCGAGGGTGTCGTGGACGCGACGATCTTTCTGAAGGGGGCCAAGCGAGCTCTCGAACCCGACGGGGACCCCGGCGCGTGGCGCGACGAACTCGGCCTCAGCGACGGCGCAAATGCGCCACGAGTGTTGGTGCTCGGTGCGGGCAATACCGCGATGGACGTGGCGCGCATGGCGCGACGACTTGGTTTCGAGGCGACCTGCGTTGACTGGCTCGATGAGCGGTTCGCCCTCGCGCGACCCGACGAGTTAGCCGAGGCCCGCCACGAAGGCGTCGACGTGCGCTTCTTGCGCACGCTGACCAAGGTGCGGGGTGAGAACGGGCGCGTGTCGCGGGCGCTACTTTCGCACACTGAACAAAAGCACCGTGGCGACACACCCCAAGTTCTCGAACGACACGACGACCTCGGCGTCGACTTAATCGTGATGGCGATGGGCTATCGCGTCGACGCTTCATTCAAAGAGACCTTGCCCTCTACGCCGATCGTGAAGCGCGCGACGGGTCTCGCTCCGAGGCGGTGGACGGCGAGCGGAATCTTGAAGAACACCGCCTCCGCGTACAGCCACCACAACCCCGTGGGCGCGCTCTCGTTGGACCGAGAGGTGGGACTGTGGCGCGCGGCGATGCCGGTGCGCGAACGCGTCTGGGTCACTGGCGACGCACTGACGGGACCGGCGACGGTCGTTGAGGCCATGGCGCAGGGTCGTCGCGCGGCGCGGGCGCTTCTCGACGCCCAGCCCGCGCGGCCGGATCGTCTCGGGGACAATCGGGCACGTCACGCCACGCGCGTACTGGTGTGTTACGCCAGTGAAGGCGGTACCACGAAGGCCGCGGCGCAAAGGATCGCGGATCAGTTGAGCGCGCACGGCGCGTCCCCCACGGTTCACTCCATCAACGAGGTCGGCGTGGCCGAGTTGGCCGCGGCCGACGCGCTGGTCGTGGGGACCTGGGTCGAGGGCCTCGTGGTCGCCAAGGTCGGGCCGGCCAAGGCCATGCGCGCGTGGCTCGAAGCACTGGCGCCACTCGGGGGACGACCCGTCGGCGTCTTTTGCACCTACGGCGTCAATCCGCGCTCCACGCTGGCGGTCATGACGCGCCTGCTCGAGGCCAAGGGCGCCAAGGTCATCGCGTCAGAGAGTTTCGGCCCCCACGACCAGAATGGTTCGATACGCCCCCACAAGCCTGAAGCTTTCGCCAATCGCGTGGCCGCGAAGGTGGTGGCGAAGCAAAGTCAGGGCCTCTCGGTCTAACTCCGGTCCTCTTCGAGCGCCACCGCGAGGCGTCGCAGGAAGGAGCGCACGGTGGCGCGTGCGACGCGTGCGCCCAGCGCTTCGTCGAGGGCGTGTCCGGCGCGACCAAGCGGCGGTCGATAGCGACCGACGAGCGTGAGTTCGCTGCGCTCGGGGTCGAGTTCGCGCACGCCGAGAGTGGCGACCAGACGCGGAAAGAGCCCCGCGGGTCCGGTCGCCTCCCAGCGCAGTGGGACGCTCACGCCGTCGGCGTTTTGCACCGGCTCGCCTAAGTGCACCGCGACGGTCTTGGCGAGCCACGTCGACTCGCCGGGTCCCACGCGTACGACCATGTCTTCACCTTCTTCGCGCGCCGCGTCGAAGTGCGGAATCAGCCACGCTCCGGCGCCGGCCAGACGGTGTGCGACGCGGCTCATGGGTAGTTCCACGTGCACGACGTCGGTCACTTGGACGTCGCTGCTCGATGCGTGCCGGTGACCCACCACGTGGTACTCCCCGGCGGTGATTAACCGGTCGCGCTCGACGAGGGTGTCTAACGTGGTGGAGGCGAGTTCGGCCTTTAGCGCGGCGGTGGCCGCGGTCCAGGTCTCGTGCATCGGGCACACCGACTCCCACTGGCAGGGGCTGTCGCCCAGTACGCAGGTCTCGGCGTCGAGGGCGCCCTCGCCGGCTTCGACGATTTCGAGGACGGTGATTTCACTCGGGGGCCGCGTGAGCCGGTAGCCCCCGTGGGCGCCGAAGTACGAGGTGGCGACGTTGGCCGCGACGAGGTCGCCGAGGATCTGCGAGACGAAGGTACGAGGCACACCCATGTCGAGGGAGATCTGGCGCAATTTGATGGGCTGGTCGCTGTGGTAGTTCGTGGCGAGACATAACGCCGAGCGAACGACGTAGTCGCCTCGCTTGGAGAGATTGATCTTCATGGCGCAAGGTTACCGGCGCGCCCCACGTGAGGCGCCTCACTTGACGTCGTCCCCTTAGAAGTTCGGGTGCTCTTGGCCCGTGGGGTGGCGCAGAATCTTCGCGAGTTCCTGTTCGAGGTCGCCTCGAAGCGCTTGGTCCTCGCGACGCACGCGCCTCGTGGCGAGCGCCGCGAAGACACCGCCCAGAGTGATTCCCGCGAGCGCGGCGAAGGACCCCGCGATCAGCACGCCTGCCCACCACCCCAGAAGTGTTCCCACCGGGCCATCCTCGCGGCGCCGGCGCCGCCTCGTAAACCCTGATACCTCGTGGTCGTCGTGGTGGGTTTTCACGCACCGCCGCGTAGATACACGTAAATGTCTCGGGCCACTAACCTTCCGCCATGACTGAGATACTCGACGCCGTACGCGCCGGCGCCTCCGCTGAAGTCCTGGCCGGCTTGGCTATGCCCACAACCACGCGTGCGGTCTTCGTGCGCCGCGAAGACCAGCACATGTTTGAGGGCCTCACCAGTGCCGAGAAGGACCCCCGCCGCAGCCTGCACGTCGACGAGGTGCCCGTGCCCGACCTGGCGCCCGACGAGGTCTACCTCGCGGTCATGGCGTCGTCCATCAACTTCAACACCGTGTGGACCAGCATCTTCGAACCGCTCTCCACGTTCGGGTTCCTCGACCGCTTGGGCAAGGAGTCGATTTGGGGACGGCGCCACGCGCTCGACTACCACGTCGTGGGTTCGGACGCCTCCGGGGTGATCCTTCGCACGGGCTCGGCGGTGCGCAACTGGAAGATCGGCGACGAGGTCACCGTGCACTGTAACTACGTCGACGACCAAGATCCCGCCAGCCACGATGACTCGATGCTCGGCAATCAACGCATCTGGGGCTTCGAGACCAACTTCGGCGGCCTCGCGGACATCAGCGTCGTCAAGGCCAACCAGCTCATGCCCAAGCCCACCCACCTGACGTGGGAAGAGGCGGCCGTGAACGCTCTGTGCAACTCGACGGCCTATCGCATGCTGGTCTCACGCAATGGCGCGCCCGTCACGCAGGGCGAACGCGTCTTGATCTGGGGAGCGTCGGGCGGCATTGGCTCTTTCGCCGTGCAGCACGTTTTGAACTCGGGGGGCGTACCTATCGGCGTGGTCTCGAGTGAAGACAAGGTCGACACCCTTCGAGAGCTTGGCTGCGAGCACGTCATCAATCGACGTGAGAAGAACTATCGATTCTGGAAGGACGAGCACACCCAGGACGAAAGCGAGTGGCGAAGACTCGGCAAGGATATCCGCGCCCTCGCGGGCGACGACCCCGACATTGTCTTTGAGCACCCTGGTCGATCCACCATGGGCGCGAGCGTCTTCGTCACCAAGCGCGGGGGCACCATCGTGACCTGCGCCGCGACCAGTGGCTACATGATCGAGTACGACAATCGCCACCTGTGGATGAAACTTAAGACCATCAAGGGTTCGCACTTCGCGAACTACCGCGAAGCCTGGGCGGCCAACCAGACCATCGTCGACGGCAAGGTCATTCCACCGCTCTCGGCCACTTTCCCCCTCGAGCAGACCGCCGAAGCCACCTACGAGGTCCAGCACAATCGTCACGAGGGAAAGATCGGCATTCTGTGCGTCGCCTCGCACGAAGGTCTCGGTGTCACCAATCCCGAACTGCGCGCGAAAGTCGGCGAAGACCGTCTCAGCATCTTTCGCCGACACGATCAAAAGGGCTAGATGATGGAGCCGCTCCTTACAGAAATCGACCACGTCGCCATCGCGGTCAACGATCTCGACGTGGCGATCGCGTGGTACGCCGAGAATTTTGGAGCGACGGTCGAACATCGCGAGATCGTGGAGTCCGACGGCGTCGCCGAGGCACTCTTGCGCGTGGCGGACTCCTACATTCAACTGCTCACTCCGACGCGCGAGGATTCGCCCGTCGCCAAGTACCTCGCGAAGAAGGGCGAGGGCCTTCATCACGTGGGTTATCGCGTTGCGAGTTGCGCGCGAGCCCTTGACGCGTTGAAGGCGACCGGCAGTCGACTCATTGACGAAGTGCCCCGGCCGGGATCGCGTGGCACCATCGTCGCCTTCGTGCACCCCAAGACCTCATTTGGCACACTGATCGAACTGGTCGAGGATCCCCACTCGAAGGCTTGAGGCCACTACCGGGCAGTAATGAAGAAAGTTTTACTTCCTAGTAAGCCAGTAGTTCATTTCGTTTCGTGATTTCGCGCGCGACCGGGCGCCGTCTTCAATCGCGCGCGGTGAACGCCTTGGCTAGCCTGAGGACTCATGGAGCATTCAATGGCTGAACGCCTCGCCCAGCTCGAAGAGCGCAAAGCGGAAGCTCGCGTCGCGGGTGGTGAGCAATCGATTGAACGCCATCGCGCGAAAGGTCGCATGACCGCGCGCGAGCGCATTGAGTACCTGCTCGACGAAGATTCGTTCCAGGAACTGGACATGTTGAATCGTCACTACGCCTCGGGTATGGGACTCGAAGATTCGCGGCCCTACACCGACGGAGTGATCACGGGCTTTGGCAAGATCGACGGCCGCAAGGTCTGCGTCTACTCCCAGGACTTCACCGTCTTCGGCGGGGCACTCGGTGAAACCCACGGTGAAAAGATCCACAAGATCATGGACCTCGCGACCACGATGGGGCTGCCGATCATCGGGCTCAACGACGGGGCGGGCGCGCGCATCCAAGAGGGCGTCGCGGGACTCAACGCCTACGGCGGCATCTTTCGTCGCAACGCGCGCGCCTCGGGCGTCGTGCCCCAGATCTCGGTGATCCTGGGACCCTGCGCCGGGGGAGCGGTCTACTCGCCGGCGTTGACCGACTTCATCTTCATGGTCCAAGGTTCGAGTCATATGTTCATCACCGGACCCGACGTGGTCAAGACCGTCACCGGCGAGGACGTCACTCTGGAAGAACTCGGGGGAGCCTTGACTCACGCGACCAAGTCGGGCGTGGCGAACTTCGTGTTGCCCGACGAGAAGAGCGTGCTCGATGAGGTGCGCTACCTCTTGTCCTTTCTACCGTCGAACAATATGGAAGAGCCGCCGCGCATCATGAGTGGCGACGACCCCGACCGACTGTGCGAGAACCTTCGCGAAGTGCTGCCGGCTTCGTCCAATCAGCCCTACGACATGAAGAAGGTCATCACGGCGGTCGTCGACGACGGCGACTACATGGAGGTGCACGCCACCTACGCCCAACAAGTGACCTGCGGCTTCGCGCGCATCGACGGACACACGGTGGGTCTGGTCTCGAACCAGCCGCAGATCTTGGCCGGCGTTCTCGACATCGACTCGAGCGAGAAGGCGGCGCGCTTCGTGCGAACGTGCGACGCCTTTAACGTTCCGATCATCACCTTCGTCGACGTGCCCGGCTTCATGCCCGGCGTCGATCAAGAGTACGGCGGCATCATTCGTCACGGCGCCAAGTTGCTCTACGCCTTTTGTGAGGCGACGGTACCGAGAATCTCGATTATCACGCGTAAGGCCTACGGCGGCGCCTACGTCGTCATGAACTCCAAGTCCATCGGGGCCGACCTCGCCTTCGCGTGGCCCACCGCTGAACTCGCGGTGATGGGTTCGTCGGGGGCCGTGGAGATCGTGCACCGTCGCGAGTTGCTCGACGCGGAGGACCCCGAGTCCTTGCGCGCCGAGATGATCGAGGATTACGAGGAGCGTTACGCCAACCCCTACATCGCGGCCGAACGCGGCTTCATTGACGACGTGATCGACCCGGCCGAGACGCGCCGGATTCTGGCGCGCTCGCTCGACCTGCTTCGCGGCAAGCGCGAAGAGCTGCCCAAGCGCAAGCACGGGAACGTTCCCCTGTGAACTACGGCCTCAGCCCTCGGCCCGAGCTCTCCACCGAGGAGATGGCCGCGGTGGTGGCGGCCGCCGAAGAGTTGCTGCGTCGTGAGCGCCGTGTCGCGACTGACCGTGCGCCCGTCTGGCGGTTCTCGGGGCGTTGGTTCAACGCGGGTCGTTACTCGATGCGCCGTCCGCACCAGCTCAACTAGCGGCTTCGACCATCGTCAAGAGGTCGCCCATGATGGCGGCCAGGGAGAAGTCCTTGGGCGTGTAGACGCGCGCGACGCCCATCGCGAGCAGCCGTTGCGCGTCCTCGTCGGGCACGATGCCCCCCACGACCACGGCGGCCTCGACGTCGTTCGCGCGAAGCCCCTCGAGAATTCGCGGCACCAGCGCTAAGTGCGAGCCCGAGAGGATCGAGAGCCCCACCACGTCGACGTCCTCGTCACGCGCGGCGGCCACGATCTCCTCGGGGGTGAGGCGAATCCCCTGGTAGATAACTTCAAAGCCCGCGTCGCGGGCCGCGACCGCGATCTGCTCGGCGCCGTTGGAGTGCCCGTCGAGGCCGGGCTTGGCGACGAGCAGTTTGGGGCGCGAGCCGCGAACCTGCTCGAGCGCGCGCGAACGTTCGACGAGTTTGGCGAAGCCTTCGCCACGCGCGCTCGCCGTGGCGCTCACGCCCGTGGGGGCGCGGTACTCGCCGTAGACCGAGCGCAGGGTGTTGGCCCACTCGCCCGTCGTCCCGCCGGCCTTGGCCAGGGCGATGGTGGGCACCATGATGTTGTCGCCTGCGTCGCCACTCGCGGCCACGCGCCGTAGTTCTTCGAGCGCGGTGGCGACCGCTGCGTCGTCGCGGTTGGCTCGCCACGCGCGCACGTCTGCAATTAACTGCGCTTCGACGGCCGGGTCGACGGTGACGATGGCGTCAAGGCCCTCGAGGGTGAGTGGTGAATCGCTGGTTTCGACGAAGCGATTGACGCCCACGACTATCTGCTCGCCGGACTCGATGCGAGCAACGCGCTCGCTTTGACTCTTCACCAGTCGGGCCTTCAGCTCGTCGATCGACGCGAAGGCGCCGCCCTGGGCGAGCACGTCGTCGAGCTCCTCGCGAACGGCCTTGGAGAGTTCGTGGACCTTGGCCTCCATCACGATCGAACCCGCGAAGAGATCCGGGTACTCGAGGAGGTCGCTCTCGAAGGCCAGGACCTGCTGAATGCGCAAGCTCCACTGCTGATCCCACGGACGCGGCAGACCGAGGGCCTCGTTCCAGGCGGGCAGTTGAATGGCGCGCGCCCGCGCGTCGGCCGAAAGGGTGACCCCGAGCATCTCGAGGACGATGCGCTGGATGTTGTTCTCGGGCTGTTGCTCGGTGAGGCCGAGCGAGTTCACCTGTACGCCGTAGCGCAGGCGCCGCAGCGACGGGTCCTCGACGCCGTAGCGGGTGCGACAGATTTCGTCCCACAAAGCGGTGAAGGCGCGCATCTTGGCGACCTCTTCGACGAAGCGAACGCCCGCGTTGACGAAGAACGAGACGCGTCCCACCACGCTCGCCATGGCCGAGGGCGCGACCTTGCCCGAGTCACGCACCGCGTCAAGCACGTCAATCGCCGTCGCCAGCGCGTAGGCGATCTCCTGGACCGGGGTCGCGCCGGCCTCTTGGAGGTGATAGCTACAGACGTTGATGGGATTCCACTTGGGCGCGTGAACTTGGCCGTAGGCGATCATGTCGACGATGAGCCGCTTCGAGGAATCCGGAGGGAAGATGAAGGTGCCTCGGCTGAGGTACTCCTTGACGATGTCGTTTTGCGTCGTGCCCGAGAGAATCTTGGTATCGACGCCCTGTTCGTCGGCGAGCGCGAGGTAGAGGCCCCAGAGCCACGCGGCGGTGGCGTTGATTGTCATCGAGGTGTTCATCTCGGCGAGGGGAATCTCGGCGAAGAGCTGGCGCATGTGACCAAGGTGCGCTATCGGCACCCCGACCTTGCCGACTTCGCCGCTCGCCGCCTCGTCGTCGGGGTCGTAACCCGTCTGGGTGGGCAGGTCGAAGGCGATCGAGAGGCCGGTTTGGCCCTTGGCCAAGTTGGAACGGTAGAGCTCATTGGACTTCGTCGCGGTGGAGTGGCCCGAGTAGGTCCGCATCACCCACGGCTTGGCGCGTTCGCTCATGTGGCCCCCGGTTCGAACTGCCTATCGTCGATAATCGTAGAAGCCCACGCCCGACTTGCGACCGAGTTGCCCGGCGCTCACCATGCGACGCAGTAAAGCAACGGGTGCGAGGTGCGGTTCCGCGAACTCGTCGTAGAGGGCGTTCAGGATCGCGAGCGACGTGTCGAGCCCCACGAGGTCGAGCAGCGCGAAGGGACCCATCGGAAAGCCGCAGCCGCCCTTCATCGCGGCGTCGATCCCCTCGCGGGTGGCCACGCCCTGCTCGAGCAGGCGCACCGCGTGGTTGAGGTAGGGAAAGAGGAGCGCGTTGACGACGAACCCCGCCTGGTCTTTGACCTCGACCGACTCTTTGCCACAGGCCAGCGCGAAGGAGGTGACGCGTTCGATCGTCTCGTCGCTCGCGCACAGCGGGCGAACCACTTCGACCAGGCTCATCAGTGGCGCGGGGTTGAAGAAGTGCAGCCCGCAGACCTTCTCGGGACGCTGGGTTTGCATGGCGAGGTCGATGACCGGCAACGTCGAGGTGTTGGTCACCAGAATCGCCGCTTCGTTGATGGTCTCGTCGATCTCGCGAAAGAGAAGCTGCTTGATCGATAGGTCTTCGACGACCGACTCAATGACGAGATCGCAGTCGGCCAGGTCGCCCAACGCGGTCGTGGCCGACACACGCGCGCGAAGCGCCGCCGCCTCGTCCGGGGTGCGCTTGCCGCGTTCTACCTGCTTGGCCAGGGAGGAATCGAGCCCGCTTAACATGGCCTCGGCCGTGGCGCGCGATCGCGAGCGCACGATGACCGTGGACCCGGCGGCGGCGGCTACTTCGGCGATGCCGCTGCCCATGATCCCCGAACCCAGCACGCCCACTTTCGAAAAAGTCATGTGCGAACACTAGCGTTACCCTCGAGTAGACGGCGGTGTCATACTCTTTTGATGACGGTATCCGCCCTGGTCGTCGGCTCGCTTGCGGCGCTCGAGGAGCTGTTGGATGACCGTGATCTCTTTCCCTCATGGCCGGGACTCGACGTTGTGATCGTGCCGACGGGCGCCGCGTTCACTTCGATGGTCGAGGCCTCGGTCGCCACTTCGACGCCCTTTGAAACTCGCGGCGCGCGGGTGGAGGCGTTGATGATCGCGGACCGCTCGTCGAATGACGAAGCGCACTTCGTCGCGCGCCTGCACCAGGCTGACGTCGTGGTCCTGGCCGAAGGCTCCGCTTTGCACGCGCGCAGCGTGTGGCGCGCGAGCGCGGTGGGCGACGCGTTGGCGAGCGCGCGCTGCTTGATCGCCGTGGGAACGACGGCGTCGGTCCTTGGCTCGACGATGATTGATCCGCGTGGCGGCGCGCCCACCACCGGTCTGGGCTACCGCGAGGGTCTGGTCATCACGACCTCGGCGTCGAGCGAGCAACTGACGCGCACGCGAACGCTGCTCGAGGACTCGCTGGTCCTCGCCGTGGTGGGACCAACGGGCGCCGTGATCATGCAGGACTCAAGGTGGCGATCACGCGGCGACGTGCTGGTCACGCGAGCCAACGTCGTCGTTTCGCTCGATTCCTAAGACTCGGTGATCGTGACCGATTCGATGACGACGTCTTCTCGAGGCTTGCCCGAGGGTGAGCCGAGGTCGTTAATGACCTGGACGACGTCGAGTCCCTTGACGACTTTGCCAAAGAGCGAGTAGAGCGGCGGCAGACCCACCCCGTCGGGACCCGAGATGACGAAGAACTGCGAGCCGTTGGTGTGGGGACCGGCGTTGGCCATGGCGAGCGAACCGAGTTCGTAGCGTCCGGGCTTGGGCAGCTCGTCTTTGAATCGATAGCCCGGACCGCCGGCGCCCGTTCCCGTGGGGTCGCCACCTTGGAGGACGAAGCCGGGGATGATGCGATGAAAGACCACGCCGTCGTAGTAGTGCCAGCGCGCCAAGAACACGAAGCTGTTCACGGTTTCGGGCGCCGCCAGGGGATCGAGCGCGATCTCCAAAGTTCCCTTGCTGGTCACCATCGTCGCGGCGTAGGTCTTCGCGGGGTCGATGATCATCGGCGGCGCTTCGCTGAACTTCTGGCGTGGCTCGCTCGATCCGTCGGCGTTGGGAATATCGGTCATGGGACTCCTTCGCTGCTTAGTTGAGCTTCAAGAGGTCAACGACGAAGACGAGCGTGTCGTTGGCGGCGATGCCGGGCCCCTGGGCCACGGAGCCATAACCGAGCGCAGGCGGAATGATGAGTTCACGGCGAGCGCCGGCCTTCATGCCGACGAGCCCGTACTCCCAACCCGGAATGACGGTGCCCGCACCCAGGGTGAGGGTGAAGGGCTGCGAGGTCCACGAGGACTGGACGACCTTGTGCGAGGAGTAGGTGGCGAGCACGTATTGCACCTTGAGCTTGTCACCGTTCTTTGCCCCGGGGCCTGAGCCCGGGATCAAGTCCGAGACCTGTAATGAGGTCGGCGGTGTGCCCGAGGGCACGATGACGGTGGGTGCCTTGCCGAAAGTGCCCGCGGGCGAGGGCTGCGCGACGGGGGCGAAGGTGACGGGTTTGGTCGTGGTGGTGGACACCGGGGCGCTCGTCGTGGTCGTACCCAGCGTGCTGGCGATGGTCGTGGTGGTCGCGCTGGGGCCCGAACCACCCGCGAAGAGCAACGCGCCAGTCGCGATCACCACGGCCGCGACGACGGCGGCGATGACGCCTCGGCGAAGGTTGCGCCGGCGTTGGGCCGCGCGTTGTTGCTGGGCGAGTTTTTCTCGCCGCGCGGTCTTTTGACGTTCTCGTTTGCTGGTGGCCATCCGTTCGACTTTACTAGGCGCTCTCTAGGGCGCCGGTCGGCTCCGGTAACTTGGTTGTTATGGCACTCGTGGTGCAAAAATACGGCGGAACGTCGGTCGGAGACGCGGAACGCATCCGCGCCGTCGCCGAGCACGTGGCGCGCACCCGCGCCGGCGGGGACGACGTGGTGGTCGTGGTTTCGGCGATGGGCAAGTTCACCGACGAGTTGATTCGTCTCGCCGAGGAGATCTCTCCGCGGCACGCGCCGCGCGAGCGCGACATGCTCTTGACCGCCGGCGAGCGCATATCGATGGCCCTCGTCTCGATGGCCCTGGGCGCGGTCGGCGTCGAGTCCGCCTCGTTCACGGGGTCCCAGGCCGGCATCATCACCGACACGGAACACACTCGGGCCAAGATTCTCGAGATGCGTCCCGAGCGCATTCGAGAGGCGCTCGACGCGGGACTCGTGCCGGTCGTCGCCGGCTTTCAAGGGGTGTCGACCGAACGTGACATCACGACCCTCGGCCGAGGCGGATCGGACGTGACCGCGGTCGCGCTCGCGGCCGCCTTGAAGGCCGACGTGTGCGAGATCTACACCGACGTGGCCGGTGTCTACTCGGCCGATCCGCGCGTCGCGCCAAAGGCCAAGCGTCTCTCGAAGGTCTCCTTCGACGAGATGATGGAGATCGCCGCCACCGGCGGGCGCGTTTTGATGTTGCGTTCCGTGGAGTTCGCCCGGCGCCATCACGTTTCGCTGCACGTTCGTTCGAGCTTTACCTGGGAACCAGGGACCTGGATCGTGGAGGAGGACCCCACAATGGAAGAGGCCATCGTCTCGGCAGTGACCGATGACACGTCAGAGGCCAAGGTGACCGTCGGCGGGGTGCCCGACCGTCCCGGCGTCGCCGCCCAACTTTTTCGCCAACTCGCCGACGCCATGGTGAACGTCGACATGATCGTTCAAAACACCAGCGAGCAAGGCACGACCGACATCTCCTTTACGGTGCCCAAGACGGACCTCGAGGCAGCCCTCGTGGCGTGTGAAGCGGTGCGCGGCGCCATCGGTGCGGCGACTCTGACGAGCGACGACGGCATTGGGCGCGTCACCCTCGTTGGCGCGGGGATGAAGTCGAGCCCGGGCGTGACGGCGCTGATGTTCGAGACGCTTTCCAATAACGGGATCAACATTGAGATGATCTCGACGAGTTCGATTCGCATCTCGTGCGTGGTGCGATCGGAACGAGTCGGCGAAGCAGTGCGCGCGTTGCACACCGCCTTCGGTCTCGACTCGTTATAGCCCTTACACTGGACGCATGCGTATCGCGGTAGTCGGAGCCACTGGCCAGGTCGGTACGGTCATGCGCGCGATTCTGCGTGAACGAGACTTCCCCGTTGACGAGATCCGATTCTTCGCCTCAGCGCGCTCGGCGGGCTCGATGATCGAATGGCGAGGCGAGCAAATCGAAGTCGAAGACGCCGAGAGCGCCGACTTCACCGGTATCGAAATCGCCCTGATGTCCTCGGGCGCGGCGTCGTCGAGGGAGCTCTCACCGCGCCTGGCGGCGGCTGGGGCCGTCGTGATCGACAACTCCTCCGCGTGGCGTATGGATCCCGAGGTACCGCTCGTGGTCGCCGAAGTGAACGCGCACGCGTTGCGCTCGATTCCTAAGGGCATCGTCGCGAACCCAAACTGCACGACGATGGCCGCGATGCCCGTCCTGAAGCCGCTGCACCTCGCGGCCGGACTTCGCCGCATGACCATCGCCACCTATCAGGCGGTGAGCGGTGCGGGCCGCGAGGGCGTCGACGAACTCGCGGCCCAACTCGAGTCGTCGATGAAGTTCGACGTTCGCGTGCTGACCTTCGATGGATCGGCCTTCCCGCTCGATGAAGGCGTGAAGTTTCCCGCGACGATCGCCCACAACGTGGTGCCCCTCGCCGGTTCGATCGTTGATGACGGTTCCCTGGAGACAGGCGAAGAGCAAAAGCTGCGTGCCGAGAGCCGCAAGATTCTCGAGATACCCGACCTCTTGGTGGACGGCACCTGCGTGCGCGTGCCCGTCTTCACGGGTCATTCGCTGGCGATCACCGCGGGCTTTGAGCGCGAGCTTTCCCCCGAAGAGGCGACCAAAATATTGATGAGTGCCGACGGCGTCGAAGTCACCGACCTGCCCACGCCGCGCTCGTCGGCCGGACGCGACCCGAGCTATGTGGGACGCATCCGTCGCGCGACCTCATTCGAAAACGGCCTGTCACTCTTTATCAGCAACGACAACTTGCGAAAGGGCGCCGCCCTGAACGCCGTGCAGATCGCCGAGGCACTCGCCGCTCTTCGCTAGTCGAGGCCGTCGTGGGTGATTTGGCGACGCGCGAGGTTGACGCAGTGGTCGCCGAAGCGCTCGTAGAACCGCGCCAGCAGCGCGACCTCCACGGCGACGGGTACGCTCATCGACCCTGAAGTCAACTCTGCGGTCAGCGACACGTGGAGGTCGTCGAGTTCGTCGTCCACGTCTTCGATGGCGCCGACGGCTTCGGGCTTGCCGTCAATGATCACGTCCGTCGCCTCGCGCCAGATCGTGGCGGCGACTTCGCCCATGCGTTCGATAAGCCCTCGGCTGCGTGGCGACATCTCCGCGCCGAGTCCTCGCGCCGCTCGACGGGCCACGTGTTCGGCCAAGTCGCCGTTGCGCTCGATCTCGGGCAGGATACGAAGCAGCGTCACGAGTTCGCGGCGTTGATTGACGCTCAGGTCGACGCCGCGGAGCAGCTCGGCCTCGGCGGACTTTATTAACACGTTCACCAAGTCGTCGATCGCGAGGTCTTGTTCCATGACGCGCTTCGCGAGGTCGCGGTCGCTGGCGAGCAGGGCGTGGGTCGCGCCGGCGATGGCCTCACCCACGAGGGCGAAGAGTCGCACCAGGCTCGGACGCAGCTCGTCACCGAGGGGCACGAGCGCCGGGGTAGGCGCTGGGGCGGGAGCATCCGAGCGAAAGATACGAAACACGTTCAAAGGCTAGTGGGGTGTCACCGTGGCTCTCTAGGGTGGTGCAAGTGAAGGGAGCGTCGTGGTCGTTCTGAGTGCACTACTGGGTCTGGTGGTCGGGCTCTTGATCGCGGGCGCCGCGTTGAGTGCGCGGGTTCGCGCCGCGCGCGACGCCGCGGCGAGCGCGAACACCCAGCTGAAGGTTCGCGAAAGCGAGCTGGCCAACGCCCTCGAGACGGCGGCGCGACTGCGCGAGGAGCACACGGCGGCGCTGGCGAACATGGAGAGTCTCTTCGAGAACGTTTCCAACCGAGTGCTCAACAAGACGGTCCATCAGTTCAACGAGAGCCAAGAACAGGTCCAACGCGAGCGCAGCGAAACGCTCGACCGCACGCTCGCGCCCCTGAAGGACGCGCTCGACGAGTACAAGCGCTCCCTGAGCGAGTTCGACAAGCAACACGTCAGTGCGCTGAGCGACGTGAAGAATCGAGCGGAGGAGTTGTTGGCCGAACAAAAGCGCTCGCAAGACGAGACCCGGCGGCTCAATCAGCTGCTGGGTCGCTCGGACCAGCGTGGACGATGGGGCGAGATCCAACTCGCGAATATCCTCCAGGCGGCCGGGCTTGAGCCCGGCATCGACTACGACCTTCAGGTGTCAGCGGTCTCCGAGACCGGGCGAGTGCAGCGGCCTGACTGCGTCGTCAACATGCCCAACGGGTCGCGTATCGCGGTGGACGCGAAGTTCCCCTTCGACGCCTTCGAGGCGGCGATGTCGTCGAGCGATCCCCTCGAGCGCCGCGAGCTCTACGCCAAGCACTCGCGTGACCTTCGCTCGCACGTGAAGACGCTTCGCGAAAAGGCCTACTGGCAGGCCATCCAGCCATCGCCCGAGTTCGTGGCCTGCTTCGTGCCCAGTGACGTCGCGATCGCCGCCGCCTTCGAGGCGGACCCCGAGCTCTACACCCACGCCGCGAAGGAACGGGTGTTGATCGTCGGGCCGACCACGCTGTTGTCACTGTTGTGGTCCGTCGCGGTCGTGATCGATCGGCACAAGCTGGCGCTGAACGCCGAGAAGATCTACGACCAGGCCGCGCGACTCTTCGACCGCATTCGCCTCGTCGCCGAGCCGGTGGATCGCATGGGCAAGGCGCTGGCGACCAGCGTCGAGCAGTACAACAAGATGGTCGACTCGTTCGAGAGCCGGCTGCTCGTCACCGCGCGCCAGGTGCGCTCCCTCGGGGGGGCCGCGCACTTAAAGGACCTGCCCGAGCTCGTGGCGATTGAAAAGCTCACGCATCAGCCCAACGCGCAGAGCTGGGGCGTTGATGAGAACGGACCCGCCGAAGGCGCCTCGGAGATCTTGGCCCTCGAAGGTCTCGAAGAGAGCGATTTTCTCGACGAGTAAGTTCTCTCTTCGTGGCTCGAACCCGTGCGCAACGTCGACGCCAGAGCGTGCTTTTGAGCCTGGCGCTCGTGGCCACCCTCTTGATCTTGGTCTTCGCGCGCGACATTTCTCGCGCGGCGCACAACGCGAACGCGCCGCGGCGAAGCGAGAATCTCAGTTTCGCCGCGGCCGCCAACGCGCTCTTAACGAACGAGAACCAGTTCGACCAGCGCCTGGCGTACCTTCTTTCCAACGGTGCTTCGCTGTCGAGACCGATCTTCACGGCGCGCTTGACCCAACTCGATAACGCGCTCGCGGGTTGGTTGAGCGTCGTGCGCCAACTGCGGCATCCACGCCTGGCCCACGACGTGAACGCGGTGCTTTACAACTCGACGACGAGTCGCGTCGCGGCCTACGAAACCTTGCTCGCGCAGATAACGGCGGCGCTCCAATTGCCGTGGCGGTCGTCCACGACGTTCGTGAGTGACCCCACCGCGACCCAGACGCTGACCACGAGCGCTTCGGCGTGGAACCAGGCGCGCTTTTCGCTGGCGCGCGAGCCGGGTCGCGCCCGACTCGACGCGTTGAGCAACGAAACGGCGACCAAGTTCTCGACGTCGGGCCTGACGACGTTGGCGCGTTCGACGTCGCTCGCCCTGGTGCGCTCGGTGGCGATTTCGGCCCTGAGCGTTCGACCCGCGGCGTTGCCGGCCGCACCGGGGGTCATGTTGCTGCCCCCCGTGACGTCGGTGCACTTGGGCGTAACGGTCACCAATCAGGCCTTCGTGAGTCAGGCCGTCACCTTGATCGTTCGAGTCGTTTCGCGCTCGGCCAGTCCCGCGGTCTATCAAGAAGTGCTCCACGCGACCCTCGGCCCCCTGGCTTCGTACGCCTTCGTGCCCAAACTCATCGCCACTCAATCCTCGGAGCACGCGACGGTGACCATTCGTCTCGTCGGCGCGCCGGGCGGCGCGGCGCTGACCCACGCCGAGACCTATCAACTCGTCATGTCGCCTTCGGGCAACGGTTGACTTGAAGGGCTACGCGCGAGTTCGCCTACGATGACTACGCCCCCAGATTGAATCGAGGAATTGTGACCGAGTCCATTACCGTGACCGACAACCGCACCGGTGAGACCAAGGAAATTCCTATCGAAAATGGAGGCATCGCCGCGAAGGAGTTCACGCGAGCGGTGCCGGGCGTCTGGTTCTTCGACCCGGGCTTCATGGCGACCGCCGCGGCCGAGTCGGCGATTACCTACCTCGACGGCGACGCGGGCGTCTTGCGATACCGCGGCTATCCGATTGAGCAGCTCGCCGAGAAGTCGACCTACCTCGAAGTCGCTTACCTGTTGCTCCACGGCGAACTACCCTCGGCCGACGAGTTCGCGCAGTGGGAAAAAGAGGTGACCTATCACACCTACATCCACGAGAACGTGCGCAAGCGCTTCCTCGAGGGGTTTAACTACGACGCGCACCCGATGGGGATGTTGGTGTCGGCGATCGCGGCGCTTTCGACCTACTACCGCGACGCGAAGGATCTCGACGATACCGAGACGCTGCGCAGGCAAATCGTTCGCTTGATCGCCAAGATGCCGACCCTGGCCGCCGCCGCGCATCGCTTTTCGGTGGGAATGCCCTTCGTCTACCCTGATAATTCGTTGGGTTACACCCAGAACTTTCTTTCGATGATGTGGAAGGTCGCCGAACCGCGCTACGAAGCGGACCCGATCCTGGCGCACGCCTTGGACGTGCTGTTCATCTTGCACGCGGACCACGAGCAAAACTGCGGCACGACCGCGATGCGCATCGTGGCTAGCTCCCACGGCGACCCCTACGTGGCGACCGCCGCGGCGACCGCGGCGCTCTATGGACCTCGACACGGTGGCGCCAACGAAGCCGTGTTGAAGATGCTCACCAAGATCGGCTCGATCGAGAACGTCCAGGCCTACGTCGACACCGTCAAGTCGGGTAAGGCCCTGCTCGAAGGCTTCGGCCACCGTGTCTATAAGAACTACGACCCGCGCGCGAAGATCATCAAGAAGACCGCCGACGAGGTCTTTACCGTCACCGGCAAGAATCCGCTGCTCGACATCGCCTTGAAGCTCGAAGAGATCGCTTTGAAGGACGACTACTTCATCTCGCGCCGGCTCTACCCGAACGTGGACTTCTACTCGGGTTTGATCTACCAGGCGATGGGTTTCCCGCCCGAGATGTTCACGGTGCTCTTCGCGATTCCGCGCACGTCGGGCTGGTTGTCGCACTTCCAAGAGCTCTTACAGCAGGACTTGAAGATCGCGCGCCCTCGTCAGCTCTACATCGGCGAAAGCGAACGCGACTTCGTGCCGATGTCCCAGCGCGGCTAAAGCCTAGGACGACAGGGCCGCGCGCAGTTGCTCGGCGTGGTCGCTCGCGTGGCGCGTGTAGATGTTCAACCAGTCGTTCAAGGTGTAGCGTCCCGACTCGCTGTGCACACCTTCACGCTCGAGGTCGGCGTCACTGAGGCGTCGAAGGATCACCAGCGAGCTTTGCCGCACTGCGCGAAAGACCTCGACGGAGGGTTCTATGGGCAACTCTTCGTAGCCGAGAACCGATGAAGTCGCCCAGGCCGCCTCGTCGTAGCCCTGGATGAGCGAACCGGAGGGTTCGGCGATCAAGCGACGAAGCCGCGCGTAGCTCTGGGCCTCGGAGTCGGCCAAGTGGTGAATGATCTGGCGCGCGCACCACTCACCTGGCGCGTGACGGTCGAGCGCTTCAGTTGGCGCCTCCTCGATCGCGCGCAGCGCCTCACCCGTCGCTGCCTCGTAGTCGTGTACCCGGTCGCGCAGTTCCACTACGCCTCCTTTTTGATAACCCTGGTTAAACCCTCTTGCACCATGCTCACCTTCAACTCGCCGTCGCGCGAGAAGAGAAACCCTTGGGCGAGACCCCGCCCGCCGTGGGCGATAGGCGAGTTGGTGTCATAGAGCAGCCACTCGTCGGCGCGCAGGTCGCGGTGAAACCACATGCAGTGGTCGAGGCTCGCGCCCATGAAGCTGCCGTCGTCCCATCGAATCGAATGCGGCGCCAGGATCGCGTCGAAAAGACTCATGTCGCTCGCGTAGGTCACCACGCAGGCGTGCAGCAAGGGATCGTCGGGGAGTTCTCCATCGGCGCGGATCCACAGGCGCTGAAACGGCTCCTTGGCGCGCTTGGGACTCCAGGGCACTTCGCCGAGGAAGCGCTGGTCGATCGGGTGCTGTCGCTTGAACCACTCGTCGACGTCACCGAACTCGGCCTGGACCCGCTCTAAGAGGGGCGCGATCGTTTCGGGACCCGCGACGTCGGGCATGGCGATCTGGTGTTCGATGCTGACCTCGTCGTCGTGGAAACTTGCCTGCATGTTGTAGATGGCGCGCCCGTGCTGAATCGCGACGACGCGCCGGGTGGTGAAACTGCGCCCGTCGCGGATGCGGTCGACCTCGTAGAGAATGGGCGTCGTCGGATCGCCCGGGCGCAGGAAGTACGAGTGCAACGAGTGCACGCGTCCGTGGCTCACGGTTCGTCCCGCCGCCATCAGGGCCTGGGCCGCGACCTGGCCGCCGAAGGTGCGTTGGCGCTCTTCTTCGGGGTGGCGACCCCGGTAGGTGTTGACCTCGATGGTTTCTAAGTCGAGCAGTTCAACGAGAAACTCAAGGGCTTGGCTCATCGTTCCATTGTGACACCGCCGCGCTGGGATGCGAAGCGCCCATCGGCGCGCCCAGTAGACTTTCGCCAATGCGCGACCGTATCGAGTCCCTCGTGGCGTGGACGTCGACGCATCGGGGTCGAAAGCTCGTTCGATTCACGCTGACCTCGGCGATCACGACGGTGGTCTCCTTTGGCTCCATCGCGATCCTCTACGGTTTTCGCATCATTCCCGGCGTCATGTGGTCGACGCTCGCGGGCAACCTGATCGGCACGCTGCCCGCGTACAACTTGAATCGCCGCTGGACCTGGGGAAAGCGTGGGCGTAGCCACTTCCGCCTGGAGATCATGCCCTTTTGGTCGATGTCGATGCTCGGCATCGCGTTCTCGCAGCTGGGCGCCTGGTGGGCCAAGCACCAGGTGCACTCGCACAGTTGGAGCCACCTCTTTAACACCGGCCTCGTGACCTTCACCAACCTGTTCTGCTTTGGCGTGTTCTGGGTACTCAAGCTCGTGGTCTTCAACAAGATCTTCCAGGTCCACACGCTCGAGGACATCGAAGAGCACCTCGAGGTCGAAGAGGGCCTGAAGAGCTAGTCGCGAAAGTTCGTGAACTGAAGCGGCACGTCGAGGCTGGCTTCTTTCATGCGCGCGATTACCTCCTGGAGGTCGTCTCGTTGCTTGCCGGTGACGCGCACCTGCGCGCCTTGAATCGACGAGCTGAGGTTCTTCACGCCCATCTCCTTGATCAACTTGTTGATCTGCTTGCCGACGTCTTGGCTGATGCCGGCCTTCAGGGCGACCTTCTGGCGCGCCGCGCCGCGGCTCGCCTCATCAATTTTTCCCGGGTCCAGTGTCTTTAACGAGACCGAACGCTTCACCATTTTCTCTTCGAGGAGTTGATAGAGGGCCCGCAGGCGGTCTTCGGTGGAGGCGGACAGCGTGAGCTCTTTTTCGCTGAACTCGATCAAAGCGTCGGTGCCTTTGAAGTCGAAGCGGGTGGACGCCTCGCGGTTGGCTTGATCGACGGCGTTACGAACCTCTTGGAGGTCGACTTCGGAGACGATGTCAAAACTCGGCATGGCTCAATGGTAGAGCGCGGCGTTTGGCGGCTGAGTAAGGGCACTCACTAGAATCGACCGCGGGTCGGTGCCCGAGCGGCCAATGGGATCTGGCTGTAAACCAGACGGCTTTGCCTACGGGGGTTCAAATCCCTCCCGGCCCACCACGGTTAGTCCTGCGCTCGCGGGGCTAGCCGCGTCCAAAGATCAGTCGGGGAACTACGGTGTCGTCGGGCGAGCAATAGAAGGAGAGACGTGAGCCGACTCGGCGCAATGGTGACGCGAGTTCGACACACCTATGAACGCCTCGCGAGTGGGTGGGAACGCGGCGTCACGGTGCTCGAGCACCGCTACACGCCGCTCGGACGATTTACCCCCGGACCCTTCGGGGGATGGGGCTTCCTCTGGCAGCCCGCGTTGCTCGGCTTGCTCGCGACGAGCCTCATTCTCGCGGGCTGTTCCTTTACCAACTCGCCCTTCAAGCTGAACATGGTCAACACCTGGTTCTTCGCCGAGCCCTCCAATACCCAAGTCGGCACGCCGAGTGAGACGAGGTTGCTGCTGTCGATCGTGCTTGTCTATGGCGGCTTGGTGTTGTTGATGCGGGTGTGGCTGCGCCTGGCTGAAGTCATGAAGATTCACGCCGGGGCGCCCCTGAAGCAGCTCTGGGGGATGCTCGCGCTCTGGTCGCTCCCGATGATCGTCGCGCCGCCGCTCTTTTCGCGTGACGTCTTTAGCTACGCCGCCCAAGGCGAGATGTCGAGCTTTCACATCAGCCCGTACCTCTACGGTCCCTTCACCCTGGGCGCCGGAGCCAACTCTTGGGTCAAACCCGTCGATCCACTCTGGGGCAACACGCCCGCGCCCTACGGCCCCCTCTTTCTCTTCCTCGACGGCTCCATCGACAAGATCACCGGCCATCGCCAGCTTTGGACGATGGTCGGACTTCGTCTGCTCGAAGTGGTGGCGGTCGCGCTGATCGGCTACGGCGTGGCGCTCCTCGCCAAAGGTCTTGGTCGCGACTCCGGCGAGGCCTTCGTGCTGGCGGCGATGAATCCCCTGGTGCTGCTGACCTTGATCGGTGGCGCGCACAACGACGCGATCATGACGGGTTTTCTCGTCGTGGGCGTCGCGCTGGCCGTGCAACGACGTCCACTCTGGGGGATGATCTTTTGCTCACTGGCGACGGCCATCAAGGCTCCCGCCGCGATCGGACTGGCCTTCGTGGCCTGGACGTGGGTCGCCCCGCACGCCCAACTTCGCCAACGCGTTCGGCCGTTTCTCATCGGTGGCGTGATCGTGATGGCGACGCTGTCGGCCTCCTCGTTACTGGCGGGCTTTGGTTTTGGCTGGGTGCGCAACCTTTTGACCAACGGTACGGTGCGCTCCTGGGCGGCGCCCGCGACGGCCGCGGGCATGGTGATCACCAACACGCTGCACGCACTGGGGCTGCATTCGCTGGGACTCGCCCCGGTGCTCTCGGTCACGCGGTTTCTTGGGCTCTTGACGGCGGTGCTCTTGACCCTTTGGCTGCTCTGGCACAGCGAGGGGCGCGGTTGGGTGCGCTCGCTGGGCTTGTCACTCATCTTGTTCGTGGAACTGGGCCCCGTGGTCCAGCCCTGGTACCTCGCCTGGGGTCTGGTAATACTGGCCGCGAGTTATCAGGGTCGCGAGCACTTTTGGCTGTTGCTGCTCTCGATCACGGGTCCCTTCATTGGCCTGCCCGGGGGGCGCCCGCTGCTCGCCGGCCTGGTGCACGCCAATCCCTTGTTGATCGCCCTGGCCGTGGCGATCCTGGGCGGGGTGCTGGTGCTGCCCATGGGACGCTGGACCCAATGGTCGTGGCCCGAAAAGAAGCTCGAACTCGTCAACTAGCCCGGCACGCCCACGACGTACTGGTACTCCACGACGTCGAGCCACGCCCCGTGCTTTCGCCCCACTTCAATTTCCGTTCCCACCAGGGTAAAGCCGCATTTCTCGTGGAGGCGGATGCTGGACTCATTCTCGCCGACGATGCGCGCGATCACGCTGTGATAGCCCGACTCTTGGGCCACGTCGATCAGGTCGCGCAACAGGCGCTCGCCGACGCCGCGGCCCCGGGCGCCGCGGTGCACGTAGACCGAGTTCTCCACGGTCGTCGCGTACGCCGCTCGCTCGCGGAAGGGCGAAAGCGAGGCGAAACCGAGAATTCGCTCGCCGCCGGCGCCGAACTCGCCAAAGTCGTCCTCTTCGTTGACGTAGACGAGGCACTGGTGCGTGATCTGGTGGGCCTTGATCCAGTCGTACTGTTCGTCGAGGGTGCGCGCGACCAGATCAAAGGTGACTTTGGTCTCGACGACTTCGGGGTTGTAGATGGCGAGGAGGGCTAACGCGTCGTCACGTTGCACCACTCGGGTCCTCATAGGCCACCAGGGTAGTTCTGCGGGCTGGAACCCCTAGGCTTTCAGGCAGTACACTCTTCCTTCGCGACTTTTACGCGAACGCCCTCTTAGCTCAGTGGTAGAGCACTTCCATGGTAAGGAAGGGGTCGTCGG
>Ga0307372_10003897_pt1 | contig 23486 bp, 21 predicted proteins | sample OX1MG_FD_202533 | JGI IMG/M metagenome (GOLD analysis project Ga0307372, IMG submission 202533) | Soil microbial communities from Risofladan, Vaasa, Finland - OX-1 | ecosystem: Environmental > Terrestrial > Soil > Coastal area > Acid sulfate soil | place: Finland: Risofladan, Vaasa | collected...
CGCGCAGTTCGCGATCGATCGCGGCAAATGGTCGTTGCGGATGCTGGCGGCGCGCGGCCCGACCATCTACGCCGGGACCAACCAGATTCAGCACAACATTATCGGCGAGCGCGTGCTCGGCCTGCCCAAGGGCTGACGGCGCGCCGATCAATCGGGCGCGAGCAGGCGGGCGAGTGCGGGCGTGGCGGGGGCCGCGGCGAGATCGCTCCAGGCGCCCTCCTGCACCACGCGGCCGTGCTCGATCGCGATCGCGCGCGGGCATAGCCGCTCGAGAATTTCGCGGCGATGGTCAACCGCGATCAGGGTGAAGCCGATCGTGCGTTGCCATTCGGCGAGCGCGCGCGTGAGATCGCCGATCAGCGGACGGTCGAGCGCGACGAACGGCTCGTCGAGCAGGACCAGTGGCGGCCGCCGCGCGAGCATCCGCGCCAGCGCGACGCGCCGCGCCTGTCCGCCGGAGATTCGCCCGGCCGAGGCGCTCCAGATGGGTCCGAGGCCGAGCCGATGCTTGAGCTCGTCGACCCACTTGGCCGCGCCGTCGAGGTTCGGCGATGGCAGGCCGAAGCAGACGTTGGCGCCGACGCTCAGATGCGGAAACAGCAGATCGCGTTGCGTCAGGTAGGCGAGCGGCCGGCGGTTGAGCGCCAGCGCCGGCGGATAGAGCGTCGTGCCGGCAAAGCGAATCGCGCCGGCCTCGGGCGTTTCGAGGCCCGCGATGCACGACAGCACGGTGCTCTTGCCCGCGCCCGACGCCCCGAAAATCGCCAGGCCGGCGCCGCGCGCCAGGCTTAGACGCACGTCGACCGTGAAGTCGGGCCGCGCCTTGACGATATGCGCCTCAAGCATCGGCGTGCCGGCGTTGCGCCACGATATGAATCAGCCAGGGCAGCGGCAGCGCGGTGAGCAGGAAGATCACCAGCAGCGGCATCACGGCCGGCAGCCCGGCGGATTGCAGGTTCACCCAAATCTGCACGGGTATCCCGCTCGGGTAATACGCAGTAACGATCACGGCGCCGAATTCGCCGAGCGCGCGCACCCACGCGATACTCACCGCCGCCGCAAGACCCAGGCGGGCGAGCGGAAACGTCACCCGGCGGAAGACCGCCCAGCGCGTCAGGCCGAGCAGCGCGGCAGTCTGCTCAAGCTCGCGCGGCACCGCCGCGAGCGCCGCCCGAGCCGCCACGATGTAATAACCGATACTGACGTAGACCTGAGTCGCGACGAATGCGGCCGGACTATTGCTCGTCAGGACGCCCACGCGCAGCAGCCATGCGCCAAAAGGCGTGCCCGGTCCGAAGGCCAGCGAGAGCAGGATGCCCAGCGCGATTGGCGGCATCAGTACCGAGATGAGAATCGCCGCCTCCCATACGATGCGATCGGCACCGGCGCCGCGCGCCAGATACCAGGCCACCGGCGTGCCGGCGGCGATTACGATCGCCAGCGCGAGCGCCGTCAACGTCAGCGAGACGCGCACTGCGGCGGGGGTCGAGCCGGCCGCGCCGCCGTTCCAGATCCAGGGGCCGACCGGCGTGCCCAGCCCGATCAACGGGTAGAGCAAGGCTACCGCAAACAACAGCATGCCGAGCCGGCTCCACCATACGGATTGCACTTTCGGTTACGGCGTGAGCGCGGGCGCGTCACCCGGGACATCATAGTGATAGCGGGCGAGGATTGCGCGTGCCGCATCGCCTTGCAGCCATGCGACGAAGCGCGCGGCGATCGCGGGTTGCGCGGCGCCGGTCAGCACGGCGGCATAGAACACCAGCGGCGCCGGATGCGTCGTCTTGCCGTCAAGCGTCACGGCGGCGTGGCGATAGGCGTCCGCGAGGGCGGCGTCGCCGAGGTTGACCTCGCGGGGCAGCGCGATAAACGGCAGGCCGAACCCGGCGGGCTGCGTCTTGTAGGCCGAGGCGGCGTCGAGCTGGCCGGCCTGCAGGCGCGCCATCAGTTGGGGCTCCTGGAATATCTGTTGCGGATTGATCCGCGGGCCGAGAATATTCTTCACCAAATCTGGCTGACGATAATGATCCGCCGCGAGTTCGATAGTGAAAATGATGTTGCGGCCGAGCGGGTCGGTATGCGGGTCGGTGCGCCCGAAGCGCAATCCGGGCGATTCGAGAATGCGCCACCAGGGCGTGCCACCGGGCGTGTCGGTGTGCGCGAGGGCCTGGGCGAACCGGCTGTGCGGGCTGTACGCGATGACCATCTCGGTGCGCGCGATCGGGACCGCGCGGGCGGCCTTGCCCGCCACCAGCACCTGGCGCATCGGCTCGGAGGTAATCGAAATAAACACGTCGGGGCGGATACTGCCGGCGACGATCAGGTTGGCGAGGCCGGTCGAACCCTGCGCGCGGCCCTGCAATTCGGCGCCGAGCGCAGCGGTAATCGCCGGGCGGATCGCGCCATCCATCAGCGAGCCCATCGAGCCGGCATAGGCGACCTGAAGCGGGACCAGCGTTTCGGTGGCGCGGGCCGGGCGATTGGCGCCGCTGGCGGCGATCGCGATAAGTGCGATAATCGCTGTCACGAAACCGGCGTGCGTCCGCGCGGGGCGGCCAATCGCGATTTTCATCACCCGCCATTTATGCCATCGTGAGGACGGATTGACAAGTATCATGGCGAATAGCGCAGACCTTTTGCGGCGCGCGCGCGAGGCCCGCCGGCTGACCCAGGTCGAGATGGCCCGCCGCACCGGCATTTCGCGCCAGGCGCTCGGCGCGATCGAAGCGGGCCTCTATCAGCCCGGCGTCACGGTCGCGCTCGCGCTTGCGCGCGAACTCGGCGAGACCGTCGAGAATCTGTTCGGTGCGGCCGATTCGGCCATCGCCGATCACGTCGGCGCCGACTGGAGCGAGGACGCGCGAGCCGCGGCGGAGCGCCCGGCCGGGGCGCGGCGGGTGGCGCTCGCCCGGGTGGGCGGCAAGATTGTCGCGATCGCGCAACCGGTGGCGCGCCTGACGCTGGCGCCGCCAGCGGGCCTGGTAGAGCGCGCGGCGGGCCATCGCGCCGAGGTTGCGACGTTTCTCACGCCCAGCGAAATCGATTCCGCCCTGCTCATCGCGGGCTGCGACCCCGCGGCGGCGATTCTGGCGGATTGGCTCGCGCGCCATCGCGCGCCGGTCTCGGCGATTGCCCTGCCCTGCTCGAGCAGCCGCGCGCTCGACGCGCTGGTCGGCGGACGCGCGCAGGTGGCCGGGATGCATCTGCGCGATCCGGGCAGCGGCGAATACAACCTCGCGCCGGTGCGCGAGGCTCTTGGACGGCGGCGCGCGACGGTGGTGACTTTTGCGCGCTGGGAGCTCGGCCTGGCGACGGCGGTACCCAACCGGCTCGGCATCCATGGCATCGACGATCTGATCCGGCGCGGCGTGCGGATCGTCAATCGCGAGATGGGCGCGGGCGCCCGCCTGGCGCTCGACGAGGCGCTGGCCCAAATCGGCGCCGGCGCCGCGCGGATTGCGGGCTACGGCGACGAAGTCGGTGGCCATCTGGAAGTCGCCGCGGCGATCGCCGCGGGGCGGGCCGACGCCGGCATGACGATACGCCTCGCCGCCGACGCGTATGGTCTGGGCTTTATTACGCTGCGCGAAGAGCGCTACGATCTGGTGATCTTGGACCGCGAACTCGAGACGCCGCCGGTGCGGGCGATGCTCGAGGCGCTGAACTCGCGCCGCTTCGCGCGAGAAGTCAGCGACTTCTGCTCGTACGACACGGCCCTGATGGGCCGCGTGGTCGCATCGGCAGGCGCGGCCGTCGGCAGTCGCTGATCCGATGGCTCACGGTTGGTCCGCTTGCGCGCGGGCGACCGGGGCGACTATCGCTTTCAACAGCATTTACAAAAGGAGCAAGCATCATGGCAACCGCATCAATGTCCGTGGAAAGGGCCGCTGCGGGAATCAAAAAGACCGCGCTGTTCGAATTCCTGCGCCAGCCCAAACGCCTGCTGATCGGCGGCAAATGGGTCGCCGCCAAGTCGGGCAAGACGTTTGAAACGGTCAACCCCGCCAACGAAGAGGTCCTGGCGATGGTCGCCGAGGGCGACAAAGCCGACGTCGACGAGGCCGTCAAGGCGGCGCGCAAAGCGTTCAGCGAGGGCCCGTGGTCGCGTCTGAGTCCGCATCAGCGCGCCCGCTTTCTCTTTCGCATCGCGGAGTTGATTGACGCGAACGCCGACGAACTAGCCGAGCTGGAAACGCTCGACAACGGCAAGCCGGTAACGCAGTCCAAGGCAATCGATATCGCGGGCGCGGCCGAAACCTTCCGCTATTACGGCGGCTGGGCGACCAAGATTTATGGCGAGACCAATCCGTCGGACCCCACCATGTTCAACTACACGCTGCGCGAGCCAGTCGGCGTATGCGGTCAGATCATCCCGTGGAATTTTCCGCTGCTGATGGCGGCATGGAAGGTCGCTCCGGCGCTGGCCTGCGGCAACGTCGTGATTCTCAAGCCGGCCGAACAGACCCCGCTCACGGCGATCCGCCTGGGCGAGTTGATTTGCGAAGCCGGATTGCCCGACGGCGTGGTCAACATCGTCACCGGGATGGGCCCGGGGGCCGGCAGTTCGATCGCCGAGCATCCCGATATCGACAAGGTCGCCTTCACCGGATCGGGCGAAGTCGGCAAGCTGATTCTCAAGGCCTCGACCGGCAACTTAAAGCGCGTCTCGCTCGAGCTGGGCGGCAAATCGCCCAACATCATCTTTCCGGACGCCGACATGCCGGCGGCAGTGACCAACGCGATGATGGGGGTGTTTTTCAACTCGGGCCAGGTCTGCTGCGCGGGCACGCGGATCTTCGTGCAAAAGGAGATCGAGGATCAGTTCACCGAGCAACTCGTGCAATTCACCGGCGGCATGAAGATGGGCAATCCGCTCGACACCGGCACCGTGATGGGTCCGCTGGTTTCGCGCGAACAGCACGATCGCGTGCTGAACTATCTGAAGGTCGGCAAGGAGGAAGGGGCGCACGTGAAGACCGGCGGCGGCGTAGGACCGCACGAGCGCGGCTACTTCGTGCAGCCGACGGTATTTGCCGACGTCAACAACGACATGCGCATCGCGCGCGAAGAGATCTTCGGACCGGTCGCCGCGGTGATTCCCTTCAAGGACGAGAACGACGCGGTGCTGCAGGGCAACGATACCGACTACGGCCTGGCCGCCGCGGTCTGGACGCGCGACATCGGCCGCGCCCACGCAGTCGCGCGCAAGCTCAAGGCAGGCACCGTATGGATCAACTGCTACGGCGTGCTCGACCCGATTTCGCCCTTCGGCGGCTACAAGCAATCGGGCTTTGGCCGTGAACTGGGCAAGCATGCGATCGAGCTGTACACCCAGATCAAATCGGTCTACGTAAAGCTGTAACGCTCGCCCCATCAGGATCGAGCGCCTGGGCGCCCCCGCACGGGGCGCCCATTTTTATTTCCGCAAATTACGTCGAACCATCCGGCGGGCGCTGGTAAGATCGGGGGCGGGATACGCGGGGATCGAAGCCGCTATCCCGTCCGACGGAGCCGCCCGCAAAAGGAGCTACCGATGTCTTCAGACCAAGCATCGCTTACCGAACGTCCCGCGTGGCGCGCGCTTGCGGCGCATTACGATCAGATCCGCGACGTCCATCTGCGCACGCTGTTCCACGACGATCCGGCGCGCGGCGAACGCCTGGCGGCCGAAGCGGTCGGGCTCTACTTCGACTACTCGAAGCATCGCATTACCGACGAGACCCTGCGCCTGCTGCTCGCGCTGGCCAACGAATGCGGCCTGCGCGGGCGAATCGACGCGATGTTCCGCGGCGACAAAATTAACGTCACGGAAAAGCGCGCGGTCCTGCATGTCGCATTGCGCGCACCGCGCGACGCGTCGATCCTGGTCGACGGCAAAAACGTGGTGCCGGAAGTGCACCAGGTGCTCGACCGGATGGCGACGTTCGCCGAGCGCGTGCGTTCCGGCCAATGGCGCGGGCATACCGGCAAGCCGATTCGCGCGGTGATCAATATCGGCATCGGCGGCTCCGACCTTGGCCCGGTGATGGCCTACGAGGCGCTGCGGCATTACAGCGATCGCAAACTCGCGATGCGCTTCGTCTCGAACGTCGACGGCACGGACTTCGCCGAGGCGACGCGCGATCTCGACCCGGCCGAGACCCTGTTCATCATCTCGTCCAAGACCTTCACCACGCTCGAGACGATGACCAACGCGCTGAGCGCGCGCGAATGGAGTCTCGAGGCGCTGGGCGACGAAAAGGCGGTCGCGAAGCATTTCGTCGCGGTCTCGACCAACGCCGCCGAAGTGACCAGGTTCGGCATCGACACGGCCAATATGTTCGGCTTCTGGGATTGGGTCGGCGGGCGCTATTCGATGGACTCGGCGATCGGCTTATCCACTATGATCGCCGTCGGTGCGGAGAACTTCCGTGCGATGCTCGGCGGGTTCCATGCGATGGACGAGCATTTCCGCACCACGCCCTTCGCGCGCAACCTGCCGGTAATCATGGGGCTACTGGCTATCTGGTACAATAACTTCTTCGGCGCGCAGACCGTTGCCGTGCTGCCCTACGAGCAATACTTAAAGCGGTTTCCCGCCTACCTGCAGCAACTCACGATGGAGTCCAACGGCAAGCACGTCACGCTCGAGGGTGCGCCCGTCAACTACCAGACCGGGCCGATCTTCTGGGGCGAGCCGGGGACCAACGGACAGCATTCGTTCTACCAGATGATCCATCAGGGTACGAAGATCATTCCGTGCGACTTCATCGGGTTTTATCATGCGCTGAATCCGCTCGGACGCCATCACGACATGCTGCTGGCGAACGTGTTTGCGCAGGGCGAGGCGCTGGCTTTCGGCAAGACGGCCGAGCAGGTCAAGGCCGAGGGCACGCCCGACTGGCTATTGCCGCATCGGCTGTTCGAGGGTAATCGACCGTCGACGACGATCCTCGCCGACGCGCTGACCCCCGCCGCGCTGGGCGCGCTGGTCGCGCTTTATGAGCATAGCGTGTTCACGCAGGGCACGGTCTGGAATATCAATTCATTCGATCAATGGGGCGTCGAACTGGGTAAAGCGCTCGCGCAGAAAATTATTCCCGAGCTGGAAAATCCGGCCGCACCCGATTTGCAACATGATAGTTCGACCAACGCGCTGATTCGCCGCTACCGCTCGAATCGCGCGAAGTGAGATTGCCCGGCGCGGCAAGTGGCTATTCGCACTTATTCGGCGTTGGCGGCGGCCGGCGCGGAGGTCTCGGCCGGGCTCGCTGAGTTCGCGTCCTTGGGCTGCTCGACATGCACCGAGAGGATCGCACCGTCGCCGCCGTAGGTGACGTGATACAGCGTCAGTTTCTTTTCGGTTTGCGCAAGGCGCAATTGCCGCACGACCAGGGAAGCCCCTCCGGTGAAAACCCCCAACGCGATATTGCGCGGCCGCACGGTCGGATTCACGAACTTGGTCCCGTCGGGGTAGAAGGCGTAGGTATCGACGACGAGGCCGTTTGCGCTGGTCGCACTTTCATTGGGATCGCCGAACTTCGCCTGCACCGCCGAACGCTGCACGCCGGGCCGCAGGACTTCCGGATCGTAATGGACCGAAGTGTCTTTGAGTGTGAAGCTCTGGATCGACGCGGTCGGCCCGTAGTTGGTCCCGGGCGCGACCGGCTGGAAACGAGCGCATCCGCCGGCCGCGACAATCGTCACGGCGAGCATCGACGCGGAAATGAAGAGCGATAATCTGGCTTTCACCAAGCTGACCTCCACCGCACACGCACCTGCGCATACGAATTCACGGTTACGCGTTCAAATGTGCCGAAGCGCGCGCCTTAATGCCAGCGCCGCGAACGCTGTCATGAACATATCGAACGCTTGCCCGGGAGCGCGAAAAATTGACTTACTGCCTTTAGACGATACTCCACAGGAGAGCGTACCGATGCATGACCTGGTAATCCGCAACGGCAAGATCGTGGACGGCACGGGCGCGCCCGCGCATTTCGGCGACGTCGCGTTCGATGGCGGCGTGATCACGAGCGCGATGCGAACCTGGCGGCACGGGCCGCGCGTGAGGGAATCTCGCCGGCCGAGCTGGCCTACGACCTGATGCTCGAACGCGAAGGGCGCGCGCCTCACGCTCGAAACCGCCGTCCAGCGCCAGACCACCGACACGGCCAATCTATACAGCCTGCACGATCGCGGTGCGCTCAAGCCGGGCATGAAGGCGGACGTCAACGTGATCGATCTCGAGGGGCTCAAGCTGCATGCGCCGAAGATGGTCTTCGACCTGCCGGCCGGCGGCCGGCGCCTGATCCAGCACGCGGACGGCTACCGCTACACGGTCGTCAGCGGCGAAGTGATCTATGAAAATGGCGAGCCGACCGGCGCGTTGCCCGGCAAGCTGATTCGCGGTCCGCAGCCGGCCCCGGGTGCGGCGTCCTGAAAGCGCGCGACTAAGCAATAGCCGCGACCACGGCCGCGTTCGCATCCCGGGCGCGGCCGTTATGCGTCCGGCACAGGCGCGTTTGCACCGCCGTGCCGCGGCGCGGATTCACCAGGCGGATTCGAGTAGCGCGACAACTTCCGGCGCGGTCGCCGGGGCCGCGCCGGTAATCGATGCGCCGCGCGCGGCGAAGGCCTGCGCAATCCGGGCCAGGTCGCCACGCCCAACGCCTAAGTCGCGCAGGCGCGCGGGCAGTGCGAGCCGGGCGATCAGCGTATCGAGTTCGTCCGCCAGATGGCCGGCGGAGTCGGCGTCGCTCGAGCCCTTTGCACCGAGGCCCAGCGAGCGCGCCAGCTCGGCCTGGCGCCGCGCGTGTGCCGAATCGCGCGCCGCCCCAACGCGCAGAAAGGCGGGCAGCGTGACGCATGCGGCGAGTCCGTAGGGCACGCGGCAAAGCGCGCCAAGCTCGTAAGCGATCGCATGGCTGGGCAGCGCGGCAGGCGCGGGCGCCAGCGCCAGCGCGCGCAGCGGCGAATGGTCGGCCATCCAGGCGGCAACCTGCGCGCCGGCGCGCGCGTCGAGATCGGCGGGCGCGTCATACGTTTGCGGCAGATACGTCAGGAGCGCGCGCGCGGCGGAAATCTTCAGCACGTCGCCCACCGGATGAGGCGATGCGGCACAGAACACCTCGATCGCATGGTCGAGCGCCATCACGCCCGAGCTGAGCCACAAGCCAGGCGGCGTGGCGAGCGTCGCCTCGGGATCGTAGATGATCGCGCGGCTGGCGGCGGCCGAACTGGTGTAGGAGCGCTTGCGGCCGCGGGCGAAATCGGTTGCGCTGAAGCTGCGCGTGTACTCGGCGCCGGAGAGCGTGGTCGGGATGCTCAGTTGCGGGATGATGCCGTTGATCAGATGGAACGGCGCGTCGATGAACGCGGCGAGCGCGCCCGGGCGGTCGATGCCGGCCGCGATACAGATGCGCAGGGCTTTGGCGGCGTCGATTACGCTGCCGCCACCGACCGCGACGATCAGTCCCGCGCCGCATCGGCGGGCGGCGGCGGCGGCGGCGACCGCGCTTTCGAGCGGCACGTGCTCGAACGGGGCGGCGAAGGTTGCGGCGTGGCGCGTGCCGAGTATCGCGGCGATCCGATCGATCAGGGCGCCGCGTTCGAGCGCGCGCGCGGTGAGGATCATCACGCGCGCGGCGCCGAAGCGTTCGACTTCGGCCGCCATCGCGTCGAGCGTGCCGCGTCCGTACACGATTCGTTCGACGGTCGGCAGAAACTGAATCACGCCGCCGGGCAATGCGTCGGGCATGGCGGCAATCCTATCATTTAGTCCCCGCCCGGCGCGTGATTTTGACGGGCGTGCGCGGGCGATGTTAGGCTCCGCTCGAATTCTCAGGAAAATTCAATGTTCGGGCGGAGGCCGCCGCGATGGAATTTGGCATCGGATTCGATACGCACGTCGACCAGTGGGAGCTTGCGCGCTATGGCGAGGAACTCGGCTACGATCGCTGCTGGGTGCCCGATTCGCAGATGATCTGGTCGGACTGCTACGCGACGCTCGCGCTGGCGGCGGCCAACACCAGCCGGATCAAGCTCGGCACGGGCGTGGCGATCGCGGGCACGCGGATCGCGCCGGTCACGGCGCATTCGATCGCGACCATCAACCAGATCGCGCCGGGGCGCGTCTTCCTGGGCCTCGGCACCGGCCATACGGCGATGCGCGTGATGGGTCAGAGCCCCATGCCAATCGCGGAGTTCCGCGAATATCTGCGCGTCGTGCGGATGCTGCTGGCGGGCGAGGCGGTGGACTATACCTATCGCGGACGCACGCGCGAGATCGCGTTCCTGCATCGCGATCGCCACTTCATCAACTTGGACAAGCCGATACCGATCTATGTCGCGGCCAACGGACCGCGCGCGGCGCGCGCCGCCGGCGAATTCGGCGACGGCTGGGTTACGGCGGGCGGGATCAACGCGAAGATCGCCGGGCGCATGGCGCAGATCGAAGAGGGTGCAAAGGCGGCCGGCCGCACGCTGGCGGCGGATTTCCATATCACGTCGCTGACCAGCGCATGCGTGCTGCGCGCGGGCGAATCGTTGACCTCCGAGCGCGTGATCAATGAAACCGGCGCGCAGGTCGCCAGCGCCCTGCATTTCGTATACGAGGCGTGGCGCACGCGCGGCCGGAGCGACGACGCGATACCGCCGTTTTTCCGCGAAGTGTGGGACGACTATCTCAAGCGCGTGGAGAATTTCAGCCTGCCCGCGGCGGCGCGCTTTCGCCAGATCCACGACGGGCACGGAACCTATCTCCAGCCCGGCGAGCGCAAGTACGTCACGCCCGCGGCGATTCGCGGAACCTGCCTGGTGGGCGAACCGGACGAGATTATCGAACGGATCCGCGCGATGGAGCGCGCCGGAATCGGCGAGGTGCTGATTTTGCCGCCGGCGGATTTTCAGCGCAACGTCTTTCGCGATTTCGCCGAGCAGGTGATGCCCGCGTTGCGCTGAAAGCGCCCGCTAACGCCGGAGCGCCGCGATAGGCTAGGCTCCAGCCCCGGCGCGGCTTTGCCTGGCGGCCTGCGCATCGGGAAGATGGCTGGCGGGCAGCGTGCATGAATGGCGCGCGCCGCGAACAAGGAGATCGGCCCGGCGAAGTTTCACAGCCGGACGTAATTGGCGATGGGCTCGGTAGTCAAATTAAGCCGGCGGCGGCCGATCGACCCGCCCGTCCGGCGTATCCGATCGACGGAGCAGCGCGAGGCCGAGGACTGGCGATCGCTGTTCGTACTGGCGACGGTGTTTTCGGCCACGGCGGTGGCGATGGCGATCGCGGTGGTGGTGGCCGGCTCGAGCAATTGGGCCGAGGCGATTCCGCTCATCGCCTGCGTGGTGGTCATCGCGCTGACCAAGGTGGTGCTCGCCGACGCGGTGTTCTTCATCATGCTTCGATCGGACACGCACGCCGAAGCCAAGGCGATGGCGGCCGCCGCGGACGCGCGCGCGGCCGGCCTGGTAATTCGCCGCGCACCGCCGCCGCCCAGAATGCGCCAGATTAAGACGCGCCAGACCGGTAGCCGGCCGCGCAAGCCGGGACAGGGTGCGATCCGGCTCGCGCCGCCTGCGCGCAAACCCGGCGGCACCGCGCCGCGTCCCGACGATCGCTGAGCGCTCACACACGCCGGTTAAAAAACGGCGCGGCCGGTCCAGCCGTCCACGCCGCGAGCGGGTGACGTTGACGCTTCACGCCGACATTGCGATCGATTAGCTGCAGAGCACCTCGTTGGCGTGGATAGTGTCGAGGTACTCCTTGACGGACTGGATTTTGCCGTCGCGCACGATAAACAGGAAGTGATATTTATTCTGGTAGGTCTTGCCGTTGGTCATCTTGGCGAACGACTCGGCCTCGACCGCGACGCGATCGCCCTCCGCCGTGAGGCCGGTCGGAGTGACCCGCAACCCGCCGTCGATCTTGGAGCCAAGCTGGCCGATTAGTTCGGCGAACTGCGCCTTGGTCTTGGTGCCCGATAACGGGAAGTTGCCCTGTATCCACCAGGTGGCCGAGTCGGCCATCGCGCCGAGCACGGCTTCGCCCTTGCCGGCGCTCAGGTCTTCAAAAAATCCGAGGATAAATCGTTTATTGTCTTCGGCGCTCATAAATTTCCTCCAGAGGCTTATCGTCAGCTCGTACCGCTGTCTTACTTCCGATCGGGGGTGGTGCGCAATCGATCGCATCGCGGGTGAGTTCGCGCCGCGCGGCGATCGCTCACACCTCGAGGAAGACGGTTTCGTTTTCGCCCTGTAGTACGATATCGAAGCGCAATTCGATTTCAGGAGTTTGGCCGACGGCGCGCGCGATCAGCGTGGCGCGGCGCGCGGGATCGATCGCGGCGAGTAGCGGATCGGACGCGTTGAGCGGCTCGCCGGGAAAGTAGATGCGCGTGACCAATCGATTGAGCAAGCCGCGGGCAAAAATCGATACGTTGATATGCGGCGCCTGGAGCGCCATCCGCGGTCCCGGCAGCGCGCCGGGGCGAATCGTGCGAAAGCGGTACCGTCCGTCGGGGTCGGTCGCGGTGCGGCCGAAGCCGTGGAAATGCGGGTCGAGCAGCTTCTCCTGGGTGTCCTCGGGATGATCGTAGCGGCCGGCGGCGTTGGCCTGCCAGATTTCGACCATCGCATCGGCGATCGCGGCGCCGTCACCATCGACGATTCGCCCGGTGACGATTAGCGGTTGGCCGCGAGTCTCGGCCGTGACCAGGTTGGCGCCGCCGGGCGCAATCAGCGAGGGGCCGAAAAATGGCCCGACGGTCTGCGATGGAGTCTGCCGCGGGTTCATCTCACAGGCCGATTGGAGTTGCGTCGCGCCCACGCAGGACCAGGTCGAAGCGGTAGCCCAGCGCATGCTCAGGCACCGTCGCCTCCAGCTCGAAGGCGGCGATCAGGCGCGCGCGCGCGTCCGCGTCGGCCACGCTGTTGAACACCGGGTCGAAGGCCAGCAGCGGATCGCCGGGAAAATACATCTGGGTGATCAGCCGGGTCGCGAATCCCGGACCGAACAGACTGAAATGGATATGCTGCGGACGCCACGCGTTGGGATGGTTGCGCCATGGATAGGCGCCCGGCTTGACGGTGACGAAGCGGTACGTGCCGGCGCTATCGGTCAGCACGCGGCCGATACCGGCGAAGTGCGGATCGAGCGGCGCGTCGTGCGAATCGTTGGGATGCGCGTAGCGCCCGGCAGCATTGGCCTGCCAGATCTCGATCAGCGTATGCGGGATCGCGCGGCCGTCTTCATCGAGTACCCGGCCGGTCACTACGATGCGCTCGCCGATCGCGATGCCGCCATCGAAGCGCGTCATATCCTCGTCGCCCGGGCGGATCGATTCGGCGCCGGGGCGCGGACCGGTAATCTCCGAGAGGGTCTGCTCGACCGCGACCGGCGCATACGCCGGCGCGCGTTTGGCGGTGCTGGCGTATGGCGAATAGCGATTCGACGGATGGACTCCGGCGGCGGCACGGCGATAGCCACAAGGTGCGGTCATGGGCTTCGGAACTCCTGGTTTCGACGCTAACCCAAGTCCGAATCGATGACCAGTGGGCGCTCGGGACCGGCCCGCGGGGCGCTGGCGACCGGCGGTTTCCTTGCGCGGCCGAGATTTGCCAGACTCAGAAGTGCCGTGAGAACCCCTCGCCCCAGGCGCGCGCCGCGGAGCGACCTTCAACGTGAAGTAAGGATCAAGGCGAAGCAGGGATTCAGATGTCGCGCCGGATCAATCCGATCGCAATCGCGCCACTGCTCATCGCATTAGCGGCCGCGCCCGTCTGCCGCGCGGAGCAGCCCGAGGCGGCGGCGCCGAGCGACGATCGCGCCTACGCCCTTTACCTGCTCGCATCCTACGCGAATGCCGCCGCCTACGAGGCGCGCATCCTGACCAAGGGTTCGGTGGCCAACTACTACCGGATGAAGGTGTCCGAGATCGCTCGGCTCGAGTACCGAATCGAGACCGGGCAGGCGGTCAAGTACAGTGAAATCGGCGACGCGATCGATCCGCTCGCCGCGCAACTCATCCGCTACTAGCCGGATGGCGGCGCGTCATTCGTCGGCGGACTCGCCCGTGGAACCGGTGGTCTGATCGATTTTCGCCTGCCGCACGGCGTCGGCCACCAGGCGGGAATAACGCGAATCGCGGTCCGTCTGATCGTCACGCCAACGATCCTCCATCGCGAGTATCGCGTCGACGTTGGCCGCGTCGATATGCACCGCGCTTTGCGCGACGAGCCGCGCGTCGGCGTCGCACACCGCGACCGGCATCCCGAGCAGCGTGCGCAGAATCTCCTCTCCCGGCGCGACCTTGAAATGGATCACCTGCAGGTAGAATGCGTCCTTCACGGCCATCCCGTTGAACGCGGCGTAGTCCTCGAACGGGGCGACCGCGGCGAGCGCGCGCTTGAATTTCTCGAGGTCGCTCCAATGACCGCTCTGGCGGATAAATTCCAGTTCGTAGGCGCTCATCGGCGGCACGAAGAGGATTAGCTGCACGTGATGGGCGAGGATTTTTGCGACGGTGCGGCGAAACAGTTCCAGATGCGCCGGGGAAAACTCGAAGCGGTCATAAAGATACGCGATATCCCTGAGCTGCATCGCGATATTCGCCGGCGTCGCGGCGTCGAGTCCGCCGATCCGGTCGCTGGCGTACTGTGCGCAAATCATCTGCGCGGACCACGGCACTCCGGCACGCATCGTGGCCGACAGGCGCGCGCGGCCGCGCAATGCGCGTTTGGCCATGTCGAGACCGTCGCCGAGCGCGTCGAGGCTGAGCAGGGTGTCTTCGATACGCGCCGGGACGCGGTAGGCGATACGCGCGTCGAAGTTCGGATCGTCGCGATCCCAGCGCGTGCCGAAGGCGAAAAAATCGACGCCCCAGACGATCCGCTTGAGCCGCGGTTTGAGCAGCGCCACGTCGACGATGCGCGCGATCTGTGAGAGCGTCGCGCCTTTAATCGCCGCGTTCATCACGCCGTCGCGTTCGACCTGCTCGATCCGCATGCCCATCTGCACGCGCGAACTGCCCAGCAATATCGTTTCGGGCGCGGCCGTGCGCAACAGATACGGCGTGGCGAGGCGCTCCTGCTTGACCTTGCGGAAGATCGGATCAATCAGGCGGCTCGGGGTCGCGCCGTAGGGATTGAGCGCCGCGGTCAGCGCGACTCCGCCCGCGAGGAGCGCGGCGGTCAGCCAGAACATCAGAAGGATTCGGCGCAACGGCATCAGGGGAACGAGCGCTGGCCAGCGGGTCCGATGGGCGCCGTCGGCGACCAATTGCGCGGCCCCCGGATGAGGCGCGATGGCGGACATCGGCGCCCCGCGCGACGCCCGCCGGACACTCGGCTAGTTCTGATCTTCCGCCGGCTCCGCGCCAGCGCGGCTTTGCGGATTGCGCAGCACCTGCGCGGCCATCCGGCGCGCGGGCGAATCGACGGCGGCGGCCGCATCGCGCCTTCGATCTTCATCCGCGAGCACCCGCGTGATCGACTCCGCGTCGACCTTGAGGGCGCTTTGCGCAACGGCGCGTGATGAATCGTCGCATGGCTGCGCGTCGGCTCCGAGCATGATGCGCAGTATCTCCTGACCCGCCGCGGGCTTCAAGTGCAGCACGTCCAGGAACAGGCGGTCACGCCGCGCGATCGGATTGTAGGCGGCGAAATCCCACAGCGGCCCGGCCGCCGCGAGCGCCATCTTGAAGCGATCGAAGTCGCCCCAATGGCCGCCCTGCCGGATCAGCTCAAGCTCGTAAGCGGTCATCGGCGGCACGAACAGGATCATCTGAACGTGCCGGGCGCGCACCCGCTCGACGATCCGGCGCATCTGGGCGGCGTCCTCGGGTGAGAATTCGTAGCCCGCGTAGAACCATGCTTGCACCTGCGCGAGTCCGATCGCGACATTCGCCGGCGGCGTCCATGCCAGGCCGTGGCCGCGCGTCGCCGCAAAGCGATCGCAGATGAAGTCCATCGGCCACGGCACGGTCGCGGTCATCGTGGACGGCAGGTGGGCGCGGCCGCGCAGCGCGCGCTTGAGCAGGTCGCCGCCGTCGTCCAGCGCGCTCAGGCTGAGCAGCGCATCTTGCGCAACCACCCGCGGGTCCCCGGCCAGGCGCGCCTCGAACAGTGGGTTGCGGTGATGGTGGTTGGCGTTGAACGCATAGAAATCGACGCCCCAGACGATCCGTTCCAGGTGCGGGTTGAGGAGCGCCGCGTCGACGATGCGCGCGAGGTCGGGCAATGTGGCCGCGCCCAGCGACGCATTGAGCACCCCGTCGCGGTAGCCCTGCTCGATCCGCATGCCCATCTGCACGCGCGAACTACCTATCAGAACGGTCACGGGCGCGGTGGTGCGCAGCAGATAGGGCATCTGGGCGCGATCGGCGACGAGCTTGCGATAAATCGGATCGACCAGCGCGACCCGCCACGCGCCGTATGGATTAACGACGTAATTGAAGCCCATCCCGGCGGCCACCACCGCGGCTCCCAGCGCGAGCATCAGGACCACGCGGCGCGGCGCGTTCACTGCGGCGGCGCCAGGCTGCCGATGCGGCCGTTGATCCGCGAGCGCATCCTAGAACTGGAAGTAGATAAAGGGCGGTGGATTGGCCATGCCCATGATGCTGACGCCGGCGAGCACCGCGAACGCGCCCGCCCACAGCCAGTCGTTGCTCCAGCGCCAGGCGACAATCGCCTGCCGGTTGGGTGCGAACAGCACGATCGCGAGGCCGAGGCCGAGCAGGAGCCATTCGTGCGATCCAATCGAATACTGCACCGAGTTGTAGGCAAAGCCGCCGAGCCCCGCCATCCCGGTAAAGAATTGTGCCGCGCGCGAAAAGCTCGGTGCACGGAAAAAGACCCACGCCGCGGTCGCCAGCACAAACGTCAGCGGCCAGGCCAGCGCCTCGGGCATCCGATGATGCCGGTCGTTCCAGACGTGATTGATCCACAGAAAGACGCCGTGCAGCGTGCCCCAGATGACGAACGTCCAGCTCGCACCGTGCCACAGTCCGCCGAGCACCATCGTGATAAACAGGTTGAGGTCGCGCCGCAACGGTCCGTGCCGGTTGCCGCCAAGCGGGATGTACAGGTAGTCGCGCAGGAAGAACGAGAGCGTGATATGCCAGCGGCGCCAGAACTGGATAATGCTGCGCGCCTGGTAGGGCGAGTCGAAGTTCTCGGGGAACTTCACGCCGAACATCCGCGCCAGGCCGATCGCCATGTCGGAGTATCCGGAAAAATCGAAATAGATCTCCAGCGCGAAGGCCAGCGCGCCGCCCCACGCGTCGCAAAAGCCGAGCGGCATGGTGCGGTCGAAGAGCGGATTGACGATCGGCCGGAAGGTGTCGGCGAGCATCACTTTCTTGAACAGCCCGATCGCGAAGATCATCAGGCCGTCGGAAAGATTTGCCGCGCTCAGGCGAAAGCGCGTATTGCGATTGAGCTGCGGATAGATCTCGGCATAGCGCACGATCGGACCGGCGATCAGGTGGGGGAAAAATGCGATGAACAGGCAATAGCTGACGAAGTCGCGCGCGCCCGGCTCGCCGCGGTAAGCGCTGCTCAGAAAGGTGATCTGCTCGAAGCTGAAAAACGAAATTGCCAGCGGCAGCACGAGCGCCGGCATGTGCCAATGCGTGCCGAGCAGCGCGCCGGCGCTGGCGACCATGAAATTGCGATATTTGAAATAGCCGAGCAGCGCCAGATTGACCCCGATTCCGCATCCCAGCAGCACGCGCCGTGCGCGTTCGCCGTATGCGGCGCGGGTGGCCCGCGCAGGGGTCACGACCGGCGCATCGGCGACAGCCGGATCCGTTGCCGGCGCCGGCACGAGCAGTAGCGACCAGCCAAAATTGAAGAAGATCGAGAAGCCGAACAGGAACAGGTAATGCCAGTTCCACCATCCGTAGAAGGCGATCGACGCCAGAATCAGAAAGCCCGCCGCGGCGCGGCGCGCGTCGCGCGCGGCCAGCAGTCCGAAGATCGCGAGCACGATCGGCAGAAAGCCAAAGGCGAACTGGTAGGAATTAAAGAGCATCTTGCCTGACCTGCGCCAGCCGCCGCATCCCGCGCCGCTTCAGTACTGGACCGGCACGGGCGCGACGTCGACCCCGACTTTTATCGCCTGCTCGCCGCCGCCCAGCGCGACGCCCTTGACCGGCGATACGTCGGAGTAGTCGCGCCCCCACGCGGCCGTCACATGGTTGGCCGCCGGCATCAGGTTGTTGGTCGGATCCAGGTCGAGCCATCCGAAGCCCGAGCAAAAGACCGACGCCCAAGCGTGCGAGGCCTCGCTGCCGACCGAATTGCGCCCACTGCGGAGATAGCCGCTGACGTACCGTGCGGGCAAGCCGATCGAGCGCAGGCAGGCGATCATCAGGTGCGCGAAATCCTGGCATACGCCGTGGCGGATGCGCAGGACTTCGTCGACCGGCGTGCTCACGGTGGTCGCGCGTTGATCGTATTTGAACTCCTTGTAGATGCGGCCGCACAGATCGAGCGCGCCCTCGAGCAGCGGCCGGCCCGCCGGAAACGACGGGCGGGCGTAATCGGCAAATTCGCGCGCCGTGCGCACGCGCGGCGACTCGAAGACGAATTGCAGCGCGTCGAAGGTCTCGGCGCGATCGTAGTGGCGCACCTCCTCGCTGACCTGCTCCCATTTCGGCGTCAGCCGCGGCTGCAGCGGGTCGCTGGTATGCACCTCGACCACGCTGTGGGCCGTTATGGTCAGCTTGAGATGCGGCTCCTGGCTGGAAAAATAGGTGACCGTATTGCCGAAATAGTCCTGCCGCGCGATCGACACCTCCGGCGCCGGCACGATCACCAGCTCATGCTCGAGCAGCGTCTGCGCCGCGCTGGTGCGGGGCTTCAGGCACACCTCCGTATGGCAGATCGAGACCGGCTCGCTGTAGGTGTAGGTCGTCGTATGGTTGACGCGTAGTGCCATGGTCGATGACTGATGCCGCGGTTCAGCGCGCGTGCAACTGGCGCGAGGCGAGCGCGTGGCTGAAGTAGCTGCGGGTGATCGCTTCGGACAGCCGGCGCAGTTCACCGGCGAGCCGCATCAGCAGCTTGTCCAGGTTGCTCAAGCGGCCCGACGGGTCGAGGCGCGCCAGCTCGGCCACTTCGGCGAGCTGCACTTCGGTCAGCAACTCGACCGCCAGGCGCCATTCGGCCGGCCGATGGATCGACGAGCGGCTCTCGGGCATGTGTTCGATATGCTCACGCAGGCGCGCGAGCTGAAACGCCGCCGATCGCGGATTGGCCTCGTCGAGCAGCAACAGGTCGAGCACCAGGTCGGGCTGCATCGAGGTCAGGTAGCGCGATCGATAGGTCAGGAAGCTGTCGGCGATCTCGAGCAGCGCCTCGAGCCGTCCGCTTTCGTCGGTGGGCACCAGGCCCAGGCCATGGCGGATCAGCTCGACCATCTGATCGGCGCGCTCCAGCCGCCGGCCGATATCGAGAAAGCGCCAGCCGTGCCCGCGCGTCATGCTCTCCATCACCAGGCCGCTGAAGGCCGACAGCGTCATGATCGCGTTGTCGAGCAGATTGAGCGCGCCGCTGACGCGCAGCGGCTCCGGCGGCGCCGGGTTCGAGAATTGCTGATCGAAATGATTCAAAATCCGCCACGCATCGGCCGAGATGCGGTCGCGCAGCAGCCACGCCAGATGGCGCACCTGATGCAAGTTCGATCCCAGGCTGGTCGGCGTCGCGGAGTCGTAGATCATCCCGAGCAGTTCGGCCTGCAGCCGCGCCGTGCGATCGGCGGCCGCCGGCAGATCGGTGCTCAGGTAACCGAGCGCGGCCAGGATGCGCACGCCCGCGTCGCGCCCGGCCGCGCTCGCCGGGTCCGACTCGGAATACAGGCGCGACAGGATCGCCCGCGTGACGCGCACCGCCACCTCGATCCGCTCGACGTTGCGGCCGAGCCAGAACAGATTGTCGGCGACGCGGCTCGGCAGGTCGAAGGTCGCGCGGCTCACCTCGAGCGGCACCGCCGGCGCTTGCAGCAGGCTGAATTCCGGCGTCGGACCGTCGCCGATCACCCAGGTATCCTTGCTGCCGCCCCCGCGCTGCATCGAGACCACCAGGCTGTCGAGCGAGGTGGTCACGCGGGTCAGTCCGCCGGGCATCACGGCGTACGAATCGCCTGCCGCAACGACGTAGATACGCAGCACGAAATGGCGCGGCTCGAGCCGGCCGTCGTCCCATACCGGTACGGTCGAGAGCGAAACCTGCTCCTGGGCGACGAAATCGGCCGGTGACGCACGCATCCGTTCGAGCAGTTGAGCGCGCTCCTTGACGCTAAGGCGCGCGCCGAAAATCGGATGGTCGTTGCGGCCGGGAAAGGTCGGCTTGATGACCACGTTGTCGAGATGGCTGGCGACGAACTCGAACGGGCGCGGCTGGCCGCACCACCAGGTCGCGATCGTCGGTATCTTGAGGTCCTCGCCCAGAATATGCCGGCAGAGAATCGGCAGAAACGCCGCCGGCGCGGCCGATTCGATCAGCCCCGTGCCGAGCGCGTTGGCCACCGCGACGTGGCCCGCGCGAACCGCCTCGACCAGGCCCGGCACCCCGAGCATCGAGTCGCCGCGCAATTCGAGCGGGTCGCAAAAACTGTCGTCCTGCCGGCGCACGATCAGATCGACCGGCAGCAGGCCGCCGAGCGTCTTCAGGTAGACGCGATTCTCGCGCACCGTCAGGTCGCCACCCTCGACCAGCGTGTAGCCCAGGTAACGGGCCAGGAAGGCGTGCTCGAAATAGGTCTCGTTGTAGGGACCGGGCGTGAGCAGCACGATGCGCGGGTTCTCGCGATGCTCGGGAACGATCCCGCGCAGAGTGTCGCGATAGGTCTGGAAAAAGCTCGCCATCCCGCGCACATGGGCCCGCGCAAACACATCCGGCAGCACGCGCGACGCGACCAGCCGGTTTTCGAGCGCATAGCCCGCGCCCGAGGGCGCCTGCGTGCGGTCGGCGATCACCCACCATTGGCCGTCGGGCGATCGCGCCAGGTCGGCCGCGTAGATATGCAGATTGATGCCCTTGGGCACGCTGAGCCCGGCGCATGGACGCAAAAACCCGGTGTGGCGAAAGACCAACTCGGGCGGCAACAGACCCTCGCGCAGCAGATGCTGGGGTCCGTACAGGTCGGTCAGAATCGCGTTGAGCAGGGTCGCCCGCTGACGCATCGCGGCTTCGATCGTGCGCCATTCGCCGGCCCCGATCACCAGCGGTATCGGATCGAGCGGCCAGGGACGATCGGTGCTCTGCGGATCGCCGTAGACGTTGTAGGTGATGCCGTTTTCGTGGACCAGCCGGCGGCCCTCCTGCCAGCGGCGGGCCAGACCCTCGGGGCCGATTTCGAGCAGCGAATCGACCAGCGGATGCCATTGCGGCCGGACGTTCCCGTTGGCCGCAATCAGCTCATCGTGAAAGGCGGGATTGGATAGATAACGCCACGCCGCGGCGAATTCCTCCCGTGCCTCGGTACCTGCAAGATTCATCCAGTCCTAACCGAATCCGAACAAACGATTGTCCATTGTGGCACATTGCAAAAGCGCCATGCACTAGAAACCGGCCTGTCCGGGCGGTGGCGGCGTGCGCCGCAAATCGAGCGTCAGGGGAAATTGCGGATTGGCCTCAAGCGGCGCCGCGGCCATCGGACCCGGCGTATGGCCAAAGGCGACGAAACGCGCCGCCCGCCGCGCCTCGGCCTCGTTCGCATTAACCGGAAAGGTCTCGTAGCTGAGGCCGCCGGGATGCGCTACGTGATAGGTGCATCCGCCGATCGAACGGCCCGACCAGGTATCCAGCAGGTCGAAGACCAGCGGCGCATGCACCGGAATCGTCGGATGCAGGCACGCGGGCGGCTGCCATGCGCGATAGCGCACGCCCGCCACCCATTCGCCGTGGGTGCCGGTAAAATGGAGCGGCACGCGCCGGCCATTGCAGGTGACGACGTAGCGATCGGTGGTCATCCCGGTCGCCTTGACCTGCACCCGCTCGACCGACGAATCGACGTAGCGCGCGGTGGCGGTCGCGCCCGGCTCCTCGCCCAGCACGTACCACGGCTCGGCCGCCTGGCGAATCTCGAGATCGATCCCGGCATGATGCGCCCGGCCGCAGACCGGATAGCGGAACTCGAAATGGGGCGCGAACCATTGCGTCTCGAACGGGTAGCCGGCGCGGTTCAGATCGCCCAGCACCTCGTGAAAATCGCGCGCGACGAAATGCGGCAGCATGAATTGATCGTGCAGTTGCGTGCCCCATTCGATTGGCGGGCGCTCATAGGGCTCGCGCCAGAACCACGCGACCAGCGCGCGCACCAGCAATTGTTGCGTCAGGCTCATCCTCGAATGCGGCGGCATCTCGAAACCGCGCATCTCCAGCAGGCCCAGCCGCCCGGTCGGCGAATCCGGCGAGTAGAGCTTGTCGATACAGAATTCGGCGCGATGGGTATTGCCGGTCACGTCCACCAGGATATGGCGGAAGATGCGATCGACCAGCCACGGCGGGCAATAGCCCTCGCCCGGCTTGGGCACCTGCGCAAAGGCGATCGCCAATTCGTAGAGACTGTCCTGGCGCGTCTCGTCGACCCGCGGCGCCTGGCTCGTCGGCCCGATGAACAGGCCCGAGAAGATATAGGAAAGCGCCGGATGGTTCAGCCAGTACGCGATCATGCTGCGCAGCAGATCGGGCCGCCGCAGGAACGGGCTGTCGGCCGGCGTCGCCGCACCGAGCGCGAAATGATTGCCGCCGCCGGTCCCCGTATGGCGTCCGTCGACCAGGAACTTCTCGGTGCCCAGGCGGCATTGCCGCGCCTCTTCATAGATTGCCGTGGTGTTGGCGATAAGCTCGCTCCAGTTGCGCGAGGGATGGATGTTCACTTCGATCACGCCGGGGTCGGGCGTGACGCTGAAATGGTTGATGCGATAGTCGAACGGCGGCGGGTAGCCCTCGATAATTACCGGGGTCTTAAGATGCGCCGCGCTGTCCTCGATCGCCGTCAGCAAATCGATATATTCCTCGGCCGAGGCCAGCGGCGGCATGAACACATAGAGCAATCCGTTGCGCGGCTCGACGCATAGCGCCGTGCGCACGACCCAGGGCGCCGATTCGCCGACTTTGGGCTGGCGGTCACGTTCACGATCCCGTTCACGTTCGCGCGGCGATTGCAGCTCCGGATCGGCCGGCGAGCGGCGCGGCGGCTCCGGCAGCGCCCCCCGGTTAACCATTGGATCGACCTGCACAATGCGTGGCGCCTCATCCGCCGCGACCCACGGCAGGCTCGGCAGCGGCAACCGCATCCCGACCGGCGAATCGCCCGGAACGGCGTACAGATGCTGTTCGCGCAGCATCCACGGACCCGATTGCCATTCCGGACCCTGCTTGCCCTCTCCGCGCTGCAACGGCAGCACGAAGCCGATGGGAGTGTTGAGCCCGCGCTCAAACACCCGGCGCACGCGCTCGCGCTCGGCCGGATCATCGAGATGGTTCTCGACCGGATCGACGTT
>Ga0307372_10003900_pt1 | contig 23477 bp, 23 predicted proteins | sample OX1MG_FD_202533 | JGI IMG/M metagenome (GOLD analysis project Ga0307372, IMG submission 202533) | Soil microbial communities from Risofladan, Vaasa, Finland - OX-1 | ecosystem: Environmental > Terrestrial > Soil > Coastal area > Acid sulfate soil | place: Finland: Risofladan, Vaasa | collected...
GCAAGCTGAAGATCGTGCTGACCTGCGGGAGAAGTTGCGCGTTGGCTCCGGGGGCGTGGTATTCACCACGATTCAGAAATTTATGCCGCCTGTGGCGGCGCCCTCACCCCAACCCTCTCCCAATGGGAGAGGGGGGAGCGTAGCGGAGGGTGAGGGTGACTGGCGTATGCCAGTCTTGTCGGACCGTCGCAATATCGTGGTGATAGCCGATGAGGCGCACCGCAGCCAGTATGATTTCATTGATGGTTTTGCCCGCCACATGCGCGATGCATTGCCGAATGCCTCATTCATTGGATTTACCGGCACCCCCATCGAAAAGACCGATGCCAACACGCGCGCAGTGTTTGGTGATTACATCAGCATCTATGACATCCAGCGGGCGGTGAGCGACGGCTCCACGGTTCCCATCTACTACGAGGGCCGGCTTGCGACACTGGAACTGAAGGCGACGGAACGCCCGAAGATTGATCTGGACTTTGAGGAGGCCACCGAGGGCGAGGAGGTGGAGCGCAAGGAAAAGCTCAAGACCAAATGGGCACAGCTCGAAGCCGTGGTCGGGTCGGAGAACCGGATCAAACTCATTGCTCACGACCTGGTGGAACATTTCGAGAGCCGCCTTGCCGCCATGGATGGCAAGGCGATGATTGTCTGCATGAGCCGGCGCATCTGCGTCGAACTGTACCGCGCGATTGCGGCGCTGCGGCCTCAATGGACAGGCGAGGACGCTGCACAGGGACGTGCGAGTGCCGCGCGACCCTTGGAAGTCCCAGAAGTGGGAGGAGGCAGGATGCCGGAAGCGGCCGATGACAAGGGTTTGCTGAAGGTGGTCATGACCGGCTCTGCCTCCGATCCGTTGGACTGGCAGCCGCATATCCGTAACAAACCACGGCGCGAGGATCTGGCTTCGCGTTTCCGCGATCCACAGGATCCGTTCAAGATCGTCATCGTGCGCGATATGTGGCTCACCGGCTTCGATGCCCCCAGCCTGCACACAATGTATGTGGACAAGCCCATGCGGAGCCATGGGCTCATGCAGGCCATCGCGCGCGTAAACCGCGTTTTCAAGGATAAGCCCGGCGGACTCGTGGTGGATTATTTGGGGCTGGCGGATGAACTGAAGCAGGCGCTGGCGACTTACACCGAGAGCGGCGGCACGGGTAAGACCGCGATAGATCAGGCCGAAGCGGTGGCGCTGATGCTGGAGAAGTACGAGATTTGCCGCGGTCTGTTCCATGGCTTTGAGTGGTCGAAATGGACCACCGGAAAACCGCAGGAGCGACTCGGCCTGCTCCCGGCAGCACAGGAACACATACTCGCGCAGAAAGACGGCAAGAGCCGGCTATTGCAAAGGGTAACCGAGTTGTCGCAAGCCTTCGCACTGGCGGTCCCAAGTGAGGAGGCGCTGCGCATTCGCGATGACGTGGCTTTCTTCCAGGCAGTGCGCTCGGTCCTCGCCAAGGGTACCTCGGGTGAAAGCAAGACTAACGAAGATATGGATCATGCGATCCGGCAAATTGTGTCGAGAGCCGTAATGTCTGATCAAGTCGTGGATATCTTCGCAGCCGCCGGACTTAAGAAGCCTGACATTTCAATTCTTTCCGACGATTTCCTGGCGGAAGTCCGCGGTATGCCGCAGCGCAACTTGGCAGTGGAATTACTGCAAAAACTTTTGAAGGGTGAAATCAAGAACCGTGCCCGCCGCAATGTGGTTCAGGCACGCTCGTTCGCGGAACTTCTGGAACAATCCATACGCAAATATCAGAACCGTGCGATAGAGGCGGCAAAAGTAATCGAGGAACTGATTGCCTTGGCGAAGGATATGCGTGCGGCGGATGCGCGTGGTGAGAAGCTCGGGCTTACAGAGGATGAGATCGCTTTTTACGACGCTCTTGAAACTAACGATAGTGCCGTCAAGGTGCTCGGTGAGCCGACGCTCAAGCAGATTGCTCGCGAGCTTGTAGAGACCGTGCGTAAGAACGTCACCATAGACTGGACTATCCGCGAGAACGTGCGTGCTCAGTTACGGGTCCTGGTCAAGCGAATTCTGCGCAAATACGGTTACCCTCCCGATAAACAGGAAAAGGCCACTCAGACCGTACTGGAGCAAGCCGCACTTCTGGCTGATGGCTGGGCATGAAGCATGCAAGAGTGTCTACGTGGACACCAGCCGCCATTCGCCGGGATTAAGTCCCGCCAGCGTCCAATCGCCGATCTGCCAGCGGATCAATCGAAGTGTCGGGTAGCCAATCGCAGCAGTCATGCGTCGCACCTGCCGGTTGCGGCCTTCGTGTAATCTGAGCTCAACCCAGGCTGTCGGTATCGCTTTGCGAAAGCGGATGGGTGGATCACGGGGCCAGAGGTTTTCCGGTTCAGGAATCGACCGCGCTTCCGCGGGCAGGGCAGGGCCGTCGTTCAGCGTAATACCAACGCGCAAGCGCTCCAGGTCGTCTCCGGTGGGGTTGCATTCCACCTGCACCCAATAAGTCTTCGGTAACTTGTGGCGCGGATGGCTGATGCGGCTCTGCAAACGGCCGTCATCCGTCAGCACCACCAGCCCTTCACTGTCCGTATCCAGTCGTCCGGCGGGGTAGACATTCTTCACGGCAATGAAATCCGCGAGCGTCGGACGGCTGCCGTTGCCGCTGAACTGGCAGATGACGCCATAGGGTTTGTTGAACAGCAGCGTTGGCATTACCGGACCATTTATGCCTGCGTGTTATGATTATGCTTGAGCTGCGGTTTGTGTGCCGCAGCCCTGTTCTCCCGCCATGAGGCTTCAGTAATGAAGTTCGATAAAATCGTGCCGCCCGCCGGCGGCGCTGCCATTAAGGTCAATACCGATTTCAGCATCAGCGTCCCGGATCAACCCATCATTCCTTATATAGTGGGCGATGGCATCGGCGTGGACGTGACGCCGGTCATGCGCAGGGTGGTGGAGGCCGCGGTGCACAAGGCTTACGGCGGCCAACGCACGATTGCCTGGATGGAAATCTATGCGGGCGAACAGGCCATGCAGAAATACGGCAAGGATACCTATTTGCCGGATGAGACCTTGCAGGCCATGCGCGAGTGCGTGGTCTCCATCAAGGGTCCGTTGGGCACACCCGTCGGCGGCGGCATCCGCTCCTTGAACGTGGCCATCCGCCAGGCGCTGGACCTGTACGCCTGCGTGCGCCCGATCCGCTATTTCCCCGGCGTGTCCACGCCCATGAAAGATTCGGAACTCACCGACATGGTGGTGTTCCGCGAGAACACCGAGGATATCTATGCCGGCATCGAGTGGGCCGCGGGCACGCCGGAAGTGCATAAAGTCATCGATTTCCTGCAGCGCCAGATGGGCGTGACCGCCATCCGCTTTCCCAACAGCTCCGGCCTCGGCATCAAACCGGTGTCCAAGGAAGGTTCGCAACGGCTGGTGCGCAAGGCGATCCGTTATGCCATCGACAACGACCGCGTATCGGTAACGCTGGTGCACAAGGGCAACATCATGAAATTCACGGAAGGCGCGTTCCGCAACTGGGGCTACCAGCTTGCCAAGGAGGAATTCGGAGCGCTGGACATCGATGGCGGCCCCTGGTGCAAGTTCAGAAACCCCAAGACCGGCCATGACATCGTGGTCAAAGACGTGATCGCCGACAACTTTCTGCAGCAGATTCTCATGCGGCCGGAGGATTTTGACGTGATCGCCACCCTGAATCTCAATGGCGATTACATTTCCGATGCACTGGCGGCCCAGGTGGGCGGCATTGGCATCGCGCCGGGTGCCAACATCTCGGACGCGATAGCGGTCTTTGAGGCCACCCACGGCACGGCGCCGGGGTTCGCCGGCAAAGACCAGGTGAATCCCGGCTCGCTGATCCTCTCGGCGGAGATGATGCTGCGCTATCTGGGCTGGATCGAAGCGGCTGACAAGATCCTGCACGGTGTGGCGCAAACCATCGCAAAAAAAATCATGACTTACGATTTGGCGCGGCTACGGGAGGCGATCCGTGTGTCCAAGCGCGATATCGCCGCGCGCAAGAACGTGGAAGAGAAGATGCAAAAACTCATACCGGGAGCATCCCTGGTGGGCTGTTCGGGGTTTGGCGACGCGGTTATCGCCAATATGCCGTGAAATTAGTGATCCTGGCTATGGGCAGGGGCGTGGGTTTGAAGTAACCTGTGTTTCAGGCATTCCGATTTTTCGAAAAGAAGGGCAGAAATGATCCGTGTCCTGCTGGTGGATGACCACAAGCTTGTGCGGACAGGGATTCGTCTGATACTCGAAGATACGCCGGATGTGCGCATCGCGGGCGAGGCCGACTCGGGAGAAGCCGCCATCGCGTTGAGCCGCACACTCAAAGCCGATGTGGTGCTGATGGACGTGAACATGCCGGGCATCGGCGGATTCGAAGCCACCCGCAAGCTGCTGGCCACTCAACCCGACCTCAAGGTCATCGTGGTTTCCGTGCATGCCACCGAACCTTTCCCCCTGCGACTCATGGAAGCCGGCGCCCAGGGCTATCTCACCAAGGACTGCGCGGCTGATGAAATCATCACCGCCATCCGCCAAGTGCATGCCGGCAGGCGTTATATTACCCCCGCGATTGCCCAGCAACTGGCGCTGTCGGCGGTGAGTAGAACGCACGGCTCGCCTTTCGAGCAGCTATCGCAGCGCGAAACCCAGGTGATGCTGATGACCACGGGCGGTGAATCGCCGCAGGCCATTGCCGAGAAACTGCACTTGAGTCCCAAAACCGTGAGCACCTATCGCACACGCTTGTTCCAGAAGCTCGGTGTCAGCAATGCGGTGGAGCTGACCCGGCTGGCGCTGCGCTACGGTGTCATTGAAGAAAGACCGGAGCACGCCGGTAGCCTCGATTGACCCGCTGACGCGCAGCGATATCCCGGTTACACTTTGGCATGCGTTCCGGTAATTTCGATATCCGCTGCACCCGCTGTCCACGTCTCGCGGGTTTTCTTGCCGAGGTGCGCCGCGCGCATCCCGATTACCACGCACGGCCGGTGCCGCCATTCGGCGATCCGCAGGCACGTCTGCTGGTGGTGGGATTGGCGCCGGGTCTGCACGGTGCCAATGCCAGCGGCCGGCCATTCACGGGTGACCACGCCGGCATCCTGCTGTACCAGACCCTGCACAAGTTCGGTTTTGCCAGCGCACCGCAATCCCGGGCACTGGATGATGGGCTGCAACTGCATGATTGCCGTATCACCAATGCGGTTAAATGCGTACCTCCCCAGAATAAACCCACGCGCGATGAAATCGTAACCTGCAACCACTATTTACGTGCGGAACTGGCGCGGCTGCCCGCAAACGCGGTGGTGCTGGCACTTGGGCATATTGCCCATGCCGCGGTGCTGAGCGCGCTCAGGATTAAACCCAGTTTGTTCCGCTTTCGTCACGGCGCAAGCCATACGTTGACCACAGGCATCAGCTTGCTGGATTCCTACCATTGCAGCCGCTACAACACCCAGACCCGGCGTTTGACACAGCCCATGTTCGAGACGGTTATCGAACACGCCCGGGCGCAATTGCAGCGCAGGGATATGGCTCGATGAGCGGGTCGGTACCGGCATTTGACAGCGCGAATTTCCTGAAGCATGTCACGACAGCGCCCGGGGTGTACCGCATGCTGGATGCGCGCGATGAAATTCTATATGTGGGAAAAGCCGGCAATCTGAAAAAGCGGCTTGCCAGTTATTTTCGCAAAAGCGGCCTGTCAGCGAAGACGCACGCCATGATGCAGCATATGGCCAGCGTCGATGTGACCGTGACGCATACGGAGACCGAGGCGCTGTTGCTGGAGAACAATCTCATCAAGCAGCACCACCCGCGTTACAACGTGGTGCTGCGCGATGACAAGAGCTATCCTTATATTCACCTTGATATCGGCAGTCCCTATCCACGACTGACCGTTTACCGCGGCCGGCGCCGTGAAAGCGGCCGGTATTTCGGCCCCTATCCCAGCGCCCACGCGGCACGCGAGACCGTGAATCTGCTGCAGAAACTGTTTCTGCTGCGCCAGTGCAACGATGTATTTTTCAGAAACCGCAGCCGTCCTTGTCTGCAATACCAGATCAAGCATTGCTCGGCACCGTGTGTGCGGCTGATTGACAAGGAAGACTATGCCCACGACGTGCATCATGCCGTCCTATTTCTGGAGGGCCGTACCCGCGCAGTCATTGACGAGATGGTGAAACGCATGGAAAGCGCCTCCACGCGTCAGGATTTTGAGTTGGCGGCGCGTTACCGCGACCAGATCGCCAGTCTGCGTCATACCAGCGGACGTCAGCATATCAGTGCGCAACATGGCGATTATGACGTCATCGCCGCTGACCGGCGTGCCGACATTTCCTGCATTGCGGTCATGCTGGTGCGCGGCGGCCATAATTTGGGTAGCCGCACTTTTTATCCAAAGGTAACCGGCGACACTTCGTTGCAAGAAGTGTTGTCGGCATTTCTGCCGCAATACTACCTGGGTCGGGATATCCCCAAGGAAATCCTGGTTTCTGTAAAGGTGACGGGAGCGACGCTGCTGCAAACCGCTTTATCCGAACAGTCCGGCCGGCGGGTCCGCATACGCTGTCCGCAGCGCGGCGACGGCCTGCGCTTGTCGGCACTGACCCAGGCGAATGCCACACAGGCCCTCAATCTGCGCCTTGCCATGGATGCGGGTCTGCGGCAGCGTTTCGAATCACTGCAGGAGGTTCTGGAGTTGGAGCAATTGCCGGCACGCCTGGAATGTTTCGATATCAGTCATACCATGGGTGAGGGCACGGTGGCATCCTGCGTGGTATTTGATTCGAATGGGCCGCTCAAGGGGCATTATCGTCGCTTCAATATTGAAGGCACAGCGCCGGCGGATGATTACGCCGCCATGTATCAGGCTCTCACGCGGCGTTACACACGCCTGAAGAAAGGCGAGGGCCTGGTGCCGGACGTGCTGTTTATTGATGGCGGTAAGGGTCAATTGCATGAGGCGGAAAAGGTGCTTGAGGAGCTGCAGGTGGAAGGTGTGGTGCTGGTCGGCGTGGCCAAAGGTCCGACACGCAAGCCGGGACTGGAACAGCTTTTCTTGTCCGGCCGCCGGGCGCCACTTATACTGTCGCCGGATTCGCCGGCCTTGCTCCTGATCCAGCAGATCCGCGATGAGGCGCACCGGTTCGCGATCACCGGTCACCGCCAACGGCGCGCGCGGATACGCAATACTTCGGTACTGGAAAGCATCCCGGGTCTTGGTGCCAAGCGTCGCCAGCAATTGATGAAACAGTTCGGCGGTTTGCAGGGAGTGTCTCGCGCCGGAGTCGAGGATCTGGCGAGCGTGCGCGGCATCAGCCGCGAACTGGCTGAGCGCATTTATGCCTTATTGCACACCCAATAACTGAGCGGCAAGCGTGAAATTCAATTGGCCGAATTTGTTGACCTTGCTGCGCATCGCGCTCATTCCGGTGTTTGTGGCGGTTTTCTACCTGCATTTTACCTGGGCGCGGCCGCTGAGCGCCCTCATCTTCGCGCTGGCGGGTATCACCGATTGGCTTGACGGCTGGCTGGCGCGCCGCTGGGATCAGACCTCGCCGTTCGGGGAATTTCTCGACCCGGTGGCGGACAAACTCATGGTGACGGTAGCGCTGGTTTTGCTGCTGCAAGCGGATGCGCGTGTGACGCTGGCGATTCCGGTGATCATCATCATCGGCCGTGAAATCACCATCTCGGCTTTACGCGAATGGATGTCGGCATTAGGTGCGCGCAAACGCGTTGCCGTGTCCTGGCTTGGCAAGGCTAAAACTGCGGCACAGATGCTGGCGATCGTGCTGTTGCTGTACCGCCATGGCATCAAAGCCATACCAATCTACGCTATCGGCATGGCGCTGCTGCTTATCGCGGCCGCGTTGACGCTGTGGTCAATGTGCCTGTATTTGATCGCTGCCTGGCCGGAGTTGAGCCGTAAGCGTTAGCGCCTTGACAGAGCGGGGAACGGCCCTACAATATCGCCCCCTTGATGCGGGAATAGCTCAGTTGGTAGAGCGCAACCTTGCCAAGGTTGAGGTCGCGAGTTCGAGCCTCGTTTCCCGCTCCAGATTGAAACCCCGGTTAACAGCCGGGGTTTTTTATTTCTGCAGACGATTTTGACGGCTTTGGAACTGAAACCAGCGGGCCATTTGTGGTAAATTTCGCGGGTTTTTCACACTTCAGGTAGGGCTAGGTGGCAGAGTGGTCATGCAGCGGCCTGCAAAGCCGTGTACGCCGGTTCAATTCCGACCCTAGCCTCCAAATGCATGGCGTTTTTGCGGCCCGGGTGGCGGAACAGGTAGACGCAACGGACTTAAAATCCGTTAGCCGGCAACGGCTGTGCCGGTTCGAATCCGGCCCCGGGCACCAATAACAATCCATGTACGAACCGGCCACCTCCCAAGCCCTCTCGGTCCACAACCTGGCCATTTGGCGTGGAGAGCGCTGTTTATGCCGGGATCTTAGTTTCCAGTTATCCGCCGGCGAGGCGCTGCAGGTGCAGGGCCAAAACGGCGCCGGCAAAACCACCTTGATCCGTGTGCTCACGGGCCTCGGCCGTGCCGATGAAGGGGAGGTGCGCTGGCGCGGCGAATCCCTGCGTCGTACCGGTGCGGAATACCGTGCGTGTCTGGCTTACCTGGGCCACAGCAATGGCGTCAAACTGGGTTTGAGCCCACGGGAGAACCTGGCCGCTTTTTGTGCGCTGCTGGCACTGCCGGATAGCGGCGGTGTGGACGATGTGAAGGGAGTTCTGGAAAGGGTGGGGTTGAGTGCGCAGGCGGATCTCCCCTGCGGGATGTTGTCGATGGGCCAACGCAGGCGCACGGCGCTCGCACGCCTGCTGCTCGCCAGAGCCCGCCTGTGGTTTTTGGACGAGCCCCTCGCCAGTTTGGATGTGTCAGGAGTGGCATTACTGACCGAAATGCTGAAAGCGCATCTGGCCGGCGGCGGGATCGCGGTATTTGCCACCCATCAGTTATTGGACCTCGGGCCCTTCCCGGTCAAAGCCGTGGCCCTGGGATTGGCAGCGTGAGGGTCACTGCGCTCATTGAGCGTGATTTACGCTTGGCCTATCGCCGCAGAGGCGAGCTGGTCACGCCGGTGATTTTTTTCGTGATCGTCACCGCCCTGTTTCCGCTGGCGCTTAGCCCGGAACCGGCCTTGTTGCGCAGTCTTGCACCGGGGGTTATTTGGGTAGCGGCTCTGTTGGCGGGCTTGATCGGTCAAGATAGTCTATTCAAGAGCGATTACGAAGATGGTAGTCTCGAACTGATGCTGTTGAGTCCGATCCCCCTGGAATGGATGGTGTTGCTGCGGGTATTCACCCATTGGCTGGTGACTGGACTGCCACTGGTAATCCTGTCGTCGCTGATGGCGTTGTTGTTGAATTACCCGACGAACGCCATGGGTGTGCTGGTCATGAGCCTGCTTTTGGGCACACCGGTGCTGAGTTTTTTAGGCGCGGTGGGTGCCGGCCTGACGGTGGGATTACGGCGCGGCGGCATGCTATTGCCCATTTTGGTGTTGCCACTGTCGGTGCCGGTGTTGATTTTCGGCGCAGCGGCTGCCGGCCGAGCGGCACTCGGTGACCCGGCGGCGGCGCCCTTGTATTTTCTTGGCGCCATGCTGGTGTTGGCGCTGACACTTGCACCCTTCGCCATCGCCGGCGGTCTAAGGGTAAGTCTCGAGTCCTGAGTCCCGGATGCGGTACCGGCCGGAGGCCGGGAAGCGAGCGGCGAACACGCCTCCGCCGATTTCATTCGTCCCGTTATCTTGGAGATAGAGATGATTCCCAGTGAGGATGCCGGACCGCGGTACCAAAGCGGCAATTGATGGGCTTTGGACGGCGGCAAATTATCACTTTGGCGGTGCTGTTTTTCCTCGGGGACTGGCTCGAGGCGGGAATTGTAATTTATTTTGTGGTCGCGTCCAAACATGGGAGGTATTTTCCGGATGGGTGTGGTGGCTTGTCGTTTTGACTGTGCTTGTCGTCCTGCGGTATGGGCGCGGTGTGCGACGCTTGGTGGGAGGCAGGGGCGGAATCAGTGCCGCCAATCAGGTTTTCGTCTATCTTTGGCTATTCACCGCCTTTGCGGCTGTCGCCCCGCCCATCGACACGCTGGCCAGAGACCTCTATTTTGTGCATCAGGTTCAACACATGCTGCTGCACATGGTTGCACCGCTTCTATTGACGCTCGGAGTTCCGCTCGCACCACTCATTGCGGGAATTACCGCATCCCTTGCGGCGGAGGCTTCTGAAGCCGCTGGTTCGCAATCGGGCGTTGCGGCGAGTATGTAGAGTGCTTGTGCATCCATTAGGTGCATCCTTACTGTTCATCTTCGCTCTCTATTTCCGGCAAATTCCACATTTCATGGACCTTATCGCGTTACACGACTCTCTCGACGAGTTTGCACATGTGACCATGCTCATCAGCGGCCTTTTTTCTGGTGGATGCTGCTTGATCCGGGGGCGACACCGAATGCCGTGTCGTATCCCGCGCGGATTGCGGCCGTTACACTCACAATGTTTGCTTGTATCCTGGGCGACGCGTACATCGCACTGACGCATCGGGGAGGCATGTTGGGTGCCGTGACAGTACCTTGGGAATGGCGATCTGTGATGCTGCGCCATGAGATACCGACATATCGAGTCCTGGTTCCATCACAGGGTTAGTTGACCTAGGTCAAGGCACGCGTTGTCTCCCAGGTATGTAGTTATCGTGAAGAATACTTGCGCGGGGAGATGAGTCATGCGCACCCTCAATCGCAGTGTACTGATGTTGATATTGGCGACGTTGGGCATGGCGGCGTTTGTGCCGGCGGCCCGGGCGGTGCCGAGTTACACGCGCCAGACAGGGCTCACCTGCGCGGCTTGTCACACCCTTTATCCCGCTCTTACTCCCTTCGGCAGGCAGTTCAAGCTGAACGGCTATACCATGACCGGTCTAACGCAAGTGATGGCCAAGGAGACCAGGCAGGCGCCCGGCCTGAGTCTCAACAGGGAGATGCCGATTTCCGCCATCGTGCAGGTGGGCCTGACCAGTCTCGACCGGGCGGCACCGGGACAGCAGAATCCCAGCTCCGCATTTCCGCAAAGCCTGTCGCTTTATCTGGCGGGGGCGGCGACGCCGCACGTCGGCACCTTCATCGAGTTCGGTTACGATCAGGATTCCGGCAAAGTGGCGCTGGGCATGGCGGACGTGCGCTACGCCAACCATGTGAACTGGGGAGGCACGGAGAGCGTGTATGGCGTGACGTTCAACAACACGCCCACTCTGGAGGATGTCTGGAACAGCACGCCGGCCTACGGCTATCCGTTCGTGGCGTCGGCTTCCGCGCCGACCCCGGCGGCCGGGCCGTTCATCAGCAGCATGAATGTGGCCTCCAACGTCCTCGGCGTGGGGGGCTACAGCAAGCGCGGCGACTGGTACGGGGATGTTTCTTTCTACCGCTCCGCGCCCCAAGGCCAGCCGGTGGGTACCTTGGACATGTCCATCAGCGGTACCGCACCGTATCTGCGGCTCGCCTGGAGCCGCGACACGGCCGCCCACAGCGTGGAGTTCGGTGTCTTCGGCCTGCGCGCCGATTACCGCCCGATGGGGACGAGTCCCATGATGGACCGCTACACGGACCTTGGCGTGGACGGCCAGTATCAGTATTTTGCGCCGGACGGGCTCAACATCCTGGAGCTGCACGGCAGCTACATCCGCGAAAAGACCGTTTGGGGCGCCACCACCACCTCCAATCCATCCGACGTGACACATTTTCTGTCGGCCAACGGCAGCTGGATTTATGCCCGCCGCTACGGGGTGATACTGGGGTATTTCCAGACCGTGGGCGCAACCGATTGCCTGCTCTACAACGGCAACACCGACTGCGTGGGCACGGTCGTCGCCGTTTCCGGTAGCCGGACGGGCAGTCCGAACAGCAGAGGCTATACCATCGAATTCGACTACTTGCCCTGGCAGAACCTGAAGCTCGCTACGCAATACACCTTGTACCGCAAATTCAACGGCGCCGCCGGCAATTACGACGGCAACGGCCGCAATGCGGCAGATAACAACACGTTTTATGTCAACGTCATGTTGTCTTTTTAGGGACGGCATGGCCCGTCATCGTCATTGACCGGCCGCCGACCCGCACACCAGAGGATATCCGATATGCGCTTACGTACTTTGCTGGCCGGCCTGGGGTTCAGGTTCCTGCTACTGATGATGGCATCCCTCGGTGCGGTCGCCGGCAATGCGCCGAACGGTGAGCAGATCTATAACCAGAACTGTGTTGCCTGTCATGGCGCGGACGGCAAGGGCACCATCCCCGGGGCGCCGGATTTCACCGCCAAGGGCGGCGTGCTCAGCAATCCGGACAAGCTGCTGCTGGACAGGATCATAAACGGCTATCAGAGCCCGGGGTCGCCCATGGCAATGCCTCCCAATGGCGGCAATCCCTCGCTCAGCCGGGCGGATATTTTGGCGATCCTGGCTTATATGCGGCAGACGTTTGGTGTGTCAGGCAAATGAACCGGGAGCGGTGCTAGCACCGCGAGGGAAGTGATGCTTGTTGCGATTGCCGGCAGACGGAGCTGCACATCTGAGCGGGGAAAGGCCGGTATCCATGTCTGGGATCGAACCGACGCGAAGCAGCCGTATTGATTGTCAGAAAACACAGCAAAGGACTCAAGATGAAAACTTACCGCCTTGTGGCTTTTGTGATCGCCTGGTTCATCTTCAGTCTGGTGTGGATCACGCCGCTCACTGCCGGCAATGTTCCCCAGCGAAGCACCCTGCGGGGCAAGGCAATCTACGAGAAGCATTGTGCCGCTTGTCACGGCGCGGATGGCCGTGCCGATACGCCGATCGGTCGGCTTTTGAGGCCACGCCCGCGCGACTTCGCCGATCCGATCATCATGGCCCGGTTGGACGACAGCCAGATGATTGCCGCCATCGAACTGGGCCGCGCCGGGACCGCTATGCCAAGTTGGAGGGAAATCCTCAGCCCGGCGGATATGTTTGATGTGCTGAATTACATCCACAGTCTCCAGCAGCCGCTGCCTGCGGGAATAACCCAGGCCAAGCTCGATATTCTGGTGGGTGAACACGTCTACCAAAAATACTGTAGCGTCTGTCACGGCGATAAGGGCAACGGCCAAACTCCGCTGGGCCGCGGCTTGTTCCCCAATCCCAAGGATTTCACCAGCATGGATATGGCGGGTATCAGCGACAAGCAGCTGATGTTTGTGGTGGAGTATGGCAAACCGGGCAGCGCCATGGCTCCGTGGGGCAGCCGACTGAGTCCCGAGGATATCCGCCGGGTCGTCTTGTATATCCGTCAGACGTTTGAGCGTCATGACATCAAGTGAGACATGCCCGCCCTCAGTTCCTGACTTGTTGCCATGCATGTTCGACTGTCGGCGGCAACGTATTCATATACTTTAGAAAGAGCGCAATCGTCCATATCTGCTGATCCGTCAGTGCGCCCTTGAACGGTGGCATTCCGGTTAACCGAATGCCATGTTTGATCTTCCAGAAGGAATACCCCGGCGGGTCATCCTCGACGCCGTCGCTCGCAAATTGCGGCGGCCTTCCATAAAGGCGTATCCCAGCGATCAGATTGGCATTCGTCAGCGGCAGCGGATCAGGACCCTCAGGCGCGCCTGATGCCGCAGCGTCGCGCGCAGAGAGGTGTGTGCCATCCAGAGTTCAAGCCGGCTCGGCTTGTCATCCACATTCGCCGATATCCTCCCGCTCTGCAGCAATAGGTAACCACCGGCAAGCAGCGCGACGAGCGTTGTCAGTACTCTACTTCGGAGTCCCGATGGAAAGACAGTGGAGGCGTGGAACGGGGCAGCTCTCGCCGCGCTGCCCAAGCGCATGTTTGCCAATGGTTACGACTGCAACAGTTCGCTCCCGGTTATGCCAGCATCCATGCCAAGGTCGGGGCGCAGGCGGTGATCAGTTTGCCGTCAATCGCTCCACAAGATTGGCGCTCGGCCACTATGTGCTAGCCATCCACGGTGAACGGCCACCAGTTTACGCTGGTATTGTGGGTTCCCTAAGTTGGCCGCGACCCCCGTGCTGTCATCTGCTAGGATCGATGGTAGTACTCGAAGGTGGTGATAATCGGCGTGTAACCGGGACGGTCAATTTCCACCTTGATAAAGTACATTGCGGTACCGGGCATGTGGAAATAGTTGCCGTAGGTCTTAGCCCCCGCGATGCTCATAGGCTCCAGTGATTTTTTCTGGATCGGCAGGTTGACCTCTTCCGGCGACCATACCTGCGCGATCACATGCGCATTGGTGATGCGCTGGCCGGTGGCATCGTTGTAGATAGCCACGTTCACATGGTGCCAGTGATCCCCGCTCGGCACGCCGCCGTGCATCTGGTGCTCGGGAGCCTGTTTCGGGTATTCGTCGGAGATGAGTTCGGCGGGAATGACACCGAGGTACACAGCCACGCCGTCAATCACATGGGCGTGCCCCTGGTCCTGAGCAAATACTCCGTGGCTGATGCCCAATATGCTCAGCGCCAATAGCGCGGAGACCCATCCGGCGACGTATCGCGTTGTCATGGTAATCCTCCTCAAGGTAGCGTAGAAAACTGTGATGGTTTCACCCATTACGGCCGATCTCGTGCCTAGTTCACGGAGCTTCGCGCGGCACGTGCAACAACCAGATCTGGTAAAGGGAAATCAGGATCTGGGCGGTGAACGCCATCCCCATGACCGCGCCGGCGATGACCACCACATAGGCATATAGCGGATCCCACTTGGTCAGAAACCAGGCAAGAATATCCGCCAGGATCGAGGCGAACGGCGTCACGATCAATGCCCATTTGAGCCAGCGGTTCAGTACCGCCAGCCTGAAAATGAAGCCCACCACAAACAGCAGCAGGCCGACTCCGAACAGATGTATGTGCGATAGTTTCACCAGCGATTCGAGAGAGGCTCCGGTGTTTCTCTGGGTGACGGCGCGTACACCCTCGTACGTGGAATAGTCGGGTATCCCCATGCGCTTGGCGGTTTCGCCGGAGTGACAGGCGAAACAGTCCTTCTGCAGGATGGGGTGCGCGATGGCGTCATAGCCGCTCTTGGTCGCTCCCGACTCGAGCCAGTCCACCAGCAGCGCGGTATCGAGCGGTTTGCTGTAGGTGCGCATCGGCCCCCGCAGCATGGCCTCCATCTTGGTGCCGCTGCGGTTGCCGTAATAGGAAATGGCGATGTCCTGCACGTTGATTCCCGGCTTGCCGTTCAGGCCGGCGTCCGTGAGATAGATGAGCGTCAGCGCCATCAGATAACCGATGCCCACCACGCACAGAAAAGCGGTATATAGGAGTTTTTCGCTAATGGAACAATCCGCAAAAGATGCTTTGCCACTCACCTTGGTTCTCCACTTGAAGTTTACGCGTTACGGCATGCTCTCAACGCCTCTTGCAAGCGACCGGACCCCAACAGGTATCCGTACGGCAGCAACAATCCTTAACAGCAACAGTGCTGTTAGATAAACTATTCCCAGTGAATGATATTGCGCGTAATCCAGCGTGGACGGAATGACCTGGATCAAGAGAACCGGTGTTTGCCTGCCGCCGCAGTGTATTGGTGGTTGATACCGGATTACGAGGCCAGAAGTTGATTAAGTTGATCTGGGTCATGGTGATCCCGCCAATACGGTTTATGCTTTCACGCGTAGATCGTGCGCGTGACTGCGCCTGCGTTTGACATCCAACTTTAATTGGAAAGGTTGGGTATGTACTTCAAGCATCTTGTCCGACTGGCTATCGTTCCCGTTGCCATTGCAACCGTTTCCCTGTGGTCCTCGCCGGCAGTGCCACCGGTTCCCCCAACGGTGAGTGCCGGGGTATCAGTAGTATGGAGACCACCGTTCCATAGGATGGCTGGCGGACGCAGGACGTGCCGGTACGCAGTATCTTTCGTCACGGCAAGGGCGCAAGGATTGACGAGGCTATCGCATCGCACTGCCTGAGTCCGGCGGCGCGATCACTGCCCAGGGAAACGACAAGCCAGGAGAGGTGCGAAGCACCGCGGCAAGAAGCCCAGGATAGCCGCAGTGGCCGTAGGCGGCGTCCGCGTGTGCGAAGGCCGCGCCGGGGCGTAGCATCACTGTGGAGGGGGTAGCGCGCAGTGCCCGCGCCCGAACGCAAGACAGTCGTGGCGAAAGGAATGATCGTCGCTGAGGTGAGGGGACGGGACGCTTGGACCGTACCGTCCATACCGAGTCCGGCGACGCTATCGAAATGCCTGTCAATGCCATCGACAAGTTGCATCAGGAACATGCCAACATGCGACGCATATTGTTGGAACGGCAGGATACGCCGGACCTCGTGCTGCTGACCAAAACCCTTTACTATGTGCGCAAGTTTTCCAGCATTGCACATCCTCCCAAGGAGGATATTATCTTCGGTAAACTGCTTACCACCGACGCGCCAGTTAACAAGAGGTGGACCGGTTGCGTCGGCAATTGAGATGATCTCTTAAGTAATAGGAAAAAACATGTTTATCTGGTTCCATAAGCTGGCGTCGCCGCCGTACTTTTATAAGTTTGCCGGCGTACTCGCGCCGTGGTTGGCCTGGCTGAGTCTATTAGTGATAGCAGCGGGTTTGTACGGCGGCCTGTGGCTGGCGCCGCCGGACTACCAGCAGGGTGACGGGTTTCGTATCATTTATGTGCACGTGCCAAGCGCCTGGATGTCGATGTTTGTTTACATGGTCATGGCGGTGGCGGCGGCTATCGGCCTCATCTGGCGCATGAAACTAGCTCACGCGGTGTCTGCCGCTGCGGCGCCGCTGGGCGCATCCTTCACGTTTATCGCACTGGTGACCGGCTCCTTGTGGGGCAAACCCATGTGGGGAACCTACTGGGTGTGGGATGCGCGATTGACGTCGGAGTTGATTTTGTTGTTCCTTTATGTCGGCTACATGGCGCTCAATCACGCCTTCGAGGACCGGCGCACCGGTGACCGGGCGAGCGCCATCCTGGCGCTCGTGGGCATCGTCAATATCCCCATCATCCATTATTCGGTAAAATGGTGGAACACCCTGCATCAGGGTGCCACCGTGTTCTTCGGCCCACGGGCGGAAATGCCGCCCAGCATGTACATCCCGTTATTCATCATGATTATCGGTTTTATGGTGTATTTCGCCGCCTTCATCCTGAAACGTCTGCAGGTGGAAGTGCTGCAACGGGAGCGCAATACCGCCTGGGTGCGGGAGCTGGTGGCGAAATCATGAACTCCTGGCATGAGTTTCTCAGCATGGGCGGTTACGCGGTCTACGTCTGGCCCGCTTATGGCACCGCGCTGGTGGTGCTCCTGGCCAATGCCATTTGGCCGGGACGCCAGCAACGCGCGCTGCTCAAGGAATTACGCCGCCGCAGCCTGCCCAGCGAGGAACGGCCAACATGACGCCGGTACGCCGCAAGCGCCTGATTATCGTCGTGGTGATTGTCGCCGGGGTGGCGATCGCCGCCGCCCTGGGCCTGCAGGCGTTTCGCAAGAACCTGCTGTATTACTTCACGCCGGTTCAGGTGGCGGCGGGCGATGCGCATGTCGGCCAGCGCTTCCGCATGGGGGGACTGGTGGCCATGGGCAGCGTGCAGCGCTCCCCCGGCAGCATGACCGTGCATTTCACCCTCACCGACATGCAAAAATCGGTACCCGTGGTGTACACCGGTATCCTCCCGGACCTGTTCCGCGAAGGGCAGGGCATCGTGGTTTACGGCACGCTTGATAAACAAGGATTGTTCGTAGCCCAGCAGGTGCTCGCCAAGCACGATGCCAAGTACATGCCGCCGGAAGTGGCGGCTGCCATCAAGAAGGCCAAGGCGGCCCAGCAGGCCCAAATCGCGGCAAAAGCTGCTTCATGATCCCCGAACTCGGTCATCTGGCGCTGATCATCGCTCTGTGTCTGGCGGTGGCCCAAAGCTTTTTTGGTCTCGGAGGTGCACAGCGCGCCAATCTCATCTGGATGAACGCGGTGCGTCCGGCCGCGATAGGCCAGTCCTTTTTTGTGATGCTGGCCTTTGGCTCGTTGGCCTATGCGTTTCTGACCAATGATTTTTCGGTGGCGTATGTGGCGGCGAACTCCAACATCGCCTTGCCCTGGGCCTATAAGTTTACGGCCGTGTGGGGCGCACACGAAGGCTCTCTGTTGCTTTGGGTATTTGTGCTGGCCATCTGGACGGTGGCAGTTGCACGTTTCAGCCGCCATCTGCCGCAGGATTTTTCCAGCCGCGTGCTGGGTGTGCTGGGCATCATCAGCATCGGTTTCTTGCTGTTCATGTTGACTACTTCTGACCCGTTTGGACGGCTGTTGCCGCCCGCCGCCCAGGGTGCGGACCTGAATCCCATCCTGCAGGATCCCGGCATGGCGATCCACCCGCCGATGCTGTACATGGGTTATGTGGGTATGTCGGTTGCCTTCGCCTTCGCGGTGGCCGCATTGCTCAGCGGTCGTATGGACGTGATGTGGGCCCGCTGGTCACGGCCCTGGACCCTGGTGGCCTGGCTGTTTCTGACCTGCGGAATTACCTTCGGTAGCTGGTGGTCCTACTATGTGCTGGGCTGGGGCGGATTCTGGTTCTGGGACCCGGTGGAGAACGCCTCGTTCATGCCGTGGCTGGTCGCGACCGCGCTGGTGCATTCCCTGGCGGTCACCGAAAAACGCGGCGCTTTCAAGAGCTGGACGGCTTTGCTGGCCATCGCGGCGTTTTCCCTGAGCCTGCTCGGCACCTTTCTGGTGCGTTCCGGCATCTTGATTTCGGTGCATGCCTTCGCCAGCGATCCCAGGCGCGGCATCTTCATACTGGCGATGCTCGGGGTGTTTGTCGGTGCGGCGCTCATTCTGTATGCCTGGCGGGCCCCCACGTTCAGCCAGCGTGGCGGGGGATTCAAAATATTTTCCCGCGAGACTTTCCTGCTGCTCAATAATGTCTTTCTGGTGGTGGCCGCGGCCGCGGTGCTGCTTGGCACCCTGTATCCGCTGGTGCTGGGGGCACTCAAGATCGGTCAGATTTCGGTGGGGCCGCCGTATTTCGACCACATCTTCGTGCCTCTGATGCTGCCGTTTTTTGTTCTCATCGGCATCGGTCCTTATGTGCGCTGGAAACACGGCAGTGCCACCGAGACTCTGTCGAAATTGCGTATCCCGGCGGCCTTGGCACTCGTGGCGGGGGTGGTGGCGATTGTGCTGCTGCGGGCAGAAGTCAGTTTCATTGCCACCGCGGGTGTGCTGTTGGCGGCCTGGACGATCTTCAGTGCGTTGCAGGAGCCGCTGCAGCGATTGTGGCAGCGATTGCATCACCGGCATGTTAGCTTGGCACGCAGTGTGCTCGGCATGAGCGTCGCGCATCTGGGTGCCGGCCTTATGATCCTCGGCGTGACGGTCAATACCATGCTTGGCATTACCGTTGACCGGGTGATGAAGCCGGGATCCAGCGTCGCAGTCCACGGATATCAATTCGCCTTTCAAGGCGTACAGGATGTATCCGGTCCCAATTACCAGGCGGTGCAGGGCACTTTCGTGGTGACCCGTGCGGGTAAAAAGGTCGCGCTGATTTATCCGGAAAAACGTCAGTTCCGGCACGATGGCACCACCACCACCAACGCGGCCATCGCCGCCGGGCCCTTCCGCGACCTGTACGTGGCGCTGGGCAACCCGCTTGGGCAGGACTCCTGGAGCGTGCGCATTGAGTACAAACCACTTGTCAGATTCATCTGGTTGGGTGGCTTGACCATGATGCTGGGCGGTTTCATCGCAATCCTGGACAAGCGCTACCGGCGGGTCCGGGTGCCGGCAACCGTAGATATGAGCGCGCCACCCAAGGATGCTGATGCGGATCTGGCGAAAGCACCGGAACGCTGATGCGCCGCCGCCTTTTTTTTATTCTGCCCATGCTGGTGCTGCTCGCACTCATGGGATTCTTTTGGCGCGGCCTGTATCTCAACCCGACTATCGTATCTTCGCCTTTGATCGGAAAGCCGGTGCCGGATTTCAGCTTGTCGCGATTGCACAATCCGAAAGCGACGTTCGACCAGAATCAACTCAAAGGCCAAATATCCCTGGTCAATGTCTGGGCTACCTGGTGCGTTGCCTGTCGTGATGAACAGCAGACACTGCTCGTCTTTTCCAAGCAGAATGTGGTGCCGATTTATGGGCTCGATTACAAGGACGACCGGCAGAGTGCACTGCAATGGCTGGCAGAACGCGGCAATCCCTATGCCGCCGTGGCTTTTGACCCCATCGGGAACGTGGCCATTAACTGGGGAGTTTATGGGGCGCCGGAAACATTCCTGATCGATGCCCGCGGCATCATCCGCTACAAATACATCGGGCCCATCACCCCCGCAGTGATTCGCAAGGATTTGCTGCCGCGCATCCAGGCCCTGCGCCGCGAGGGCACATGAGAACCTGGTTCCTGATTGGGGCTTGCCTGTTGCTGATGGTGACGCGTGTAGCCTGGGCCATCGACAGCGAACCGCCATTCTCCGATCCCGTAATGGAGCACCGTTACGAGCATTTATTGCAGGAAATCCGTTGCCTGCAATGCATGGATGAAAACATTGCCAACTCCGATGCACCGCTGGCAGCGGATTTCCGCCGCCAGATTCATGCGATGGTGGCGGAGGGCAGGAGTGAGCAGCAGATCAGGCAGTACATGGTGAATCGTTATGGAGATTTTGTACTCTACGACCCACCGCTGCAGGCCAGCACGTGGTTGTTGTGGACCGGACCGTTTCTGTTGCTGGGCATCGCGATCCTGGTGGTGATCCTGGTGGTGCGTCGGCGGGCCCGAATGGATGAAGGGCGGGAGATATAACCTTGGTCTTCATCGTGATTGCGGGTTTCATGCTCTGCATCGCTGCTGCCTGCGTGGTGGTGCCGCTGTGGCGCGGTCATGCGGCCAGCCGTCCATCCTATGAGACTGCCTATCGGTCGGCGCATGCAAACCAGGTGGATGAACTGGAACGGGATCTTGCGGCCGGCCGTCTTGCAACCTCGGATCATGCGGCGGCACTGCGTGACCTGGACCGTGAACTGACGGCAAGTCTTGGCGATAAGACCGAAACCCGTCCAGCCGGGGCGGCAACGCCGCGCAGCCGGATACTGGCGGTGGCTACGGGATTGGTATTGGTAATCGGCATGGCCGTCGGATATTGGCAGCTGGGGAATTGGCGGGTGGCGGTGGAGGGCATTCCGGCGGCGACTACCCACAACATGGATGCAATGGTGGCGCAACTTTCCCGGCGACTGCATACCACCGATCAGAGCGATTTGCAGGGCTGGATTATGCTGGGTCAAGCCTATGTGCTCATGAACCGATACAACGAGGCCGTAGAAGCACTGGATCGGGCGCGGAAGTTGTCTGGAGATTCCGATCCGGATTTGTTGGCGTCCTATGCGGAGGCGGTGGCGCTGGCTGATCCCGATCAATTCATGCAGAAGGCGGCGCCGCTATTCGAGAAAGTTTTGCAAGAAGATCCGAATAATGTGCGTGCCCTATGGTACGGCGGACTCGCGGCAATACACCGCGGCGACAAGAAATTAGCCGTACAACGCTGGCGACTGCTTCTGGCGCAGAACCTGCCTCCGCAATATCGAGCTGTGGTTAAACAAGCCATCGAGGATGCGGGTGGGGCAGATACCGCAACGGCACCCCCGCAGGTTGAAGTCAGTACGATCAACATCCAGGTAACCCTCGATTCAAAATTGCGTAATCAGGTGTCACCCGAAGAAACCGTTTTTGTCTATGCGGAACCAGCGGGTTCCCATGATGGACCGCCCCTGGCGGTACGCCGTTTCCAAGTTCGAGATTTACCATTGAGCATGACCTTAAGTGATAAGGACGCAATGGTACACGGTCGCAATATCTCAAATTATGCGCATATTGCCCTTACTGCCCGTATCTCCCGAACGGCAAACCCGATTCCCCAAAACGGAGATTTCGAAGGCAAGACGATCTGGAATCGCAGCGATGGCGGCAAGCTTATGACCATCGAGATAAAATCGTGACTTCGATGGTCCATGAGTCAGTATTTGCGACACCCGAGCAGATATAAGCCGGTAAGGCCCCACCGGCGAGCATCAGGACTACGATGAGTACCTTGAGGCAGTTGTGATGGCCACGGCCTCTGAATGGAAAGCCATCTAAAGGTGGCTGTCGATATAAGTCTCAAGAGCGTTATAGGTGCCCGCCTCAAAATCCGTGAACTGTACTCCCAGCCGGTATTCATCCTCGCCGTTCTGGCGTACCGCCACGATACGGCCGAACAGCCCCAGACGGCCTTGGTTGTCCGGAAAGCCCGGCAATGTCACCCGCACATGAATTCGGACCCCGTGTCCTGCATTGGTCTGCGTACTGTGGGGGGTGATCCGGCTCATGGTTGGCCCGTCGCACAGGATCTGCATGCCGGTCAGGGAAACATCGATGGCGATGGCTGGAAGAATGCTGCCATCCGCCTCCATGATGCGTATGGAATGTTCAACGGCTATTCGGCGAAAGGTGCGCTTTTCTTGTTGCATTAGAGTGACGGACAACCCCAAAAGGAACCCATTCTAACCATTAAGGAAAGCGTCGGTGATATTGCAGGAATTTCCGTAGCGATGGGAAGTTAATAATTATAAATATCGATATATTTTAATGTATTAGCAGAACTATCTAAATAGAAAATTAACTGTGTGGAACCGGATGGTGGGTTGCGGGTGCGGTCGGTCTGCTCGACTGTTTCACCCGTTGAGGGTTGAAATCGTCAGCATGGCCCTCATGTATGTCTCTGTCTAACTTGGTTTTTTTCGTTGAGGAGCACTTTCATGAACTACTCCGAGCATGAGTCGAAAGTCGCAGAATTGGAGTGGCAAAAAACCGCTACCAATGACGACCGCGCCGCGTACGTTCGAGACCTCAACGATGAGCTTGTTGCTCTCGAAACCGATACTCCGTCGCTGGAGCGCGCAAATAACGGGGTTTTCGGGAAGGAGAGCTGGCCATGTCTGAAGGCCAGGGTGCTTTTCCGGTTGGAAGCCAGTAAGTTGCGCTCTTGGACGGGCAGGGAGTAGCAGTCTGCGATTTGTTTCTTCCTAATCCTTTATATTATTACATAATATACATTATACGCATATGCTAGGGTTCGACCCGGAACGGCCTTACGGCCTCCGGAGAGCCCTAGATGCCCAAAATAGCACATGCCACGGAATCGGCACCTCAGCCAAGGTTGGATATTGGTGCTGGGCCGAAAGAGCCAACTTTCACCACCCCTGCCGAACCATCTTTTCTTAGTATCTGCGGGACGCGTAGCAGGACCGCAGACACCGTGGGCAGTAAATCCGCCCTTGGACTGCTGCCGGTTTCGTAGACACCACCCTAAGCTAATCCCATCTGTTGTTCAAACCGTATGGGGCTGATATATCCGAGTGTCGAGTGACGCCGCTTCGGATTGTAGAAGCGTTCAATGTAATC
>Ga0307372_10003901_pt1 | contig 23471 bp, 19 predicted proteins | sample OX1MG_FD_202533 | JGI IMG/M metagenome (GOLD analysis project Ga0307372, IMG submission 202533) | Soil microbial communities from Risofladan, Vaasa, Finland - OX-1 | ecosystem: Environmental > Terrestrial > Soil > Coastal area > Acid sulfate soil | place: Finland: Risofladan, Vaasa | collected...
GACGCCGAGCGCCACCCCCACTCCGACCCCGACGCCGAGCGCCACCCCCACTCCGTCCCCGACGCCGAGCGCCACGCCTACGCCGTCCCCGACGCCGAGCGCCACGCCCACCCCGACGCCCACGCCCACCCCGACCCCCACCGGCTCCGCCACCCTCCACGGGGTGAGCTGCCCCACCGCGTCCCTCTGCTGGGCGGTCGGTGACGGGGGCACGATCCTCGCCTCCTCGGACGCGGGTGCCAGCTGGGCGCCCGAGGTCAGCGGCACCACCCAGGTGCTGCTCGCGGTCAACTTCACCGACTCCAGCAACGGCTGGGCGGTGGGGGAGGGCGGCGTCATCCTCCACACCGCTGACGGCGGCACCAGCTGGACCCTGCAGACGATTCCGGCCCAGGTCTGCAATCCCTTCCCCACCTGCGACTGGCTCCAGGGTGTCGCCTTCCAGACCAGCAGCAGCGGGATCATCGTCGGCACCAACCAGACGGTCCTCACGACCAGTGACGCCGGCGCCACCTGGACCTATGTCAGCGGGGTCGCGCCTGGCAATCCGGTCCCGCTCGGCAACTTCAGCCTCAACGCCGTGGCGTACAGCGCCCCCGGCTCCGCCGAGGCGGTTGGGACCGCCGGGACGATCCGCCAGACGACGGACGGAGGCGCGAGCTGGTCCGCGATCACAAGTGGAACGGGTCAGCTGCTGGAGGGGATCGCGTTCCGCAATTCGGACGGATTCGCGGTGGGTGCCGGCGGCACCACGCTGGGCAGCAGCAATGGCGGCTCAACCTGGTCAGCCCAGCCCAGCCCCACCACCCAGAACCTCACCGCGGTCGCGGTCGGAGGCTACTGCGTCGGGCTCCTCGGCGGCTGCGTCCTGGCGGCCGGGGCCGGGGGGACGGTGCTGACCGACACCTACGGAAGCTGGACCACGATGGCGAGCGGGACCACCCAGGACCTCAACGGCATCGGCCTGCCGCTCGGCGCCACCACTTACGTCGCGGTCGGGGCGGCCGGCACCATCGTGGTCAATCCCAGCTCCTGACCTGCTCGGCGGCGGCGAGGACCCCGGCCCAGTCCGGCGACTCCCCGCTCGGCGCCCGGCGGGCGCGCATGCCCGCGGCGGCGGCGCCCGCCAGGTCGGCCGCGGGGCTGTCGCCGACGAAGAGCACCGCCGCCGCCGGTACGCGCAGCCGGCGCACCAGTGCCCTGAAGATGAGCGGGTGGGGCTTGCGCCAGCCCACCTCGCTGCTGAAGACGACCGCGTCCAGGAGCGGGAGGAGCTCGAGGTGGCGGAGCTGCGCGCGCAGGATCGGGGCGGGGTAGGGGGCGTTGGAGCAGAGGCCGACCCGCAGGCCGCGGCCGCGGAGCGCGCGCAGCAGCGCCGGCACCCCCGGGCGCACCGCGACCCCCGCGAACCAGGCGTGCTGATGGAGCCGCAGGACCTGGGCCCGCGTGCGGGCCCCTACCCCGTCCATGCCGAGCTGAGCCAGTGCCCGAGAATAGACCGCGGCGATCTCGAGCTCGCGAAGGGGAGGGTCCGGGGGGGGCCGGGCGGCAGCCCGCTCGACCTCGGTGTCCAGCGCTCGGGCCAGGGCGGAGGGCCCGAAGGCCGCCGAGCGGCGCGTCCCCAGCACCCGCCTCAGCTCGGGGTCGAGCCGATCCAACGCCGCCAGCGGCCGGCGGAATCGGACCAGGGTGTCGCCGTAGTCGAAGGCGACCGCGCGCAGGCCAGGTGGGGTCAGCGGCGCCGGAACGGCCAGCGACGGGCCTGCAGCCGTGCCTCCCGCTCGGCGACGGCCTGCTCGCGGTCCGACAGGCCCGCCTCGCGCTCGCGCACCTGCGCCTCGGCCCAGGTGCTGAGGGCGCGCACCCGCTCCTCGATCTCCTGGATCCGCGCCGCCCGGCGGCGGAGATCCTCAGCCTGGTCGCTCAGCGCCCGGCGCGCGGACTCGACCGCGTCAGCCAGTCGCTCCTCCATCTCGGAGAGGCGCCGCACCCGGGTCTCGACGTCGGCGGAGAGCGCGCGCAGCGCCGTCTCCGTCGCCGGCGCCGGGCTGGCGTGGAATCCGATCGGTGCTCCCGGGAACGCCAGGGTGGGGGCGGCGTCGCCGTCGGGCCGGACGGAGCCGAGGCCGGGCGCCATCGGGGGAGTGCCCCCCGGGCGCAGCTGAGGAGGTCGGACCGGCAGGGTGGTCGGGGCAGCGGATGAGGTCGGGGGGCGGTCGAAGGGGGTCATGGCCGATGGCTCCTGCGAGGACGTGGAACAAACACAGAGCTCCCGGGCTGCTGACCACCCTAGCAGGGACGGCGCCTGCCGTCGAGCGGGACCCCCCCAGGTGGGGTCAGGCGGGAGGGGGCGCGGCGGTGCCACCGGGCCGCCGGCGGCGTCGCCGCCGGCGTGGGCCCGACGCCGTGGGCGTGGCCCCCGCTCCCCCCGGTGGCCCCGCCGGCTCGCGTCCCGAGGTCCCGGCAGGGGTGGGCGCGCGGCGCGACCCGCCGGAGGCGACCGAGGCGGCCCCCGCCGCTGGCCGCCCGCCCCCGGGTGAGCTGGCCGACCGTCCCCCCCGCCGCCGGCCCCGCCGCGACCCCCGGCCCGGGCTCGCGCCCCCGGCCCCGGCCGCTCCGGGTTGCCCGAAGCGCGCCAGGCTGCGGGAATCCAACCACGAGCGCCAGCGTTCGGGCGGCACCTCCCCGCAGGCCACGAGCCGGGCGTCGAAGTCCTCCAGGTAGTCGGCCAACGGCCGCTTCTCCTTGGCCGCGTTGCCGGTCTGCTTCTCCGCCCACGGCTGGTAGCGATTCGATTCCGGGTCAAGGAACTCGGGCAGCGTCGCCATCCAAGCGGAGTATAGGATCGGCGTGTGGACCGTCTCCTCGCCGACGGCCTCTGGCAGCTGGACACGCTCCTCGGCGGCTATGAGGCGGTCAACGCGGTGTTCTTGGTCGAGGGTCCGCGTCCGTGCCTGGTCGAGACCGGGCCCCAGCTGACGGCGGCCACGGTCCGGCTCGCCCTGGCGGCTCGCGGGCTCGCGGCGGACGACCTCGCCACGGTGGTGCTGACCCACATCCACCTCGACCACGGGGGCGCGGTCGGCGAGATCGCCGCGGCGTTCCCGCGCGCGCGCATCCTCTGCCATCCCCGCGGGGCGCGCCACCTGAGCGACCCGACCCGGCTGGTGGCCGCCGCCGCGGCCGTGTACGGGGCCGCGCTCGACACCCTGTACGGTCGGATGGAGGCGGTCCCGCAGGACCGGATCGGAGCGGTCGCCGACGGCGATCGCATCGGCGTCGGGGCCGGGCGATGGCTTCGCTGCCTCCACTCCCCCGGTCATGCCCAGCACCACCTGGCGGTGCTGGATGAGAGCTCTGGGGTCCTGCTGGTGGGCGACGCCGTCGGGGTGCGGATTCCGGGGGGTGGTCGACTCCGGCCCTCCACCCCTCCGGACGACTTCGACCGCGACCAGGCGATTGCGTCGCTGCGCCGCTTCGCCGCGGTTGCTCCCACCCAGGTGGTGCTCACCCACTTCGGACCTGCCGGCGACCCCGCCGAGGTGCTGGCCGATGCCGAGGACCAGCTGCGGGAGTGGTGCGAGGTCGCCGCCACAGCCTTCAGCCAAGACGCCAGCCTCGACCACATCGTGCGCGCGCTGGAGCGGCGCCTCGCCGCCGCGGCGGACCCCTCGGTCTCGGCCGAGCGTGAGGCAGTGGTCCAGCTGATGAGTGGGGTGAGGTCCAACGCGGCGGGCCTGCGGGGATGGCTCCGCCGCCGCGCCGCCGCCGACGCCGCCGCGACCGGGGTCGGGCCGGCCTGAGCGGCGGCCCCGGGCCCGGCTCACTCCCCGCCCGGGTCCGCCGCGGTCTCGGGTGAGTTTGCCCCCGCCCCCCGGCGGGTACACAGGGGAAGAAGGCGAGAGGTCGCACGCGCCGGGGCGAGGGGATCGGACCCGGTGGGGAATCATGCTGCAGCGACGGATCGCGATCGTGGCACCACCGTGGTACCCGGTCCCGCCCGACGGGTACGGCGGGGTCGAGCTGGTGGTGGGGCTACTGGCGCGCGAGCTGCGCGGGCGCGGACATGAGGTGGTCCTCTTCGGCGCCGAGGGGTCCGACCCCGGGACTAGCACGCTCGCCCCTCGAGGGTGGGACCGGGACCTCGGGCATCCGGGGGAGCGCTGGCGTGAGCTGACCTATGTCTCCCGGCTGGCGGCAGCGCTGCGGCGCGAGCGACCGTTCGACGTGATCCACGACCACGGCGGGGGTGGCACCCTGCTGGCGGCGGAGGCGGCCCGGCTGGGACCGGTGCTGCACACGGTGCACGGGCCGCTGGGCGAGGCCGAGCGCACCTTCTATGCCAGCCTGTCGGGGCGGGTCGGGCTGGTGGCCATCAGCCGAAGCCAGCGGGGGACGGCCCCAGGGCTCTCCTGGGTGGCGACCGTTCCCAATTCAGTGGACGTCTCCGCGCTCCGGGTGGGTCCGGCCCACTCACGCGGCCCGACCCTGGTGTGCCTGGCTCGGATCTGCCCCGACAAGGGCCAGCACCTGGCGATCGCGGTCGCCCGGCGCACCGGCCGGCCGCTGGTTCTGGCCGGCAAGATCGAGCAGACGGCGGCCTCCCGTCGCTACTTCGACGAGCAGATCGCGCCCCATCTCGACGGCGTGCACGTGCGTCATGTCCCCAACGTCGCGGGCCAGGACAAAGCGGAGCTGCTCGCCTCGGCCACCGCCCTGCTCTCGCCGGTGCAGTGGCCGGAGCCGTTCGGCCTGGCGGTGGCCGAGGCGATGGCGAGCGGGACCCCGGCGATCGCCTTCCGCCTCGGGGCGATGCCCGAGCTGATCCAGGACGGGGTCACGGGGTTCCTCTGCGACGACCTCGACCAGATGGTGGTGGCGGTGGGGCGGGCCGCGGCGATCGACCCCGCCAGCTGCGCCGGGAGCGCCCGGGCGCGGTTCGGACCGGTGGCGATGACCGACGGGTACCTCGCCGCCTACGCCGCCGCCGCCCCCCGGCGCTCCCCGCTGATCCTGGCGCCCCCGGCCCGACCGCTGGACGGGCGGTGGGCCCCGGTCGTCCCCACCGCGCTGGCCCCCGGCGCCTAGCGGACGTTTCCGAGGCCGGGCGGTCCGCGAGAGGCGGGGGACGGGGCTGGTGAACTCGGAACCGCGGGTGGGGACGCGGCCGAGCGGCTCGTGCCTATGGCCGTGGGACTGGAGGCGACAGCAGGCTTGACGGGGTGAAGGGAGCCTGCTAGGCCAGCACCTCGCGAGGCACCTCCGGGCCAAGCGGATCGGCCCCCATCCCCACCTCGACGCGGTCGACACCCGCTGGAACGGCGGCCATCTCACCGTCGCCTTCCAGACCTACCTGGGCCGGGCGGATCAACTGGGGGGGCCGACGGCCCAGCCGTTGGTGCGCACCGTCCGCTAGGGCGCGGTGGCGGTGCTCTGGCAGCGGGCCCGCCCGCTCGAGGTGGTGCCGACGATCGCTGGGGTCGTCGGCGGCCGCGGGCGCCCGTCGGTGGGCGAGTACCTGCTGCTGGCGGCGCTCAACCGGGCCGTCGGCGATCCCTGCTCGAAACCGGCCTGCGCCGACTGGTCGGAACGGACCCGCCGCACGCGGCTGCTGCCGGTGCCGGCGGGGCAGCTCAGCTCGCAGCGGGTCTGGGATGCGAGGGACCAGGTGGACGGCACGGCGGTGCAGACGCTCTTCCACCAGGTGGCGCAACGGGCCCGGACCCACGTCGGCGTCCAGGACCAGGTGGTGGCCGTCAACACCACCAACTACGTCACCTCCATCGCCTCGGACAACGGCCGGCCGACCTTGCCCCAGCGGGGCCACTCGCAAGCCAAGCGGCACGACCTGCGCCAGGTGGGGCGGGCGCTGGCGGTCACCCAGCGGGATCAGCGTCCGCTTTTCCACGAGGTCGACGCCGGCAACCGCACCGACGCCGCCACCGTCGACGCGCTCGTCCCGCAGCTGCTGCGGGAGCTGAGCGACGTCGGCCAGGGCCGCTGACCGGGGTCTACGACGGCGGCACCGTGAGCGCCCGGGCCCCGCACCAGATGGAAGCCGCCGTGGCCGCGGGCCAGATAGGGTAGGTGACGTCCGTCTCGCCGTCGGCCTATCCCGACCGGCTGGCCGTGCCGGTCGACGCCATGCTCCCCGTCGATGCCGCCGCCTTTCCCGAGCTGGCCGGCTAGCGGCTCCTGACCGCGCCGCGGCGGCGGTGGAGCCGGACGGTGCCGCGGGTGATGAGCTACAGGCCCGCGTTCGCCCGCGGCCCGCTCCAGGGCGTGCTCCAGCCTCGCGCCACGGCGCTGGCGCGGCTGCCGGCGCTGCCGGCGGCCCTGGCCCGGCGCACCGCCGGGGCCGCCAACCGACGGGGGCATCGGTCCAGCGCCGCGTGGAGCGCTGCTGTGCGGCCCAGCACCGGCGCCGGCTGCTGCCGACCCAGGTGATCGAACGGGATGGCCAGGTGCCGCTGGCCATCCCCGTGGATGACGCGCACCGGGCCCATCTCGAGGCCCCCCTCTTCGGGCGCCGCCTCTGGGTCACGGCGCAGACCGACTGGCCCCCGGCCGCGGGGGTCCGGGTCGCCCACCAGCAGGCGAGCGTGGACGCCGCCGTCCGCCAGCTCCCCGACCCCGACCCCGTCGCCGGGCAGCCCATGTTGCACGGGACCGACTAGACGATCCGCGTCCACGGCCCCGACTGCCGGCTCGCCCTGCTGCTGGTCCAGCGCCTGCGCCTGCTGGCGCGCCGCGCCGGGGATCCCCGCCCCATCGATGCGGTCCTCCGGGACCTCAACGGCGTCGACGCGTGCTTGGTGGTGCCGCGGCTCTCCGCCCCGACGCGCGCCCCCACCTCGAGGTCGCCCTCAGCGGCTGTACCCCGACCCAGCGCTGCCTGCTCGGCCTCCTGGGCCGCGACGCTGGCGCGGTCGCCGCCTAGGAGTCAGCGCTCCGCCGCCCCCCGCGCCCCTCAGCTGAAACGGCTCCGAAAACTCCCGCCAGCTGAGTTCACCGCTGCGCCTCGTGATCGTGAAGTCCGACAGGCCGGGACCCTATCGACGCCACTTCGCAGGTGGCGGGTACACATATCTGGCGATCGTGCCTGACGTCCACGCGATCGCAAATCCAGCGAAGACCAAGAGGAAGGTGTCCAGTTTGCTCTTGTCTTTCCCCGCCGCCATAACCCCCAAGATCAGCGCCCATACGATGGCCACGCCGATGCTGTATGCCCAGTAGTTGCGTCTCACAGCCGGTTACCTCTGGCTCTGCACGGTCTGGCGGTCCGTGAGGCATGACCAGCTCAGGATACCCAACAGGCATCCAGATGCTGATCTGCGGGTAGCCAGCAATCGAGCGTTGCGATCGAGCGGAATGAGCTCCGGAAACTGCCGCTAGGGCGCCGACACCCGCCGCCAGGGCGGCGTGCCCCGCACCACCTCGAGCCGCACCCCGCGCTGGGTGGTTTCGAAGTCGGTCCCCCCCTCGGGGGTGCGCCAGGCCACCACCTCCAGGCGCCCGCTGCCGACCCGGATGTTGGAGAGCTCCAGGCGCGGGCACCAGGGGGGCAGGGCCGGGTCGAGATACACCACTCCCCCCGGGACGTCGGGCTCCAACCCCAGCAGCACCCGGACGGCATGGAAGATCGAACCGGCGGCCCAGGCCTGGGGCACGTTGGCGCGGGGATAGGGGATGGGTGCGTCGGAGCCGCGCCGCGTCAGGCCGGCGAAGAGCTCGGGCAGGCGGGCCCGCTCGAAGCCGGTGGCAGCGCTGAGGATCCCGTCGATGAGGCGCCAGGCGTCCTGCGTCCGCCCGTAGCGGCGCAGGCCGTCGGCAGCGATCAGGGTGTCGTGCGGCCAGACCGATCCACGCTGATAGTCGTGGGGGTCATAGGCGGGATGGTCACTGCTGAGGGTGCGCAGACCCCAGCCGGAGAACAGGTCGGGAGCCAGCAGGCGGCGGGCCACCCGGGCGCCCCGCTCGGGGTCGAGGATGCCCATCCACAGGCAGTGACCGGGGTTCGACGTCGCGGTCCGGACCGGGCGCTTGTTCCCATCCAGGGCGAAGGCGAGCTCCCCGGGCGGGTCGACCCAGAAGGCCTCCAGGAATCGTCGCCGCAGCTCCCGTGCCTCGGTGCGGAGCGCGGCGGCCCGGGCGGGCTCGCCCCAGGCCTGGAACAGCTCGGCGATGTCGCGCTTGGCCCCGTACACGTACGCCTGCATCTCGCAGGTGCCGATCGGCAGCGGAGGCAGCCCGCCCTGCTCGTCGAGCACGCCGTCCTCGGCGTCGCGCCAGCACTGGTTGCGGTAGCCGCTGGGCGCTCGCGGTGCGTACTCCTGAAGCCCGTCCCCGTCGCGGTCGCCGTAGCGGTCGATCCAGTCGAGGCACCGCTCCGCCGCCCGGCGGAAGGGCTGCAGGATCTCCGCATCGCCCAGCCAGCGATGGGTCGCCGCCAGCAGGACCAGAAAGAGCGGGGTGGCGTCGGCGGTGCCGTAGTAGGGCGTGTGTGGGATCTGGCCGAAGTGAGCCCACTCGCCGACCCGCATCTCGTGGCAGATCTTGCCCGGCTCCGCGTCCCGCACCGGGTCATCGACGGTGGCCTGCCACCCCGCCAGCTGCTGCAGGGTGCCGATGGCGAAGAGGGGATGCGCCGCCAGCGACTGCAGCGATGCCAGGATCGAGTCCCGTCCGAAGATGGCGACGAACCAGGGGATCCCCGCCGCCGGCAGCCAGACATCGGCGGAGAAGTCATGGTGGTACAGCCGCAGCGCGGCGAAGTCCTCCACCGCCTGGTCATACGCGAGCAGCAGGCGGGGGTCGGCCGGGGCCACCCGCGCCACCGTGCGCTGCCAGCGACGGCGCACCCGCTCGGCGTGGTCGACCACCGGCTGTCGCAAGGGGCAGCGGGCCAACCGGGGCCGTCCCCGATCGGTCGCCAGGCAGTCCACCTGGAGGCAGACGTGCCAGCTCCCGCCCGGCTCCAGCCGCATCGGAAAGCGCAGGCTGCCGTTGGCGTAGGTGGCGCCGGAGCCCTCGGGCACGATCCGCATGAGACAGCGCCGGACGAACCCGTTGCGGCGGTACTGCGTGTCCAGCTGATTGGGATGGCGCCACAGGCTCTCCAGGTCGCTGCGGGCCTGCCAGCGCTCGGTCCGCACCTCGAAGAGGTCGGCGAAGTCGGTCGCCACCGCCAGGTCGAGCACCAGCGACACCGGGCCCCGACAGTAGCTCCGCACGGTGAGGTCCTGGTGCAGTCGGCGCTCGCTGAGAGTGCGCTCGATCGCCACCGTGACGCGCCCCTCGGCAATCCGCGCGCTGCTGAGCAGCCAGCGGGCGTGACGGTACGAGAGCTGGCTGAAGCCCAAGCTCTCCAGCGTCAGGCCGTTGAGGCGGACCCGGTGATCGCTGAGAAAGCGGGTGTCATCGCAGAAGAGGCCCTGGGCCAAGGAGTCGACGCCGATCGATCCGTCGGCGGAGGCCACCAGGAAGGTGGCGCCGTGGTTGATCGTGACCGAGACCGGTCCGTGGGCGACGCTGACGGCGGCTGCCTGCGGGACGGCGGCCACCTGCGACGCCGGCGCCACCTCCGGGGGGACTGGGCGCGGGCGGGGCTGCAGCGGGCTCGGGTCGACGGGAGCCGGGGACGAGGAATCCATGGGCGGATGGTCGCATCCCGGGGGTGGGCCGCACTCGGCGACCGCCGCGGCCGGCGCTCATGCCCCCACCCCCACGACCCTGGCAGAGCCCCGGGCGGTTGGGTTCCGCCGCCCGGGGAGCGGGGAGCCGAAGGTGTGGCGGCCGCCTCGGCCGCCTCGGCCGGGGAGGCTGGAGGTGACGATCATGGCGATCATGCGGTGGATTCCGATCGCGGATGTGGTGGCGGTCCGCACCGACCTGAACCGGCGGGTCGGCGACCGTGCCGCTGATCTCAGCCCCGCGTCCCCGCCGCAGGGCCGGCCGGAGCTCCGCCAGGCGGTCCGGCCGGTGGACCTCGAGCGCGGCCCCGAGGCGATCGGGGTCCCGGCGTCGGTCCCAGGGTTGACTCCGCAGGAGGTGAGGGTCACCGTCGGCGCCGGGATCCTCACCCTCGACGCGGCCCCCGCCCAAGAGGCCGAGCGGCCCCGGGGCACGATCGTCCGCCGGGAACGGTTCAGCGGCCGGCTCCATCGCCAGGTCGCGCTGGGCGACGGGCTCCCCAGCGACCAGGCCCGCGCCAGCGTCGACCACGGGGTCCTGACGGTGACCGACCCGCTGAGTCCGGTGGTGCCCGCCGGGACCTGATCCCCTTCCCGGACCCGGGCCTCCGCCCGCCTTGCAGGTGGGTCCGGGGGTGGCGACCGGAGGGGTGCCGCGCCGGGTGAGCCCCCGGCGCGGTTGCGGCGGGGGAGGCTGCCGACTACAATGCGGCCGTTGTCCGGAGGCCGAATTCGGCCTGAACTGTGTCGGAGGGTACGAAGATGGCCGTGACCGGGTACTGCATGAAGTGCAAGCAGACGCGCGAGATCGCCGACGCGCAGCCAACAACTCTCAAGAATGGCAAGCCCGCGACCACCGGCAAGTGCCCGGTCTGCGGGACCAAGATCTTCAAGATCGGCAAGGCCGCCTGAGCGCCGTCGGGCGCCGCGGCCGCGGCTGGAGCGGCGCCGCCGGCTCGGGCGCCGCGCCCGGGCCCCTCGTCGCGGGCCCGGGCGCCTGACCCCTCCTCTCGGGGTGGGATGTCGGTCAGGTGGGTTGCGCCGCCGGCCGGCCACTCCCCGGCGCGGGGGCGGTGCCGTCGATCGGCTCCGGTACCGGGATCGGGTGGTGGAGCTCGAACACCTCCTCGTTGAAGAGCACCCGGTCACCGTGCTCGAGCTCGCGCTGGGTCATGCGCAGGGGCACCACCACTCCGATCAGCTTGAGGATCACGAAGGTCATCGCCCCGTCGTAGGCGGTGATGAACACGAGACCGAAGGCCTGCACCAGGAGCTGGTGCGGATTGCCCGCGAAGACCCCGGCGACGCTGGCCCCGGCGTTGCGCACGCCCACGTACACGATCATGGCGGGGTTGGCGATCAGACCGACCAGGATGCCCCCCACCGCTCCCGCCATGTAATGGGTGTGGATCACGCCGAGGGTGTCGTCGACCTTGCGGAAGGGCCAACGCCCGGCGAGCTTGTTCATGGTCAGCCAGGGGATCGCCGAGCCCAGCAGGCCCACGATGATGGCGCCGTAGCCGTCGACGTATCCCGCCGCCGGGGTGATCGCCACCAGGCCGCACACCATCCCGTTGATCGCGCCCACCATCGACAGCTTCTTGTTGAACATCATGTCGAAGAAGAACCAGGTGAGCAGCGCCACCGCCGTGGCGAGGTTGGTGTTGAGGACGGCCGCGGCCGCGTCCGCGTTGGCGAAGTAGGGGTCGCCGCCGTTGAAGCCGTTCCAGCCCAGCCAGAGGATGCCCGCCCCCACCATGGCGAGCAACATGTTGTTGGGCTTGAAGTCCTGCTGATCCTTGAGGGTGCGGGGCCCGATCACGGCCGCGCCCACGAACCCGGAGATCCCGGCCGCCACGTGGATCACGTATCCGCCCGAGTAATCGACGACGCCCAGCCCTGAGAGCCAGCCACCGCCCCAGAGCAAGAAGGCGTTGATGCTGTAGACCAGCACCGACCAGAGCGGGACGAAGAGCATCCAGGCCTTGAAGTTGATCCGCCCGAAGAGGGCTCCGGCGAGGATGATCGGGGTGATCGCGGCAAAGACGAACTGGAAGTAGATCAACGACGATCCCGGGAAGCGGATGGCGGGCATCAGGCCCTTGAGCAGTGGGATCGCCGCCTGCGCGGTTTCGCTGGCCGAGCTCAGCACCGGCCGGGGCAGACCGACAACGGTGCCGATCCAGGAGTGCCCGAAGCCCATGTTGAAACCCGCCAGCACCCACACCACCAGGACGGCGGCGAAGGCGTAGAAGACCATCACCGCCGAGCTCACCGCCCACTTGCGCTTGACCACCCCGCCATACAGGACTGCCAGCCCCGGAATCGACATCAGCCCCACCAGGGTGCCTGCAGTCAGCTGCCAGGCGTTGTCGCCGGGGCTGAGGTACGAGGGAGAGGGGATGTACATAGCAGCGCGCTCCGTGCCCCGGATGATCCAGCCGTCATCAGGCGGCCTGGTTGCGCCATTGTCACGGTCGCGATTCGGCCTGTCATTGGGCGTCAGCTACAGGTGTGAGTGCTGGGGATTGTGAGATAACCACACATATCGGGCGCGATCCGGGGCGCGCCTGCAGTCCCGGGGTCCGGCGGCGCCGGTGCCGGGTCCGGGGCCGCTCAGACCGCGCGACTGGTGAGCAGGCGGTCGACGGCGGCCGCGACCCGGCGTCCGTCCGCAATCGCGCTGACCACCAGCGAGGCGCCGCGGACGGCGTCTCCGGCTGCGAACACCCCCGCCACCGGCGTCGACCCATCGGCCGCCACCGCGATCCCCCCGGTGGGGCCCAGCGGCAGGTCGAGCTCGGCCACGGTCGTGTCCAGTTCGGGGCCGAGGAACCCCAGTGCGAGCAGGACCAAGTCGGCGGTGAGGGAATGCTCGCTGCCCGGCACCGGGTCGAGCACGAGCGGGGCGCCCGGGTCAAAGCGGGGCCGCACTCGGCGCAGGCGCAGGGCGGTGACACGGCCGGCGGCGCCCTGGAAGCCGAGCGTCTCCAGCGCGAATCCGCGTTCGCCCCCCTCCTCATGGGCCGGGCTGGTGCGCATCACCATCGGCCAGCTGGGCCACAGGTCGCCCCGGCCCCGCTCCAGCGGCGGGCGGGGCCGCAGCTCCAGCTGGTCGACGCGGCGGCATCCCTCGCGCAGGACGTTGCCGAGGCAGTCGGCCCCGGTGTCCCCCCCCCCGAGGATCACCACCCTCAGCCCGGCGGCGCTGATCTCGGGCTCGCCCGGGAGCCCCGCCAGTCCCGCCACCCGCCGATTCTGCTGGGCGAGGTACGTCATCGCCGGATGGACGCCGTCCAGCTGGCGGCCGGGCACCGCGAGATCGTGGGGCCGGCGCGCCCCCACGGCCAGCACCACGGCGTCGGACCGGCGCCGCAGCGCGGCCGCGCTGAGGGCGGTGCCGACCTCGATCCCGCAGCGGAACCGGACCCCCTCCTGGCGCAGCTGGTCGAGGCGGCGATCGAGCAGGGGCTTGGGCAGCTTGAAGTCGGGAATCCCGTAGCGGAGCAGCCCCCCGGGACGATCGTCACGCTCATACACCTCGACCGTGTGGCCGCCCCGGACCAGCTGCTGGGCGGCGGCCAGTCCCGCCGGTCCCGATCCCACCACCGCGACCCGCCGGCCGGTGAGCCGGCGCGCCGGTGCCGCTCGCACCCAGCCCTCGGCGAAACCGCGGTCGACGATGGCACGCTCGACCTCCTTGATGGTGACGGGCTGGTCGTGGATCGCCAGCACGCACGCCGGCTCACAGGGCGCGGGACAGAGTCGGCCGGTGAACTCCGGGAAGTTGTTGGTGCGGTGGAGTCGCTCCAGGGCTCGGCGCCAGTCGGCGCGAGTGACCAGGCTGTTCCAGTCGGGGATGAGATTGTGGAGCGGGCAGGCCTCGTGGCAGAAGGGAATCGCGCAGCGCATGCAGCGGCTGGCCTGCTGACGCAGCGCTGACTCGGTCAGCTCGCCGTGGACCTCACGGTAGTCGCGCACCCGCTCCGCCACCGGGCGATCGCACGGGAGCGTGCGCAGGTGGCGCAGGAATCCACGCGGGTCGTGGACCCCGGCCGCCACCTCTAGGCCACCTCGAGCTCGGCGGGGACGGCCGGCGGGTGCTCGGCGGCCATCGCCCGGGCCACCGGACGCACCGCCCGCAGCCGCGCGGTCGCGGCGGGCCAGTCGCGCAGCCAGCCGGCCGCCAGCCGGCTGCCGGTGTGGCGGCGGTGCCGCTGCAGCAGCGCGTGCAGCGTGGCCGCCTCGACGGGCTCGACCCCGCTCTCCACCACCGACTCCCGGTTGAGGCGCAGCCGCGGGCTGCGGTGGTGGTCGAGCACGTAGGCGACTCCGCCAGTCATGCCGGCTCCGAAGTTGCGGCCCACCGAACCCAGGACCACAACCGTACCCCCGGTCATGTACTCGCAGCCGTGGTCGCCGATCCCCTCCACCACCGCGGTCGCGCCGCTGTTGCGCACGCCGAACCGCTCCCCCGCCTGACCGCCGAAGAAGGCCTCGCCGCTGGTGGCGCCGTAGAGGACCACATTGCCGACGATGACGTTGTCCTCGGCGCTGTAGGCGGCCGCCCGCGGCGCCCGGACCACCAGCCGTCCGCCGCTGAGACCCTTGCCGGCGTAGTCGTTGGCGGCTCCGGTGCACACCAGCGTGATCCCCGGGGCCAGCCAGGCGCCCAGGCTCTGGCCGGCAACTCCGCGCAGCATCAGGCGCAGGGTGTCGTCGGGCAGCCCCGCGCCGCCGTAGCGACGGGCGATCGCGCCGCTGAGACGTCCGCCCACGGCTCGCTCGTGGTTGCGCACCCGGGCCCGAATCGTGGTCACCCGTCCCTCCTCCAGGGCGGGCCGCGCGCGCCCCCACACGCGGACATCCAGCGCGGTCTCGAGATGGTGCTGCTGGTCGCGCGTGCGGCGCCGCATCCCGCCGCGATCCCCCAGCGTCCGCGCCAGGCTGGGGGCCGGCTGGGACATGTGGAGCAGAGCGGAGAGGTCGAGATCGCGTGCCTTCCAGGGTCGCGGCCCCTCGCGGGGCCGGAGCCGGTCCACCCGACCCACCATCTCGGCGATGGTGGCGAAACCCAGGCGGGCCATCCAGGCGCGCACGTCGGCGGCGAGCAGCATGAAGAATCGCACCACCTGGTCGGGCGTCCCGCTGAAGCGCCGGCGCAGCACCGGGTCCTGGGTCGCCACTCCCACCGGGCAGGTGTTGAGGTGGCAGACGCGCATCAGCACGCACCCGCTGGCGACCAGCGCGCTGGTGGCGAAGCCGAACTCCTCCGCCCCCAGCAGCGCGGCCACCACCACGTCGCGTCCCGTCTTGAGGCCGCCGTCGGTCTGGAGCGAGACCCGGTCACGCAGCCCCTGTCGCACCAGCGTCTGCTGGGTCTCCGCCAGCCCCAGCTCCCAGGGCACCCCGACGTGCTTGATCGAGGAGAGCGGCGCCGCACCGGTTCCGCCGTCGTGGCCGGCGATCAGGATGTGGTCGGCGCGGGCTTTGACCACCCCCGCGGCAACGGTGCCGACACCGGCCGCGGCCACCAGCTTGACGCTGATGCGAGCGACCGGATTGGCCTGCTTCAGATCCCAGATCAGCTGGGCGAGGTCCTCGATCGAGTAGATGTCGTGGTGGGGCGGGGGCGAGATCAGCTCGACCCCCGGAGCCGACCGACGCACCCGGGCGATGGCCTCATCGACCTTGTGGCCGGGGAGCTGGCCGCCCTCGCCGGGCTTGGCTCCCTGGGCGATCTTGATCTGGAGGTCGTCGGCGCTCACGAGATACTCCACCGTGACGCCGAAGCGGGCCGAGGCCACCTGCTTCACCGCACTGCGGCGGGAGTCCCCGTCGCCGGAGGGGTGGAAGCGCTCGGGGTCCTCACCCCCCTCCCCGGTGTTGCTGCGGGCGCCCAGTCGGTTCATCGCCACCGCCAGGGTCTCGTGGGCTTCCGGGCTGAGGGAACCCAAGGACATCGCCCCGGTGGCGAACCGTCGCACGATGAGCTCGGCAGGCTCGACCGCCTCGATCGGGATCGGATCCCCCGCGATCGGCTCGATCAGGTGGCGGAGCGAGACCGGCGGCTGGTCCACTCGGTCCGCGAGCCGACAGTAGGCCTGGAAGTGGCGGTCGTCGCTGGTCCGCACCGCGTGCTGGAGCGCCGCCACGGTGGCGGCGGCCCAGCCGTGGGGCTCACCCTCGACCCGCCAGCGGTGGATGCTCCCGAGCGGGTCGGCCCCACCCCGGTCCGCGGGGTCGTAGGTGGCGCGGTGGCGCGCCAGCGTCTCCTCGGCGAGGACCGCGAGATCGGCACCCGCGAGCCGGGCCGGAGTTCCCGGCCAGCAGCGGCTGACGACCTCGGCGCTGATGCCCACCACCTCCATCACCTGGGCCCCGCAGTACCCGGCGAGGGTGGAGATTCCCATCTTGGACATCACCTTCCCGACGCCCTCGGTGAGCGCGCTCCGCAGGCGCTGCACCGCCGCCGGCGGAGTGCTGAGGCCGTAGGCTCCGGCGTCGGCAAGGGCGGCCGCCGTCTCCAACGCCAGGCGGGGATGGACCGCCTCGGCTCCCTGGCCCAGCAGACAGGCGAGGTGGTGCACGCTGCGCGGTTCGTCGGACTCGACCACAAGGCTGAGAGCGGAGCGAGTCCCCTGACGCACCAGATGGTGGTGCACCGCGCCGATCGCCAGCAGCATCGGCACCGGCGCCAGACGCCGGTCGGCGGTCACATCGCTGAGCACCACGATCGCGATGCCGTCGGCCGCGGCCACGTCCGCCTCGTCACAAAGGCGCGTGAGCGCGCGCTCCAGTCCCGCCGGACCCTGGGTGGAGGGGAAGACGGCGGCGAGGGTCCGAGCAGCCAGCCCCAGCGGACGCGCCGAGCGGATCCATTCCAGCTCGCCCGCGGTGAGCACGGGGCGCTCCAGCCGGATCCGGTCGATCGCCTGGGGCCGAGGGTCGAGCAGGTCGCCCCCGCCGCCGAGCTCCATCGCCCACGACATGACGCGGCGTTCCCGGATCGGGTCGATGGCGGGGTTGGTGACCTGGGCGAATCCCTGCGCCACGTAGTCGTAGACCAGGCGCGGGCTGCGCGCGAGCACGGCGAGCGCCAGATCGTTGCCCATCGAGGCCACCGCCTCGTGTCCGGTGGCGGCGGCGCTGGCGATCACGGTTTCCAGCTCCTCCTCGCTGTATCCGAAGAGGTGGTGCCGAGGGGTCAGCTGCGCCAGCGAAGGGGCTGACCCCGTCGCCATCGTGGGTAGCGTCGGGCAGCGGGCGGAGTGATCAGCCAGGGCCTTCCCATATGCGTGCCGACGCGCCACTCTGCGCTTCACCTCGCCGTCGAGGATGACCTGTCCCCGGCCGGGATCGACCACCAGCGTTCCGCCCGGGTGCAGCCGTCCCAGCTGCACCACTCGTCCGGCATCGACCTCCAGCACGCCGGCCTCGGAGGCGAGCACCACCAGGCCGTCGGCGGTGACGACGTAGCGTGCCGGGCGCAGGCCGTTGCGATCGAGGATCGCCGCCACCTGCCGGCCATCGCTGGCCACGATCGCGGCGGGACCGTCCCAGGGCTCCAGCAGGCGCGCCTGGTGGTGATAGAAATCGCGGACCGCGCAGGGGAGCTCCCGATCCTGCTCCCACGCCTCCGGCACCATGGTGCAGAGCGCGTCGGGCAGCGGCCGGCCGGTGCGCAGGAGCAGCTCCAGGGTGTTGTCGAACGCCAACGAGTCGCTGCCCCCCGGTTCGATCACGGGGCCGGCCGCGGGCGCGGCGCCCGCCACCAGCCGAGCGAAGCCCGCCTCGCGCGCGCGCATCCAGTTGACATTGCCGCGCAGGGTATTGATCTCGCCGTTGTGGGCGGCGAGTCGGAAGGGCTGCGCCAGCCGCCAGCTGGGCTCGGTGTTGGTGCTGAAGCGCTGATGCACCAGCGCCAGCTGACTGCGGCAGTCATCCGCTCTGAGGTCGGGGTAGAACGCCGCGAGCTGATGCGGGGTGAGCTGTCCCTTGTACACGATGGTGCGCGTGGACAGGCTGGCCACGTGGAACTGCTGGTGGGAGGCGGGGTGGGCGAAGTCCAGCGCCGCCAGCTCCGCCTCGATCGTCTTGCGGGCGAGGTAGCAGCGGCCCTCGGCCTGCCCGCCTCCGCTCGCTGCCAGCAGCTGGCGCACCTCCGGCCGTCCCCCGCGGGCCACCGGTCCCGCCGCTGCCGGGCGGCAGGGAACGTCGCGCCAGGCCAGTGGCCGCAGTCCGTGGCGGGCGCAGGCGGATCCCACCACCCGCTCGGCGGCGATCCGGTCGGGTCCGTGGCGGGGTAGGAAGAGCATCGCCACCGCGTACCGCCCCGGCTTGGGGAGCTCCACCCGGCGCAGACTCAGGCAGCGCCGGAGCAGGGCGTCCGGCACCTGGAGGAGGATCCCGGCGCCGTCTCCGGAGAGCGGATCGGCGCCCACCGCGCCCCGGTGGGCCAGCCGCCGCAGCACCGTCAGGGCGCAGGCGACGACGTCGCGGGAGGCGGGCCGTCCCAGGCTCGCCACGAACCCCACCCCACAGCCGTCGCGTTCGTCCGCGGGGCTGGAGAGCCCGCCGGGGGGAGCCGGCGCTGAGGTGGGGTGAGATTGTGGAAAGGGAGGGGGCACGGGTTGGGGTGGCGGATGGGGCACGGAGGCGGACACAAAAAAAGCCCCCCGAGAAGCTCGGAGGGCCGGTCGACTGCTGCGATCTGAGGGGATGCGCTAGCCGACCGGCCCTCCTGCTGCGGGGCGTGCCGGAGCCGTCGGGTCCACGCTGGTCGGGACGAGACGGCTGGCGGCGTTCACAGTCCTACGAGTTATAGCGGCGACCCGGACGGCTGTCAAGGCGAGCCGGGGGGCGGGAGGGGTCGCTGGGCCGCCGGCTCTCGCGCCCGATCGGGCGCGGCAGCCGGGCTAGACTTCTCCCGACCAGCTCCCGCGCGGCGATCGCTACGCGACAGCGGGCGGGAGATGTCGCCGAGGAGGCGGGATGGTGGCCAAAGAGCTCACGGTCGACAGCGACGGGGTGTCGATCGCGGCGCGCGACTTCGGGGGCGCTGGTACGGCGCTCATCCTCGTCCATGGGCTGGGGGGGACCCTGCTGGACTGGACCCTCGTGGCCCCCCTGCTCACCGCCCACCATCACGTGGTCGCGCTCGATCTCCGGGACCACGGCGAGTCCGCAGACGGCGACTGGTCCCCCGCCCGCGCGCTTGCCGATCTGGCGGCGGTCGCCGGGGCGATCGGAGAGAGCAACCCGGCGGTGGTGGGGCACTCCTTGGGCGGAATGCTCGCCGCGATGTGGGGCGCGACCCATCCCCAATGCCCGGGGGTGGTCAACCTTGACTTCCATGGTCGCAGGACGCCGGACCAGTACGTCGGCCTGGACCCGGCCACGCTCGCCCAGCAGGTGCACGCGTATGACGCCTGGCTGGCGGGGTCGCTCGCGGAGCTCGCCGGGCCCCTCCACGCGGCCCAGGTGGACGCGCTGCTGGCACGGCACCGGGCCCTGGCGACGCGCGCCGGAGCTGAGCCGGATGTCCTCGAGGGGGCGGTCTGGCGGAGCCTGCGCAGGCAGGGCGGCGAGACGCGGCTGCGGCCCGACCCAGGCGGCCTGGGCCGCGAGATCTTCGCGGCCGCCCTGCGGGTCGACATGCTCGAGCTGTATGCGCGGATCGAGTGCCCATTGCTGGTGGTCAGCGCCACGGCGCCGCCGGGGGAGGCGGTTCCCCAGCCGATCCGGGAACTGCTCGCCGCCTATCGGATCGGCCTCGGCCGGGATCTGGCCCGGCTCGCCGAGCAGCGCCGCCGCGTGCGGGTGGTGGCGGTGGAGGCGAGCCACGCGCTGATCGTCGAGCGACCCCAGGCTGTCGCCCAGGCGATCGTCGACTTCCTGGCCCAGCCAGCTCGCGCGGCGGGCGTGCCCGATCCCGTCGGGCCGGCGCCCGGCCGGGGCCTGGGGTAGCCCAACCGGGCACCCGCACTCCCGCCGGGGCGCCGCGTGCCGACCAGCGCGCCCGGCGTGGCGGGGCGGCTCAGGCAGGCCGACGGCCACGGTCCCCCTGACCACCTCCGGGTCTGCTGGGGGTGAGGAAGAGGATGAGCGCATAGCCGAGCAGGGCGATTCCGGTGGCGAGGGCCATCGCCAGTGACGCCGCGTCGGCTCCATCGCCGACGAACCCCGAGCCCGAGAGCCAGGCCGCGATCAGGGCGGCGGCTGCCACCCCGGCGATGGCGAGCAGGCGGGTCTGGCGAGCCCGGGCGGCGCGCACCACCGCCGCCGTCCCCGTCAGCAGCAGGAGGGTTCCCACCAGCGCATGCACGGTCAGAATCGCGGGCCCGCCGGCGAGGGCGCCGGCGAAGCCGGGGAGCACTCCCCGGCCCGCATCGGAGCGGGGCAGCCGAGCGTAGAGGGTGACGCCGACCCCGAGCTCGAACTCGACGCAGAGCATGACGATGGCGGCGAGCGCGTTCGCGCGCAGGCCCAGCAGTCCGGCGGCTGGGCTGGGTGCCGCGCGCTCGTCCCGGCGGGTCACAGCATCACCGTGCCACCGGCGACGTCGAGGGTGGCTCCGGTGACCCACGATGACGCCGAGGAGGCGAGGAACAAGGTGGCGGCAGCCACGTCCTCGGGCTGGCCCAGGCGTCCCAGAGGAAAGGCCGCCGCCAGCGCCCGCCGCTGCTCGGTGGGGACCCACGAGCGCATCCGGTCGGTCTCGATCGCAGACGGGGCGATGCAGTTGATGCGAATGCCCGCGTGCGCATACTCACCCGCCAGATGACGGCTGAAGCCGATCACGCCCGCCTTGGCGGCGGCGTAGGCTGCCGATGAACCGGCCGCCTGCCGGGCCGCGGCCGAGGCCATCGTGACGATCACCCCCGAGTGACGGGCCAGCATGTCCGGAAGGAAGGTGGCGATCGTCAGATAGGTCGAGGTGAGGTTGGTCTCGATCACCTGGCGCCAGTGCTGGCCCGTCTCGTGGTGGCTGGCCACCGGCATGCCGCTGCCACCCGCGAAGACGACCAGGATGTCGACGGCTCCGAGCTGCCGGTGAACCCTCGTGCGCAGGCCAGCCAGGTCCTGCTCCACCGTGCAGTCAGCGACCAGTCCGATCGCGGTGGCGCCCTCTGCGGTGATGGCTGTGACGGTGCTGTCCAGCGCTGCCCGGTCGCGCCCGACCACGGCGACGCCGGCCCGGTTGGCTCCCAGCGCCACCGCCGTGGCGGCGCCGATGCCCCGCGACCCGCCGGTGATCACAGCCACCTTGCCGCTGAGGTCGGGATAGACCGCGGGTGTGCCCGGCCCCCCCGGCCCGCCGCTCATGACCCTGGCCTGCGGGGGCTGGCGAGATGGGCCAGGCGCCCCACGCTCGCGGTCCAGGTGACCGCCGCGAGCATGAACCGGGCCAGCTCGGATCGGCGCAGCGACTGGCCGCCGAGGATCGGATCGGCGAGCGAGACGCGGGTGCCGGCCCCGGGCGGGCCGTCCGTCAGGCGAGGGGCACGGATCACGGTCCACCCCAGGCGGCTGTTCCGCAGGACGGTCTCCCTCCGGACCATGTCGGCGTGCGGGTGCCGATCCAGGCGCTGGATGATCTGATCCATGACGACACCCTGCCGCCAGGGCACGCCCTGGGGCACCGCGACGCCGGCTGAGAAGAGACACAGCAGACGGCGCAGGCCCTGGCCCGCCCTGGCTGTCGCCCGGCACCGGACCCCGGCTGAGGAGACGGTGGAGGGTCGACGCTCCCGGCTTGCGACGGTGGACAGCACCGCCTCGGAGCCGGCGACCAGCGGGGTGAGGTCACGCAGGGGATCCAGCACATCGCAGGCGGCGAGCCGGAGCCGGGGGTGGCTGGTGCCCAGCGTCTCGGGATGCCGAGCCCGCGCCGTCACCCGGTACCCCTGCGCCAGCGCCTGGGACACCACCAGCCGACCCGTGGCACCTGTCGCTGCCAGCACCACGAGCCCGGGCGGGGGCGGCTCGATCCTGTCCGGGGCATCGGTCACGGGTGGGGCTCCTGCTTAATATTCAGGCATACCGCCTGTCGGACGAATAATACACGCCATGAGGATGCTGTCAAGGCCATGAGCCCACGCGCGTACCATCTCGGCCGGCGCCAAGAGCAGGTTGACGAGAGTCGGCGGCGGGTGATCACAGCGGCGCGAGGGCTGCTGGCCGAGACGACCCGCTACTCCTCGTTCACGGTGGACGCGGTCGCCACCCGGGCGGACGTGGCTCGGGCGACCGTCTACTACCAGTTCCAGTCGAAGACCGGCCTGCTGGAGGCCCTCTGCGATGCCCTGGCGGAGATCGGGAGGATGTCCGATCTGGCGCTCGCGTTCAGCCTCGCCGATCCCATCGACGCGGTGTCCGCCTTCATCGCCAGCTTCGGGCGCTTCTGGGCCGTCGACCGCCTGGTCATGCGACGACTTCGATCGCTGGCCGCCCTGGACGACGAGGTGAGCCTGGTCATCGCCGCTCGAGACCAGCGGCGACGGTCGGGCCTGGAGGTTCTGGTGTCTCGGGCCAACCACCGCGGGCTGCTCGCGATCGAAGCGGCTCGCGCGCTGCCCATGCTCGTCGCCCTCAGCAGCTTCGAGACCTTTGACGCCCTCGCCACGCCGGATCAGCCGCTCGACGAGGTCACCCCGGAGGTCCTCGAGATGGCGCGGGTGGTCTGGAGGTCGGTCGAGGAGTCCGGCGGGAGGTGAGCGAGACGAGTGTCCCCGGCCGGCCGGGCTCGAGCGGCGCACCGGGATCGCCGCTCCCAACCCGCCCCCCTACGGGGCGGGTCGGACCCGGAAGAACAGCAACCGCGGCCTGGTGCGAATCAGCTCGTACGCGACCGGATCCCGGGCGCGAAGTTGGGGGACGGCCTCGGGCTCGACCAGGCGCTCGATCACAAATCCGGCTGCGGCGATGGCGTGGGTCATCGCCGTCGGGGGGCGGCGCCAGAAGGTGACCTCGACCTCACCTGATCCCTTGTGCCAGCGCTCGGTCACCTGGGTGATGGTGAAGTAGTCGCTCGGGGTGTAGTCCCAGTCCAAGGTGGGATGGTGGGTGGAGAAGACCAGCGCGCCATCGCGCGCCAGCACCTGGCGGACCTCGCCGAGTGCACGCTCCCAGTCCCGCACATAGTGGAGCACCAGCGAGCCGACCACGAGGTCGAAGCTGTGGGCTTGGGCGAACCCCAGCGGGTGGTCCAGGTCGGCCCCCAGCACGGTGGCGCGGTTGCCCACCGCCGCGCGCGCGCCACCATCTCCGGGCTCACGTCGAAGGCGGTGACGACCGCTCCGTGCTCGACCAGCCAGGTGGTGAGCGGTCCCGACCCGCACCCGACCTCCAGCACTCGCCGTCCCGCCACGGCCCCGAGCAGGGAGGTCGTCGCGGGCCGCTCATAGTAGGCGTTGTAGGGGCTCTCACGATTGTCCACCGCATAGGCGGCGGCCATCGCGTCGTCTTGGCGGGCGCTCCGCTCCCCGTCGCTCATGGCGCCCCATCATGCCACCCGTCCGCGGCTCGCCCGCGGAGCCCGACGGCCGTCGCGATCGACCGCAGCCTCGAGCCGACGTCGCTGCCGCGGGGTCGCTCGGGGAACGACCGCCCCCCGGTGGGGTCGTCTGACTGCCGGCCCGGCGGCCGCCAACCGGGGCGGGCGGACGCGCGCCGCCAGGAGCCTGAGCCGGGTGGGGACCCTCGCCCGCCCGGTCTCGCTTCCAGTCCCGCCGCGGGCGCGCCCGGCGGCGGGACGCGTGCCCGCGCGTTTGTGTC
>Ga0307372_10003903_pt1 | contig 23453 bp, 13 predicted proteins | sample OX1MG_FD_202533 | JGI IMG/M metagenome (GOLD analysis project Ga0307372, IMG submission 202533) | Soil microbial communities from Risofladan, Vaasa, Finland - OX-1 | ecosystem: Environmental > Terrestrial > Soil > Coastal area > Acid sulfate soil | place: Finland: Risofladan, Vaasa | collected...
CCGCGGGTCGTCGAAGTCGACCCGGAAGATGCCGTTGTCCTCCGGGGCGGGTGGGGCCGACATCCCGTAGTCGAGCTCGGCCCGCTGGATGTGCACGGGCACCCGGCCGGCGAAATGCTTGAGCCCGCCCGCGTGGTCGTTATGCAGATGGCTGACGGCCACCGCCGCGATGTCGGCCAGGTCCACTCCCGCCCCCGCCAAAGCCTCTTCGAGTGGCTCTCCCGGACCGGGCAGGACCGGCTGGATGACGGGATCGCCGTGGAACCGGCGGCGCAGCGCGGGGTCGGTGACGAGCGCCGCGTTGAACCCGGTGTCGAGCAGCAGCCAGCCGCCGTCGCATTCCAGCAGCACTGCGGGCACCGGCTCGCGCAGGCGTTCGGAGTCCGGCGCGCCCTCCACCGACACCGACTTGGGCAGATCTTCCCAGCCCAGCGTGAGCAGCACGATCCGGCGCACCCCAGCAGCCATGAACCCTCCTCCACTGCGCCCGGCTGTCCTAACGTCTCACGGACAGGGCAACAGGTTGAGTGAGTTCGCATGGATGCATGGATGACGGCGCGGACTGCCGCGACGCCACGGCGCCAGGGGTCTCGCCTCCCGGCCCAGGCCGACCCGACGTCCGCCGTCTGCCGTCGGAGGCGGTCACCAGTCGCCTCCCACGGCCCGTGACGACGGAACCCTAGGCGCGTCTCACCATGTGGTGAGCATGGGCCCAGATAACAGGCGCCGTGTCACACCGGGAGACGCGTTGTGTATACGGCGTGTTAACTCTGTTCCTCACCGGCCGGAGCTGACGCGATCTCCGGTGCGGGCACGGTCTCAGCCGCGGGCACGGTCTCAGCCGCAGGCACGGCGACCTGCCCGGCCGCGATCGTCTCCGCGATGCGCCGCAGCAGCGACCGTACGGTGGCGTCCGCCGCCCGGTGCAGCAGCACCCGGTCCAGGCCCGCGCCGACCGCGGCGAGCGGCGGCCGGTAGGCGCCTGCCAGCGCGAGCTGGCAGGCGCTGTCCCCAGCCGGCATCAGCACGATGTTGGCGTCGAGCACCGGGAACAGCCGTCCCATGACTCCCGTGGCCTCCCAGCGCAGGGTCAGCGTCAGGCTGCCGCCCCGGTCCACCGGCTCCAGCAGCAGGACCCTGACCAGCTTGGACGCCCCCATAGCGTCGCCGAACGGCCCTACCCGGGCCAGGCCGGCCAGCCCCTCGGCATAGGCGTCACCGGAGGCGTCGGTGAGCCAGCCGCCGCGGGTCAGCTTCACCAGTCCAGCCCGGGCGGCCGGGAAGCTGGCGTCCAGCGTGACCTCATGGCCGACGAACATGGGTTCCTTGATCCCACCTCGCGGCCGGGCGGTGGGAGGGACGAAAGTCCCCTTCAGAGCGGCAATCGTCACCCGTCACCGATTTACGGCCCGCACCCAGCGGGCCTACTATGCGCTCGTGCCCACGCCGCTCGGGGTCGTTAAACGCCTGCTAGTTGGCAGGCCCATGCACAACGACCGGCTGGCCCACACCCTGCTCCCCAAGCGGATCGCCCTGCCGGTCTTCGCCAGTGACGCACTGTCCTCGGTCGCTTACGCGACTGAGGAGATCCTGCTCGTGCTGTCTGCTGGCGGCATCGCGCTGATCGCCTACACCCCCTGGATCGCGCTGGCGGTCGGCGTGCTGATGCTGGTCGTGGTCGCCTCCTACCGGCAGAACGTGCACGCCTACCCCTCCGGCGGCGGCGACTACGAGGTGGCCACCACCAACCTCGGCCCCCGGGTCGGGATCGCCGTCGCGAGCGCCCTGATGGTCGACTACACCCTCACGGTGGCGGTGTCGGTCTCCTCCGGGGTGGCCAACCTCGCCTCAGCCTTCCCGGTGCTGAACACCCATGTCACGCTGATCGCGGTGGTGGCCGTGGCGGTCATCGCGGTGATGAACCTGCGCGGGGTGCGGGAGTCAGGGACGGCGTTCGCGGTTCCCACCTACCTGTTCATCGCCGTGGTCGGGCTGATGATCGCCTGGGGTGCCACCCGGCTGGCGACCGGAGGCAGCCTGCGGGCCGAGAGCGCCGGGCTGCACTACCGGTCCGTGCACAGCTTCGCCGGGCTCCTGCTGGCCTTCGTGCTGCTGCGCGCCTTCTCCTCCGGCTGCACCGCGCTGACCGGGGTGGAGGCGATCAGCAACGGCGTGCCCGCCTTCCGCAAGCCCAAGAGCAAGAACGCGGCCTCGACGCTGGCGCTGCTCGGAATGATCGCGGTCTCCATGTTCGCGGGCGTGACCGCCCTGGCCCTGATCAGCCACGTGCATATGGGCGCCCCCGGGGACATGATCGGGCTGGCCCCCGGGCAGGCCCAGCGCACGGTGATCGCCCAGGTCGGGCGGGCCGTCTTCGGCGACTCCTCGCCGCTGTTCTACCTGCTGCAGTCCGTCACCGCCCTGATCCTGGTGCTGGCAGCGAACACCGCCTTCAACGGCTTCCCGGTGCTGGCCTCGATCCTGTCCAAGGACGGCTACCTGCCGCGCCAGCTGCACACCCGTGGTGACCGGCTGGCGTTCAGCAACGGGATCATCCTGCTGTCCGGTTTCGCGATCCTGCTGATCGTGGTCTTCCAGGCCTCGCCGACCCGGCTGATCCAGCTCTACATCATCGGCGTGTTCGTCTCGTTCGTGTGCAGCCAGACCGGGATGATCCGGCACTGGAACCGGCATCTGCGCACCGAGACCGACGCCAAGATCCGCCGGCACATGATCCGCACCCGGGTGATCAACAGCGTCGGTGCCTGCTTCACCGCCGTGGTCCTGGTGATCGTGCTGGTCACCAAGTTCATCAGTGGCGCCTGGATCGTCGTGGTGGCGATGCCGGTCATCTGGCTGGGCATGCGCGGCATCCGCCGCCACTATGACCAGGTCACCCTGGAGCTGGCGCCGCCCAGGAACCTGTCGATCACGCTGCCGGCCCATAACCGGGCCATCGTCCTGGTCTCCAAGCTGCACCTGCCGACGCTGCGGGCGCTGGCCTACGCGCGGGCCACCCGGCCCAGCCACCTGGAGGCCGTCACGGTCGACGTGGACGAGGCGGAGACCCGCCAGCTGCGCGAGCAGTGGGACGTCAGCGACATCCCGGTGCCGCTGACGGTGGTCGCCTCCCCGTACCGGGAGATCACCCGGCCGGTCGTGGACTACGTCAAGCGGCTGCGGCGGGAAAGCCCGCACGACATCGTCACCCTCTACGTGCCCGAGTACGTGCTCGGGCACTGGTGGCAGCAGCTGCTGCACAACCAGAGCGCGCTGCGGCTCAAGACCAGGCTGCTGCTCCAGCCCGGGGTGGTCGTCGCCAGCGTGCCCTACCAGCTCAGGTCCGCCGTGACGCTGCCCCAGGCAGCTGAGGCCGCGGACGGGGACGCGGTGCCTGACACCGCCGTGCCCGACCCGGCCGGCCTGCCCGGCCCGGCCCCGGTCAGCTCCGCCCGTGCGGGCCGGCGGGGTGCCGCGGCCAGGACCGCGGAACACGCGGCCGTGCCCGCCCCCGCGGGCGGCGGCCGGGCGGGCATCCACCCGCTGCACCGGCTCACCACCGACCGGGAGCTGCTCCACGCGGAAGACCTGCGGGCCGAGATGACCGAGGTCAGCGCCACCCCCATCGCCGAATGCGCCGACCACGAACTCGTCGATGTGGCGGGCACCCTGCGCGCGGTCACCCTGCGCCCGCGCGGCACCAGCCTGACCATGGAGGCGGAGCTGTGGGACGGCACCGGCAGCGTCACCCTGATCTGGCTGGGCCGCCGCGACATCCTCGGGGTGCGGCCCGGGCGCCGGATCGTCGTGCGGGGCCGGATCGCCCGGATCAACGACGAGCGGACCATGTACAACCCGAGCTATCAGCTGCGGCCGGGCCCCGATTCGGCCGAGCCGGGGTGAAAGCGGTACCCCATGCCGGGCTCGGTGAGCAGGTAGCGGGGCTGCGACGGATCGGGCTCGAGCTTGCGGCGCAGCTGGGCGGCGTACACCCGCAGGTAGTTCGCCTCGGTCTGGTACTGCGGCCCCCACACCTCGGCCAGCAGCTGCCGCTGGGTGACCAGCCGGCCGGCGTGCCGGACCAGCACCTCGAGCAGCTGCCATTCGGTCGGCGTCAGCCGGATGTCACGGCCGTCGCGGGTGACCCGCTTGGCGGCCAGGTCCACGGTGAAGTCCGGGGTGACCACCACCGGCTCGTCCGGGGCCGGCGACGCGCGGCGGACCGCCGCCCGCAGCCGCGCCAGCAGCTCGTCCATGCCGAACGGCTTGGTGACGTAGTCGTCCGCACCGGCGTCCAGGGCGGCCACCTTCTGGCTTTCCTGGCCCCACGCCGAGAGCACGATGATCGGCGTGCTGGTCCAGCCGCGGACTCCCCTGATCACCTCGATGCCGTCCATGTCTGGCAGGCCGAGATCGAGGATGAGCACGTCGGGGCGGTCACGCGCCATCGCCGCCAGCCCCGAGGTGCCGTCGGCGGCTGTGCTCACCTCGTACTCGCGGGCGGTCAGGTTGATCCGCAGTGCCCGCAGGATGGGTGCCTCGTCGTCGACGACCAGCACCCTGGTCACTGGTCGGCCCCGGCCGGGGACGTGGCCGGGGTGGCCGCGACCGGCAGCGTGACCTGCATGGTGAGTCCCCCGCCCGGGGTGTCCAGCGCCGCCACCGTGCCGCCCATGGCGTCCAGGAAGCCCTTGGCCACCGCGAGGCCGAGCCCGACCCCGTTGCCGGTGCCCCGCTCGTCGAGCCGCTCGAAAGGCTCGAAGATACGTTCCTTGAGCTGGTCAGGGACTCCCGGGCCGTGGTCCTGCACCTCCAGCACGACACTGGCGCCGCACTGGCGGGCGCGCAGCACCGGCGGCTGGCCGGGCGGTGAGTGGCTCAGCGCGTTGCTGAACAGGTTGCCCAGCACCCGTTCCAGCAGCCCCGGGTCGGTGCGCACGAGCGGCAGCCCGTCCGGCACCAGCAGCTGCACACTCACCGCGCTGCCCAGCCCGTGCTGAGCCACCGGCGCCACCTCGTCGATGGAGGTGGCCCGCAGGAAGGGGCGCAGGGAGCCGGTGGTCAGCCGGCTCATGTCGAGCAGGTTGCCGATGAGCGCGTCGAGCCGGTCGGCCCCGTCCTCGATCGTGGCCAGCAGGGATGCCTCGTCGGCGGGCGCCCACCGCACGTCGGTCTGCCGCAGCGTGCTGACGCTGGCCTTGATCGAGGCGAGCGGGGTCCGCAGATCGTGGCTGACCGCGGCGAGCAGTGCGGTGCGCATCCGGTTGCCCTCGGCCAGCGCCTCCGCCTGGGCGGCCTGCGTGCGCAGGCGGTCCCGGTCGAGCGCGGCCCCGGCCTGCGCCGCGAAGCCGTCCAGCAGCCGTGGTGTGATCGGCGGTGACTGCCCGGACACCATCAGCGCGAGGCCCGGCCGGACCAGGATCCGGGTGGGCCGGCCAGGCCGGCCCGAGCCACCGGGCACCGGTTCCTGCCCGCTCACCGCCACCAGCACCCACTGGCCGCCGGCCTGCTCGATCAGCTCGGCCCGCCCGCCCCAGGTGCTGGTGAGGTGGCCGAGCACCGACACGGGCGTGTCCGGCCCGCTGAGCACGGTCTGGGCCAGCGCCAGCAGGGCGGCCGCGTCCTGGTTGCTGCGCGCGGCCTGCCCAGCCCGGCGCGCCGCGAGGTGCACGACGCTGCTCACGGTCACCGCCACGGTGACGAACAGCAGCAGCGCGAGCAGGTTCCGCGGCTCGGCGATCGTGAAGGTGTGCAGCGGTTTGGTGAAGTACCAGTTCAGCAGCAGGCTGGCGGTGACAGCGGCCAGCACCGCCGGCCAGAACCCGCCCACCACCGCGATGACCACCACGGCGACCAGATAGATGAGCAGGTCGTCGGCGAGGCTCAGATTGGCCCGGGGGGCCACCAGGGTCAGGGTGATGAGCGGCAGCCCGGCAGCCGCCAGCAGCACCCCGGCCAGCTGCCGCCGGCCGCGGATGCCGGCCGGGAAGCTCACCTCGGGCTGGCCCTCGCCCCGCATGTCCACAATCCACAGTCTGAACGATGGGGCCAGGATGCGCACCAGGCCGCCGGTGATGACGCCCAGCACCGCGCAGGTGCCGAGCACGAGCGCCGCACGGATCCCGTCCGGGCCGGTGAGGCGCAGCTGCGCGTAGGGACGCTGGGAGAACCCGGCGGCGGTGAACCAGCCGATGACCCCGATCACGGGCCCGGCCAGCGGCTCGGCCACCGCGGCGACGGCGGTCACCACCACCGCTGCCAGTGCCAGCACACCGATGGCGCCGAGCCGGCCGCCCGAGCCCGCGGCGGCGGCGCCGACCGCCAGCAACGCGGTACAGCCGGCCGGCAGCGCGATATGCGCTGGCACGGGCCGCTTACGGATCTGGTGCATCACCGCCAGTGGACAACGCGGCCAGGCTCAGACCCAACGGCCTTGATGGGTTCTTAACGCGGTAGCCCGCGATCCTGACGCACCACTGACACGTGCTGCGGGGCGGCCCGCAAGCGGGCAGGAGGCCGGAGGGGACCGGGCCCTGGCGGCCGCTTCCCGCCGGGCCGGGCGGGACGGGCCACTGCTGGCCCGCCCCGCCCGGCCGCTACGTCAGTCCCCTACCGGGGGCAGGGGTTCGCGACGATCTGGCGGAAGTTGTTGATCCGGTTGATGGTGGCGCCTCCCCCGCCGAAGGCGAGGTAGGTCGTGGTGAGCAGCGACCCGTACTGGGCGTTGCCGCCGAAGTTCGAGGTCGCGTTCGGGAACGTGCCGCCCAGGCCCCACTGGCAGCCGGGCCCGCCGCCGCCGCCCCGGGCAGCGGCCTGGCCGAAGCCACGGAACGTGCTGTAGTAGGGGTAGAAGGCGGCGGGATTGCCGCTGTCAGTGGTGGGGATCAGGGTGCAGCCGGCCCCGGTGGACCGGTTGCAGGTGCCCTCGATCCGGGGCAGGTCCGCCTCGAACGCCACCCGCTGGTAGTTGGCGCCCTCCCCCGGTCCGGTCAGCGGGCTGCCGAACAGGATCGGCTGGGGGTGCGCCCTGGAGTTTCCATCCGGCCAGATGGGCTGGTAGGAAGCCCCGTCGAAGCCGGTGTTGGTATCCGTACAGCCGTTGACGTTGATCCGCAGCGCCTGGGTGCCGGGGAAGCAGAAGTTGTCGTCCCCGTCGGTCGGCGACTGGCTGGATCCCAGGCCTTCGGAGTTGCCGGCCGGGCAGGTGACCGGGCTGCCGGAGCTGTCCACGCCGAACGGGGTGGACGGGATCGGCGTCGGGCCGTTGCAGAGATCGAAGTGCCCGATCTCATCGGAGAAGGCGACGTTGTAGGTGTGCGCCGCCCAGATCACCCGGGTCTGCTCGGACGAGGTGGAGTACATCGGGTGGAAGTTGTACGGGATCGCCGTGCAGCTGGTCCCGGTCGGGTCGTACTTGACCTGGGCGAACCCGTTGGACGCACTGGCGGTCATGGACCCGGTCTGCCCGGTGCTCTGGTCATTGATGACCACCCGCAGGCCGCCAGGCGTGTCGCGGAACCCCACGTTCAGCCGGTCCCCGGAGCTCATGAACAGGTCCTTGGCCGGGTCGGGCGTGAACGTGGTGAGCGTCGAGTCGACCGGGTTGGCCGGCGCCTGCGAGACACCGCTGCGGGTGATGAAGGCGAAGTTGACGTATTCGAGGCCGACCCGGCTGGCGCAGGTCGCGTTCTGCGCCGTGCCGTTGACCGGGTCCTCGGACAGGCTGTCGATGTTCAGCGCCGCGCACCACCTGGTCGGGTCACAGCCGCTGGCCCCGACCGCGACCGCCCAGGTCGGCCAGGGGATCCACCCAGGCGGGTAGAACTGCATCTCCATGAACGCCGTGCCGGGATGGCTGGGCGAGGCCGACGGGTCCACGATGTTGGAGTCGCTGTCCGGTGTGCAGGTGGACACCTGCTCCGGGTACGACTGGGTGTCGCACATCGCCATGCCGAACCAGAACGCGCCGTTCAGCTCGAACTGGTACGACTTGCCGGCGGGATGCTGGGCTGACGGGTCGCGCGGCAGGGTGAGCGAGTACTGCATGTGGTTGCCGGCGCCGGGCTTGTTGGAGTAGAAGACGAGCGACGGTTCGTCGTGGCCGACATAGTCCGCGCCGAACACATCCGACGAGTTCGCCACCTCGGCACACAGGCTGCTGTATTCACAGTTCAGTGCCAGGTGCTGGCTGGCGGCTGCGGCCCTGGCCCCCGCAGGTGGGCGGGCCGCCGCTAAGGTGGCGACGGCGACTAACAGGATCCCCGTGATCGTCCAGAGTCGGTGTGGCCTCATGGATCATCCTCCCGCGCTGAGCCGGCCACCGGCTGGGCGGACCCCAGCACCTCAGTGTGCCGAGCTCTCGGGCCGAGAGCGTAGCACCGGCTTGTGACGCGGTACAGAGCTCGCGCACATGACGGCGGCCGGCTGGCGTAGCATTCCCCCCGGCATGCTCTGAGGGGGGGAATGCGCCATGCGCGACCCGATCATCCGCGGCGCCCTGGTCGTGGGCGTTGCCGCCGCGGCCCTGGCCGGCGGGCGGTTAGCTCCGGCTACCCGGCCGGTGCCGCCGGCCCCGGTGCTCCCGCCGGTGGTGCGCCTGCGGCCGGTGAGCGCCGCCGCCCACGGCCGGCCGGTGATCATGGCCCCCCGGGGCAGGCACCCGGCCAGCGCCGGCACCGGCGGCAACCTCGCCTACCACGGCGGCCAGGTCGAGTCCGCACCGCAGGTGTTCCTGCTGTTCTGGGGTTCCTGGTGGCGCAGCTCCTGCCCGGAGACGGGCGGCAACGGCACTGCCGACGAGCAGTACCTGTACAGCTACTTCCACGCGCTCGGCGGGGCCGACGACGGCTGGTCCCCCATCAACGCCCAGTACCCCGACCAGTTCGGCGACGTGCCGCGGTTCCCGCAGGCGACCTGGGGTGACTGGGCCGTGGACTGCGGCACCCCGCCGCAGGCGGCCACCAACGCCCAGCTCGCCAACGAGGCCGCCGCCTATGCCGCGTTCCTGTCCGGGAAAGGGGTCGCGGTCGGCCCGAACACCCAGATCATGGTGCTCAGCCCGGCCGGGACTAATCCGGGCGGCGGTTTCGGGACCTCCTACTGCGCCTGGCACAGCTGGGTCTTCACCGGCGGTGCCAGCGTCCCGTTCACCAACCTCCCCTACCTGCCCGGCCAGCCCATGGCGTGCGGCGCCGGGCTGGTGCGCAGCAGCCTGGACGGCTGGTCGATCGTGGCCGGCCACGAGTTCGCCGAGTCCGCCACCGACCCGTTCCTGGACGGCTGGACCGACTCGTCGGGGCTGGAGATCGCCGACAAGTGCGCCTGGACCGGCCTGTTCGCGCAGGACATGGGCGGCGGCGTGTTCGCGCAGCAGCCGCTGTGGGACAACAACACCGGCGGGTGCCGGGCGTCGGCGAGCATCCCGGACACGGTGACCGTCGGTCCCGTGCCCGGCCAGGCCACCGCTCTCGGGGCGGCCGCCAGCGTCCAGGTCACGGCCGGCTCCAGCGGCGGCTTCTCGCTCACCGACACCGCGGCCGGGCTCCCGGCCGGCCTGTCGATCGCACCAGCGAGCGGCCTGATCTCGGGCAAGCCGACCTGGCCAGGGAACTACCACGTCGTGGTCACGGCCAGCGACCCGGTCTCGGCCACCGGCAGCACCGCCTTCTCCTGGCGCGTCCCGGCTCCCGCGGGCACCATCCGCACCCACAAGACCCACTGCGTCACCGACAGCCGGGGCAGCCTCGCGAACGGGACACCGGTGGTCATGGGTACCTGCGGCACCAGCCTGGCGCAGCAGTGGGCCGCGTTCCCCGACCATTCGCTGCGCCGCTACGGCGGGCCGTCCCGGATCAGCACCGGCACCTGCCTGGCCCTCGCCGGGCGCACGGTGAGCGACGGCACGAAGATCAGCCTGGTGACCTGCGCCGCGAGCTGGCGCCAGCGCTGGGCCTACCAGCCGGCCAGCCGCGAGTGGGTCAACCCGCACACCGGCAAGTGCCTGGACGACCCGGGCGGCAACCTGGCCAGCGGCACCCGGCTCGTGCTGTCCACCTGCACCGGCAGGCCCGGGGAGCAGTGGTCGCGGGTCTGACAGCGGGTCTGGCCGTGGGCCGGGCCGGGCAGCGGTCAGGCGCGCCTGCGGCCCGGGCTCAGCCGTACCAGGCGGTACCACGCGATGGTGGTGAACACCACCGCGAGCAGGATCTGCAGGCCCATGTCGAGCAGCCAGATTTGCGGCTTGTGCGCCCACACCGGATCGGGTTTGGTGCCCGGCGACGGTGGGCTGATCTTGGTCAGGCTGGATGTCGACGCGGTCGCCGAGAACCCCCAGCGGGACGGCGCCAGCCATGACAGCTGGTTCAGCCCCGCCTTCCCGCTCAGCGGCAAAACTCCGCCGGACAGGATGACCTGTGCCATGGCCAGCAGGACCAGCAGCGGCATGGTCTTCTCCGACGTGCTGACCGCCGCCGACACCAGCAGCCCGAGTGCCATCGAGGCGATGGCGAGCACCACGATCGCCAGTGCCAGTTCGAGGAACGGGGCGGACGTGAAGAAGGCACCGTGGGATGGCAGCGGGCGGCCGAACAGGCCGATCACCACCAGCACCAGCGCCTGCAGTCCGCTGATCAGCCCGAGCACGGCCAGCTTGGAGCTGAGATAGGCGCCGACCGACAGGCCGGCGGCCCGTTCCCTCCGGTAGATGGCCCGCTCCTTGACCAGCTCCCGGACCGAGTTGGCCGACCCCACGAAACACGCCCCGATGATGAGGATGAGCAGCAGCGACTGGGCGTCGCCATTGGTGCCCGGCTTGCCGCCCAGCCCTTCCGAGGCGGGCACCGCCCGGATCAGCAGCCCCACCACGATCGGCATGATCGCCAGCACGCCCAGGTAGTTGCGGTCGGAGGCGATCACCGCCAGGTAGCGCCGGACCAGCGTGCTCAGCTGCGCCAACCAGCTGCGCGGCGCCGGCGGGGCCTCCGGTGGCTCGGGCGTCTCCCCGGCCACCCCGGTGGCCACCCCGGTGGCCACGTACTGCGCGTACATGGGCGAGCGGGCGAACTCCCCCGCCCAGTCCCGGTCCGGCTCGGCGTCGAACGCCTGGAACACCTCGGCCCAGCCGGCCTTGCCGAAGTAGCGCAGCCCCTCGTCGGGCGGGCCGTAGAAGGCGAGCCGGCCGCCGGGCACCAGCACCAGCAGCCGGTCGCACACGTCCAGGTTGGCCACACTGTGGGTGACCACGATGACCGTGCGGCCATCCTTGGCGAGCCCGGACATCATCTCCATCACCGACTTGTCCAGCCCCGGGTCCAGCCCGGAGGTGGGCTCGTCGAGGAACAGCAGGGACGGCTTGGTCAGCAGTTCCAGTGCGACGTTGACCCGCTTCTGCTGGCCGCCCGACAGCGAGCCGGCCCGGGTCTGCGCGTGCTTGGTCAGGCTCAGCTCGGCCAGGACCTCGTCCACCCGCCGGTTCCGCTCCTCCGCTGACGTGTCACCGGGAAAACGCAGTTCCGCGGCATATCGCAATGCGCGCTGCGCGGACAGCTGTGTATGCAAGATGTTTTCCTGCGGGACAAGCCCGATGCGGTGGCGCAGCTCCGGATAGAAGGTATAGAGGTCGCGGTCGTCGTACAGGACCGCTCCTTCGTCCGCTGGCCGGATTCCGGTAAGCGCACCGAGCAAAGTCGTCTTGCCCGCGCCACTGGGCCCGATAATCCCCACCAGGCAGCGTTCCCCAATAGGGAAACTGACATGGTCGAGCAGCACCTTGCCGCCGGAGATGCGCACCGTCAGGTCCTGCACGGTGAGACTGATGTCGCCTTCGTCGACGAACTCCTGCAGCTCATCGCCGACCAGCCGGAAGGTGGCGCGGCCGATGCCCACCAGGTCCTGCTCGGTCATGGGGCTGGACGACACCCTCTGCCCGTTGACGAACGTCCCGTTGTGGCTGCCGAGATCGACGATCTCGAAGGTCCCCCCGCCACGGTTGCGCAGTTCGGCGTGGTAGCGGGACACGCCCAGATCGGGCACGACCAGATCGTTGTCCGGAGCCCGCCCGATCCGCATGACCTGGGCCGGGGCCCGCAGCACCGCCGTCGGCGGGCGCCGCATGCCGGCGCCGGACGGGGGCGGCTGGCCGGTGGCCGGTGGCCAGTGCGGGCTGGCGCCGTCAGGCGGGTGCACCTCGGCCAGCTCGCAGGCGACGAGCGGGCCGGTGTCGGGATCGCCGAGCCTGAGCTCGCAGTCGGCGTCGATCTCGATCCGCTGCTGGCGGCGCGAGCCGAGGTATGTCCCGTTGGTGCTGCCGGTGTCCTCGAGAATCCAGGAATCGGCGCCAGCGTGCAAATCCGCGTGATGCCAGGACACGCGGGAATCGCTGAAAGCTATATCGCAGTCCGGGTCGCGGCCCAGGGTGTAAGACGGTCCCGGATGAAGGCTGCGCACGGATCCGCCGGCTTTTACGACGAGTTCTGGCGCATCCGGTGCCTGCTGGACATGCTTACTCATCTAGTAAGTCTTGGTCGATTCATCTCACGGTAAACTATCGGAGTCGAATCTGCTGATAACCGGGACACGGCGCGGTAGGGGGTATGACGCCGGTGGGCCCGGGGGATTCGTTATTTCCCCAGCGATAGCGGTGCGGGCGGCAGGCGGCGCCAGCACCGGACGGGCGGAGAAGCGCTGGAGGCGCGGTGAGTGACGAGACCTCGTGGGGAACCGAGGACTTCCCGGTCGGTTCACAGGTCGCTGGCTACCGGCTGGACGCCATGATCGGCCGCGGCGGGATGGCGGTCGTCTACCGCGCCTACGACTCCCGGCTTGACCGCCGGGTCGCGCTCAAGATCCTCGCGCCGGGGCTGGCCAGCGACGAGAGCTTCCGGCAGCGGTTCATCCGCGAGTCCCGGGCGGCGGCGGCCGTCGACCACCCGCACATCATCCCGGTCTTCGAGGCCGGCCAGGCGGACGGGATCTTGTTCATCGCGATGCGCTACGTGGAGAGCCGCGACGTGCGCACGCTGCTGGACCAGCAGGGCCCGCTGCAGATGGCGCGGGTCGCCGGCATCGTCAGCCAGGTGGCGTCGGCGCTGGACGCCGCGCACGCGCACGGCCTGGTTCACCGCGACGTCAAGCCCGCGAACATGCTGCTCGACATCAGCGGCCGGGGGGCCGGCACCGACCACGTGTACCTGTCCGACTTCGGGCTCACCAAGCAGGCCCTGTCCTCGACCGGGATCACCGCCACCGGCCAGTTCCTGGGCACTCTGGACTACGTGTCGCCGGAGCAGATCGAAGGCCACCCGGTGGACGGCAGGGCCGACGAGTACGCGCTGGCCTGCACCACCGTGGAGATGCTGACCGGGACGCCGCCGTTCCCCCGCGAGGAGCGGCTGGCCGTCATGTGGGCGCAGATCTCCGAGCCGCCGCCGGTCCTGACCGAGCGCCGCCCGGACCTGCCGCCGGCGGTCGACGAGGTGATCGCCAAGGCGCTGGCCAAGGCCCCGGCCGAGCGGTACGGGAGCTGCGGGCAGTTCGCGGCGGCCCTGCGGGAGGCGTGCGGCCTGGCCGGCCCGGACACCCAGCCGGCCAGGCCCACCCCCACCCCCACCCCGCCCCCGGGCTGGGGCCCCCGGCAGGCCCCGACACCGCCGCTGGCCGGGGAACCACCGGCTCCGGCGCAGCCAGGCACCACCCCGCCGCCGGAGGCGACGCGGCCGGCCGGCCGCCAGGCCCCGCCGGCCGGCCAGACTCCACCGCCGGGGCAGACTCCCCCGCCGGGGCAGACTCCCCCGCGGCAGCCGACGGAGGTGGCCCGGCCTGCCGCGGCGGCCGCCGCGGCGGGAGGGCCGCCAACGCAGGAGGTGGGGCAGGCGCGGCAGGGGCCTCCCCCGCCACCTGGCCCGCCGCCCGCCAGGGCCGCCGCCCGGCCGCCACGCCGGCCCTGGTGGCGCTCGCCCGCGGCCCTCATCGCCGCGGTCATCGTCGTGCTGGCCGCGGCCGGCGCGGCCTACGCGCTCACCCGTGGCGGGGGCGGTGGCGGCGGCACCGCCGCGCTGTCGGTACCGGGCTGCACCAACACGACCGCGGCAGCACGGCCACTGCGGTCGGTCCGGACCAGTGCGACCCCGCTCAGCGGCCAGCCGTTCGGCGTGGTCGTGACCGGGGACGGCAAGTGGACCTTCGTGTCACAGGGCAACTCGATAGCCGTCCTGTCCAACGGCGCCGGGCTGGCCCCGTCGCTGGTGCGGACGATCCCGGTGGCCGGGACCGCCCAGGGTGAGGCGCTCACCCCGGATGGGCGCTACCTGCTCGCCGCCTCCGGCAGCGGGGCGGTCGTGATCAACGTGGCCGCCGCCGAGCAGGGCGGGCCGAACCCGGTGACCGGCACCCTCAGCGCGCCGAACGGCAAGGGGGCGGTCGGCGTGGCGGTCTCGCACGACAGCCGGGTCGCGTTCGTCACCTTGCAGTTCAGCAACACGCTGGCGGTGTTCAACCTGCAGGCGGCACTGTCGCGCGGATTCGGCCCGTCGGACCTGATCGGCACTGTCCCGCTCGGGGTGCACCCGGTCGGCATGAACATCGGGCGGGACGGGCGCTGGCTGTATGTGGTCTCCCAGCAGCGCAGCAACACCAGCCAGCAGGGGCTGCTGACCGTGATCAACGTCCAGAAGGCGGCCGTCAAGCCCGCGTCGTCCATCGTGGCCCAGGCTCCGGCCGGCTGCCATCCGGTCCGGGTGGTCACCGCTGGCCACGGCGCCGACGTCTGGGTGACGGTGCGCGAGAGCAACACCCTGCTCGGGTTCTCCGCCAGCAAGCTGCGCAGCGATCCGGCGCATGCGCTGATCGCCCGGGTCCAGGTGGGGCAGTCGCCGATCGGGCTGGCCCCGGTGGACGGCGGTGCCCGGATCGTGGTCGCCAACTCCAACCTGGCCGGGCGCAAGGGGATAGCGCCCAGCCTGGCCGTGGTCAACACCTCCGCCGCCCTGGCTGGCAAACCGGCCCTGGTCGGGCTGATCAGGACCGGCCTGCTGCCCCGCCAGTTCGCGCTGAGGCCGGATGGGCGCACCCTGCTGGTCACCAACTCCACCTCCCGCCAGCTGGAGGCCGTGGATGTCAGCCACCTCCCGTAGCCGCTACCGCCGGCGCCGCCCCCGCTGGGGCGTGATCACCCTCATCGTGGTGGTGGCCCTGCTCCTCATCGCACTGATCGTCGACCGGGTCGCGGTGGTCTACGCCGAGAACCGGGTCGCCACCCAGATCCAGGACCGGGGCTTCACCAGCAAGCCGCACGTGACCATCACCGGTTTCCCGTTCCTGACCCAGGTCGTGAGCCGGCACCTGGACAAGGTGCTGATCAGCACGGCCGGCGAGAAGCTGGGGCCGGTGGACGTCAAGCGGATCGACGCCACCCTGTCCGGGATCCGGCTCAACTCCGGCTACAACGGCGGCACCGTGTCCCAGCTGTCCGGCACCGCGCTGATCGGCTTCGCGGGGCTGGCCGGGGCGGCCGGCGTGCCGGGCCTGACCGTCTCCGCCGGCGGGCCCGGCCAGGTGAAGATCACCGCCGACCTCGGCGTGGTCAGCGGGACGGCGACGGCGCGGGTCACCCGGGCCGGCCCGGGCAAGATCCGGATCATGGTGACCTCCGCCGGCGGGCTGCCGGCCTCCACGCTCGGCTCACTGCGCGATGTCACCCTGCCGCTGCCGGCCCTGCCGATGGGCATGTCCATCCGCGGTGTGAGCATCACCGGCCAGGGAGTCCTGGTGCGGATCGCGGGCCGGAACGTGAGCTTCGGCAGCTGACCGCTTCGCCCGCCGGCTCCTCCGCACCCCCACCCCTCCGCGCGTGCCCCCGCACCTCAGCGCACTGGCCCCTCCGCGCTCCTCACATTTGTCATGGTTGGCGCAACCATGACATAAGAGAGTGTCGTGGTTGGCGCAACCATGACAGACGGCTGCCCGGGAGGCCTGCATGCGGAGTACCGGACGATGACCGCGCCGGGGGCCTTCGCCGATGTCGCGGCGCTGCGGGAATGCTGGCACCCGGTGACGTTCAGCCACGAGCTGGCCGACCGGCCGGTGCACGCCGACCTGCTCGGCGAGCCGCTGGTGCTGTGGCGCGGGACGGATGGCCGGCCACGCGCCAACGCGGACCTGTGCGTGCACCGCGGCACGGCATTGTCGCTCGGCTGGATCGCCGGGGACGAGCTGGTCTGCCCCTACCACGGCTGGCGTTACCGGGCCGACGGCCGGTGCGCAGCCATCCCCCAGCTGGAAGACCCATCCCGGGTGCCGGCCAAGGCCCGGATCTCCGCGTTCGGCTGCCAGGAAAGGTATGGCCTGATCTGGGTCGCGCTCTCCGAACCGCGCTGGCCGCTGCCGCAGGTGCCGGAACTGGAGGACGGCGGCTGGGCGGTGGTGATGGCCGGTCCCTACCGCTGGCGCTGTGACGCTGCCCGCCAGGTGGAGAACTTCACCGACTTCGGGCACTTCCCGTGGGTGCACCCGGGGCTGCTCGGCGACCCGGACCGGCCGGTGGTGCCGCGGCACGAGGTCCGCACCGAGGGCAACGTGCTGCACTACACGATCGTGCGGCCAGAGGCACCCAACACCAGCGACTTCCCGGTCTTCGGCAACGATCAGGCCGGCCCGCCGCAGCGCCGCAGCCGCTACGAGCTGCATCTGCCGTACACCATCGCGCTGCGGCTGGGCTGGGGCGGCGAGCGGGGCATGGTGTACTTCTTCGCCTCCCAGCCGGTCAGCGCCGGCAGCTGCGCCGGGTACGTCCTCATCGGCCGCAACTACAACCTCGACCAGCCCGACCATGTGCTGCAGGAGTTCGAGGACACCATCTTCGGCCAGGACCAGGTGGTGGTGGAGTCGCAGCGGCCCGAGCGGGTGCCGTTCGACCTCGCCGCCGAACTGCACCTGAAATTCGACGCGGTGGCGGTCGCCTACCGCAAGGCCATGCGCGAGCTGGGCCTGGCCACCAGCGACGCCATCGGCCACGTCGACAGCCCTGTGTCTGCGGCCCACCCAGGCTGACGGGCTGGCGGATCTCTGCCGTCTCGTGGCGGCAGAGATCCGCCAGCGTCGCCTCAGGCCCGGCGGCCCGGGCCTTGCCGCAGCAATCGCCACCAGGCGACGATCGAGAAGACCACCCCCAGGGCGACCAGGGCGGCCATGTCCGTCAGCCAGGTGTGCGAGGTGTGCGACCACAGATGGTCCACCGCGGTCCCTGGTGCCGGGGGGAAGATCTTGTTGAGGTTCGACGTCGATGCGGTCAGCGCATAGCCCCAGCGGGAGGGCGACAGCCACGAGACCTGTTCCAGGCCCGCCTTCCCGGCGATCGCGAACACCCCGCCGGTGAGGATGACCTCGACGACGACCACCACCATCAGGATAGGCATCGTCTTCTCGGACGTGTTGACCGACGCCGAGATGAGCAGGCCCAGTGCCATGGACACCACGGCGAGCACCGCCAGCGCGATGATCAGTTCCGCCAGCGGTATCGCGTGGATGAGCGACCCACTCGTCGGCAGCTTCCTGCCGAGCAGGCCGATCAGCACCATGATCCCGGCCTGCACCCCGCTGATGAGACCGAGGACGGCCAGCTTGGACGAGAGGTAGGAGGCGGTGGACAGTCCAGCCGCCCGCTCGCGGCCGTAGATGGGGCGTTCCTTCACCAGTTCCCTGACCGCGTTGAACGCACCGGCGAAACAGGCGCAGATGACCAGGATGAGCAGCAGCGACGTGGCGGCGTTGTTGCTCGGGGGCGGGGTAGCGGCCACCGCGTGGGCGGCGTGCGCCGCGGCCGTGCTGGTCGCGTGACCCGTCGCGTGGGCCGTCGCATGCGCGGACGCGTGGGCGGACGCATGAGCACTGGCGTGGGCCGTCGGGTGAGCCGTCGCATGCGCCGACGCGTGGCTGTGCGCATGTTTCTTGGCGTGGCCGGCCGCGTGTTTGGTGACCGGTTTATGTTTGGCGGGCGGTGCAGGCCCGCCCGCCGGTCCCAGGCCGTCCGCGGCCGGAATGGCAAGGATGACGCCGCCGAGCACGATCGGCGCACCCGCGAGCAGCCCCAGGTATACGCGGTCCGACGCGATCACCGCCAGGTAGCGCCGGCACAGCGTGCTGAACTGGGCGAACTTGTTCTTGGACGGTGGGGCGGGCGGCATCTGCCGGTTCGCGGCAGCCGGCCGGCTCCCGTCCACCGCCGCCATGACGAACTGCTGGTGCCAGGGCGAGCGCCGGTACTCCCCCGCCCAGTCCCGGTCCGGGTCGGCGTCGAACGCCTGGAACACCTCGGCCCAGCCGGGCTTCTTGAAGTGCTTCAGGCCGTCCTGCGGCGGGCCGAAATAGGCCACCTTGCCGCCCGGCACCAGGACCAGCAGCCGGTCGCAGATGTCCAGGTTGGCGACGCTGTGGGTGACGACGATGACGGTGCGCCCGTCCTGGGCCAGCCCTTTCATCATCTCCATGACCGACTTGTCCAGCCCGGGGTCCAGGCCGGACGTCGGCTCGTCCAGGAACAGCAGGGACGGCTTGGTCATCAGCTCCAGGGCGACGTTCACCCGCTTCTGCTGGCCGCCCGACAGCCGGTCCGTGCGGGTCTCGGCGTGGTTGGTGAGGGACAGCTCCGCCAGCACCTCGTCCACCCGCCGGTTCCGCTCGGCCGTGCTGGTGTCCCGGGGAAACCTCAACTCAGCCGCATAACGAAGGGCCCGGCGTGCTGTGAGCTGTGTATGGAGAATGTTCTCCTGCGGGACCAGGCCGATCCGGTGCCGCAGTTCGGCGTAGTGGGTGTAGAGGTCCCGGTCGTCATACATGACGCTGCCGCCGTTGGCGGGGCGCATGCCGGTGAGGGCGCCGAGCAGGGTGGACTTGCCTGCCCCGGACGGGCCGATGATCCCCAGCAGGCACCGCTCGCCGAGCGGGAAGCTGACGTGGTCGAGCAGGACTTTGCCGTTGCCCAGGGTGACCGTCAGGTCACGGGCGACCAGCGAGACGTCCCCGGTGTCGACGAACTCCTGAAGTTCGTTGCCGGACAGCCGGAACGTGGACGGCCCGATGCCGACGATGTCGCCCTCGGTCAGCGGCGCGGCGGAGACGCGCTGGCCGTTGACGTAGGTCCCGTTGTGGCTGCCCAGGTCCACGATCTGGTAGGTGGCGCCGGACCGGCGGAGCTCAGCGTGGTTACGGGACACGCTCAGATCGGAGATGACGATGTCGTTGTCCGGGGCGCGGCCGATCCGCAGTGTCTTGGCCGGCAGCTGCCGGATGACGCTGGGCTCGCGGTGCGAAGCCGTCGACATGCCGCCGCCTGCCCCGCCGCCCGGCATGCCGCCCACCATGGTCGGGCTCGGCCCGGGGCTGGCGGCAACGGCGGTGGCCGGCCGTGGTGAGGGCACACCGGTGGAACAGATCATGCTCGGCCCGTCCACCGGGTGGCCGAACCTGATGGTGCGGTCCCCTGTGAGCACCACCCGGTTCACCCGCTCTGAACTGAGATAGGTGCCGTTGGTGCTGCCGGTGTCCTCCAGGACCCAGGATCCATGCTCATGGCGCAGGACAGCATGGTGCCACGACACCCGGTCGTCATTGATGAGGATGTCGGACTGGGGGTCCCGGCCGACGGTGTATGAGGGGCCCGCCTGCAGGGTCCGGTCAGACCCTTGGGTCTGGACGGCGAGCGGGGGGGCGGTACTGGATGAGACTGGTTGCTCGGTCGCCATCTGCCAACTCTAGAGCGATTCCGGGCGCGGAAGAACTTTACCGAACCACTACCGGCAGTTGATTTTTCCTTTGCTCATGCAGCCAGGACCCCCCGTCGTAACGAATTGGTCTCCCTGCGTTGACAGCCGGCGGGACGAAGCACCCATACTGGGAAGGCTCCCGCACCCCGGTACCACTCCTCATCACCCCGGTACTGGCCTACGCTTCGGTCAGGATCTTGTAGGGCTGACGCATCAGGGTCTGATGACGGCACCAAGTACCAGGAGCTGCTAGCGGGAGGCGCCAGGTGAGTGAGCAGACCCCGGTACCCGGCGGATTCGGCGTGGGGTCCCAAGTCGCCGGCTACCGGCTGGACGAGCAGATCGGCCGCGGCGGCATGGCCGTCGTGTACCGCGCCTATGACGACCGGCTGGAGCGCCGGGTCGCGCTGAAGATCCTGGCTCCCGAACTCGCCCGTGACGAGGAGTTCCGGCAGCGGTTCATCCGGGAGTCGCGGGCGGCGGCGGCGGTGGACCACCACAACATCATCCCGATCTACGAGGCGGGCGAGGCCGGCGGCGTCTTGTTCATCGCGATGCGGTTCGTTGACGGCCGGGACGTGCAGTCGCTGGTCAACCAGCAGGGCGTGCTGCCGCCCAGCCGGGTCTGCGACATCGTCTCCCAGGTGGCATCGGCGCTGGACGCCGCACACGCCCACGGGCTGGTGCACCGCGATGTCAAGCCGGCCAACATGCTCCGTGAGCCCGCCTCCGGCGGCGACCATGCCGACCACGTCTACCTGTCCGACTTCGGGCTGAGCAAGCATTCGCTGTCCCAGAGCGGGCTCACCTCGCAGGGCCAGTTCCTTGGCACGCTGAACTACGTCGCGCCGGAGCAGATCGAGGGCCGGCCGGTGGACGGGCGAACCGACGAGTACGCGCTCGCCTGCTCCGCTTTCGAGATGATGAGCGGGACACCGCCGTTCCGGCGGGACGAGACCCTCGCCATCATGTACGCGCAGCTGTCCAGCGCACCCCCGTCCATCACCAGCATCCGGCCGGACCTGCCCGCGGCCGTCGACCCGGTGATGGCACGGGCGCTGGCCAAGGCGCCGGACGAACGGTACTCCAGCTGCCTGGAGTTCGCCGCCGCCCTGCGCCGGGCCTGCGGCATCGGCCCCGGCGGGACCGACCCGGGCCTGAACGCGCCCGGCCGGGCCGCGACCCGGGCGGTGCTCTCGTCCGACCTCGCCGCCGCCAGCGGGGCGGGCACGGCAGGGATGGGCTCTGGGGGTGGCGCGGGGGGCATGGGCCCGGGGAGCGGCGGCGCCGGCGGGATGGGCACGCGGGGCGTGAGCCCCGGTGGTATGAGCCCCGGTGGCATGGGCACGGCCGCCGTGCCGGGCGCCCGGCAGCCGCAGAACCTGCCACCCGCCGTGGACCTGGGTCACGGCGAACCGGAAACCCAGGGCATCGGTGTCCAGCGGTCCGGGCCCACCCGTGTCCAGCCCTCTGGGCCCACCAAGCCCGGGCTGACCGACCCGATGGGAGACTTCGCCCACCTGTACGCGCCGGCCAAGGCGCCTCCCCGGCGCTCACGGCGCACGCTCGCCGCCGTTGTCGCCGGCTGCGTCGTCCTGCTCGGCGCCGGCGGCGGGGCCTACCTGCTGCTCGGCAAGGGTGGCGGAGGCGGCGGCGGAGGAGGGGGCGGCGGCCACACCGGCACCACGACCCTCACCCGGACGTTCCCGCCAGCCACGTGCACGACGGCGACCGCACAGGCGGCACCGCAGCGGCAGGTCCACACCGCTTTCGTGCAGGTGGGCGGGAAGCCGTTCGATGTGGTGGTGAGCCCCAACGGGTTCGGCTTCGTGTCGCTGCGCAAGGGCTCCCCGCTGCTCGTCATGAACACGAAGCAGTTCGTGCCCACCACCGTCAACACGGTCTTCGTGCCCAACGACGAGGGTGAGGTCTTCACCCACGACCAGAAGTACCTGCTGGTCGCCGGGGACAGCGGGCTGACGGTGTTCCGGACCCAGGACCTGGAGTCCGGGCAGACCACACCCGTCGGGTCGCTGGCCAGCCCGGGCGGGAAGGGCGCGATCGAGGTCGTCACCTCGCCGGACGACAGCTTCGCCTTCGTCACCCTCCAGAACAGCGGCCAGGTCGCGGTGTTCAACCTGAAGAAGGCGCTGACCTCCGGCTTCAGCGGCAGTAACTTCGTGGGCTTCATCCAGATGTCGTCGGACCCGGTGGGCATCGCGACGTCGCCGAGCGGCCAGTACCTGTACGTCGTCAGCGGCCTGGCCGGCACGGCACTGCAGTCCGGCATGGGCACCCTGGCCGTCATCGACACGCACAAGGCCGAGGTCAACCCCGCCAAGTCGGTGACCAAGACCATCAACGCCGGCTGCGGCCCGGCCCGGGTGCTCGCCTCCCCCGACGGCAAGTACGTCTGGGTCACCGCGGGCGGCGGGAACGCACTGGAGGGGTTCGCGGCCGGCAAGCTGATCAGTGACCCCAAGCACGCCCTCATCGCCAAGGTGGCGGTGGGGCAGATCCCGCTCGGGCTGGTGCTCGTCAACCACGGCACGCGGATCGTGGTGGCCGACTCCAACCGGGACAACGTGGCCGGCTCGCACCCGGATCTGGCCGTCATCAACGTTGCCGATGCGCTGGCGGGCAAGCCGGCTCTGATGGGAGTCATCAAGTCCGGGCTGGCGCCGCGGCAGTTCGCTGTCGAGCCGAACGGCAGGACGCTGCTGGTCACCAACACCGACTCCGGCCAGCTGGAATCGGTCAACCTCGGCCACCTTCCGTGACCCGCGTTGCGGGCGTCACGAAGCGTGCCAACATGCCATAACATCGGCCCATTGAGGTGCCGGACACGAGCGCGGATGGCGGTGCCATGAGTAACGGCCCAACCCTCAGCCTGCCCACCCCTGGCCCTGGCCCTGGATATCAGCCGGGCCCGCGGCCGCGGCGGCGCCGCTGGCCCATGATCCTCCTCGCCAGCGTGCTGGCGCTGCTCGTGCTGCTCGTCGTCCTCGACCGGGTCGCGGTCGCCTACGCCGACAACCAGGCCGCCCAGCAGATGAAGAGCCAGGGGTTCCCCATCAAGCCGAACGTGAGCATCGAGGGATTCCCCTTCCTCACCCAGGTAGCAGCCAGGCGGCTGAACGACGTCCATGTCACGGCCAGCCACGTCCAGGAGGGCCCCGTCACGCTGAGCCTGGTGGCCGACGCGACCGGGGTCCTGCTCAACCCCGGTTTCCAGAGCGGCACCATCACCCATGTCACTGGCACCGGCCTGATCGGCTTCTCCAACCTCGCGTCGGTGGCGGGTGCCTCCGGTGCGCCCGGTCTCAAGATCACTGCGGCCGGCTCCAACCGGGTGAAGATCGACATCAACCTGCAGATCGTGGACGCGTCGGCGATCGCGGCCATCGAGCGGACCGGGCCCGACACGTTCAAGGTGCGGATCGTCTCCACGAACGGCATCCCCGCGCAGCTGATCGGGTCGCTCAAGAGCTTCACGGTGCATATCCCCGCGCTGCCGATGGGACTGTCGATCCAGGGGGTGACCGTCTCCAGCCAGGGCGTGGTCATCCACGTGTCCGGCAGCAACATCAAGTTCCACCAGTAGGCAGGCTGGGCCGGGGCCAGCGGGCACGCCAGGCCGGCGTTCGCTGGGACTGGCTCAGCGCAGCCGGGGCTCAGCGCAGCCGGGATAGGGCCGTC
>Ga0307372_10003905_pt1 | contig 23450 bp, 19 predicted proteins | sample OX1MG_FD_202533 | JGI IMG/M metagenome (GOLD analysis project Ga0307372, IMG submission 202533) | Soil microbial communities from Risofladan, Vaasa, Finland - OX-1 | ecosystem: Environmental > Terrestrial > Soil > Coastal area > Acid sulfate soil | place: Finland: Risofladan, Vaasa | collected...
CAGGGTCAGGACCAGCACCCGCTTGACCGCGGCGTCTTCGAGTTCCGCGATCACCGGGATGTCGTAGGCGGCCAGCTCGTGCATGACATCGCGAGGCAGGAACGCACGCCCGATATCGCCGACGAGCACGCGCGCGCCGCGCGCGCGTGCCCGCCGCAGCAGGCCGATAGCTCGCCGGGACAGTTGCCTTTCGTACCAGATGTCGGCGGCGAGTACCACGTCCGCGCCTTCGCCGTCGCCGTCCAGGACATCGCCGGTGACAGCGACGCGCACGGAGTTCGCGGCCGCGTTAAGCCCGATGGCCGCGACGGCAACGGGATCGAGTTCGCTGGCCAGCACGGATGCCGCGCCTGCTGCCGCGGCGGCGACCGCGGTCAGGCCGGATCCCGAACCGAGATCCAGGACGGCGCGGCCGGCCACAGTCTCCGGGTGGTCGACCAGGTACCGGGCCAGCGCTTGTCCGCCGGGCCAGGCGAAGGCCCAGAACGGAGGCGGCAGGTCGCACTGCCCGAGTTCTCGTTCGGTCTCCTCCCAGAGGCTGAACGCGTCGTCGGCCTGGTGCACGCGGACCTCGGGGACGTGCGGTACCGGTGCCAGCCTGGTATTGGCAAGAACGAAGGCCGCGTAGGCGGCTGGCTGCGGCAGTGGCCGCGCTCGGTTGGTTGCGCTCAGGATGTGCTCTCCTCCATCCGCAGGCACCGAGTCCCGCGCGCTCGGTCCTGCTCACTCGGCCTTGTCCGCTCGGCCCGGCCCACTCTAAGCGGATGCGCCTGGCTGGCATGACGGGCACCAGAAAGTGACGCGGTCGGAGGGCTTCGAACCGTGCCGGTAGCCGTCGGATCGGATGACGGTGCCGCAACGTCGGCACGGGCGCCCTTTCCTGCCGTAGACCCAGGTTTCCTGGCCTCGCGCCGGATTGCCGGTGGTGACCTGCCCGACGCGGCCCTTGTTCGCGTCGAGCAACCGCCTGGCCAGTTCGACCAGCCCGTCGAGTTCCCCGACCTCGCCGATCGGCCGCCACGGACTGACTCCGCGCAGGAACAGCACCTCAGCTTTGTAGAGGTTGCCGATTCCGGCCAGGTTGGCTTGATCCAGGAGCGCCTCACCGGTCGGCCGGTCTGGCCGCTGAAGGAGCCTGCGAACAGCCTCCCTGGCGTCCCAGTCCGGGCCGAGCAGGTCAGGGCCGAGGTGCCCGACGACGCGGTCTTCGCTGCTGGTGGGCAGGACTTCGACGAGCCCGAGCAGCGAGCCGACGGCTTGCCAGTCAGCGTTCTCAAGCACGAGCCTGATCCGGTGGTCGCGCGGCGGATATCCGCCAGCGGGCCGGATCTGCCATGATCCGTCCATCTTCAGGTGGGTGTGAATAGTCACGCCGTCCTCGACCCGGATCAGCAGGTGCTTGCCCCGGGAGACCGACTCGCTGACGGCCCGCCCGGTGAGATCGATCGTGGCGAACCGCGGCACGCGGAAGTCGCTTCGGGTCAGTACCCGTCCGGCCAGTGCCGCATGCAACTGGCGTGACGTGCGCCAGACGACATCTCCCTCGGGCATCACCTAAGGATGGCACCGGCACGCCGGTGCGCGTGCCGCATCGCGTGCACCCCGCCCCCAGCACCCCAGCACCCGAGTTCCTCAGGGCATTAGATGAGCTTCCTCAGGTGGAGCAGGTCGAAGAAATTGCCTTCCACCTTGAGCCGCCCAGACAGCCAGGCCCGCGCGAAGCTGCCCGGGTCATCCGCCACGGCCAGCACGTCGTCGCTGCGCGCTGTGAAGCGGATCTGAGCGGAAGGGAAACCGTCATGGGCCTCGATGATCGGGTCAGCGCCATGCGGGCCGAGCCGGGTCAGGTAGGTCACCCCCAGATCGGAGACATGCACGCTGAGAGTTCGGTCCGCCAGCCTCGCCTGGCGGACCGTCTCGTCCATGTCAGAGAGGCGGCCCGTGAGGCCCTCGAGGGCCTTGCGGCACTCTTCGGCAGTCGCCATCGTCACCCCACCTTCTCCGGTTATTGTCTGTCGCCGCGCTGGTGGCCGGCTATCTGGGGCAGCGCTACGGGCTCCTCCTGCCGCAGGAATGCACGGCAAACGGTAGCGTTCCTTGAGAGAAAGCGGGCAGCGAGCCGAGGATGCTGGACCGACCGGGCCGCGCGGGCCGGGCCTTGCCGGGGCCGCGCACCGAAGCGGCCGCTCGGGGGTCGCTCGGGGCCGTGAGGAGATGGATGCACGATGGAGCATGATCCGGGATCTGACGTGCCTTCTTTCGCCGCGGGCGACGCGCCCGGCCGCGGTGACGTGCTTTCCGAAACCGGTGAGCACCGCGTCGACGGGGCGCTGCGGGCGCTAGCCGAGCTGGCCGACCGGCCGGTATCGGAACATCCGCAGATATTCGAGCGGATCCACGGCCAGCTCGTCGAGGTGCTCGGAGAGCTGCGTTCCGGCGCTGAGTCAGCCGGCCCGGCGAACCCGAACGGAACGTAACAAGACGGGCACGCCCAGGACAAGGCACCCGAACTAGCAGGCGCATCGCGGAGAAGGCGCCAGTAGCGTAAAGCAACGCAGGAGAAGGGCAACAGGGACCCGGGGAGATGGCCAGAAGGGCACGACTGGACGCGGAGCTCGTTCGCCGTGGCCTGGCGCGGTCGCGAGTGCAGGCGGCCGACCTGATCGCGGCGGGTCAGGTCGTCGTGGCCGGCCAGGCGGCATCCAAAGCCGCTACCCAGGTGGGCCAGGATGCCGCGATCACCATTGCCAGGACAGACAGCGGCCCGGACTATGCCTCGCGTGGCGGGTACAAGCTGGCCGGTGCGCTTGCCGCGTTCGCCGACCTTGACGTCCGCGGCAAGCGGTGCCTCGACGCCGGCGCCTCGACCGGTGGCTTCACCGATGTCCTGCTGCGTGCTGGTGCCGCCCACGTGGTGGCCGTAGACGTCGGCTACGGTCAGCTCGCCTGGAGCCTGCGCAGCGATCCCAGGGTGACCACAGTCGACCGGGTGAACGTGCGTAACTTGCAGCCCGAGCAGGTGGCGCCCGTCCCTGACCTGGTGACGGCTGACCTGTCGTTCATCTCGCTGACCCAGGTGCTGGCAGCCCTGACCTCGTGCGCAGCTCCCGATGCCGACTTCCTGCTGCTGGTCAAACCGCAGTTCGAGGTCGGCAAGGGCAAAGTCGGCGCCGGCGGGGTAGTCAGGGAGCCAGGCCTCCGGGCCGGCGCGGTCACGGCCGTGGCTCAGGCCGCGCTCGGCCTTGGCCTCGGCGTGCGCGGCGTGACCGCCAGCCCGCTGCCAGGCCCCTCCGGCAACGTGGAGTACTTCCTGTGGCTGCGGCGTGGCGCACCGCCGGTCGACGAAGAGCAGGTGCGGCGGGCCGTTGCGGATGGTCCGCGGTGACGGCCGGGGCGCGCAGCATGCTCCTGGTCGTGCATACCGGACGGCCAGAGGGCATCCAGACGGCACGGGTCGTGGCCGAACGGCTCAGCGCGGCCGGGATCACGCTGCGAGTGCTGGAATCCGAGGCCAAAGACCTGGACTGTCCCGGTGCGGCCGTCCTGCCTGCGTCCACTCTGGCCGCCGAGGGCGCCGAGATGGTGCTGGTCATCGGCGGAGACGGGACGCTGCTGCGCGCTGCCGAACTGGCCAGGCCCGCCGGGACGCCGCTGCTTGGCGTCAACCTCGGCCACGTCGGGTTCCTGGCCGAGACCGAGCCTGAGGTACTGTCCGACGCCGTCGACCATATCCTCGCGGGCCGGTACATCGTGGAGCCGAGGATGACCATCGACGTGGCGGTCAGGCTGAACGGCGACACGGCCGTGACGACGTGGGCGCTGAACGAGGCGACCGTGGAGAAGGCTGCCAGGGAGCGGATGCTCGACCTGGTGACCGAGGTCGACGGCAGGCCGCTCTCGCGCTGGGGGTGCGACGGCATAGTCTTCGCGACGCCGACGGGCTCGACGGCGTACGCGTTCTCCGCTGGCGGCCCCGTAGTCTGGCCGGACGTCGAGGCGCTGCTGCTGGTTCCGATTAGCGCCCACGCCCTTTTCGCAGGCCCTATGGTGGTATCACCGGAATCAGTGCTCGCAGCGGAGGTCATTGGCGCGACAGGTGGCCAGGGCGAAGTGTCCGGTGCCGTTCTGTGGTGCGATGGCCGCCGTGCCGTCGATCTGCCGCCAGGTGCCCGGGTGGAGGTGCGGCGTGGCCGTCAGCCGGTGCTCCTGGCCAGGCTGCGCGGAGCGGCGAACGGTATCTCGACCGGCGCCGGCGCCACCGCTTCCGGCCGGCCTGCCGGTGCGGGTGCCAGGACGGGCGGCGGGGTCGAGGCAGCGGGCGCGAATATCGGCGCGTCGTTCACCGACCGGCTCGTGGCCAAGTTCGGCTTGCCGGTCGCAGGCTGGCGCGGCCGGGGTGAGGCGCGGCAGGACGCTGCCGCGCGGGCGCGAGACGAGGAGCCAGCTGGCGATGCTTGAGGAAGTCAGGATCAGCGGCCTCGGCGTCATCGACGAAGCGGTGCTTGAGCTGTCACCCGGCTTCAACGTGGTGACCGGCGAGACCGGGGCAGGCAAGACGATGGTCGTCTCTGGCCTCGGCCTGCTGTTCGGCGGCCGGGCAGATCCGTCCAGGGTCAGGCCGGGTGCGGACCGTGCGAGCGTCGAGGGGCGGCTGCGGGTAGACCCCGACGGTGAGGTTGCCAGGCAGGTCAACGGTGCTGGCGGCGACCTCGACGACGACGGCGCGACGCTGGTGCTCAGCCGGTCGGTATCGGCCGAGGGGCGGTCCCGTGCCTACGCCGGCGGCCGGTCCGTGCCGGTCTCGCTGCTTACCTACCTGGCCGACGACCTGGTTGCGGTGCACGGCCAGGCTGACCAGCAGCAGCTGCTCAAGCCCGGCAGGCAGCGGGAGGCACTGGACCGTTTCGCCGGACCGGGACTGAGCGGGCCGCTCGGCGACTACCAGCGGGCTTACCAGCGGCACCTCAAGGTCGCCGGGGAACTGGCCGAGCTGACCGCGGCGGCACGCGAGCGGGCCAGGGAGGCGCAGGACCTGCGGCACGGGCTTACCGAGATCGAGCGGCTCGAACCGGTCGACGGCGAGGACATCGAACTGCACGCCGAGGCCGAACGGCTGTCCAACGCGGACACCCTGCACTCCGCGGCGACCACCGCGCACGAAGCACTGATCTCCGACCCGTCGAGCGGGTCGTACGAGGCCGCCGACGCGCTGACGCTGCTGGGATCGGCACGCCAGGCGCTGGAGTCGGCGGCCCCGCACGATCCCGGGCTCGGATCTCTCGCCGCCCGGCTGAGCGAGGCTGCCTACCTGGTCGCGGACATTGCCGCTGAGCTTGCCTCCTACGCCGACTCGGTCGAAGCCGACCCGGGCAGGCTGGCAGTCGTCCAGGATCGCCGGGCCGAACTCACCAGGCTCGTCCGTGTCTACGGCTCGGCCCCGGTCCCGCGGGCGGAAGGCAGCAGCGGCGATGCCGGGTCAGGGAGCGGCAACGAACGGCCCGGAGCTGATGCCGCGGCAAGCGGACTGCCGCCCGGCGCGGCCGAGGCTCCCGGCGAGGACCCGGTCGCGGCCGGCGCCGCCGGCCGCGAGGTGCCTGGCGGTCCGGACCCGGCAGGACCGGTTCCCGATCTGGCGGCGGTGCTGGCGTGGGCGAAGGGTGCGGCGGCCAGGCTTGCCGAGTTGGACAGCGACGACGACCGGATCGCCGCGCTGCAAGGACAAGAAGCCGAACTCGCCGCGACGGTCAGGGAGCTAGGCGGCCAGCTCACCGCGACGCGGCAGGAAGCGGCCGCCAGTTTCGAAGCCGCGGTGACCGTCGAGCTCGCGGCCCTCGCGATGCCGCATGCGCGGCTGGCCGCGGTCGTGAACCCGCTGCGTGGGTACGGCCCGCATGGCGGCGACGACGTGGAGATCCGGCTCGCGGCGCATCCGGGAGCGCCGGCGCTGCCGCTGCATAAGGGCGCGTCCGGTGGTGAGCTGTCCAGGGTGATGCTGGGAATTGAGGTCGTCTTCGCCGGTGCCGACCCGGTGCCGACCTTCGTCTTCGACGAGGTGGACGCGGGGGTCGGCGGCAAGGCAGCGGTCGAGATCGGGCGCCGGCTGGCCCGGCTGGCCCGGCTCGCTCAGGTGATCGTCGTCACGCACCTGCCCCAGGTCGCGGCCTTCGCCGACACCCATCTGGTGGTCGAGAAGAACGGCGACGGATCGGTCGTGTCCAGCGGGGTGACCCTGCTCGACGACGATGGCAGGGTGCGGGAGCTGTCCAGGATGCTCGCCGGGCTCGAAGATTCCGAGTTCGGCCGTGCGCACGCCGGCGAACTGCTGGCGGCAGCCGCCGCGGAGCGGGCGGAAGCGGCGAGAGCCCGATGAGCCGGACGTGCGCCGGCGAGCCGCCGCGCCCTGGCCGGCCGCCGCGCCCCGGCTCTGGGTATGACCCCCATACGTGGGGCGGCTGAGCTGCGATGGCCTCAGAAGGTAGCCGATCTGGCACACTTGGTAACGTAATGAGGGATTACTCGCGCCGGATAGCTGCCGGGCGGCGGAACGGGTCGGCGGACCTGCCGGGCCTGGTGGGACCCGCGCGGCTGGACCGGCGGACCAAGAACCTGACCAGGCGCCTGCAGCCGGGTGATATCGCGATCATCGACCATGCCGATCTGGACCGGGTGAGCGCAGAGTCGTTGCTGCGCTGTCAGGTGGCCGCGGTCGTGAACACCACGGCGAGCATCACCGGCCGGTACCCGAACCACGGCCCGCAACTGCTGGTCGAGGCCGGTGTGCCGCTGATCGACGATGTCGGGCCTGAAGTGTTCCAGGCCGTGGCCGAAGGCCGCCAGGTCCGGCTGGACAAGGACACCCTCTACGTCGGGGACGCGATCGTGGCCAAGGGCACGGTGCAGACCGGCGACTCGGTCGCGGCGGCGATGACCAGGGCCAAGGAAGGGCTTGCCGCGCAGATCAGGGCGTTCATGGCCAACACAGTCGAGTACATCAGCCGCGATTTCGAGGAACTGATCGACGGCATCAGGGTGCCTGCGCTTCGCACCAGGCTCGAGGGCAGGCACGCCCTCGTGATCGCGCGCGGCTACCGGCACCGCGAGGACCTGCAGGCGCTGCGCGCGTACATCAGGGAGTTCAAGCCGGTCATGGTCGCGGTCGACGGCGGCGCCGACGCGCTGCTGGACGCCGGTTACCGGCCTGACCTGATCGTGGGCGACATGGACTCGGTATCCGACCGGGCGCTGACCTGCGGTGCCGAGATTGTGGTCCACGCCTACCCGGACGGCCGGGCGCCCGGGCTCGAGCGCGTGCAGGCGCTTGGCCTTGAGTCGGTGCCCTGCCCGGCGACCGGGACGAGCGAGGATGTCGCGCTGCTGCTGTCCGACGAGCTCGGCGCCCGGCTGATCGTCGCCGTCGGCATGCGGTTCACGCTGGTAGAGTTCCTGGATAAAGGTCGGCCGGGAATGGCCAGCGCGATCTTGACCAGGATGCGGGTCGGCGACAAGATCGTCGAGCCGAAGGGCGTCAGCCGGCTGTACCACAGCCGGATCTCGACCTCCTGGCTGGTGCTGCTCGTGCTGGCAGCGGCGACGACCGTCGTCGTGGCCATGTGGTTCCTGCCCGTGGGCCATCTCCTGATCCAGCTCGTCGGCCTGCGGTTCAGGCCCTTCTGGCACTGGCTAACAGGACTCATCCATTGATCGATTTCCGCTATCACCTCGTCTCCATCGTCGCGGTCTTCCTCGCGCTCGCCATCGGCATCGTCGTCGGCGTGCAAGGAGTCTCGCCGAAAGTGGCCAACACGCTGAACAGCGAGACGCAGCGGGTGGCCAAGATCAACGACGCGCTCAGCGCGCAGAACAGCCAGCTCAAGCGGCAGATCAGCGCCGACCAGGCGTTTGCCCAGGCAGCGTCCGGTCTGGTGCTCGGTCACCTGCTGCAGGGCGAGCGCGTCGTCATCGTCACCGCACCTGGCGCGGATACCGCGACGGTGGACGGCATCTCCAGCGCGGTGAACCGGGCCGGCGGCGCGCTGACCGGGCAGGTCAGCCTGACGCCGCAGTTCTTCGACACGGGCACTACCACCGAGACCACGCTGGCCAACACCGCCGGGCAGCTCGCACCTGCCGGGTTCAGCCTGCCCGATTCCGGGGGCGCACAGATCTTCGGCCAGCAGGCCGCTGGCAAGCTCATCGCGGCCGCGCTGGCGGCCCGGGACCGGCAGGCAGCGCTCAGTCCGGCGCAGAGCCAGGCGGTGCTTGATAGCTTTGGCCAGCAAGGTTTCTTGCACGTCAGCGGCGCTGGCGGCAGTCCTTCTCTGACCGGGCAGGCGGCCCTGGCTGTGGTGGTCATTCCCGGTGGCGCACCCGGCAGCGCCAGCGCGCTCAGCCCGGAGAACCTTGCGCTGATCTGGCTGGCCCATTACCTGCAATTCGCGGGCAAGGGTGCGGTGCTTGCTGGTTCACTTCAGGGGTCGGGTCCTGGCAGCGCCATCGCCGCGGTGACCACCGGCGGGGCGGGAGTCTCGCTCAGCACCGTGGACAACGCCGACAGCGTGACCGGTCAGATCATCGTGGTGCAGGTGCTGAGCGAACTGCTCGGCCCGCACGCCGCGGCCTCCTCGTACGGGGTGGGCCCGCTGGCGGTCCCGAGCCCTGCTCCGAGCACGGTCCCGACGCCAGTGATCAGTCCCGCCAGGAAGATCAGGAAGAAGACGGTGAAACGATGAGCGGTCGGCCGATGCTGCGCCTGCTAGCGGCCGGCGCAGGCGCCCGGCTTGCCTACGCCGCGCTCACCCGCCAGCAGCCAGGCGGTGAGAAGACGTGGACGAGAATGAACCACCGGGGAGAGCAGGTGACCCTGCTCGAAGGACCCGCTGTCGCGGCAGGCGCCGCCGCGGCGGCTCTTGCCGCGCCTGGCCTCGACGGCGGCGAGCGGCTCGCGCTGGCGCTCGCTGGCCTCGGAGCCGGCGCGTTCGGGTGCTATGACGATCTGTCTGGTACCGGCGACCGGCGCGGGTTCCGCGGCCACCTCGGCGCCCTCGCGAGCGGCGAACTCACCACCGGAGCGGTTAAGATCGCCGGGATCGGCGCGGTAGGTCTGGCTACGGCGGCCTTGCTGAGCCGACGCGGGATCGGCGACCTGATACCGGACGGTGCTGGCGCCCGCGCGGCGGGGAAGGCTGGCGCTCGTGCCGTCCGGTCTTCTTCGGCAGCCGGCCAGGCCGTCGACGTCGTGATCAACGCGGGCCTCGTGGCCGGCGGCGCCAACCTGCTGAACCTGTTCGACCTGCGGCCGGGCCGTGCCATCAAGGTTTCGCTGCTCGCGAGCCTGGCGCTCGCGCCAGGCGGCCGCACGGCCCGGGCGGCCGCCGCCGCTCCGGTCGGCGCGGCGATGGCGTTGCTTGACGAAGACCTCGGTGAACGCGCGATGCTGGGCGACGCCGGAGCTAACGCGCTCGGCGCCATGCTCGGCGTCGCTGCGGCGTCGTCGCTGTCCCGGCCCGCCCGGCTTGCGGCGCTGACCGGAGTGGCCGCCCTGACCGCCGCGAGCGAAAAGGTCAGCTTCACCAAGGTGATCGCGCGGACGCCCGCGTTGCGCTGGCTCGACATGCTGGGCCGTCGGCCGGCGGACATCCCGGCGGTCGCCGATCCTGGCAGCCGCCCCGAGGGCGGCGTTCCGCTGGATCGCGGCGTGACGGAGCAGTCGGAGTCGGCGGGCGCTCCGCGGCAGCGGTGATCGATCCGCCTTCCCCGACGGCCGAGCCGGGTCACCCGCCGGAGCCTGAGCCCGGTCTCGAGCCCGGCTCAGAGACAGCCCGGCCAGGCGGCCCGGTAAGCACCGGGTCCGGGCTGGTAGCCGGCCCGGCCACCGCGGGCGGGTCCGCAGGACATGGCATCGGCCGCGCTGCCGTCCTGATCGGCGGCCTGACCATCCTGGCCAGAATCCTCGGGTTCGCCAGGACAGTGGTCTTCGCCGGCACCGTGCACACCTCGTGCCTGAGCGCCGCATACGTGACGGCGAATCTGGTGCCGAACGTCATCTACGACATCGTGCTGGGCGGGGCGCTCACCGCGATCGTCGTCCCGGTGCTCGCCGGGCCGGCCGATTCGAGGGCCAGGGCGGAGGTGAGCAGCATCTCCTCGGCACTGCTGACCTGGACGGTCGTCATCCTCACGCCGGTCAGCCTGGCGCTCGCGCTTGGCGCGCGCCCGGTGATCTCGGCGCTCATGCCGCCGAACCCGGCTTCGGGTTGCGCCAGGGCCAGCTTGCTGCCGGTCGCCGCGCAGATGCTGGCCGTCTTCGCACCGCAGATCCTGCTGTACGGACTCGCCGTCGTGCTGTACGGGATCTTGCAGGCGCACCGCAAGTTCACCGCGCCCGCGCTGGCGCCGATCCTGTCCAGCGTCGTGGTGATAGGTGCGTACGTGCTGTTCGTTCCGTTCGGACGGCGGTACACGACCGACGTGACCGGCCTGCCGCCCGCCGCCGAGCTGATCTTGTCAGTGGGCACGACCGCGGGCGTGGCCGCACTCGTGCTGACCGCCATCATGCCCGCCTTCCGGCTGAAACTGAGATTGCGCCCTTCGCTCAGGTTCCCTGCCGGAGTCGCGCCGCGGGCGAGAAACCTGGCGGGTGTCGGGATCGCGGCGCTCGTCGCACAGGACGCCAGTGTGCTGGTGGTGGCCAGGCTGGCGAACGCGCACGGCGGCAGCAACGGCTCGGCCATCGCGGTCTACAACTACGGCTGGCAGGTCTTCGTCTCGGTCTACGCGGTCCTGGCGATCCCCATCGCGGTGAGCGCGTTTCCTGTGCTGTCGGCGCGCCGCGGCGCCGAGTTCGACGCCGCGGCCGCGTCGGCGACCCGGGCGACGGCGCTGACGTCCTGGCTGGGCGCGGCGCTGCTGGCCGGTGTCGCGGTGCCGGTCGCCCGTGCATTCCCTTCGCTCAACCACGCGGTGACCGGCCAGTTCGCTCTCGCGCTGGTGGCATTCGCGCCCGGGCTTGTCGGCTACGGGCTTTCCGCCAGCCTTTCCAGGGTGCTGCTCGCGGACAACCGCAACGCGGTCGCCGCGGTGGCCATGGTCGCGGGCTGGCTGGTCGTGATCGGGGCCGATGTCGCGGTCGTCCCGCTGGTGCGTTCCGGTTCCGTCGTGCCGGTGCTCGGGCTGGCCAACACGGTCGGCATGACCGCCTCCGGCATCGCGCTCCTGATCGCGGTCGGCCGGGCCAGGGGCGTCGCCGCGCTGCACGGCACCGGGCGCGCGCTCGGAGCGGGTCTTGCCGGGGCGCTCACCGGCGCTACCGTCGGCGCGGCGATGACTGAGCTTGTACCGGTCTCCGGGCACTGGCAGAACGCCTGCCTGGCCCTGCTGGCCGGCACCGGCGCGCTGGTGTCGTTCCTGGTAGTCGTCGCCCTGCTCGATGGCGGGGACCGGCGCGCTGTGCTGTCGCGTGCCCTGCGGAGGCCGCTGTGACAGCGGTCCGGGTGGCCTATGTGCTCGGTACCACGGCGGGGGGGACCGGGCGCCACGTGGCGATGCTGGCGGCAGGATGCGCGGCGGCAGGGCTGGAGGTCCAGGTGTACGGCCCGGCCGAGACGGCGGACGTGATTCTGGCGGGCGCGGTTTCGGCGGGTGTGGCTCAGGCGACGGAAGGTCCTGGGGGAGTCCGGTTCGAGCCAGTGCCGGTCTCCTACCGGCCTCGGCCGGCCAGGGATGCGGCGGCGGTCCGGATGCTGCGCCGGCTTCTGACCGGGGCGGCGCCGGATATCGTGCACGCGCACGGCATGCGGGCGGGAGCGCTCGCAGCGCTCGCGCTACGGCCAGCCCCGCTTGTCCGCTGGCCAGGAGGCAAGCTGCCTGCCCTGATCGTCACGGTGCACAACGCACCGCCTGCGGCGGCCAGGACCGCCGCTGTCTACGGCTTGCTCGAGCGGCTTGTCGCCCGGCGTGCTGACGTCGTGCTGTGCGTGTCCGCTGATCTGTCGGACCGGATGCGCCGTCTGGGCACGCGCCAGGTCGGAAAGGCCATTGTCCCTGCGTCAGGTCGTCTAGCGTCGGCTGGCGTGACAACTATCGGCACCGTCCCGCCGCGGGAAACGGTGACCGGGCACCCGGACGCTGGCGTGGTGGCCCCGGACGCTGGCGTGGTGGCCCCGGACGCTGGCGTGGTGGCCCCGGACGCTGGCGTGGTGGCCCCGGACGCTGGCGTGGTGGCTGAGCTCGACTCCGGCGGACGGCCGGTCGTGCTGGCCGTGGGTCGGCTCGCGCCGCAGAAGGGCCTGGATACGCTCCTCGCAGCCGCGGTGCTGTGGGCAGTTAGGCGCCCCAAGCCGCTACTCGTGATCGCCGGGACCGGGCCGCTCGCGGCCGGCCTGGCCGCACGGGCGCACGAGCTCGGGCTGGACGCCAGGTTCCTTGGCCAGCGTGATGACGTGCCGGAGCTCCTCGCCGCGTGCGACGTCTTCGTGCTGCCCAGCCAGTGGGAAGGCCAGCCGCTGATCGCGCAGGAGGCGTTGCGGGCGGGCAGGCCGGTTGTCGCGACCGACGTGGGCGGTGTCCGTGACCTGACTGGCGACCACGCGGCGCTGCTGGTCCAGCCCGGCGACCCAGCCGCATTTGCCGAGGCCGTGCTGCGGGTGCTTGACGACCCGGTGCTGGCGGCCAGGCTCGCTTCGGCCGCTGCCGCTCGTGCGGCCGCGCTGCCCACCGAGGCGGAGGCTGTCGCGGCGGTGCTCGCGCTGTACCGTCAGCGGAAAATTGCGTGACTGCACGGACGCTGCCAATTACTCCTGGCGGCTGTGATCACTGTCCGCGCCGCTTGCACCCGACGCCGGCCCACGCGACGGCCGTAAGCTCGGCGTCGGCTGGCGATTCCGGCCGCCACTTGGACAGCTGGACCACCCCTGGCTCGATGAGTTCCAGCCCGTCGAAGAACCTGACCACTGCGGCGTGATCCCTGACGGTGCCCTGTTCTGGCAGCTTGTGCTTCATGGTGGACGCCATCCTGGCCATTGCCTCGGAGTTGATGTCTTCCGCCGCGTGGGAGATCACGAGGTAGCTGCCGGTCGGCAGCGCGTCCATTATGGTGGCCACGATCTGGTGCGGGTCGTCCTCGTCGCTGAAGAAGTGCAGGATCGCGAGGAGCATGACGGCGACCGGGTGGGTGAAGTCCAGGAGGGCGGCGGAGTCGAGGATCTTGCGCGGGTCGCGCAGGTCGGCCTCGATGTAGTCGGTGGCTCCGGCCGGGTGGCTGGCCAGCAGGGCGCGGGCGTGGGCGAGCACGATGGGGTCGTTGTCGACATAGACGACCCGTGATTCTGGGGCGATAGCCTGGGCGACCTGGTGGGTGTTGTTCGCGGCCGGGATGCCGGTGCCGATGTCGAGGAACTGGCGGATACCGGCCTGGTCGGCCAGGAAGCGGACAGCCCGGCCCAGGAATGCGCGGTTCGCCCGCGCGGACAGCACAGCACCGGGCAAGGCCTGGATCACCAGGTCGCCTGCGGCTCGGTCGGCGGCGAAGTTGTCTTTCCCGCCCAGCAAGTAGTTGTACACCCGGGCGCTGTGGGCAACGCCGGTGTCATAATCCGCCCACTTGCCGCAGCTGGCGGTTCCCTCGCCTTCATCCACGGAAACCTCGCCGTTCCGGCCATCCGCCACTTAAGTCACCCTCCACAAGAACAGCCATTCTAAGTTACCGTACAGTCACCCTATATCCTCGGACTGTTCGGGTCGGCGGGGTAATTCCCCGAGCCCTGCATTGCGGATTTCGCGCGGGTCGCGCAGGCGTGGCCGTTAGTTCAGAACCGGCTCAGGGCGAATCTGCGCGGTGGCGGCTCAGCAGCAGGGCCGACCCGATCGCGCGGGCCAGTCCCTTCGGTTGCCAGGGTCGCGAGCCATTCGCCGAGGAGCGGACCGAACTTGAAGCCGTGCCCTGAAGTGCCGCAGCCGATGACTACGTTGCCGATCCGGTCCAGGATGAAGTCAGTATCCGGGCTGTCGTCGTAGACGCACCGCTCGACAGCGACAGCCCGGGGGTCCAGGCCCGGCAGGAACGTCCGAGCCGCCTGCTCGATCCGCCGGGTCAGCCCTGCGTCCTCGGTGTGGTGCAACTGCCCTGGGTCGACAGCCGGGCCGCCATGGTGCAGCCCGACTTTGTAGCGATCCGATCCTGGCACTGGCAGGCCGTAAGGGAACTCGCCGCCGTAGTGCACGAAGATCGGCATCGCTGTGGGCTGCGCTGTGCCGGCCGGCGCGAAGTAGGCAACCTGCTCCATGGTTGCCGACGCAGGGATAGCGATCCCGGCCGTGTCCAGCAAGCCCGCGCTGCCTGGTCCGGCGCACACGATCACACGGCTGGCCTCGACATCGCGCGCACTGGTGCTGACCTTGACTCCCCTGCCGTCATCCGCCAGGGCGGTCACCGTGACGCCGGACCAGACGACTTGCCCGGCTGAGCGGACCGCGTTGGCCAGTGCGGTGAGCGTGCGGTCGGCAGCGATGACGGCGGAGTCCGGTTCGAGCAGCACCCGACTGGCGAGGCCGCCCTCGGCTCCGGGACCGGCGGTACCGTCAGTGTCGGCTAGGTCGGCGATACCGTCCGGTGCGGGGTCGGCGGCTATGCGGACACCGGGGAATCGCTCGGCTGCCTCGTTCACCGACAGCAGTTCGCAGGCCGCTCCCGCGGCAAGCAGCGCATCGCGTACCTGCCACATCAGCGGGCCGATGGTGAGCTGCGGCGTCGGGAGCAGCAGCCTTTCGCCGCACGTCGTCTCCAGCTCAGCCCACAGCTCTCGCGCATGCCTGACCAGGTTCACGTACTCGGCATCCTCGTAGCCGAACCGGAAGACCCGGCAGGCACCGTGTGATCCGCTGCCCGCGTGGCCGACGGCGGCCTGTTCCAGGACGCTCACTTCGCGGCCTCGGCGGGCGAGTGCCCAGGCCGTCGCCAGGCCAGTGATGCCGCCACCGATCACCGCGAATTCTGTGCGCACGCCGTCATCCTTTCCGCTTCTCGCGGCAGATGCTAGTGGCCGGCATGCCGTTCTGACGTGGGTCAGCAAGGCGGACCCGCCGGGCCGGTCACCAGCCGCGGGCGCGCCATTCGGATAGGTGCGGACGCTCGGCGCCGAGGGTAGTGTCGCCCCCGTGGCCCGGATACACCCAGGTTCCATCGGGCAGCTTGGCGAAGATGCGCTCCTCGAGGTCAGTCATCAGCGAGTTGAACCTGGCCGGGTCGCGCTCGGTATTGCCCGGCCCGCCGGGAAACAGCGAGTCACCGGTGAACAGGTGCGGCTCGTCGGCTAGTTCACCGTCCGCGTCATAGCACAACGCGATGCTCCCTGGTGTGTGGCCGCGCAGTTGAATGACCGACAGATGGGCGTCGCCCACGCTGATCCTGTCGCCGTCGCTCACCAGCAATGTCGGCGAGAGGGGCAGCCCCGGGGCGTCCTCGACGTGCGCCACGGTGTCCGCGCCGGTGGCCTTGGCTACTGCTTCGAGCGCGGCCCAGTGATCGCCATGTCGGTGGGTAGTCACGATCGTGGCCAGCGGTGCGCCGTCCAGCAGGTTCAGCAGGGTTTCCGGCTCGTTCGCCGCGTCGATCAGCAGCAACTCACCCGTGCTGGTGCAGCGCAGCAGGTAAGCGTTGTTGTCCATCGGGCCGACGGCGACCTTGGTGATGGCCAGGCCAGGAAGCTCCCTGGTCTGTGCCGGTCCGCCGACACTGACGTTGCCGGTGTAGGTCATGATGTCCCTTTCGTCCTGTATATCGGTAAGGCGGAGCAACGGCGGGTCCGGGGTGGCCGACGGTGCCGGGCGAACCGCAGGGCCGGCGAACTCAGTAGGGCGGGATTTCGGGCAGCGGGCCGGCCGGGTCTGGCGACAGATCGGAACCGTCGCTGCGGCCGAGCAGCCACGCGAGCAAGTCGTATCCGGTGCCAGTTATCGACAGTTCGGCACTGGAATCCTGGCGGAGGAAGTACTGCCTGCCGGTTTCGGAGTCGGTGAGCACGGCAGCGGCAGCCGAAGGACCGGTGGCCAGATCGCCGGTGATGCGGTACAGGTGCTCGGCGACGAACCAGTCCGGCCACGCGGCAGGCTGATACCCGGCGGCGAGGTCGACGTGGTGGATCTCGACCTCGAATATCCGGCGGTGCAGCGTGAACCAGGCAGGATGCGCCGGCCCGCGCAAGCCGCGTACCTCCGCGAGCCACTCGTCGTCGGAAAGCTCGCGTGCCTGCTCGACGAACTCCTTCGCAGAGTTGGAAATATCCGCGGCGATCTCGCCAGCAGGTCGGCCGGAACCGTCCTCGATCTGCGCGTCACGCACCGCCTGGCTGGGATACTGCGGCGTCTCCACTCCGGTCTTTGCCCAGACTAGGAGGTTTCTGAGGCCGTCGGCGTTGCGCGCGACGTGGGTCAGCACATGGCCGCGGCTCCAGCCAGGCAGGGCTGATGGCTCGCGCACCTGTTCGTCCGACAGCATCGAGGCCGACGCGAGCAAGCGGTCGACGGCAGCGTCGATGCGGTCGATCGTCAGATCGACCGAGTGCGGCCCAGCGGGCCCGGTCAACTGGCTCACGGGTTGTCCCCTCTCCGCTCACTGACTATCTTCCCCCACCAGGTGCGGCGCATGAACGTGAGGGCAGGCGGCGCGGTCCTTTGTGCCCCATTGAGGCAACGCGCCAGTCGCACCCAGGAGCGCACTGGGCTAGATCGCGACGCTGCGCAGCGCTGTGCTCTCGTGAGAGCCGTGCTCACTCATGATCGTGGTGAGTCTGCCGTGCTATTCGCCGGAAACTCACCGTGATCATGGAGTCGGTGCTGGGATCGAGCCACCTGGGGCGTCTCGTTCCATGATCGTGGTGCGTTGCCCGGCCCCTACGCCGGTAGCTCACCGTGATCTTGGCTGGGGGTGGCGTGGGCTCGGGTCTTGGCTGGGGGGTGGCGTAGTCGGGTCTGGGCCGGGGGGCGTGGGCCGCGAACGCGGCAGGCATGGGTGCGGTGCCTCAGCCCGGCCGCCACTGTCGGCCGGGCGGCCACTCGGCCACTCTGAGGCACAGCAAATTGTCAGTGGGCCCGGATAGCATTGACGACGCGCCCTCTAGGCCCAGTATTTCCGTGATCTCACCATCCAGACCAGGAGAAACAGAGCGCACAGTGGCAGAACGTCTGGTAGTCCGCGGTGCCCGCGAGCACAACTTGAAGGACGTCTCGCTCGACCTGCCCAGGGACGCCATGATCGTCTTCACGGGCCTGTCCGGCTCTGGGAAGTCAAGCCTGGCATTCGACACGATCTTCGCCGAAGGCCAGCGCAGGTACGTCGAGTCGCTCTCGGCGTATGCCAGGCAGTTCCTCGGCCAGATGGACAAGCCGGACGTGGATTTCATCGACGGGCTGTCCCCTGCCGTCTCGATCGACCAGAAAGCCGCCAGCCGGAACCCGAGATCGACGGTTGGCACCGTCACCGAGGTCTACGACTACCTGCGGCTGCTGTTCGCCAGGATCGGCAAGCCGCACTGCCCGGTCTGCGGCAGGCCGATCGCCAGGCAGACTCCGCAGCAGATCGTGGACCGTGTGCTGGAACTGGAGGAAGACACCAGGTTCGCTGTACTCGCGCCGGTCATCCGCGGCCGCAAGGGGGAGTACACCGAATTGCTGCGCGAACTGCAGACCAAGGGATACTCCAGGGCCCGTGTCGACGGGGTCACGATCAGGCTCGACGACGTGGCAAGCGGGGCGGGCACGTTGCCGGCGCTGAAGAAGTACGAGAAGCACACGATCGAGGTGATCGTCGACCGGCTCGCGGTCAAGGAGTCCGCCCGGCGGCGGCTCACCGACTCGGTCGAGACGGCACTAGGCCTGTCCGGCGGGGTTGTCGTGCTGGATTTTGTTGACCTGCCGGACTCTGATCCCGGCCGGGAGCGGATGTACTCCGAGCACCTCGCCTGCCTCTACGACGACCTGTCCTTCGAAGAGCTCGAGCCGAGGTCGTTCTCGTTCAACTCACCGTGGGGTGCGTGCCCGGACTGCACCGGCCTGGGCACCCGGATGGAGGTCGACCCCGAACTCGTCGTCGCCGACCCGGACTTGTCGCTGGCCGACGGGGCGATCGGCGTGTGGAGCGGCGGGCACGTCAGCGACTACTTCGTCAGGCTGATGGAGGCGCTCGGCAACGAACTCGGGTTCAGCATCGAGACGCCGTGGGTCAAGCTGTCGGCCGCCGTCAGGAAGGCGCTGCTGCACGGCTACGGCGAGCAAGTCCATGTCAGGTACAAGAACCGGTACGGCAGGGAGCGCTCGTACTACACCAATTTCGAGGGTGCGATCCCGTATATCGCACGACGGCACTCCGAGGCGGAGAGCGATTCGAGCAGGGAGCGGTTCGCCGGGTTCATGCGCCAGGTGCCCTGCCCGTCCTGCAACGGCACCAGGCTGAAGCCGCTCACCCTCGCCGTGACCATGGACGGCCGGTCGATCGCGGAGTACTGCGTGCTGCCGATCGGCGAACTCGCCAAGCTGCTGCTCACCCTGGAACTTTCCGAACGGGACCAGCACATCGCCGGCCGGGTACTCAAGGAAATCAACGCGCGGCTCGGCTTCCTGCTGGATGTCGGGCTCGATTACCTGACGCTGGACCGGGCCTCGGCAACCCTGGCCGGGGGCGAGGCACAGCGGATCAGGCTAGCTACCCAGATCGGCTCGGGCCTGGTCGGAGTGCTCTACGTGCTGGACGAGCCGTCCATCGGACTGCACCAGCGCGACAACCACCGGCTGCTGGAGACCCTGCTGCGGCTGCGTGATCTCGGCAACACGCTGATCGTGGTCGAGCATGACGAGGACACCATCAAGGCAGCCGACTGGATCGTGGACATCGGCCCGCGGGCCGGCGAGCATGGCGGCCAGGTCGTCGTCTCCGGGCCGCTCGAGGAACTGCTGGCCAGCCAGGACTCGCTGACCGGCGCGTACCTGACCGGCAGGATGTCGATTCCGGTGCCAGCGACCAGGCGCAAGGCGGGCCGCGGCAAGGAAGTCGTGGTGAAAGGCGCGTCCGAGCACAACCTGCGCGGCGTGGATGTCGCGTTCCCGCTCGGCTGCTTTGTCGCGGTCACCGGCGTCTCCGGATCAGGAAAGTCGACACTGGTCAACGACATCCTCTATAGCGCGCTCGCGAAGGAACTGCACGGGACCCGGGTCGTCCCCGGCCGGCATGCCAAGGTGACCGGCATGCATCAGCTCGACAAGGTCGTGCACGTCGACCAGGGGCCGATCGGCCGGACGCCCCGGTCCAACCCGGCTACCTACACCGGAGTCTTCGACCACGTCCGCCGGCTGTTCGCACAGACGACCGAGGCGAAGGTCCGCGGTTACCAGCCGGGCAGGTTCTCGTTCAATATCAAGGGCGGCCGCTGCGAGGCCTGCGCGGGCGACGGCACGATCAAGATCGAGATGCAGTTCCTGCCCGACGTCTACGTGCCCTGCGAGGTCTGCCACGGCGCCCGGTATAACACCGACACGCTCGGCGTGCACTACAAGGGCAAGACGATCGCCGACGTGCTCAACATGCCGATCGAGGAGGCGGCCGAGTTCTTCGAGCCCGTGCCGGCGATTCACCGGCACCTGAAGACCCTGGTGGACGTGGGTCTGGGCTACGTCAGGCTCGGCCAGCCAGCACCGACGCTGTCTGGCGGCGAGGCGCAGCGGGTCAAGCTCGCCTCCGAACTCCAGCGCCGCTCCACCGGCCGGACCATCTATGTCCTGGACGAGCCGACGACCGGTCTGCACTTCGACGACATCCGCAAGCTGCTCGGTGTCCTCGGTCGGCTCGTCGACGGCGGCAATACGGTCATCGTGATCGAGCACAACCTCGATGTGATCAAGACCGCCGACTGGGTGATCGATCTCGGCCCCGAAGGGGGCTCACGCGGCGGCCTGGTCATAGCGACCGGTACTCCCGAGCGGGTCGCCCAGGTCGAGGACAGCTACACGGGGCAATTCCTGGCCAAGATATTGAACGGGTAGCACGGCTGATCGCCCGCTTCATTGGCTGGCCAGTGGTCTCATTGGCTGGCCAGTGGTCGCCCGCCCGTACCTTCACCATGATCTACCTCACCGTGATCAACCTGACCATGATCGTGGACTTTCGTCAGTCGTTGCGACTGAGAATCGACCACGATCATGGCTGACCGGACCTGTCGGGCGCCGCTGGACGCGCTTCAACGGCTGTGTGGCGACGTGATCGTCGCTGTAGTGGATTCGCTACTAACGGTTCAAGTGCGGATTGTGGCCCTTGACGCTGCTATTTAGATTAATTTAGCCTGGCATTATTAAATTACGTGCCAGTTTTCCACCGATCCACTAGGGGTGATGCACAGGGCAGGTCTGTATAGCAGCTACGAGCATCCATCACTCCGCGCAGAGCAGTCATGCGGACTCGCCTGGCCAGATGGTGCTGCCCCGAAAGACGAGGCAGTCCGTCTTTGAAAATTCAGGAGTACATCCATGGATAACTTATTGCCAAAACCACGCGGCTGTCCGGTCACGGCTTCCTCCGCGCGGACTCAGCCGACCGTACGCCCCCCGGAAATGGTGCAGCTTGCTAGCAAGCCGTTGAACAGGCGCACCGTCTTGAAGATCGGGGGCGTCGGTGCCATGGCGGCCACGTTGACCAGTGTGGGTGCCACGGCGTGGATGCCGCAGCGAGCCCAGGCCGCCACTGCCGCCTCGTTCCCTGACATCCAGTTCGACATCGGCGCCTATGTTCATCCGGCCCAGACCATCGCCGGAGTGCTGGTGGACTTCGGTGTGCTCTTCACGTTCCTGGCGCCCGCCGGCCTGACCCGCAATCCCACCAAGAGCGACCAGTGGACTCTCGCGGCCGCACTGGCGACCATCGAGAGCACCTACGCCTTTGCGCCGAGCGGAATCTTTGTCTTCGTGGCCTATGGCCTGTCGTACTTTAGTCGCCTGCCGAGCGGCCTGGTCGCGAGTTCGATGCCGCGACTGGCGTCCGACCAGAGTCGGCTCGTGCTTGAGGAAGCGGTGCCCAGTCCCACCGACGTGTCTCCGCTGAATCCGCAGATCTCCAAGCTCCGGTTCAACGTCCCGGTGCGGATAGAAAGCAACGACGTGCTTTTCACGCTGCGCAGCGACTCGCTGGCGAACATTGTCGACGTCTCGGCCTGGTTCAACGGCAGTAACACCCTCAATGGCAGCAGCGTTCCCTCGCCGGACTTCAACGGCCTGTTCAGCTTCAAGACGCCGCGGCTGAACTTTGTCCGGCCAGGGCTGCCGCGCCAGGTAGCCGAGGTCAACAATTTCTCCTTCCAGGACCAGATCAATCCGGCATCGTCCATGTGGATGGGCTTCGTGGACCAGCAGGTCGCCGGCAGCGCGCCAAGCGGAGCTACTGTGACCTTCGCCGGAACTCCCACCGCCCAGCTAACAACGGCACGAGCCGGCGATTACTTCGACAATGGCGCCATCCAGCACCTGTCCCACAACATCATGGACCTAGCGCAGTTCTACAACACTTCCGCCGCTAGCCCTGAGACGTTCAGCGAGCGAGTCCAGTACATGTTCCGGTCGAAGACGAACGATGACACGCCCGGATTGCCGTTCCCGCAGGATCCGAACGATCCTTTCACCAACGGCGGTGGTCTCGGCGCCCCCACCGGCGATCTGTCGGTTCAACAGCAGTCGGCAGTCCTGCCGAACCTGTTCTTCGGGGCCGACGATCAGGCGACCAACTTCGATCCGGCGGTGACCGACCATTCCAAGTACCGAGTCGGGCATCTGACCGCGTTGCAGCGTTCCTCCCGTGCTGCCGACGGAACCCCGCTGCATATCCGCAATGACGGCCCCGGGCTCTCCCCGCAGGACGTTCCTGACGGCTCATCTCAGCCCACCCTCGAATTTACGGTCTTCGTCCCGACCGCGGAATTCTTCCGCCAGATGCGCGTCAATTCGGCCTCGCTCGACTACGTCAAGGCTGGCGAGCAGGGGGGGACTGCCGCCAGCGTCCCGCCGGGAGTGGAGGCAGCGGACGCCGAAGACGACGGTCTGGAGCGCTTCCTGACCGCGACCCGGCGCCAGAACTTCCTGATCCCGCCGCGACGCAACCGGTCTTTCCCGCTGCTCGAGTTGACCTGATCCTGCGGTTTCGCGGGGAGGGGAGCAAGGCTCGACGCTCCCGTCCCCGCGCCGCGGGCCAGGACGTGTATCAGGACCCGGCGGATCCGTCGAGGGATTGCCGGAGCAGGTCGGCGTGGCCGTTGTGCCGCGCGTACTCCTCGATCATGTGGTTGTAGACCCACCGCAGCGAGAACGGGCCGCGGTCACCGACGGTGAACTTCTCGTCGAGCGAAGCGCCGGCGACAGACTGCCGGGATTGGTCGCACTCCTGCGCGAAGCGACTAGAGCAGCGTCGCTCGCTGCCACTCTAGGAAGCCGTCCAAGGTCGCACGTTCGCGGCCAGTGAACGGCTCGTCGATCCGGTTTACCTCGGGTGCGATCCAGGCCATCAAACCATCCAGGCCATCAAACCATCCAGTTCATCGGGCCGTCCGGGTCATCGGGCCGCTGTCAGGCCTGCCGCTTAGCCTCCGCTGTCTGAGCGGCTGCCGGGGCGAAGTTCCTTGGGAGCGCGGTCGTTCTTGCGGCGCTTGCGCCTGACGCTGATACCGCCGAAGACGCAAATGCCGTGCACGTAGAGCACCGGTGCATCAGGCCGGACCGACTCGTCGGCTTCGGATGAGACGTCCCGGCCGCCGAACAGCGAGAAACCGGAGTCGACCACGTGCATCTCCGGCGGAACCGTGATATCGACTCCGCCGAAAACGCAGATAGCCCTGATCCTGATTTCCCGCCCGGGGAGCACCGCCTCACGGAGATCCAGCGCAGCCCCGCCGAAGACGGCGATCGTCTCGATCTGCCCAGGAACCTGCCAGGCGCCCTTCTTGTCGGTCCCGCTGAAGACGCAGATTATCCGGTCCCGGCTTCCTGCTGCGGCGGCTGGCACCGGTGCCGCGCGCTGCGATAGCCCGGCCGGCCGCAGTGCCGTCGAGTGGCCGGGCAGGTCGCTGAGCACAGGAACGATATCTGCGTGCGTCCTGGCCGCATAGATCGCATCCAGTCGCTCGGCGTGTTCTTCGGCGGTCAGCCTGCCTTCGGCAAGCGCGTCGCTGAGAACCGAGGCAGCTTGGTCCCGCTCGGCGTCGGATATCCGCATCCGGGAGACGTCACCGGGCTGGTCGGGGTTCACAAAAGCCATTATCTGTCAGCTGGCCGGGCTGGGAAGCCAGCCATGCCGAAGTCCTGTCCGTGGACCTGGCGGGAGCTAGCCGAACGGGGACGTTTCGCGATCCGGCCAAGGAGCCTTCCGGGCGGGATTGGGCGTTTTTGAGCTGCCGTGAGCCGATGCGGGGGGTGCGGGAGTGCGGGACTGG
>Ga0307372_10003906_pt1 | contig 23439 bp, 15 predicted proteins | sample OX1MG_FD_202533 | JGI IMG/M metagenome (GOLD analysis project Ga0307372, IMG submission 202533) | Soil microbial communities from Risofladan, Vaasa, Finland - OX-1 | ecosystem: Environmental > Terrestrial > Soil > Coastal area > Acid sulfate soil | place: Finland: Risofladan, Vaasa | collected...
GGCCCGGACTGGCTGACCCCGCAGCTGTTCCGGATCGGCGCGTCCAGCCTGCTCAACGACCTGCTCATGCAGCGGTCCAAGCAGCTCACCGGCGCCTACGCCGGTCCCGACTACTTCACCCTGGACTGACGGTGGCCGGCGGCAGCTGGGAGTACGCGCCCGCCCCGGAGGCGCGCGACATCGTCACGATCCGCCGCGAGTACGGCCTGTTCCTGGCCGGTGAGTTCGTCCCGCCCGCGGCCGGGGAGTCCTTCACCACGCTGAACCCGGCCTCGGAGGAGCCGCTCGCGCAGGTCGCGGCCGCGGGCGCGGCCGACGTGGACCGGGCGGTGACCGCGGCCCGCGACGCGTTCGAGCGGACCTGGGGCCAGCTGCCGGGCCGGGAGCGGGCCAAGTACCTGTACCGGATCGCCCGCGCCATTGCCGAGCGGGCCCGCGAGTTCGCGGTGCTGGAGAGCCTGGACAACGGCAAGCCGATAAAGGAGTCCCGGGACGTGGACGTCCCGCTCGCCGCGGCGCATTTCTTCTACCACGCGGGCTGGGCGGACAAGCTGGAGTACGCCGGGTACGGCCCGGGCCCGCGGCCGATCGGGGTCGCCGGGCAGGTCATCCCCTGGAACTTCCCGCTGCTCATGGCCGCCTGGAAGCTGGCCCCGGCGCTGGCCACCGGCAACACCTGCGTGCTCAAGCCCGCCGAGACCACGCCGCTGACCGCGCTGCTGCTGGCCGAGGTCATCGCCGAGGCCGGCCTGCCGCCCGGCACGGTGAACGTCATCACCGGCGACGGCAGCACCGGCGCCGAGCTGGTCCGCCACCCCGGCGTGGCCAAGATCGCGTTCACCGGCTCGACCGAGGTCGGCAAGCAGATCCAGGCGGCGATCGCCGGCACCGGCAAGCGGCTCACCCTGGAACTGGGCGGCAAGGCCGCCAACGTGGTCTTCGACGACGCGCCGCTCGACCAGGCGGTCGAGGGCATCGTCAACGGCATCTTCTTCAACCAGGGGCACGTGTGCTGCGCGGGTTCGCGGCTGCTGATCCAGGAGTCCGTCGCTGACACCGTGCTCAGCCGGCTCAAGCGGCGGCTGGCCACGCTGCGGCTCGGCGACCCGCTGGACAAGAACACCGACATCGGCGCGATCAACTCGCGGGAACAGCTCGACAAGATCACCGGGCTGGTGGCGGCCGGTGAGGCGGAGGGCGCGCAGCGCTGGTCGCCGCCCTGCCAGCTGCCGGCCAAGGGCTTCTGGTTCCCGCCGACGGTGTTCACCGGGGTCAGCCAGTCACACCGGATCGCGCGCGAGGAGATCTTCGGGCCGGTCCTGTCCGTGCTCACGTTCCGCACCCCGGAGGAGGCGGTCGCGAAGGCGAACAACACCCCGTACGGGCTGTCGGCGGGGGTCTGGACCGAGAAGGGCAGCCGGATCCTGTGGATGGCGCAGCGGCTGCGCGCCGGGGTCATCTGGGCCAACACCTACAACAGGTTCGACCCGGCGAGCCCGTTCGGCGGCTACACCGAGTCCGGCTTCGGACGGGAGGGCGGCCGGGCCGGGCTGGCCGCGTACCTCGATGCCTGACCGCGCCCGCCCCACCCCCACACCACGCGGCCGAACGAAAGGCCCGGCCGTCCGCCCGCCCGTCCCTGACGGCACCCGGGTGGACGTCCGCAAGACCTACAAGCTGTTCATCGGCGGCGCGTTCCCGCGCTCGGAGTCGGGCCGGTCCTACCCGGCCACCGGGCCGGACGGCACCGTGCTCGCCCATGCCGCGCGGGCCTCGCGCAAGGACGCCCGCGACGCCGTGGTGGCTGCCCGCAAGGCCGTCCCCGGATGGTCCGGTGCGACGGCCTACAACCGGGGGCAGGTGCTGTACCGGGTGGCCGAGCTACTCGAAGGGCGGGCAGCACAGTTCACCGCTGAATGCGTTCAGGGGGAAGGGGTTTCCTGGGCCGGCGCGGAGCGGACGGTGACTGCGGCGATCGACCGGTGGGTCTGGTACGCGGGCTGGCCGGACAAGGTCGCCCAGGTGGCGGGCAGCGCCAACCCGGTCGCGGGGCCGTACTTCAACTTCAGCGTGCCCGAGCCGACCGGGGTGGTGGCCGTGGTCGCGCCCGCCGCGCCCAGCCTGCTCGGGCTGGTCAGCGTGCTCGCGCCGGTCATCGCCACCGGCAACGCCGCGGTGGTGGTCGCCAGCGAGGCCGCACCGCTGCCCGCGGTCACGCTGGCCGAGGTGCTGGCGACCTCGGACGTGCCGCCGGGGGTGGTGAACATCCTCACCGGCTACACCGCGGAACTCGCGCCGGTGCTCGCCGCGCACATGGATGTGAACGCGATCGACCTGACCGGGGTGGCGGCGGGCGGGCGGGCCGAGCTGGAGCGGCTGGCCGCGCGGAACGTCAAGCGGGTGTTCGCGGCGGACGGGGACTGGGAGGCGCCGCCGGGCACGGCCCGGATGCTGGCGTTCCTGGAGATCAAGACGGTCTGGCACCCGATCGGCATCTGACCGGTCAGCTCCGCGCAATGCGGGCATGTGCCGGACGCTGGCTGGGGCATGGTTGTGGTGTGGGCTCAGGTTCTTCGTGCACGCGGCGGGCCGCTATCGGCCTGGCCGGGGCGGCGTTGGCGGCAGGATGCAGCGGCCCGGCGGCCCGGGCCCCGCGGCGCGCAGCGCCGCTCCCGCCCCGCCGGCCGGTGCCGGAGAACTCACGGCCCGGGAACCCGGACTGGGGGATCAGGCATCTCGGCTCGCCCGCCGCCATGCTCGGCTACGCGGGGCAGGCCAGTGTGCTGCCCGGCGAGCCGGTCACCGTGTACGCGTCGACGACCGCGCGCTCGTTCACGGTGAGCGCGTACCGGATGGGCTGGTACAACGGCGACCGGGCGCGGCTGGTCTGGCGGTCGGGCACCGTGACCGGGCACCGGCAGCGCAAGTCGGCCCTGATCACGCCCACCAACACGGTGGAAGCCCGCTGGGAACCGTCCCTCACCGTGCCCACCCACGGCTGGCCGGAGGGCTGTTACCTGCTGCGGCTGGACGCAGAGTCGGGCGCGCAGCGGTTCGTCCCGGTCACCGTCCGGTCGGCCAGCACCGCCGGCAAGATAGCGATCAAGAACGCGGTGCAGACCTGGCAGGCGTACAACACCTGGGGCGGCTACGACCTCTACCGGGGTCCCGGCGGAGCCGCCGACTATGGCAACCGGTCGCTGGCGGTCAGCCTGGACCGGCCCTACGACGCCAACGGCGCCTACCTGTTCCTGTACCACGAGCGCAAGCTGGTCGAGCTGGCCGAGCGCCTGCGCCTGCCGCTCGCCTACGTGACCGGCATGGACATCGCGGCCGACCCGCACCTGCTGGACGGGGCCAGCGCGCTGTTCTCCCCCGGCCACGACGAGTACTGGTCGCCGCCGGAGCGGGCGCACGTCACCGCGGCCAGGGACGCGGGGATGAACATCGCGTTCCTCGGTGCGAACGCGATGTTCCGGCGGACCCGGCTGGCCAGCACCAGGCTGGGCGCGGACCGGCTGGTCATCTGCTACAAGACCAGCTACACGAAGGATCCGATGTACGGGAAGGACAACGCGCTGGTCACCAGCGACTGGCGGGAGCCGCCGCACCCCGACCCCGAGTCGTCGCTGACCGGCACCCTGTATGAGTCCAACCCGGTCAGCGCCGCCTACGTGGTCGCCACGCCGGGCGCCTGGCTGTTCGCGGGGACCGGCGTGCGCCGGGGCACCCGGTTCCGCGGCCTGGTCGGTATCGAGTACGACCGGGTGAACCCGGTCTACCCGGTCGAGCGGCCGATCCAGATCCTGTCCCACTCGCCGCTGACGTGCCGCGGCGTGCACAGCTACGCGGACTCGGCCTACTACACCCATCACGGCGGGGCCGGGGTGGCCAGCACCGGGACGATGCGCTGGGTGGCCTCGCTCGGCGGGCTGCACCTGTTCGGCCTGGACCGGCGCACGGCGGCGTTCACCCGGCGGGTGACCGCGAACCTGCTGCGCGGTTTCGCCGGCGGCCCGGCCGCGGCGGCCCACCCGGCGCACGACAACCTGGCCGCCACCCAGGAGTGGCCCGGTGACCCGATCGCCGCCCAGCACAACCTGTGGCCGCCGGTCCGGCTCTGATGCCCACGGGCGGGTCACGGAGTGGTGCCATTTCGTCCAACAATGGGTTAACTGACCTCCAGCGGCTGTTGCGGCAACGAAGGTGACCTCATCGCCAGCCAACACGAGGCCGGGACCGCGCAGCGGCGCACCCTGGCAGACCGACCCCCGCCCGGGCAGCCGGGCCCCGCTGCCGCAGTCGCGGGGCAGCCGGCGCTGCCGGGCGCATCCGGCCAGCCGGCGCCGGCGGGCGCGTCCAGCCGGCCGTGGCTGGCCAGGGCGGCCGCTGCGCTGCGGCGCCACTGGCTGGCCGCTGCGCTGCTGGCCGCCGGGCTGGTGCTGCGGCTGCTGGCCACCGCCGCCTACCACCCGGCGCTGATCTACGTCGACACGCTCAAGTACCTGTACGGCGCGTCGCCCGGCTCCGAGCCGCTCGGGTACACGGCGGTGCTCCGGGCCATCCTGCTGGCCGGCGGGCTGGGGGTGGTCGCCCTGGTCCAGCACCTGCTCGGCCTGGCCATGGCCGCCGCCCTGTACGCCGTCCTGCTGCGCCGCGGCCTTGCCCGCTGGCTGGCGGCGCTGGCCGTAGCGCCGGTGCTGCTCGACGCCTACCAGGTGCAGATGGAACAGATGATCATGCCCGACGTCTGGTTCGAGGCGCTGATCGTGGCGGGCCTGGCCGTGCTGCTGTGGCGGCCGGCCGTGACCGTGCGGGTGGCGGCCGCGGCTGGCCTGGTCCTCGGGACATCGGCGGCCGTCAAGCAGCTGGGCGAGCTGCTGATCGTGCCCGCGGTGCTGTACGTGGTGGCGGCCGGCGGGTACCGGGCCGTCCGCGCCGCCGCCGCCCTGTCCATGGCCTTCGCGCTGCCGGTGCTGGCCTGTTGCGGCTTCTCTTACGCCCGGAACGGGCACTTCCGGCTGGCGCACCGGCAAAGCGTCACCGGCCGGCTGGTGGCGGCGGCCGACTGCGCCACGCTGAAGCTGCCCGCGGCGGTGCGGCCGCTGTGCCCGGCGCCGGCCGCGCAGGCGAACGGCCCCGACTGGCTGGAGCACTCCGGGAAGTCGCCGCTCTACCAGGCGGCCGTGACCCCGGGCACCCGGGGCGCGCTGATCGGGGCGCTGGACTCGGCGATCGCGCACCAGCAGCCGCTGCGGGTGGCGGTCTCGATCGCGCAGGACTCGCTCCGGCTGTTCGCGCCGGTCCGCGGCCCCTCCCGCTGGGTCGCGCCGATCTCTCGCTGGCAGTTCCAGACCAGCTACCCGGCCTACCCGCCGTGGGTGAGCCTGCGTCCCGGGAACGCCATCGTGGTCGGCGTCCAGCACGTTGCCTTCGGCCGGTTCAACTTCAGTGTGCTCCGGCCCTCCTATGGCGGCCCCGCGCGGGTCGACCGGCCGGTCGCGGCGTTCCTGCGGTCCTACCAGCTCGACGGCGGGTACACCCCCGGCCCGCTGCTGGCCCTGCTCAGCCTGGCCGCCCTGGCCGGGTCGTTGCTGGCGCTGTCCCGCCGCCGTCCCGCTGTGCCCGCCGGGCCGGCCGGGCCGGCGGCGCTGGCCTGCCTGCTGTTCACCGCCACCGCGGTGACGGTGCTGCTGGCGCCCGACGTCTTCGAGTTCTCCTGGCGGTACGAGCTCCCGGCTGTGATCACGCTCGCGCCGGCGGGCGTGCTGGGCGCGGCTGTGCTGGTCACCGCCGTGAGGGGCGGCGCTGTGCTGGCGGGCCGGCGGTCAGTCCTGCGCCGCGGGGACCGGCAGGCCGGCGTCAGCGAGGATCTCGCCGGTGGGCCGGGGGCTCGTCCGGACCCCGGCGGCGATGCCGCGCAGCAGTGACGACCGGAGCACGTCCCGCTGGCGCGACCGGGCGAAGGTGCGGGCCCAGCGGCGCAGCGTGGCGCCCGCGTACAGCACCCGCTCGGCCGGGGCGAGCGGGGAGCGGGCCTTGAGTGTCCAGATCTTGTTCCGGACCTCGTAGAAGAAGCGCGGCCCCGGGTCGGTGTCGGTGGAGCCGAACGTGGCGGTCTTGTGCACGGCCACGCTCGCCGGGCACAGCAGGCCGCGGTTACCGCGCAGCAGCCGGGTGGTGAACTCGAAGTCGTCGTTCCACAGGAAGTAGTCCGCCTGCGGCAGGCCGCGCTGGCGGCACACACCGGCGTCCACCAGGATCGAGACGAACGACGCCGTGCGGATCGGCACGCAGTCCACGGCCGCGGCGGCGCTGCGTTCTGCCCCGCCGGCGAAGGGCTTGGCCCGCGGGGTGTTCATCGGATGGGCGCGACGGTCGGTCCACAGCACCCGGCTGGCGACCAGCACCGGCGGCCGGAGGCTCGCCGGGTAGCGGTCACGGGCGTCAAGCATCGCCCGCAGGGCGTCCGGCTCCGGCACCGTGTCGTCGTCCATGTACCAGATCAGGCCGGCGTCGTCGGCCAGGGCCAGCGCCGTGCCGTAGGCGAACCCGCCCGCCCCGCCGGTGTTGCGGCGCAGCCCGGCCAGCCGCACGGCCGGGAAGTGTGCCCGCACCGCCGGCGCTGTCCCGTCGGTGGAGGCATTGTCGACCACGATCACCGCGTCCGGTGACCGGATCTGCCCATGCACCGCGGCCAGCGCTTCGAGCAGCAGTTCCCGCCGGTTGTAGGTGACCACAACAGCGATCACCCGGGGCGGGCTAGTCACGCTTGGCCGCCCGGGACCGTTCCAGTGCCTGCCACGCCAGGATGCGCAGCCGGCGCACGGCCGGGGAACGGCTGCTGAGCTCGCGCACCGTCCGCTTGAGCCGGGGCGAGGCCGCGACGGTCGACTCGACCCGGTTGGCCAGTCCCCGCTGGTGCCGCTGCGGCCTGGCCGCCGGCTGCGCCTTGCGGTACTGGCTGACCACCAGTGCCGCCGCGGCATCCACCGCCGCGTCGAGCACCTTCCCGGCCGGCTCGTCGGCCGGGCTGGCGTAGGGCCAGGTGACCGGCGGGGGCCGGAGCTCGTCGAGATCGCCGACGAGGTCGTACCCGGAGTCGTGCAGCCGGCCCACGAGGATCTCCGCCTGCTCCTCCGCCCAGTTCTCCCGGGTGGCGGGCAGGACGAGCTGCCCGTCGCGGGGCCGCGCCGCGAGCGCCCGGTGCGCGACCGCTTCCTTCACGTTCCACATGTAGAACCAGTCGGGCACCTCATCGGGAAGTGCCTGGTTCAGCCGCCGCAGGAACTCGGTCTCGGGCATCCCGAGCGAGGAGTTCGGCCGGGCGCGGGTGAGGTCGACGCAGCCGGGGTCGATGCCGAGCAGGCCTGCGAAGCGCTCCCACAGCAGCCCGGTGCCCGACCCGCGCGGCGGTGTCATGATCACGTGCACGCGCTCGGCGGGCACGTGCGCCGACCACAGGCCCAGGATGGCCATGGTGTCGTGCACCCGCCAGAACCACCACTGGCGCCGGTCGGGATCGGCCGACTCCCGGTCGATCACATCGGCCAGCCAGTCCTCCCAGCCGCGGGTGCTGCGGTGCTTCACCGTCTCCTGCCACTCGGCGGGCAGCAGGGTCGCGATGTCCCGCACGGTCGCGACGATGTGGACCTCGCCGGGCTGCAGCGAGCGCACGGCCCGGCCGGCCTGCTCCGCATCGGCCGCGCAGAACAGCTCGTGCGAGATGACCGCGACCTTCGGCGCCTGCTGCGCCTGGCGGGCGAGGATCTCCCACTCGCCGGTCCAGGACCCAGCCGGGTCGCTGGCCAGCTTCTCGATGCCGCGCAGGTCCTGGCTGGCGCGGAAATGATCCTGCGGATGATGACCGGGCAGCACGACTCCCTGAGCCGCCAGCTCGGCCCGGTTGCGCCACATGACCTGCTGCAGGAAGGTCGTGCCGGTCTTGGGCTCACCGATGTGCAGGAAGATCTTCGGCTGTGGCCGGCCGCTGGCCGGGCCAGGCTCTGCGGACGGGGGCGTGCCAGGCTCAGTGACGTCGTGCGCTGCCAACCGGGCACCTCGCGGGGGTTGTCGGGAATGGCGCCGTCTGGCCACGGAGGACCGGGGGCGGGGGCTTCCAGCGACATTAGTCTAGGTAAACGCCATATATCATTCCGTAATAGAACGTTCACTTTATGGCACATTTTTGTACAAGCTGCGGACTGCTGCCGGTCGGCAAGTGAGGCTACGTTCAAGCCGCGTCCGCGGAGCCTGCAGGCTGCCCGGCTCCTGATCACGTCGCAGGGCGCACCTTTCCCGCTACGGAAGGTTACTTCTGCATATGCACGAGCCGTTCTCGCTCCTGCTCCCGGTGTACGACGGTGACCGGCCCGACTACCTCCAGCGGGCGTTGCGCAGCTCGGTCGACGACCAGAGCGTGCGCCCGGACCAGATCGTCATCGTCCGCGACGGGCCGGTCCGCGCGGAACTGGCCGCGTGCCTCGACGAGATCCGGGCCACCAGCCCGGTGCCGGTGACGTTCGTCCCGCTGCCGCGCAACACCGGCCTTGGCCCCGCGCTGGACCGCGGGCTGGCCGAGAGCTGGTTCGACGTGGTCGCCCGCATGGACGCCGACGACGTGGCCATGCCGCACCGCTTCGAGGTGGAACTGCCGCTCATCCAGAACGCCGACATCGTCGGGGCCGGCCTGCTGGAGTTCGTGACCGACACCGACGACATCGTCGGGCAGCGGGTGCCGCCCACCGACCCGGGCCAGATCCAGCGCTACGCGCGGATGCACGATCCGTTCAACCACCCGACCGTCGTCTACCGGCGGCGCGCCGTGCTCGCGGCGGGCGGCTACGGGGATCTGCGGCTCATGGAGGACTACGCGCTGTTCGCGCGGATGCTGCAGGGCGGCGCGCGGGCGGTCAACGTGGCCGAGCCGCTGGTGTTCTACCGGGTGGGCGCGAGCGCCTACAAGCGGCGGGGCGGCACCGACCTGCTCCGCTCCGAGCTCGCGCTGCAGCGCGAGCTCCGGCGGCGCGGGTTCACCTCGCGGGCCGAGTACCTGCGCAACGTGGCGGTCCGCGGCGGCTACCGGCTGATCCCCTGGTGGTGCCGCCGGGCGCTGTACCGCCCCATCGTCGCCCGCTACAGCAAGCGGCTGGAGCAGGAACTGGCGCTGCTGCCGCCCGGCCCGCAGCCCGCTGAGTGGGACTACACCCAGGAGTGGGAGGACAGCGTCATGCCCGCCGCCCGGTCGTGGCCGGAGCCGGCGCGCGCGTGAACACTGACCTCGTCATCGTCGGGTCGGGCCTGTTCGGGCTGACCATCGCCGAACGCTGCGCGTCCGAGCTCGGACTGCGCGTCCTGATCGTGGATCGCCGCGGCCATATCGGCGGGAACGCCTACAGCGAGCCGGAGCCGGAGACCGGCATCGAGGTCCACCGCTACGGCGCGCACCTGTTCCACACCTCGAACGCCCGGGTCTGGGAGTACGTCAACCGGTTCACGGCCTTCACCGGCTACCAGCACCGGGTGTTCACCGTCTACAAGGGCCGGGTGTACCCGCTGCCCATCAACCTCGCCACCATCTGCGAGTACTTCGGCATGGTGATGTCGCCTGCCCAGGCGCGGGCGCTGATCGCGGAGCAGGCTGCCGAGGTGGCCACCGGCCGTGCCGCCAGCCTGGAGCAGAAGGCGGTGTCGCTGATCGGGCGGCCTCTCTACGAGGCGTTCATCCGCGGCTACACCTTCAAGCAATGGCAGACCGATCCCGCCGACCTGCCGCCGGAGATCATCACCCGGCTGCCGGTGCGGTACACCTTCGACAACCGCTACTTCAGCGACACCTTCGAAGGGCTCCCGGCCGACGGCTACACCGCCTGGCTGGAACGCATGGCCGATCACCCGCATATCGAGGTGCGGCTGGACACCGACTTCGCCGGCCTGCGTTCTGCCGTGGTGGGGAACGTCCCGGTCGTCTACACCGGCGCGCTCGACGCCTACTTCGGCTACGCCGAAGGCGACCTGGGCTGGCGGACCCTCGACTTCGACCTGGAGGTCCTGCCCATCGCGGACTTCCAGGGCACGCCCGTCATGAACTACGCGGACTCCGACGTCCCGTTCACCCGCATCCACGAGTTCCGCCACTTCCACCCCGAGCGCGACTGGTACCCCAAGGAGAAGACAGTGATCATGCGCGAGTACTCGCGCTTCGCCGGCCGCGGCGACGAGCCGTACTACCCGATCAACACGGCAGCGGACCGGTCACGGCTGCTGGCCTACCGGGAGATGGCGGACCGCGAGCCTGGCGTGCTCTTCGGCGGGCGGCTGGGCACCTACAAGTACCTCGACATGCACATGGCGATCGGGTCCGCGCTGAGCATGTTCGACAACCGGCTGCGCCCCCACTTCACCCACGGCGCCCCGCTCACCGGTGAGGTGCCCGGCCATGACTGAGCGCCGGGCTGTCGAGCCCCCGGCCGGCCAGCCCCCGGCCGGCCAGGACGGCGCGGGCCGGCAGCCGCGGGTCCTGCAGCGGGTCGTGTTCCCCGGCGCGGATCTCGACGTCGTCCCGCTGTACGTGGAGACCCACATGGACCGCGGTGCCGCCGAGCTTGCCGCCGAGGTGGCCACCGAGGCGCTGACCGGGCGCAAAGCGGCCAACGTGGGCAGCGTGCCGGTGGCCAACGCCGCCGTTGGGGAGGCGCAGTCGGTCATCCGCTTCGGCGCCGACGTGCCCTCGTACCTGGCCGGCGAGGCCGGCCCGCGGCGCAGCGCCATCATCAGCGAGGGGCGCCGCGTCTCGTTCGCGACCTACTTCAACGCCTTCCCGGCGAGCTACTGGCGCCGCTGGACCACCGTGGATGCGGTGACGCTGCGCATCCGCATGGCCGGCGAGTGCACGGTCATCCTGTACCGGTCCACAGCCAAGGGCTTCAGCCACCCGGTCGAGACGATCATGGTCGCATCGGACGATCCGGAGACCATCGAGCGCACCCTGCCGCTGGCCCCGTTCATCGATGGCGGCTGGTACTGGTTTGACATCGTGGCGGGACCGCGCGGGACGACCCTGATCGAGGCGGAATGGCTCGCGCTGGCGCAGCCCGCCCCGCATGGCCGGGTCAGCATCGGGATCACCACGTTCAACCGGCCCGAGTTCCTGATCGAGAACCTGCACACGCTGGGTGACGCGGCCGAGGTGCATGACCTGCTCGACTGCGTCTACGTGGTGGACCAGGGCACCAGCCGGGTGCGCGACCACCCCGGTTACGAGGAGGCGGCCAAGAAGCTGGCCGACCGGCTGCGGGTGATCGAGCAGGGCAATCTCGGCGGCTCGGGCGGGTTTTCCCGGGCGATGGACGAGACGGTGCAAGCTGGGCAGAGCGACTATGTGCTGCTGCTCGACGATGACATCAAGCTGGAAACCGAGGGGATCCGGCGGGCGGCCACCTTCGCCGACCTGGCCCGGCGGCCGACGATCGTCGGCGGGCACATGTTCAGCCTGTACGACCGGTCCCTGCTGCACGCGTTCGCCGAGGCCGTGCAGCCCCACACCTGGTGGTGGGGAGCCGCGCCGAACACCAAGGCGCGGCATGACTTCGCCCGCCGGAACCTGCGTAACACCCCCTGGCTGCACCGCCGCGCCGACTCCGACTACAACGGCTGGTGGATGTGCCTCATCCCGACCCGTATCATCAGCGAACTCGGCCTCGCGATACCGGTCTTCCTCAAATGGGACGACGCCGAGTACGGGATCCGGGCGCGCAACCGTGGGTACCCGACAGTGGCGATGCCCGGGGTGGCCGCCTGGCACGTGCCCTGGGATGACAAGAACGACGCCAGGGACTGGCAGTCCTACTACCACTCGCGCAACCGGATCATCGCCGCCCTGCTGCACTCCCCGCTTGACCATGGCGGCGGCGTCATCGCGGAGAGCCAGGAACGGCAGCTGCAGAACCTGCTGTCCATGCAGTACTCCACTGCCGCACTGCGCTTGCTGGCGCTGGCGGACGTGCTGTCCGGGCCGGATCACCTGCACCGGGATCTCCAGGCCAAGATGAAGCAGCTGCGCGAGCTGCGGGCACAGTTCAGCGACGCGCAGGACGAGCCGGGCATCGAGAGCTTCCCGCCGCCGCGGCGGCGGGCACCGGAGGCCGTCAAGGACTCCACCACGCCGACCAACAAGCTCAACTTGATGACCAAGGCGGCGGCTGGCACCCTGCGCCAGTTCCGGCCGCCGCGCAAGGGCGCCAGGCAGCGCCCGCAGATGGCCCTGCCGTACCAGGACGCCTCGTGGTTCGTGCTGGTCAAGCTGGACAGTGCCCTGGTGTCCGCGGCCGACGGCACCAGCGCCGCCTGGTACCGGCGGGACCCCAAGCTGTTCCGCTCGCTCGGGCTGCGCAGTGTGATCCTGCACCGCAGGCTGCGCCGGCGGTGGCCGCGGCTGGCTGCCGCCTACCGGGCCGCGGCCGCCGGGATCACCTCGCCCGAGCAGTGGCGGGAGACCTTCGCGGCGTCCCCCGGCGACCGGGCCGGTGAACGGTGAGCACGGCGCGCACCGGGCAGCGCGGGATCACTCCGGTGTCGCCGGCCGCCTCCACTGCCGGTCCGGCGCGCGCAGGGCGCTGGCGGGCTGCCCCGGCCGTCTGGGTGCCGCCCGCCGTCGCCGTGACGGTGATGGCGGTGCTCGGGTGGTGGGACCTGGCCCGCCGTAACTCCATGGGCAACGACGAGGTGGCGACCCGCTGGGCGGCGCTGCTCCCGCTGCCCCAGCTCGAGCACCTGCTCAGCCACGTCGACGCCGTCCACGGCCTGTACTACCTGCTGATGCACCCCTGGATGGCGGTGGGTACCAGCCCGGCGGTCATGCGCATCCCGTCGGTGATCGCCATGATGGCCGCGGCGGCGCTGTTGGTGATCCTGGCCAGCCAGCTCACCGGATCGGGCTGGGCCGGGCTGTTCGCCGGGCTGGTCATGGCGCTGACCCCGGCGATGAGCTTCTACGCACAGACCGCGCGCTCCTACGCGATGGTGTACGCATGCGTGGTCGGCTCCACACTGGCCCTGCTGCACGCCATGCGGGCCGAGGCCGCGGGCGGGGCAGACGTGCGGCGCCGGTGGCTGCTCTATGCCGGGCTGGTGGCACTGGGCGGCTACCTCAACGAGATGTCGCTGCTGGTGCTGGCGGCGCATGGGATCACGGTCCTGCTGGCCCGGTACGGGCGGCCCACCGTCGAGCGCTGGCTGGCCGCGGCGGGCGGCGGCGTGCTGGTCACCGTCCCCCTGCTGCTGGTCAGCGTCACCGAGCACAACGCCGTCTCCTGGATCGGCTACCCGAACTGGCCGGGCCTGAAGCTCCTGCTCAACGACTACTTCGGCGCGGCGGTCGCGGCGGCGGCGCTGCTCGCCGTCTGCATCGTCGTCGCCGTGCTGCCGGGTGCCCCGGGACCGGCGGGGGGCAAGCCCACGCCGCCCTGGTGGCGCGGCGGCGGGATCTGCCTGCCCTCGGTGGCATTGCCGCTGCTCCTGGTCCCGGCCGCGATCCTGATCGCCGAATCATTCGTGCTGAAACCGCTGTACGTGGACCGGTACGTCCTGTACGGCGAGGCGGGGGCCGCCCTGCTGGCAGGCGGCGGGGCGTACCGGATCGGGCAATGGCTCGCTCACGCCGTCGGCCGGCGGTCCGCCGGGACACCGGGCCCGGCCCGGACGGCCGGCCCTGCTGGGCGGGCACGAGTCCGGGCGCTCATCTGGGTGCCGGGCGTGGTGGTGTGCCTGTGCTTCGGCGTGCTGCAGTTCGGCGCGCAGCAGCACGCCCGCACCCCGGGCAGCCGACGGTACGACTACGGCGGGCCGTCGGGGTACGTGGGAGCCAACGCCCGCAAGGGTGACGGGATCTTGTTCTTCGGCTCCTTCTACCGCAAGGCCAGGCTGGCCTACCCGCAGGACTTCCGGTACACCACCGACTTCGCGATGGCCCAGTCGCCGCTGCAGACGGGGGACTTCAAGGGGACCGACAAGCCGTTCGCGGTGACCGGCCCGCTCATGCTCCGCTACCGGCGGATCTGGGTGGTCGGCAACGACCCCCTGGCACCCAAGGCCGACGTACAGGCCAGGGACCAGAGCATCGAGCTGATGCGCGACTTCACGCTGATCCGCCGGCAGCAGTTCCACGGCATCCTGGTCACCCTCTGGCTCCGCCGCTGACCCCGCAGCCGCGACAAGGCTGGCCGCGCCGGCAGGCTGCGTTCAATAGGGCCGGCCGCTAGCCTGGCGGGTGATCGGCTGGCCTGGTGGTCGTCAGGGCCAGTGAGTTACCGGGGACAACGACCCGTGACGGCACATGACCATGATCGTTGTGGGTTACCCGCATCCGCCAGTCCATGAAAAACGGCACGGATCAGGAAGACGGCCCGCGGGCCGCCTTCTCTGACGCCTACGCTCGCTGGCGGTCTTCCCGGGCGTGCCGGAGCTCCTGAGCGAGCAGTTCCGCGGCATGGCGCTGGTCCAAACGCAGTCGCTCGCCCGCGTGCCGTGCCTCCATCCACGCAAGCTGGGTAGCGTGCCGGATCTCCATCACGACGTGCTGTGCGCCATGGCGCCCGATCAGCGCTGCCTTCTGGGTAGCAGTCGCGTCTGCGGCCTTGTCCCGCCCGGCAGCGTGCCGGCTGGCCAGCAACGAGTGGTCGCTGTCGTGCCGGGCGTAGAGTTCCCCGTGCGCCGCCAGATGCCGCTGTGACACCTGTGCATGGTCGCCGACGTGTCGGCGTTCGACGTCGGTGTGCTCCGCCGCGTGCCGTTGCCCGATGACGGCGGCTGACGTGTCCTGGGTCATCGTGGTCACCTCGCCTCGCGAGACAAACGTCTATACCTACGGTAACTCTTCACCGGGCAGGCGTGCGGGGCACCCCTTCGCGCCGGGGGCCTCCGTCTGGCTCACTGATTCCTTACGGGTTCAGCAGTCGTAAGCGATCGGCTTTTCGTTTTGCTGCGTCGCCGCCCTATGGCGTATGTGGACCACCACGATCATGGCTATGCGCTAAGGCTGGCATGGTGTGATGGCCGGTGCACGGGCTGCCGCTGGCAACTCGTATCCAGGGGGCATCGTGGGGGGCCGGCCTGGCCCGGTAACCTCGCGGCCATGCGTGATTCCGGCCGGGATCTGCTGGCGGCCATCACCGGGGCACGGCAGGACAGCTCGCTGGCCGTGCTCGAAGGGTTCCACGCACTCAAGCACGCACTCCGGTTCGGCGCGCAGGTGGAATGGGCGGTTACCGAGGATCCAGCGCTCCTGCGGGAGCTGGCCGGCACCCTTGCCCCCGATCTCCGCGACACACTGGCTTCGCTGGTCACCCCGGTCGACCGTGAGGTCTTCCGCGCCATGACGGCGAGCACCCCGGTCCACACCAAGGTGATCGCCGTCGCTCGCCGGCCACCGGCCCCCGAGGGGGACCCGCTGCCCGCGCTCGCCGCAGACGGCCCGGTCGTCCTGCTGGAGGACCCCCGCCACCTGGGCAACGTCGGCGCCGTCGTCCGGGTCGCCGCGGCGGCCGGCGCGTGCGGCGTGACGACGACCGGCTCATCCGACCCCTGGGATCCCGCCGCCCTGCGGGGATCCGCGGGACTGCACTACGCGGTGCCGGTGTGGCGTTCGGCCGCCCTGCCGCCGGCCGGGTCCACGCTGGTGGCCCTGGACCCCGCAGGCCGCGACATCAGCGAGGTGGACCTGCCCGCCCACGGCGTCTTCGCCTTCGGCACCGAGCGCGCGGGGCTGTCGGCCGAGCTGTCCGGCCGGGCCTCGCTGAGGGTGCGCATCCCGATGCGGGCCGGTGTCTCCAGCCTGAACCTGGCCACCTCCGTCGCCGTCGTGCTGTACGCATTGCGCCTGCGTGCCCCGGCCGGCCCCGGACCAGGCACCGCAGTCACCCAGGACGGCTGACCTGTCCATCCGGCGCTGGCGGTGCCACCGCTGCCCACAGGGCCAGCGCTGCGGCCTCTTCGGCGTCGGCCAGCGCAGGCAGTGGCGCGGCCAGGCTTGTCGCGGCGCGCAGCACATCGAGGTCAGCGCTTCCGCGGTGCGGCTGATCGCGCCGAACAGGGCGGCCCGGACATCGAGCGACCCGGCCGGCGGGCTGACCTGGCAGAGGCCGCTGTACTTCTTGGCGCCCGTCCAGCGGGCGGCGATCACCAGCCGAACAACACCGGCCCGGGAGTCTGTCCCCTTTGCCCTTGATCGGCTCCGCTGGGGTGAGCCAGAAAGGGTTCGGCGCTGGACCGCCGCCGGGGCCGCAGCTTGACACCCCGGCCACCGCAGTGAGCGGTTGCTGGCGCCGGGCTCCAGGCGCCTCCCCGCCCGGCGCCGCACACCCATATCACTCTCCACGGGGGAGCCGGGGCGCCGTCTCTCGGAGCCAGGATGGAATGTCCGGGGGTTGTGACGGTCAGGCTGGGCAGGTGGCCGGCCTGGCAGAGAAAGGACTGACCCACGATGGCCGACAAGAGGGCGGAACGCCTCGCGGAGTTCATCAAGCCGCTACGAGTCAAGCCGGGCTCCAAGGTGAATCTGGCCAAGGACTTCGACCCGCGCTACAAGGCCGGCTTCATGAAGAAAAAGGACGGCGTCGAGCTCCTGCAGACAGGGATCGGGCTGCTCGCCGACTACCAGGCACGGCTCGCCGCGCAGGACACCTACGGGGTGCTGGTGTGCTTGCAGGCGCTGGACGCGGGCGGCAAGGACGGGACGATCCGCCACGTCATGAGCGGGGTCAACCCGCAGGGCGTGCACGTGAGCAACTTCAAGGTGCCCTCCGCCGAGGAACTCGACCACGACTACCTGTGGCGCTACGCCAGGCGCCTGCCCGCGCGCGGCGACATCGGGATATTCAACCGGTCCCACTACGAGGAAGTCCTGGTGGTGCGGGTGCACCCGGAGAACCTCGACCGCCAGAAGCTGCCGGAAGAGGCCAAGGGCAAGGGCGTCTGGGACCGCCGCTACCGGGAGATCAACGACTGGGAGCGCTACCTGGCCGACAACGGGTTCAAGGTGGTGAAGCTCTTCCTGAACCTGTCGAAGGAGGAGCAGCGGACCCGGTTCCTCAAGCGGATCGACCTGCCGGAGAAGAACTGGAAGTTCTCCGCGGCGGACGCCCGGGAGCGGCAGCGGTGGGACGACTACCAGCAGGCGTTCTCGGAGATGCTGTCCGCCACCAGCACGCACTGGGCGCCCTGGTACGTCATCCCGGCGGACCGCAAGTGGTTCGCGCGCATCTGCGCTGGCGCGGTCATCGCGCACACCCTCATGGAGATCGACCCGCAGTACCCGGCCGTGAGCGAGGACAAACGGCAGGAACTGCTCGCGGTGAAGGGCGAACTCGAGGCCGAGGCGCCCAAGGGTGCCCCCGCCGACCCGTTCGCGGCCAGGGAAGAGGCCAAAGCTGAGGCCAAAGCGGACTCGAAAGCGGAGGCCAAAGCGGAGGCCAAAGCCGGAGCCCAGGCCGGCTGACCGGGCCAGATCGGAGGCACAGACATGGCGGTGCAAGCTGACGCCACGGGACGGCCGGCCACGGCGGGCCGGAACTGGTACGCACTCTCCCCGGACGAGGTGACCGCGGCGCTGCACGTCGATCCGGCCGCCGGGCTCACGGCCACCACAGCGGCCGGACTGCTGGCCGCGAACGGCCCGAACGCGCTCCCCGAGGAGAAGCCGAAGCCGGTCTGGCTCCGGTTCCTCGACGAATACCGCAGCTACATGCAGATCATCCTGGTCGCCGCCGCGGTGGTGTCACTGGTGATCCAGCAGTGGGCCACCGCGATCCTCCTGCTGCTGCTGACCGTGCTGAACGCGGTCGTCGGCCTGCGGCAGGAGGGCAAGGCCGAGAGCGCCATGAACGCGCTCAAGTCGATGATGAAGGCCACCGCCGGTGCCAGCCGACGGCCGCATCATCACGGCCAGCGCCCTGCAGATCGACGAGTCGGCCCTGACCGGGGAGAGCACGCCCACCGCCAAGAACGCGGACACGCTGACCGGCGGGCAGCTCGGTCCCGGTGAGCAGATCAACATGGCGTTCATGAACACGCCGGTCACCCACGGCAGCGGCACGCTGGTCGTCACCGGCACCGGGGTCGGCACCGAGCTCGGGAAGATCTCCGGGATGCTGTCCGCCACGGCCCGGGAGAAGTCCCCGCTGACCAAGGAACTCAACACGCTCACGCTGTGGATCGCGGCGGCGGCGGGCCTGACCATGGTCGTGATGTTCGCCCTGGGCCGGGCCCGCGGCCAGGCCTGGGACGCACTGTTCATCAGCGCGGTCTCGCTGGCCATCGCGGCTATCCCCGAGGCACTGCCCACCGTGACCCAGACGATCCTGTCGCTCGGCGGCGTCGACCTGGCCAAGCGCAACGCGATCGTGAAGGACCTGCCCTCGGTCGAGACGCTCGGGTTCACCTCGGCGATCAACTCCGACAAGACCGGCACGCTGACGATGAACCAGATGACCGCGGTCGAGGTGGTGGACCCGACCGACCGGTACACCATCTCCGGTATCGGCTACGGCCTGGCGGGCCAGGTCCGTCACGCCGCGGGCAGGACGGCCACCATCGAGGACGCGATCCTGCCGTACCTGGTCGCCAGCGACGCCAGGCTCGTCGACGGCAAGGTGGTCGGCGACCCCATCGAGGGTGCCCTGCTCGTGCTCGGCCACAAGGCCGGCCTGGACATCGACGGCACCCGCGAGCAGCTGCCCCGGCTGGCCACCCTGCCGTTCGACCCGGCCTACAAGCTGATGGCCACCTTCAACTCCACCACGGACGCAGCGGGGCAGCCGGTCGTGCGCTGCTTCGTGAAGGGCGCGGCGCCGGCGGTGATGGAGCGCGCCGCCACGGCGCTGTCCGGCGGTGTGAGCGTCCCATGGGACACCGGGCTCAAGGAGCGGGGCCGCACGCACATGGAACGGATGGAGGGCGAGGGCCGGCGGGTCATGGCCGCCGCCACCCGCGACCTCGACCCGGCCTCCTTCGACGCCGGCGGCGACCTGCTCGGCTACGTCACCGATCTGCAGATGACAAGCCTGGTCGGGATGGTCGACCCACCCCGGGACGAGTCCAGGGCCGCGGTCGCCAGCGCCCAGGCGGCACACATCCGGGTCCGCATGGTGACCGGCGACGACGTCATCACCGGCGCGGCCATCGCCAGGCAGGTCGGCATCGGCGGCGATGCCATCCTGGGCGCCGACTTCGCCGCCCTGTCCGAGTCCGAGCGGCTGGACCGCATCGACGGCATCGGGGTGGTCGGCCGGGTCGCCCCCGAGCACAAGGTGCTCCTCGCCGACACCCTCAAGAAGAAGGGCGACGTCGTGGCCATGACCGGCGACGGCGTCAACGACGCTCCGGCCATCAAGGCGGCCGACATCGGGATCGCGATGGGCACCGGCACCGAGGTAGCCAAGAACGCGGGCCGGATGATCCTGTCCGACGACAACTTCGCCACCATCGTCTTCGCGGTCGAGCAGGGCCGGAAGATCTACGACAACCTGGCGAAGTACATCCGTTTCGTGCTGGTACTGCTGGTCGTCTTCGTGCTGACGTTCCTGGGTGCCAGCCTGTTCAACATCGCGGCGGGCGAGCCGTTCACGCCCGCGCAGGTGCTGTGGATCCATTTTGTCGTCAACGCCCCGTTCGGTTTCGCGCTCGGCTTCGACCGGGAGAGCCCGGGGCTGATGTCGCTGCGCCCGCGGCCGCGCGGGGAACCGGTGCTGACGTCCCGGGTGATGGTCACCGTCGGGCTCTCCGGGCTGGCCATCACCATCGGCTTGCTGTTGCTGATCGAGCTCGGGAAGCACCGGTTCGGCAGCACCGCCGCCGGCACGTCGATCGCGTTCACCTCGTTCGCGCTGTGCCTGATCGTGGCGGCGGTCGAATGCCGCAGCGAGACCGCCACGGTGCTGACCACGGCCACCTTCGACAGCAAGCAGATGAACCGGGCGATGATCGTGGAGTTCGTGCTCGCGGTGCTCGTTACCCAGATGGACGTCTTCCGCCGCCTACTCGGGACGACCCAGATCAACCTGCGGGAATGGGGGTGGGCGCTGGTGCCCGCGATCGCGCTGCTGATCGCGTGGGAGGCGGGCAAGTTCGCCGCCCGGCACTGGCGGGGCGCGCGGGCCGGCACCGCGTGACCTGACGTGTGCTGTTCCGCTTTGGCGCGCAGCTCAGCGGAAGTCGCGGCTGGGCACGGCGGGCACCGCCCGGATCCGGTGCAGCCGGGTCGCGAGCAGGCTGACCGCACCGTCCAGGCGCTCCACCCGCCCGTGCACGATCAGCGCGTGTGCCTCGATCGCGAGCTTGCGGTGCCGCTCCCACACCCCGGGCGGGCAGATCACGTTCGCGATCCCGGTCTCGTCCTCCAGGCTCAGGAACACCACCCCGCGCGCGGTTCCCGGCTGCTGGCGGTGGGTGACCAGCCCGGCGACCGCGATCGGCGCGCCCGGCGGCGCGGTCTTCAGCGCCGCCGCCGGCGCGACGCCGGCCCCCTCGAGCGGTTTGCGCAGATGTGCGATCGGGTGGGTGCCGAAGGTGCCGGTCGCCCACAGGTCGGCGAACGTCTCCTCGGCGGCCGTCATCGCCCGCAGCGGCGGTGCGGCCAGGCCGGGGGTGGTGCCGGGCAGCTGCCCGGCCCGGATGGTGGCAGCCGCCCCGGCCGCCCACAGCGCCTCCCGCCGGGTGATCGAGAAGCAGCCGAACGCGCCCGCCGTGGCCAGCGCCTCCAGCGCCGGCCCGGGCAGGCGGGTCCGGCGGGCGAAGTCCTCCAGGTCCGTGTACGGCTGGCCGGACACGATCAGCTCGGCCGGGGTGGCGCCCAGGTTCCGCACACTGGCCAGGCCGAGCCGGATCGCTGGCTGGCCCGGCACCGGTTTCCCGCCCGCAGGCGGGCCCGCGGTCAGTGCGGCGGTGGCGCCGGTGTTCTCGTTCGGCATCCTGGTTGTGGGGTTTTCCGGGTCTTCCAGGGTGGCGAGGACGGCGCTGGCGTTCACGTCCACGCAGCGCACCTGCACGCCGTGCCGGCGCACGTCGCCGATCAGGCTGGCGGGGGAGTAGAAGCCCATCGGCTGGGCGCGCAGCAGCGCCGCGGTGAAGGCGGCCGGGTAGTAGCACTTCAGCCAGGCGCTGGCGTAGACCAGGTAGGCGAAGCTGATCGCGTGTGACTCCGGGAAGCCGTAGCTGGAGAAGGCCAGGACCTTGGCGTAGATGTCCTGCGCAACATCGGCCGGGATGCCGCGCTGCGCCATCCCGGCCAGCATCGCCCCGCGCAGCTCCTCGATCCGCTCCGGGCCGCGCTTGGAGCTCATCGCCTGCCGGAGCTGGTCCGCCTCGGTGGCGCTGAACCCGGCGCAGTCGATCGCGAGCTGCATCATCTGCTCCTGGAACAGCGGCACGCCGAGGGTCTTGCCGAGCGCGTTGCGCATCAGCTCGTGCGGGATGTCCGGCGTCTCGTCGCCGTGCCGGCGGCGCAGGTACGGATGCACCGAGCCGCCCTGGATCGGGCCCGGCCTGATCAGCGCGACCTCCACCACCAGGTCGTAGAACTCGCGGGGGCGCAGCCGGGGCAGGGTCGCCATCTGGGCACGGGACTCGACCTGGAACACCCCGACGGTGTCGGCCTCGCACAGCATGTCGTAGACGCCGGGGTCCTCCTGCGGGAGCGTGTGCAGGCTCCAGCGGGTGCCGTGATGCGCCTCGACCAGCTCGAAGCAGTCCCGCACCGCGGTCAGCATGCCCAGCCCCAGCAGGTCGAACTTGACCAGCCCGGTGTAGGCGCAGTCGTCCTTGTCCCACTGCAGCACCGACCGGCCCGGCATCCGCGCCCACTCGACCGGGCACACCTCGCCGACCGGCCGGTCGCAGATCACCATCCCGCCGGAATGGATGCCCAGGTGCCGGGGGAGCCGCTGCATCCGGGCGGCGAGCGCGGTGACCGGCTCGGGGATTTCCGCCTCCGGCGGGATCGGCTGGCCGGGGCCGTAATGACGCGGCCCGACCTGCTTGGCCCAGGCGTTCTGCTGGTCGGGGGAGTAGCCGAGGGCGCGGCCCGCGTCGCGCAGCGCCATCCGTGGCCGGTAGGAGATCACGTTGGCGACCTGGGCGGCTTTGTCCCGGCCGTACCGGTTATAGACGTACTGGATCACCTCCTCCCGGCGGCGGTGCTCGATGTCCAGGTCGATGTCGGGCGGGCCGTCCCGGCCGGCGGACAGGAAGCGCTCGAACAGCAGGCCGTGCCGGACCGAGTCCACGCTGGTGATCCCCAGCGCGAAGCAGACGGCCGAGTTCGCGGCGCTGCCCCGCCCCTGGCACAAGATGCCGGCCTCCTCGCAGAATCTGACGATGTCGTGGACGATCAGGAAGTAGCCGGGGAAGCCGAGCTGCTCGATGACGTCGAGTTCGCGGGCGATCTGGGCATAGGCCCCGGCGACGCGTTCGGCCTGCGGGGAGCCGTAACGTTCCGGCGCCTTCTCGCTGACCAGGGCGCGCAGCCAGGTCGCCTCGGTGTGGCCGGCCGGGACGGGGAAGTCCGGCAGCCTGGGCGCGATCACGTGGAAGCCGAAGGCGCAGTCGCGTGCCAGCTGCGTCGTGCTGGCCAGGACGCCGGGGTAGCGGCGCAGCCGGTGTGCCATCTCGGTGCCCGAGCGCAGGTAGGCGGCACCGGACGCGGCCAGCCAGCCGTCCATCTCAGCCAGGCCGCGGCGGGCACGGACCGCGGCCAGCGCCTGCCCGAGGCGGGCGTCGCGGGGTGCCGCGTAGTGGACATTGCCGGTGGCGACGACCGCCGTCGCGGTGGCCTGGGCCAGTTCGTACAGTGCGTCGTTGCGCTCGTCGTCGTCGGGCTGGTCGTGGCTGGTCAGCTCGACGGCCACGTTGCCGTGGCCGAAGGCGGCGGCCAGGGATTCCAGCTCGCGCCGCGCTGCCTGCGGGCCGCCGGCGGCGAGCGCGGCGGGGACGGCGCCCTTGCGGCAGCCGGTGAGGATCACCCAGTGCCCGCCGTGCGCCCCCGCGAGCGCGTCCAGGTCGTAGACCGGGCGGCCCTTCTCACCCCCGGCAAGCTGTGCGGCGCTGATCACCGAGCACAGGCGCCGGTAGCCGTCCGGGTCGCGGGCGAGGACAAGCAGGTGCTGGCCTTGCGGGTCGGGGATGCCGCTGCGGCCGGTGGGCAGGCCCAGGCTGAGTTCGGCGCCGAACACGGTGCTGATGCCGACGCCGGCCCGGTCTTTCAGCTTGGCGGCTGCCTGCGCGAACTGGGGAACCCCGTACATGCCGTCGTGGTCGGTGATGGCCAGTGCCGCCAGGCCGAGCCGTGCCGCCTCGGTGACGAGCTCGGCCGGGCTGGAGGCGCCGTCGAGGAAGCTGTAGGAGGAGTGGCAGTGCAGCTCGGCCCAAGCCGGGCCGGGGTCTGGGTTTGGG
>Ga0307372_10003909_pt1 | contig 23427 bp, 28 predicted proteins | sample OX1MG_FD_202533 | JGI IMG/M metagenome (GOLD analysis project Ga0307372, IMG submission 202533) | Soil microbial communities from Risofladan, Vaasa, Finland - OX-1 | ecosystem: Environmental > Terrestrial > Soil > Coastal area > Acid sulfate soil | place: Finland: Risofladan, Vaasa | collected...
CAAGCGATTAATGTCAATTTCGAAAAGATACAATGGAATGGAGAAAGTAGCCGAAATCATCCAATCCTATAGATGAAAGATCTCCTGCCGCTACAATTCGCAGTGGCTCATTCATAGCACTTCAAAACAGGAGTGCCAAATCGAACAATCAAACTCGCTTGGAGGACACTTGGTCTACCGAGTCAAATCGATCGAGTGTTTACTAACCTGTCCGAAGTTTGTAAACTGAGAAATGCGAAAGGCTTGGTGTTGTACCAATCCATGTACGAGTCTACAACAGCTGTCGCAATTTTTGCTTACTGGATCTATCTCCAGTAGCTTCCGTGTTCATCATCATTGATTTATTAAGCAAATCCCGCTCCGCATCGCAACCGCGTGATGAAGCCCACAGTTCAACAAACAGATTGGTGAACGCACAATAATTGAAGCCATGCAATGCGAAAATATGAATTTCATATCATTCTAGTTGTTGGAGAATGTGCGCTGTTTATGAATTTGTCAGCCAGGTTGGTCTTACTCAGATAATCTCGTCTTCGCCCATTCGTATGTCTCTGCGAGTCCCGTTGAGAGATCAGTCTCAGGAGCCCAACCTAGAACTTTACCAATCCTCTCCAGATTTGGCGTCCTGTAAAGCGCCCCGCTAGGCTTTGAAGGGTCGAACTTCAATCGGATATCCTTTCCAGATATTCTCACAATTTCTTCGGCTAACTCTTTGATCGTGACCTCATCCTGCGAGCCAATATTTACAACCAGTTTCCCATTTCGCATAACATATCTTTCAAGTTTATCAAGCGCGTCAAGAACATCGTCAATGAAAACAAAGCATCTTCGTTGCGCCCCATTGCCCCATACTATGAAATCGTCTTTTGGGTAGTTTATCGCCTTGGTAATTAGAGAGGCAATAACCTGACTTCTATCCGGCTTTAGGTAAATATTCTTGCCATATGCATGAAAGATCCTAGCAATACCAATGGAGACATCTTTCATCATGCTCAGTTGGACTTCGCCCAAAAACTTGGACCATCCATATCCGCCTTCGGGATTCACGCGGTCAGTCGCATCTTCTTCTTTGAATACTGCGCCACCGGCTAGCTGCCTCTCAAAGGGGTAAACCGAAACGCTAGAGGCATAGATTACGCAATTGACTTGGTTTTCTCTGCAAGCCCTGAAGACATTTGTATCGATAACCAAATTAGCCTGAAGTGCATCCATTTCTCTATCATTAGATCCGTGGAGATACTCAACGCTGCCTACCTCGGCTGCAAAATGGTAGAGGGTGTCGACACTAGCAAGAGATTCCCTTGCGAATTCATAGTTGCGCAAGTCTCCCGTGATGCAACTCTGCCTAATAGCAAGGTCATTGAGATTTTCAATCGACCCAGATGAGAAGTTGTCGATTATGACTACATCATTACCTTTCTCAATCTGTTGTTTGGCAATATGGCTGCCTAGGAATCCTGCTCCTCCGGTAATAGCTACTCTTGACATTTTGTCGACCTAAGCTACGATTTTTCTTCCGCTGATATCTTCCAAAGTCCATTTTGCAGTCAGTCTGATCGTATCGGCAGGCAGCATCTTTGGTTTCCATCCAAGATCCTTCATCTTTTTGATTGCCAGGAAGACTACGGGATTATCGCCAATCCATCCGCGCTCGCCCCCTGTGTATTTTTTCTTCACTTTCGACAGTCTCATCTCTTCGATCACGATGTCAGCCAATTCATCGACAGTTGTCTGCTCCTGCAAACCTAGATTGAAGATGTTTACACGGTTTGAACTTTCCTCATATCCGAGTACTATTCCGTCTACACAGTCTTTCACATTGAGATAGTCCTTGCTCTGCTTCCCATTTCCAAGTATTTCAAGTTCGGCCGGATTTTTCATCAACTTGTGTTCAAAATCCCAGATTGCACCCCTTCTGCATCGTTCCCCAAGTACTGTTCCGAATCTAAATCCCCAGAATTTCAATTGCGAAAATTCAGTATATGCCTCTGCATATCCTTCGCATGCCAGTTTTGAAGCTCCGTATAACGAAGTCTGGATGCCAATGTATTCTTCCGGCGTAGGAATGACTGCCGCTTCACCATACACGGCACTCGTGCTTGCGAAGATGAAATCATGAACGTTATTGGCAATCATTGCTTCCAGAACGTTCATGGTGCCGATCAGATTGTAATCAAGGTCAGCTCTGTGATCATTAAGACTGACTCTCATGAGAGCGTGCGCGGCCATGTGAAAGACCACATCGCAACCTCGCGTCACATTCTTCACAGTTTGTGGATCGCGAATGTCCCCTTCGATGATCTGAAGCTTCTGGTTGCCTTTATGGTGTGCAAGATTTTCCGGAGATCCAGTCAACAGGTTATCTAGAACGTCTACCTCCCATTCATCTTTCAGCAAGCGATCCACTAGATGACTACCTATGAATCCCAAGCCACCAGTGACAAGCGCCTTTTTCATAGCAGTAACAGTACTTCCCGGAACCGTGATTATAAACGAATTAGCAATAGCCAGGAATACAGTCTAGGATCAATTAGCCAAGTTGCGATTCAGTACGAATCGCAATCTCAATGATTAAGCACTGGGTTTTTTCATTGCAAGAAAGTCTTGCCATGCTTTGTCAAACTCTGCAATTGTCTCCTCGCTTCTCTTACTGAATGGCATCTGTTTCAAGATCTTTGAGGGTATTGTCATGATGTGTGCGCCCGCGGCAATTGACTGGGCAACATCATCTGGCGTTCTGATGCTTCCCACAATCAACCTACCCTTGAGATCATATTCTTTCGCAGTCGCAACGTAATCCTTGATAATCTGAACCGGATTCTCTCCCGCTTCTTTCGCCCTGTTGAAGAACAAAGAAACGTAAGTCGCGCCCGCCTTTGCAGCTAAAACCAATTGGTTGTATGTCATCATTACCGTCATGTTCGTCTTAATACCAGATTTTGTGAGCTTACTTACTACCTCAAGGCCTTTGCCGTCACCGTACATGGCGACTTTTACTACAACATTCTTGTGCCAAGATGCATATTCCTTTGCTTCCTTCACGAGATCCTCGACGCTGCTCTTTGTAGTTTCTACGCTCACGGGACCATCCACAAGATTACAAATGTCCAAGATCCTCTTACGAAAGTCTACTCCTCCCTCTGCAAGAAATATTTTTTGATTTGTGGTAACTCCGTCGGCAATGCCCCAACTCACGAATTCTTTTATTTCGCTCAACGATGCTGTATCCAGAAAAATCTTTGTCAACAGCGAATCAATCGCACAAACTGAATACAAGTATCTACTAAAGTTTTGTCCAACAATGCAGCCAAGACTTCTCTAAACTTGTAATTCCGGAAGGAATGCACTTTTCACCGCAGTCCATCCTAAATCTCAGGCAATGTTACAGCATAGACTTGAACAAGGAATTTCTCAGTAAGGCGAATTTGCGGCGTTTACAGTTGGAGAGGAAATCAAGTCTCTGAGTTGCTCGCACATTAAATGTGTCAAGACCAGATGCATTCCCTCTACGTGTGGTGTAGAGTTCGCAGGAACGACTATGCACGCGTCGGCAACGCGCTTCAGCACCCCCCCATCGAATCCAGAGAGACCAATGACCTTTCCTCCATTATCCATCGCATATTTTACAGCTTTAAGCAGATTTTGAGACCAGGGACCAGCTTTGTCGGCTCCTGAACCCCCATGCACACTGATAGCAACAACGACATCCCCTTTTCTAAAGAAGTTACGCAATTGTTCGGAGTACACATCGTTCCAACCGTTATCGTTTGTTAGGGCGCTAACGAGAGGAATGTTGTCGACGAGTGCAAAAGCTCTAAACTTTCGCTCAGCCTTGTCTGAGACCCACTTGTTCAAATCGCAGGCGAAATGGGTACTAGTTGAGGCACTCCCGCCGTTCCCGAAGACAAAGACCTGACGATCATTCTTCCAAGCATCGTGAAGGATTCCGATAGCGCTGTCAATAGAATTCCTGTCAAGTTTGTCGGTTATCTCAGATACTTCCTCTAGATAGCTTTGAGTCCGAGACAATTTGAAGTGCGCCTCCCTTCGTTGAGATTTACACTAATTAGTCTTGCGACATTGATACTGTTGCAAACCAGATCTCATTAAATATTCAGAGGCGACACGCATACTAGTTTGATAATTTCAAGGACGCCCTTCAGGATGCCGCTTGGTGGGGGCGGCACAGATCTTCCTTCTTACTATTCGGAGCATGGAGGTTTCTTCATCTCTGGAGCGCTGAACAAGTACATGCACATCGTTCTAAACGACCGCTTCGAAGACGGGATTAGAGTAAGCTATTCCAAAACTGAAATCGCTAGGTATCCCGACGAAATAGTTCATCCTTCGGTCAGAGAAGTACTGAAACTCTTGAAGTTCGGTGGCAAAATCGAAATTGTCTCACTTGCTGATATCCCTGCATCAACTGGTCTGGGTTCTTCGGGCAGTTTCACAGTCGGTCTCTTGAATGCAATTTATGCCCATCAACGGGTCGTCAAGACTCCAGAACAAATTGCGGAGGAGGCTTGCGACATTGCCATGAACAAACTACATGAGCCATCAGGAAAGCAGGATGAATACATTGCAAGCTTAGGCGGGATAAAGGCCTTCGAGGTTGAGAAGAATGGGAAGGTCACTGCAACAGATCTTATCCTGTCGGATGAGACGCTCGCAGAACTTGAAAGTGGGTTGATGATGTTTTACACAGGTATCCAGAGGAGTGCAAGCCAAGTCCTATTCAAGCAGCAACAAAATGTTGCGAGCAACAAGGACAATGCAATAGAAAAGATGCACAAGATCAAGAACATTGCAATAGAAAGCAAGAAGGCATTAGAAACAGGAGATCTCAACAGTTTTGGTGAACTCTTGCACGAGCATTGGATGGTGAAACGTGGCATTACAGGTAGCATGACTACAGATAACATCGACTCGTGGTATTCCATTGCCAGAAAGCAAGGAGCCCTCGGAGGAAAGATCGTGGGGGCTGGAGGCGGAGGATTTCTTGTTATCTATGCAGAAGATCATAAACATGATATTAGGGCGGCCTTGGCCAGGGAAGGGCTTGTGGAACATAGATTTCGATTTGATTTCGATGGAAGCAAGGTGGTCTATAACATCTGATAAACACTGGTGCGTTGTAGCCCAATTTGCAAGCTGTCATTCTAGCCGGAGGTCTCGGAACGAGACTCAGACCACAAACAGAAAAAATACCCAAACCCATGGTGCCCGTGCACGGCAAGCCATTCCTAGAGTACGAACTACTCTTGCTAAAGAGCCGTGGGATATCCGACTTTGTTCTATGTGTTGGACATCTGGGAGAACAGATAGTGGACTACTTTGGCGACGGCAAGAAACACGATGTGAGAATCCAATATAGTTACGATGGTCAAAATCTTCTCGGACCTGCTGGCGCTCTGAAAAAAGCGGGATCAATCCTCAACGACTCTTTCTTCGTAACTTATGGTGATGCATATCTCAGATTAGACTATCAGAAGGTCATGGCAGAGTTCATGAATTCTGACAAGCTTGCCTTGATGGTAGTCTACGAAAACAGAAACAAGTATGGAAGGAGCGACGTGATCGTGAAAGATGGATATGTTGTAAGTTACAATAAGAGAGAACTAGGTGGAAACGAGGGGATGGCTTGGATAAATTTTGGAGTTTCGGCATTGAGAAAACATGCACTAGAAGCGATTGCTGAGAATAAAACGTGCGGAGAAGAGGAGTTTTACGGGAAATTAATCCAACGGAGACAGCTGCTCGCATATCCAACCATGGAGCGTTTCTACGAAATCGGCAATCCAAATTCGCTTCGAGAATTTGAAGGATTCATCTCTACTGAGAAGTCACTACTATCATAACTCTCGCAAAATAGTTGAGTACGTACTTCAGGTGACGCGGAGAGTTGTTATGCTAGTAAAATGATAAAGGATATCAATTGTTGAAAGGTTAGTTGAGCCATCTTGAAGGTCGGAATCATAGGCGTACCAATGGATCTCGGCCAGAGGCGCCGTGGTGTGGATATGGGCCCCACAGCCATTCGGATTGCCGGACTTTCTGACAAACTACGCCAGTTGAATCACCAAGTCTACGACTTTGGTAACATCCCGGGTCCCGACAGATCTGCGCTCAAAATGGGCAGTGAGAAGCTCCGGTACATGGATGAAGTTCTGCGCGTGTGCGGTCAGCTCGCTGATCAGGTTTCAAAAATCGTCAGCAAGGGCTATTTTCCGTTGGTTCTGGGTGGTGATCAGAGTGTTTCGATCGGCACGCTTACAGGCCTCGCGAGCAAAGGCGACAAAAGAGGAATCGTCTGGATCGATGCACATGGCGACTTTAACACGCATGAGACCACTCCAAGCGGTAGTATACATGGGATGGCCTTGGCGGCGATTCTCGGATACGGACATCCGAAACTTGCGAGATTCAGAAGAATAATTCCGAAAGCTTTGGAAAAGAACTCAGTTCTCATTGCTGGAAGGAGCTTTGATGAAGAAGAAGCGAAAAGACTTCGAAGATCCAAGGTGACAGTCTTCACTATGAAGGAGGTTGACGAAGTGGGAATGAGAAGGGTAATGCAAGAAGGGATCCAAATAGCGAGCAAGGGAGTGAGAGAAGTTCACCTCAGCTTCGATATAGATGCGCTGGACCCGCGAGAAGCACCTGGAACGGGAACCCCTGTCTCAGGTGGTCTAACCTATCGCGAAGCTCAATTGGCGATGGAGATTCTATATGATTCTGGAGTGATCACCTCAGCCGAGTTCGTCGAGGTAAACCCCATCCTTGACGAGGCTAATCGAACAGCTGAACTCTCTGTTCAATTGATGCTCTCACTCTTGGGCAAGCAGATACTCAAAACTAGGAAATAGATACCCGAAAATGACCCGTGGCCGGTTAACGCTTTTAGCATGAGAACAACTTGGAGAGATTGTTCAGCTCATGGAAGAGGAGTATATCGAAGAAGCTTGCTTTTACCTGCTTGATCTGAAGCTATCTTCTCTCGAAATCGGGAAGGAGTTCAACATGACTTCTGATCAGGTCGAGAGAGCCGCTGAAAGCTACAGAGCAAAAATCGATTCGGGAACGGTCAGCTACGATGAAGAAACAAAAGCTTTCTGGGCAAAGAGCTTGAAGGAGAGTTCTGGCGACGAGAAGATCACTCTCGTTGACGAAAAGGGAAGGTACTATCACGGATGGAAATCTGAAATTGAAAAGATGTCTACTGAGCAGCTTGTCGAACTGTTAGTCGTCAACAAGCAATATTCCGACAGACATCCACTGTCCGAGTTTTCAAAAACACAGCCAGTCGTGGGATATGACCCTTTGATACCTCTGAGAAACATAAGACGCACTGTTGCGATAATTGACGAAACTCTTCAGAAACGAGAGAATGACTAACTAGACCAGTCCAGATAGGCCTGATCAGAGAATGTTCGTGATTCCAGCAACTCTAACAGAAATCTTTGCAGGAGTAGTAACTCTGTTTGTTATACTCGATCCGATCGGAGTTCTGCCATTTTTTATGACGTTGACTCAAGGCGTCCCAAGCAAACAGCGAAAGAAATTGGCGAACAGAGCAGTTCTCGTGGCGACCTGCTTGCTGCTTGCTTTTGCATTCCTGGGAGACGGAATATTGTTATTTCTTGGAATCCAGATTGCCGATTTCGAAATTGCAGGCGGGGTACTTCTCCTGATTTTCGCATTGCGGGACGCACTTTCGAACGAACCTCTGGGAATGAAGGAAACTTCTGAGGCAATCGAAAAGACAAAAATCGCGGAAACTATGGCAGTGATCCCGATTGCTACACCGTTGCTCGCGGGGCCCGGCTCATTGACCGTGGTGATGCTTTTTACAAAAGAATCGTTTGGACTAATTGTGGGCGTAGTGGCGATTCTCGTAGATTGTGCAATTGCTTGGATGCTTTTCAGAGTGGGTGAACGAGTCACGAGGGCTCTTGGTCCAACTGTGCTTCTCATAATAGGCAAAGTTATGGACATTCTTATGGCAGCAATCGCCGTTTCCTTCTTGACATCGGGGCTTACCACGATTTTTGGTCTTGCATGATAGAATTCCTTTTGAACCTATAAACAGAAAAAAGTTTGGCGCGAGGGTTGCAGAGCCTGGTCAATTGCGCGGGGCATTAACAAGTGCGCGAGACTTAAGATCACCGCTGTGCATTACAGTGGTCAAAAATGGAACAGGCATTCTGAGAAATCCCGTCCCTTAGGGGTTCGTGGGTTCAAATCCCACCCCTCGCATCCTTTGAAATGTATTGAAATTCCTCATTGGTTCGAGGTGAATCCTTCTTATCCTGAATCGAGAGAATCGTCTGCAGGTTCCTCAGAAGATTCAGCAGATTCCTTACCTTCTGAACGCATTTGCGCTGCTTTGGGCTTCTCAGCTCTTGCCACATCAAGGGAAAGTAGATTAGGTATCTCTTCAAGAGACATTATCATGCCTAAGGGCTTTTCCAGCATCATGAGATCCAATTTCTCTCCCTTGCTTGGGAGGACGATAGTTCTGAAATTTGATGCCTTTGCGAGCTTCAGGTCGGAAAGTTTGTTGCAAAAGTAAACACACTCCTCTTGTTTCAACTCATCCTTGCCCAGTGCGCGATTCAGGCGGGAGCCAAGATCAGAAGGCTCTCCAATAGTCTCGCGCGTAACGAGTTTTCCAAAATAGGAGTCAATATCCTTTTCTTTCAGAAACTTTTCTGCTGCATTTTTTCCGAGTTCTGCAAGGGCAACCACTGACACATCTAGATTATCAAGTTCGGCCAAGCCATTCTTTACACCCATGTTAAGGTAAAAATTTCCAATCTGGCCGATTTCCATCCTGTCAAGTAACTGGGACATTTTTGGGGCAAACTCTTCAAACTCCTTCTTCGTCGCTTTTTCTTTGATCAATTCGATTTGAGCGAAAACGTCCATCGGTGCTGATTTTACAAATTTGCCATATTGTTTTGCTAGTTGCTCAAGCGCTGATTGATAATCTATGTTAATAGGTGCAAATACTTTGAAATCGATTAAGAGAGCAGAGATTGCCATTTGGTGTCATTATTTTACGATGATCTGCGTTTTTACACATATCGCGGATAAGCAATAAATGAACAAGTCAAGATTATCTCAATTAGGCAATTGTGCAGGTTCTAGAACAGATCGATAATGTAAATCAAGCAAGCACGCATGTAGAAAAACCCCAACTTATTTATAATGGGGCACTTTATCATCGCCCACCATGCAAAGTCCAGCGATGTCTCATGCAGATACCAGCAATATAAAATGGTACAAGACCAGGACTGTGATTGCGGGTCTTTTCCTCGCTGCGTTGGCCGTATTGTATATCGGTGTGATCTTGCCGATAGCGAACACTCCTTCCCCGCAGAACTATAGGTATCCTTTTTCCTTTGAGACTAGCATTTACGTAGCAGCACTTGCGATTTTAGGCATACATTTCTTCTACAAACTTGCCAAGCCGTCGGAGGTCCCTCCGCGACAGAATCCGGTCGGTAGATCCGAAGTACTTGGAATGATCTTGCGCGCCGCTTTCATGTTAACTATAGGTGGGTCGTATCTGACAGGAGCGATGACTGCAACACCTAGTCTTTTCGCGGGTCTCTCTAGTGCGCCAGTTCTGGGCTCACTGGTAGGTCAAAACATATTGGTTTTCGCGGATTTCTTGCACACAACTTTTGCCGGACTGCTAGTAGCTTTTGGTCTTGCGATTGTTGTTCTGGAAATCCTGAGAGTTGCGACAGGCAAGCAGAGAGTTTCCGGATGGTTGGGATTGGGAAGATATCCTGAAACCAAGGTATTATATTGGATAATTGCTATTCTAGTGATTGCTCAAGGGATTCTGGGAATGTATCTGGCTGGAACCTTTTCATCGATCGGTCCGTACGGGTTCTTGGGTTTGAATCAGTACAGTTTCGAGACGTGGGTCAGACACATTCACGGACCGATGGGAGCAGTGTTAATCTCAACATTCTTCGCGGCTGTTTATCTGAGAATACGACCAGAGTTTCACATTCGTTGAGTCCTCCTGATCATTCATTTGATCAAGGATGGTTTTCGCGGCCATGGGACACTCGTAATTGATATCGAGTCCTAGGTTTATCAGCGGCTGCCATCCTAAGGATTTAATTGGATCTTCCGCTACCAATACCTAGTCGGTGCTGAATCCATGGAAGAAGAGTTTGTAGTAGGAGAACGCCGCAGAATTCTTGCAAAGTCTCTCCCTTTCATGATAAATGCTGTCTGGGAGGCGCACACTGTTTTGTCACCTGCTAACTTGGCATCAGCGGCGGCATCAGAGTACCAGAGACTCGAGACAAGCGCCAAATTAAGGGAAGAAGAAATCAAGTCTCTGAAGCAGGATATCGGTCGCCTCAACTTACAATCTGAAAGTACCGGAAGAATTTCGCTGACCCTTACTAGAAGCGAGATCTTGGAACTCGCAGGAAATTATCTCATTTCGCAATTCAGGAATGATGGTAGTGCGGGCTCTCAGTTTACAGTCTCGTCCAGTCATCAAGGATACGATGGAATGCTCAATCTACCAAACAAAGTCGTATTCTCCAAACTAGTTCGAGAAAAGATTGACCAGAACTGGATATTCGGTGAAGTAGACAAAGCCGAGAGTCTCAATCCGGCAGAGGTTTGGATATTCACGTATGATGAACACAGATTCGACGTTCGTTTCGACCCAGTATTTGTCAGCGAAACCCGGATAATGCGAGGGCGTTTCAAACTCCTTCCATTGACTGAAATGATAGGCTCGATTACAAGGGATAGTTTCTCGGCTTCGATTGAGTCGAGCGGAGAGTCTGAAGATGACGTCACGCGGTTTATGCTGACAAAGATAGATCAGGTCAAATAGAGATATCCTGCCTTTGAGTCAATTACAAGCTTGAAATTTTTCAGGAAAGTCCTCCCCAATATCAGATCCACCGGGAATTGAAGTGGAGTTGGGTGACCCAAGATGAATGTTTCCACATTTCTCGCGCGGAGTTTTCCAATCGAAACCTCGGTTAAGCTGACCGAAATCCCAAGCTCCAACCCGCGAAGAGTGAGTATTTCCGGAGTCTTTGCAGACGAAAATGACTTGTAATCTTCAGGTCTGTTGTCTACCTCAGGATAACCCAAGTGGACGGCATCTGTTCTCAGAATCCAGCTGAAATGACAATTATAATCCAGAAGCGCGGTGAGTTCGCGGACGCGGTTGTACTTTCCCTTAACCCTCGCGAATATGATCATTGGTTCTTTTATTTTGAATTTCAATTCGAAGTACTATCCAGATTTACTCTTTTGAGATATTCTCAACTTGCTAAGCTGGTAATCAAATTCAATGCTCAAATTAGCCTTCAGAAAAATGTTGCGACCAAGCACTACGTCGAAACCTGTAATCTGTGGCAGGTCGAAAGCTAGAAATTGAACACCTTCGACACTCAGATCTCCTATTTCCACTTGTTCTATCACGATCATCATTGCCTCCGAATAAGAAACGGAGTTTGCAAGGAATATTAAGTTCGCAGGTCTCGTAACAGGATCATCATGTGCGGCTTCAGGATAACCCAATCTGTAACCATCGACCTTTGGGAGGACGCAGTAGTCTGTCGTTACGTCAATTAGGGCGCGGTATTCCCTTATGGCTCCATTCCTGCCGTGCAGACGCGCGTAGATTGATGGATATCTAGAAGTAAAAGGCATCTCTAGACTTACAGGAACAGTGGATACGGTGGTTCACCAGCATAGAATATGCAAATGTCGTTGTACTTCACTACGGTTTGCCGAAGCCTATATCTGTCAACATCCTCTGCTACAAATTTACCAGTCACTGGTTGCCCGTTCTTGTCACGCTTGGTGACAGTGATTGCGACCCATCGATTACTGTATTGCTCAAAGAACTGAAGCATGTTTAGCTCTTGAGCCTCTTGTTCGCTCATTCTTATACACGGAACGTTGACCTTTGCGTACCACTAAAGAGCTACATCTGAGATATAGCGCGTAGCGCCTTCTTCACTACACCCTTCGCAATTTCGACTCTGAATGCGTTCCCTGTTCCATAAGTCAGAGGGGTTGCACCACTCAAAGCCGCATTTGCCGCGTTTGTGAACACAGTTTCGTTCAATTGCTTGCCGTTCACGGCCGACTCTGCAGATTGTACTCTGCGAGGAACTACATCCACTCCTCCCAGAACAATTCTAGAGCTCGAAACAGTACTTCCGGAGAAATTCAGAACTACAGCGGCGCTAGCCAACGCAAAGTCCCAAGTGCCTCTGTCTCTTGCCTTGTAGTAAGTGCTCTTTTGATTGGATGGTTGATTCGGAACATGGAACTCCGTCAGTATTTCATTCTGGCCGACAGTGTTCTCCTTCACATATCCTCCGACTACGCTTATTCCTGGCATCAATTGATCCATCGAGACCGTGCGAGTACCCAGCGGACCTTGTATGGTAGCGCTAGCGCCTAACGCGAAGAGTGCTTGAGCGACATCTCCAGCGTGATTTGCGTAACACAGCCTACCGCCAAAAATGCTATGATAATACCTGTTATCACCGATTGCGCCGTAGCATACGTTCCCGCCGTTCCTCCAGCATGCGAAGTCGTTTCGCAGATAAGGACACCATACTTCCTGTAGAACGTCTCCTGCCACGGTACCCATATTTCTGATTTGTAGAGTTGCAACCTGCCCAGAAGCCTGAGACAGTACGGTTGGCACGCTAGTACTCGTCGCGAGGCTGTTAAGAGAGTAAGTAGCGCCGATGTGCAATCCATCGTTCTTCGGAGTCAGGTATCCCAGTTTCAGCCCCGAGATATCGATGAGGTGTGTAAACATGTGAGTCTTGATCTTGTTCTTGTTTCTGGATATGATGTCGGTTCCTCCGGAGATAACAGCGGCTTGTTGCCCGTACTTTGATAGAAGTGAGATGGCCTCACCAATGGAAGACGGGGTGTGCAGTCCGAATGCGGTAACTTCTGTTCTCATATTTTTTCACCATTCAACTCCTATCAAGATATGTTATACTTGGCCTTCGCCCACTGTATTGCTTCCATCAATTCCACTTTTGTCACGGGCAACTTTGTAAACCCTGGATATCCACCCAACGCGTTTGAGAGAGCGTTGACAAGTGCTGGACTGACCGAGATTAGAACGTTCTCTCCAATGCCTTTGGCACCGAAAGGTCCGACAGGGTCTACGTATTCAATCCATTTGTGGTTGGTCCCATCCATGTAGGCTGTTGGATTAGTTAGGGCATCAGTCGGCATCTCCATGATTGTGGCGATGCGGAAGTCATGGAAGTTTGGATTTAGATTAATTCCGGTAGTGGGGTCGTTCCATCGCTCCTGAAGCAAAGTTTCACCAATGCCCATGAAGAGACCTCCGCTTCCCTGACTCATTGCTCCATTGTGGAAGATGACTCTGCCGATATCCACTCCCGTCATGTATGTCTGGATTTCAACATCAGCTGTCTCGAGATCCACCGCGACTTGGAAGAATCTTGAACCGCCGACTCTCTGACCTATGCCAGATGGTGGAATGAATGAACCGAAGCCCTTTGGTGGAGTCTTGAACAACGCGGCAGCTTGTTTCAAGGTCATTCCGACGCTCGGATTACCAATTTGATAGACGCCACCGTTACTCCAAGCAAGAGTGTTTGAAGGAACGCCGAGTGCTTTTGCTACTACCGGGAACACTTGAGTTGCCAAGTTCTCAGCTGCCAGCAACAGTGCCATTCCGGCAGTCCTTGTTGATCTGCTCCCTGCTGTGACTCCAGAATCAGTAGTCTGTGATGTGTCTGACTGGACAAGCTTTACCTGAGTCGGAAATTGAGCGGCTGTAATGCCGACAGCCTCTGCTCCCATGATTGCGAATGTGGTGTTTCCTCCAGCACCGTGATCTGTTAGACCTGTGAAAATTGTTATTGTCCCATCAGAATTCAGCTGGATTTGGCCGGTTGACGGTGGACTCACTGCGCCCTTTGCTGAGTTCATCAAAGAGTGACCAATGCCGATAAGTTGAGTTCCTTGTTGATTTAACTTACCCCAACCCTGAGCCTGCCACTTTGATGTCCACTGGAATTGGTTTGCTGGCGCAATAAGAGCTTCCGGCATTCCCCAACCGGTATAAGGTGCTCCTGTTTGTCCAGTTGAATCTCCAGGCAGTGCGGCGGTGGGATCGATCGCGTTTGCCCTCGATCTACCGTTCTTTAATCTGAATGCGAGTGGATCCATATTAGCAGCTTGTGCGAGCATGTCGACTGACCTTTCCATGATGAAGTGTGCTTGACTTTCTCCCACGTCACGCATAGGGCCCGCGATGCGGTACGCATTGGTGTTAACCGAATATACATCGATGACCGTGTTTGGAACATCATACGCATTGATGTAATCGCTTACTCCATCTGAGCCTTGCGAACCACCATATGCTCCAACGTTGATGTATAGTGTTACTTTCATAGCCGTAAAGTTGCCACTGCTGTCTGCTCCCAGACTGATATAAGCACGATTCGGGAACCGGTGGTTCATGATCATTTCGTGGTCGGATCTGGTCGGACCGTATTTCACTGCAATTCCAGACTTTCTTGCCATCGCCGCTGTCAGGGCAACCCACGGGTGACCAGACTTATCTCCGAGACCATTTCCAAGCACACCGCCTCCTTCCGTTCCACCAAGTGCTGTGGAGACAACGACGTTGTTAATCGGGAGATTGAAGTAAGAGGCTAGAGCGTTACGGTCTGCGTGCGCGTATTGAGTATCACCGGTCATGTACAGAACGTTTCCTGTTCCAGTTCCTGCTGGTGCCGCTCCCGAAGTAGCTGCGACTGTAGGTGTCGAAGGATTCGTAACCCAATGCGCTGTTTGACCGTATGGCTCGAACTCGTAGTGCTGTTCTACTTGTGTGTCAAAACGAACTGCAGAAGGATAGCCGATTTTGAAGGCTGCGGATTGCAGGGCCTGTTCCACATTTCCTCGCTCCCAGTGTATGGCCGCAGGAACCGGGCCAGTTTCAGGATTGAAACCGCCAACTGCATTGTTAGGTCCACCTGGGAACAGTTGAATAGCATTAGGCGCAAGCGCTTCCTCTTGATCCAGAACGAATGGAAGTACCTCATACCGCACGTCAATAAGAGCTGCCGCATTTTCAACAAGATCGGTTGTTGGAGCAGCTACTGCAGCGACCGGCATTCCGGAGTATAATATCTGATCTCTTCCAGCCAACGGAAGAGGTGTATATTGTCTTCCGGATGTGCTCCAGTATTGCCATGTTGGAAGATCCTCAGCTGTGAGAGTAACATAACCTGCAGCGTCAGCTTTACTCGTATCGATACTGAGAAGGTTTGCTCGCGGATAAGGACAGCGAATCAGCCCCATGAAAAGCATGTTTGTGGATTGACTATTGTTCGGATTCAATCCAATGTGTGTTGGATTGATATCGTAACCATAGACTGCCTGGCCCGTGATCTTTCTTGTGATATCTCGTCTTACTATGTTTGGATTCCCAACTAGGTTTAGACCCATTTCACTTCACCTTAAAGCATCTTCGCAGCAGCCTGAACTGCGGCAATAACATTGATGTATGTTCCACATCTACACAAGACCCCTTCCAAGCCTGCCTGAATCTGCTGCGGCGTCGGAGTGGTATTTGACTTCAGCAAAGCTGTGGCTGCCATAACACGTCCCGGCTGGCAATAACCACACTGGCTCGCATCATTTGGCACCCACGCTGATTGAACAGCTGCTAGTGTCGTGTCAGGACTAGAAAGTTGACCAGGATTGTTCGCTTCTACTGTCATGATTTTATAAGGAGCTTGGGGTCTGTAAGCAGGGTATGTACATGAATAAACAGGAGTTGCCGACCCATCTGGTGAAATAATTAGGACAGTGCATCCACCGCATTCCATCCTGTTGCAAGGTCTCTTAGTTCCGACCAAACCAATGTTCTCTCGCAACACATTAACCAACATGGCCCTTGGTTCAACATTCAAGGTGTAATTATTCCCATTGACATTCAGCGTTATAGTAATTGGAGCAAAAGGATCTGTTGTCGTGCTGGACGTTGATTGCCCAGTTGCAAGACTCGCGCTCTTGGGCCTTAGAGAGAAACCTACACCAACCACTGCGGCTCCCGCAGCGCCGGCCTTCATGAAAGACCTTCTACTCAGCTTGATGTTATGATTCTCTTCTGGATTTGCAAGTTCAGAAGAAAGCGTGCTCCTTTTTGATTTCGACTTTGAAGGCATGCTAATGACATTCCGACCGGTATAGATGCCTATATACCTTTTTGCAAATCGAGCGTGTGTTTGATCCGCTGTTCGATATATTAAGTATTAAATAATAGATGACCCCGCGGTCGGGCGTGGGCAAGTTTCATTGAAAAGAATTGGATCGAAGAAATCAATTTCTGCAGTCCTTCCCGTTTTCGTTGTGGTCGCTCTTATTCTGGTAATTCTTGCTGGATACTATGTCGCAACAGTGCTGCCCGGCAGCCTCCCAACCAATGCCACGAGTACAGGTCCCACTTACACATCCACTGTAACAGGTAATCTAACCAGTGCTAATGTCAGTTACATACCGATTCATTCGAAGATGGTCAATTTCTCCAGCGTGTACATAGTACCAGGCGCGTCAGACGCTAGTGTGCAAGCATTCCGCCCCAACCCTGCAACAGTAGTTATTGGAGTTAACAACACAATCGAATGGAGAAACGAAGACAACGTGGCTCAAAATATAGTGGGTGCTAATGGATTGTTCAAGTCTGGCAACCTGACTGCGCTTTCCGGTCTTTACTCGTATACATTTACAACGCCAGGGACATACGCCTATTCCAGCACACTGTACCCGTTCGAGAACGGAACCATAATTGTAGTTGCGGGTTCCTGAGATCTGAATAATAGCAAACAGATCTAGCCCTACGCAACCTTTTTGCCGAGCGCTTCCTACTGACAGAGTTTTAGAGAGCGCCTCGCATGAGAACTAAAGCTAGTAATCGGAGAGGCATAACCACATCCTCGCTAGTTGCAATCATTGGCGTGGTCGTAATCGTTGCGGCTACAGGTTACTACCTCTTGGGCTACATGAGCTTGGTAAACAATGCTGCGTTCCCGCAGGTCGTCACTACAACTTATTATGATATCCCACAGGCGAATGCTCCAACCACAATAGTTACGACCGTGTATCAAACTACAACTGTCACCGGTCCGTCTCCAATCATATCTGTGAGCATAGTCAACGGAACCGCGAGCCAAAAGCTACCTTTTGAACCCAACAACTTGCTGCTCGTGATTGGAGTCAATAACACTGTCAAATGGACTAACAATGACTCCGCAGTCCACACGGTATCTTCCCGATCAGTTCCCGCAACTGCATCAAGTTTCGATTCAGCGAATATGCCTCAGGGCGCTGTCTTCACCTATACGTTTACAGTTCCTGGAAACTACACGTACTATAGCAAGTATGATCTTTGGATGATTGGAACTATCTCTGTTCTCCCTTAGTCTATCTGAATTTCGGCAATTAGTTTATGACTCCATTGGAGGAGGCTACCTCTCTTTGCCATTCACCATGATCAATCTCAATATTTTTTTCGAATCTCATGCTCTTGGGAATTGATTTTTATTGCCGCATCGACCTTATCCCGTAATCATGCCCAGTTCAACAAAAGCTCGCAGGACAACCGCAAAGGATTCAGAGAAGAGAAAGAAATCTGAAGCTCGACAGCTCGATAAAGAAGCCATAGAGGTGGAAACCGAAGAGGAAATCGGCAAGGAAGAATTCGGTAGGGAAAACCCCTAGCCGTAGAAAGGAGTGTCGAGGACCCCTGATTCTGATTTCTTCTTGGTAACCTTCAACGCGTTGATTGTTTCGAGTTCGATTTCGACATAGCCCTTTGAGCTTCTAATGGCTTCGTTCACCGCAGCTTCTGTTTCACCACTAATCTTCTTCAGAACTATTTTGATAGTATGACTGTCAAGAGGGTTTATCTCAATCCCCTTGATCTTCTTTAGCTTCTCTAGCCCTCTCTCGTAGCACATCTCGTTGTTGAAAGTCCCGTAAATTTCTCCTTTCTTGGGCTTGGGCATATTCGCATAAATGACACTGTCCCATTCTTTAATCTTACCAGAGTTGTAGAATCAGATAGGAACTTCCAGTGATTAATTTGCTTTCCAGCATTTTTCCTGGAATACCCGCGTTCTAGTGGAAATTCAACGTTCCTGGTCTGGCTAACTCTTTAATCCCTTTTGTTTCACGATTCAAATTGCTGATAATTCATGCGCGTTCTGATCACTGGTATCAACGGCTTTGTGGGAAAGCATCTTTCCGAGTATCTTAGAAACAAGGGCTTTGATATAATCGGATTAGACATAACTGCTGGCACTGACCTTCAGGGGGACATTTCAGACAGAAGCTTCGTGTTCAACGTGCTTGCAAAACAGAATTTTGATGCAGTCATTCATCTTGCGGCTCTGGCTGACATAAAGAAGACGACAGAAGATCCATACAGTACGTATACCGTCAACTGTTTTGGCACCCTCAATCTGCTAGAAGTAGCTTCCAGAAAGAATGTTGAACGCTTTCTGTACGCCTCAAGCGCCAACGTCTATGGAGTCCCCGCAGATAGACCTGCAACTGAGGAAACTCCGTTCAATCCGAGGCTTCCTTACGATTATAGCAAAGTGGTTTCCGAGACTTTGGTAAGAAGTTATTCGATCCACAAGAAGCTCAAGATCTCTATTACGAGGAGCTGGCTACTGTTCGGTGAATGGGAACCGCAGACGAGAGCGGTTCCGAGATTTGTTCGTGCGTGCCTTGCAGGCCAAAAAATTCCTCTCTACAATTCTGGTCAGGATGTAACCGATCCAACTTATGCCCGAAATTATGGTAGAGTTGCCGAGTTGATCTTGACGAAAGAAGGAGCGGTCGGTGAATCGTTCAATGTTGGTTCAGGAAGCAAGATGTCCATAAGAGAGATGGCCGAGCGCATAAAGAAGATAACAAATTCTACTTCAGAACTTGAGCTCCTGCCACCCAGAACGGAATTCGAGAAAGATCCACAAATCTCCTACCCCAGTATAGAAAAGCTCAGAAAGATACTCGGTTTCGAACCAATAGTCGGTTTTGAAGAAGGAGTCGCAAGGGTTGTCAGCTGGATAAAGCAATCAGGCTGAGCGAACTTTTTCTCTTTGAGAATTGGAATGTCTGAGTTTTTTGGAAGCCGAATTCTTATATACGGAAGAACGCAACTTGTTTGTTTGCGATTTCAATGGAATACGTATACGCTGCGCTTTTGCTTCACAAGATGAAACAGCCGGTCAATGAAGAAAACGTCAAGAAGGTAATTTCCGCTACAGGTGTGAAACCCGATGAGATTAGGGTAAAGGCCCTCGTTTCCGCATTGGGCGAAGTTAATATTGATGAGGCGCTCAAGAACGCCGCAGCTGCGCCAGTAATGGCAGCAGCCCCCGCCGCGGCAGCCGCAACAGCTCAGGGAAAGCCGAAAGAAGAAGAAAAGCAAGAAGAGAAGAAGGAAGAGCAGGCCCTAGAAGGACTTTCGAGTCTATTCGGTTAGGTCAGTCACTTCTGCAGACCTCTCGGTCTGCACTGTCCATTTTTTTTCCTAACGCAAGAAGAAGTACAGAAACATTCCCCATAGCGGTAGCGCTATTGCGAGAGCAAATGGAATGCTTTTCTTGAATACCTTGTATCCATCAAGAGGCGGTATGGGCAGCATGTTGAATGACCCCAGTCCCACGTTAAGCTCCAAGCCGAAGGTGGCAAGAATCGCAACGAAATTGTATGTGGTGCTTAACTCATACATTATTAAGAAGAAGAGCGCGAACGCGAGATTGATCCCTGGACCGGCCGCAGAAATAAGCATGTTTTCTTGCAGAGGATCGGCGGCCTTCTGATTTGATGAATAGAACCCGTATCCGTAGGCACCGATAGCCGCTGCAGGAGCAATGTAGACCGCGCCTGGTGCCCCAAATAGGAAAGAACCTCCCGACGCTACCGCGGTTATCAATGTTAGAGCAATTCCCCAAATCCATATTTGAAAGTGCGCGACGTAACCCCGCCTGATCGCGACAAATTTGTGGCCCATTTCATGCAGAATGAAACCTGTTGCGGTCGCGATGGCTGCAGCGACCAGGTACTGAAGATCGCTCGAGTTCCCGTTTACCAAGCCGAGTATAAAGCTGTAGCTCAGTCCAATTGACAAGACCGCCCACGCCAGGATAATTGATGATATTTCCCGTGGGGAGAATTGCGAAGACATCCGCGCTCACATCCGCTGTATAATCGTCTCGAGATTCATTTGCGTGGGTCTGAAAGCTTTATCCTCTCGCCGCATTCGGGGCAACTCGCAAATCGCTTCTGTTTCCCTATATATATCCAGTCATGACCGCAACTAGGACACTTCAATGGGGAACGCTTACCAGAAATTTTTCCTCTCATAAATGTAAATCGAGGCCAACGACTGAGTCTCAAAAGAAAAAATTGTTCGGCGCCTCGAGAAGACTTAATATCGCATTCAGAAACACAAATATCTTGAACCTAGAAGTTAGCTTGAGAATAATGGAGTTTTGATAGAATTTGTCGAATATCGGAAACAGAAGATTTTCAGAAGAACTTGTTGCAATGGTAGGAAGGCGTGTCAGCGTTTTGACAGGTGATGGCAAGCAGTACAGCGGAGATTTGTTGGGAATCGACGAAAAATTGAATTTGATATTGAGTTCCGTAATTGGCGCCGAGAGTAGCATGCGTGTTGTGCTAAACGGGTCGTTTGTCAGAGAAATTGATTTGCTCGAAAAGCCTTTCGACTTGAGGGCCCTAAATGAAAGACTTGCAAAAGCCTTCCCAGGGATGACCAAGCTGAGAGAGGACATTGGCGCAATCCTCGTGATGGACTCAATCAAAGTTACTGAGAAAGGCGTCGTTGAAGGCGCCGACAGGCTGTCCGCGACAAGAGTCAAGCAAATCTACGAAGAATTTGCTAGAGAAACTTCGAAGAAAGCCTGATGCCACTGTCACTCAGTGCGATAGTTTCTCGCTCAAAGAAAACCCTAGCCCGGCAGTGTTTAACTTGAACGCAGGTTCTTTCGAGCTCAAAGCCACCGATCTGGCCGCACGAATCGGTTCACTCCAAACAAAAACTTCCAAATTTGAAACTCCCGCACTACTTCCGGTTATTCACCCTGTCCGACAGCTGGTTCCGTGCTCAGAAATCAGAGCAATGGGGTTCGAAGCCGTAATGACGAACGCCTACACCACGTTCAAGGGTCTTCAAACTCGAGCCCATGAAGGCATTCACAGGATCATTGGATATGACGGGTCGATAATGACAGATTCGGGTGGATATCAAGTTCTTGAATTTGGCTCCGTCGAAGTTGATCCGCTGGAAATGGCGAGATTTGAGGAAAAAATTGGCAGCGACATTGCGATCATACTTGACAAACCTACTGGGTTACACGTCACCAAGAATTTTGCCCGGAAGACTGTTCTTGAAACGCTCGACTCTGCAAGGAAGACAATTGAGTCTCTAACAAGATCCGACATCATTTGGACTCTTCCGATTCAGGGAGGGAAGTATCTGGACCTCGTAAGAATGAGTGCTAAGCAATCGTCTAAACTTGATTTTGGATGCTATGCACTGGGATCTCCAGTCGAAGTTATGGAGGAATATGATTTTGCGTTGCTGGTCCAAATGATTAGGGCGAGCAACAGCAATCTTCCACAGCATCGCCCATTTCACCTCTTTGGAGCAGGTCATCCTTTGATCATTCCTCTTGCAGTCGCTCTTGGGTGTGACATGTTTGACTCCGCCTCGTACATGCTCTACGCTCGTAACGATCGATACCTATCTTCTTCCGGCACCATTCGATTGGAGAAACTAGAGTTCTTGCCTTGCACGTGTAAGGTTTGTACAAAGTTCACCGCGCGGGAATTGAAAGGTTTGAAAGCCGAAGAGCGGGTTCTGAATGTAGCGAGACACAACCTTTACACTCTTAAGCAGGTCATCGAAGAGACAAAGCAAGCAATCTGGGAAGGTAGACTCTGGGAATTTGCCAGGTCCAAGTGCTCAAATCACCCGCTTGCGTTCGATGCTTTCAAGCTGGCAATGTCGACGTCAGATCTGATTGATTTAGGAACGCCGGACCTCAAAGAGAGAGGTATTTTCCTAACTGACAAGACAGATGTTTCCAGGCCAGAAGCCAAAAGACACTTCACGAAGATTATGAGAATTGATTTTTCGAAGAAGGATCGTCTGATAGTAGTCCCGGAGCCCAAGACGAAACCGTTTCTAACTTCAGACATTTTCGCGGAGCTGCTAAAAATTATAGATACTAATAATTCTGTGATATCTTTCATCTCTCCGGTGTTCGGTCTAGTGCCCGCAGAGATTTCTGATGTCTTTCCTGTTTCACAAATCACTAGCATCATAGATGACCATGGAGCGAGAGATTTCATTCTGAATGTGAAGAAATGGAAACGAATCGATGTGATGTTGAGACCCGACGATTCTTCGAAGTGGCTCTCAGAACAGCTAAAAGACTATTCCAAGAAGAAAAGATCAAAGATAGTTATTTCGAATACTTACAAGTCTCTAAAAAAGAAATTAGCTCAAGTGTAGATTGATTCAGACGTTCCGAGCTTTCTGTCTTGTTTTGAAACCTCTGTCTCAACGACCTGCGCTCCCTTCATCAGCGGATCGACATCCACTTTGAATCCATAGCATTTGGAAAGAATTTCTATGGATGATACTGCAGCCCTTGGATCTACTCTGTCCGTAGTGGAATAGGCGAGAATAGCGTACGCAGGAAAATCGTGTGCCTCGAAATAATTCATCATGATTGCCACGGGCCCGACTATAATTTGCTCGTCTTCGAGTATCTTTGCATCCTTCAAGTACTCACTGGGTTTGTATGAATTGGTGTGCACCAGCCTGAATGCAGATTCGTCAGTTCTGAGGCTCGCATCGAGGCCCCCAATCAAAACTACCTCCTTGAATTTGGACTCGGTCACCCACCGTGAGAAATTCCGAAAGAATTCGATCTCGACGCCTCGATAAGGTGGGACCTCAACTTTGAAAAATGTGATATCGTTTGCTTGGTAGAATTCGTATGGGGTGACAAGCTTTCCTTGATTTGTTGAAGCTACCGGAGAGACCGACTCGGAGTCGACAAAAGCTACTCGTTTTGCCTCTAGCTTTTGGATTAGATATTTTACGGTCCAATAACCTGCGTATCCGATTCCATGAAAGCCCGTGATGAGCACTGTATTCTCAAACTTTGCACTGCTCGGAATTACCTGAAATTCCATTAAGTTTCAAATCTTCCTTGGGATCAATCGTCTCAACGAAAGCGCGTAGAATTAAGAAGTTGATAGCAATGGATTTAAGGTTATGTAGCAAACATCATTTCGAGCTCC
>Ga0307372_10003910_pt1 | contig 23426 bp, 25 predicted proteins | sample OX1MG_FD_202533 | JGI IMG/M metagenome (GOLD analysis project Ga0307372, IMG submission 202533) | Soil microbial communities from Risofladan, Vaasa, Finland - OX-1 | ecosystem: Environmental > Terrestrial > Soil > Coastal area > Acid sulfate soil | place: Finland: Risofladan, Vaasa | collected...
GAGCCCCGCGGCGCGTTGCACGCCGAGAATGCGCTCCCACGACGCGTTCATGTAGCGCAGCCGCCACTCGGCGTCCACCACCGCCACACCGTCGCCCAGCGCGTCCATCGCCGCCTGCGCGTCCACCGCGTCGTCCGCCGGTCCCAGACCGAAGTCCGCGGCGCCGGGAGGCGTGTCCAGGAAATCACCGAAGCTGTTCACGGCTGAAGACTGCCCGGAACGTGATCCGCCAGTCAAGCGCACCCCGGCGAAACCCTGCCGGGCCCGCGTTACGGAGAGAGCGCGAGCGCCTCGGAGCCCTCGCCGCCGCCCCCGAATCCGCTCCGCAGCAATTCCGCGAACGCCCCGTTCGCCGCCGCCAACTCGTCCCACGTCCCGATCTCGGCCACGCGGCCGCCATCCAGCACCACGATGCGATCGGCGCGGCGCACGGTCGACAGCCGGTGCGCGATCACGAGCGTCGTGCGCCCCCGCGTCGCCGCCACGAGCGCCGCCCGCACGAGCTCTTCCGATACCGTGTCCAGATTCGACGTCGCCTCATCCAGGATCAGGAACCGCGGATTGCGCACGATCGCGCGCGCGATCGACAACCGTTGCCGCTGGCCGCCCGACAACATCACGCCGCGCTCCCCGATCGCGGTGTCCAACCGGTCGGGGAGCGACTCCAGGAAATCGTCCAGATGCGCCACGTGCAGCGCGAACTCGATGTCCTCCGTGGTCGCCTGCGGCCATCCGAACGCCACGTTGGCGCCGAGCGTGTCGTTGAACAGGAACGGCTCCTGCTCCACCAGCGCAACGTGCGTGTGCCAACTCTCCGCCGAGAACGTCCAGTAGTCCACGCCGTCCACGTACACGCTCCCTCCACTCGGCTCCCGGAGACGCATCAGGAGCGTCGCGAGCGTGGTCTTGCCGCTGCCCGACCGTCCCACCAGAGCCACCGTCGCCCCCGACGGCATGTCGAACGACACGCCCTCCAATGCCCCATGGTCCGGACGGTACCGATACGATAGGTCGCGCACGGACAGGCCCTCACGGATGGCCTCGAAGCGCTGCGCGCCGAACGCGCGCGCCGGGAATCTCGGCGTGTCGAGCCAGCGCGCGATCTCCCGCGTGCTGCCAGAGAGATACAGCAGCTGCGCCTGCGTTCCGAAGAACCGATTCACCAACGGCACCAGCCGCAGCAGGATGAGCCCGAATGCCGTCAGCTTGGCCTGCGACATATGGCCCGGAGTCACCAGCAACGCGAAGGCGCCGATGAGCAGGGCCATCGCCACCACGATCGACCCCGTCTCCACCACGGGCAGCAACAGCGCCGTCGCGCGCCGGAAACGCTCCTCGGTGGCCGCCTGCACGCCGCTGACCCCGCCGAACCGGTCGCGCATGACGTCCTGCGCGTTCGTCACCCGCACCACGCGCACGCCGTTGAACGCCTCCGACGCCCCGCGGGCCAGTCCCAGGTTCGCCGCCGTCAGCTCTCCGCCCAGACGCGCGAAGTGCCGGTACAGCCCCGACACCAGGAGCCCCACGGCCGCGCCGGCGATCAGCGTCGCGCCGGCCAGGAATGGCGAGATCCACACCAGTCCGACGAAGAACAGCGCCGCCGTCCCCACGGTCTGCGCCAGTCCCATCACGACCGTCAGGCAGTCGATCGCGCGGCGCGTCTCCTCCACGAACAGCGTCGAGAGGGCCGCCGACGAATGCTGTTCGAATACTTCGAGCGGCGCCTCCTGCAGACGCGCGAACAGCACGCCCCGGACGTTCTCCGTGGCGGTCCGCTCGATGCGCGCCAGGAGGGTGGTGTTGGCGTACGACGACGCGTTCTTGAGCGCAATCGCCAGCACCACGGCGGCGGCGAAGATCATCGACAGCGTCACCGTCGGCGCCCCGGGCGCCAGCCGGAGCGCCAGCGTCACCACCCGCGATCCACCCGTGCCCGTGCCCAGCACGAGGTTGAGCAGTTGCGCCAGCAGTCCCACCGCGGTGACTTCCATCACCGTCGTCAGCCCCATCGTGAACACGAGGATGGCGGAAGACCACGGCGTCAACGGGATGAATGGGCGCAGCCTGACGAGCGCGCGCACCGCATTCCAGATGTCTCTGAACGAGTTCCGCATGGGCGTGCGTCAAGATACCGCCTGGCCCGGAGCCCCGACATACCGAATCGCGGCGCGCGCCACCAACGCGTGCCGGCCCCCCCCGAGGCGCTACGGCGCCAGAAGCACGAACGGGTCGCCCACCGCGATCATCCCGCCCTGCAGCACCCGCGCGTACACCCGGCTCCACCCGGGGTGCCGCTTCTGCGACACCCGCGCGATGTCCCCGCCGGCAAACCAGGCCCGCAGATTGCCGCACGGATTGGCGTAGCTCGTGACCTCCGCTTCCACCGTGCCGGCCCGGAAGCGAGCGCCCGGCGTCATCCCCGCCCAGGGCACGCCGCGCACGGTGAGGTTCTCCCCCGCCGCGCCCACCACGATCGCGTGTCCTTCGGCGCGCAGCGCGTCGATGAGATCGGCCGAGTAGATGCAGAGCGCCCGCTCGTGACCGCCATGATGGTCGAGATCGCGCTGCCGGTCCCCTGCCATGCCATCCACCGACACCAGCGCCCGCTCCACCGCACGCTTGGGCACGCCGCCGTCGGAGACGTTGACCGACACCACGCTCCCGCCGTCCGGCGCCCGCCGCTCGGCGGTCAGAAGTAGATCCTCGCCGGTTCGTCCGACGCCGGCACCGCCCCCACCTCCACGTGCACCGGAATACCGCCGTTGCTCGTGGCCAGTACGGTCTGCATCGCGAATCCGAGTTGGGCCGTGAGCTTCGCGTCGGGCGAGAACAGCGCCAGCCGCCACCCCGCACACTGCCGCTTTAGCACGTGGCCCAGCTGCGCGTACAGATTGCGAATCTCGTGGCGCTCGCCCACCCGCACGCCGTACGGCGGGTTCGCCGCCACGAGCCCCGGCCCCGCCGGCGGCTCGATGGCCGAGAGGGCCCGCACCGAGAACACGACGTCCTGCGACACCCCGGCCCGCTCGGCATTGGCGCGCGCCGCGTCGATCGCCCCCGCGTCGCGATCGGATCCCTGGATCGACACGGGACTGCGCGCCAACTCCTGCCCGCGCGCCTCCGCGACCGCCCGCGCCAACGCGGCGCGCGGAAAACCCGGCCAGTCCACGCACGCGAACTGCCGGTTGAGCCCCGGCGCCATCCGCCGGGCGATCAGCGCCGCCTCGATCGGAATCGTCCCCGCCCCGCACAGCGGGTCCACGAGCGGCGATTCGCCCCGCCAGTCGGCGGCGAGAAGCAGCGCCGCGGCCAGCGTCTCGCGGAGCGGCGCCTTGGCCACCGCCTGCCGATAGCCCCGCAGATGGAGCAGCGCCCCCGAACTGTCGGCGCTCACCGTGCACACGTCGTGCGACAGCCGCACCACGAACATCTGCTCGCGTCCGCTGTCCGCCGTCTCGTCGTCGGCCGTCTCCTCGCGCGCCGTGAACGCACTGGCGGCCCCCATCCGGTGCTCGATCGCCGCCGCCATCCGCTGCGCCACCGCGTCGGAGTGATAGAGCCGCGACTTGCGGCACGTCACCCGGAACCGCACCGCGCCGCCCGGCGCCACGAACCGCTCCCACGGAATCCGGCGCGCGTGGCGCTCCAGTTCGTAGAACGTGCGCGCCCGGAATTCCGCCGCGCGCACCACGACGCGGCTGGCCGAACGGAGCCACAGGTTGGCGCGGCACAGCGACGCGGCGTCCCCCGTCCACGCGACCCCGCCCGCCTCCGGGCGCGGCGCTTCCCCCAGTGCCGTCAGCTCCCCCGCCACCAGAGGCTCGAGGCCCGGCGCCGCGATGGCGAAGCACTCGTACGGGCTATTCGCTGCGCTGGGAACCGGCGGCGTTCGCGACACTCGGGGCAGCCTTGGTCGGGGAGGCCCGTCGCGGACCCCAGCGCGCGATCACGCGATAGGCGAGCAGCGCGATGAATACGGCCAGGTACACGAGCGGGAACAGCGTGTCCTTCTTCACGGCCCAAAGGTAGTGGACCGTCCCCCCGATCGCGATTGCGTAGATCAGTTGGTGCAAGCGCGCCCACCGCTGGCCCCCCAACCGGCGCACCCACCCGTTGGTGGACGTGAGGGCGAGCGGCACGAGCAGCACGAAACTCGCCATCCCCACCAGGATGTATCGGTGCTTCACGATCTCCCCGCCCATCAGCCCCCACGCGAAGAACCAGTCCACCCCCACCCACATCGAGAGGTGCACGCACGCGTAGAAGAACGTGAACAGCCCGAACATCCGCCGGTACCTGGCCAGGAAGCCCAGATGGAGCAGCCGGCGCGCCGGCGTCACGCCGAGCGTGATGGCCAGAAAGCGCAGCGTCCAGAGCCCGGTGAAGATCTCCGCCTCTTCGATCGGATTCACCCCCAGACCGTCGGGACGAAGCGCCCGCCACGCGAGATCGCCGGCGGGAATCAGACACGCCGCGAACACCACCGGTTTCAGCCAGCGCTGGCGCCCCAGCGCCTGCGAGAGCGTCAGAAGTTCTTCCTCAGATCCATGCCCGCGTACAGCGACGCCACCTGGTCGCCGTATCCGTTGAACATCAGTGTCGGACGGCGGCGGAACTCGCCGATCCGCCGCTCCACCGCCTGCGTCCACCGCGGATGGTCCACCGTGGGATTCACGTTGGCGTAGAATCCGTATTCGTCGGGTGCCGCCAGCATCCACGCCGTGGCCGGCTGCGCATCCACGAACTCGATCTTCACGATCGCCTTGATGCCCTTGAAGCCGTATTTCCACGGCACCACCAGCCGCACCGGCGCGCCATCCTGGTTGGGCAGCGGTTTGCCGTACAGCCCGGTCGCGAGCAGCGTCAGCGGGTGCATCGCTTCGTCCATGCGCAGCCCTTCCACATACGGCCACTGGAGCACGCTCCGCCGCTGCCCCGGCATCTGCGCCGGGTCGTACAGCGTGGTGAACTTCACGTACTTCGCGCCCGGCGCCGGCTCGAACCGCTTCAGGATGTCCGCCAGCACGTAGCCGTTCCACGGAATCACCATCGACCACGCTTCCACGCACCGCAGCCGGTACACGCGGTCCACCTGTTGGCCCGGCTTGAACAGATCCTCGTATGCGTACGTGCCCGGCTTCTTGCACAGCCCCGACACCGCGATCGACCAGGGGTGCGTTCTGAACTGCTGCGAATACTCCTTGGGATCCGCCTTATCGGTGCCGAACTCGTAATAGTTGTTGTACGAGGTGATCTGGTCCCAGCTGTTGAGCTTGTCTTCCTGCGCGCCGGCGCCGGACACGAGCGCGCTCCGCAGCAGATGCGGCGCCAGCGCGCTTCCCGCGGCGATCGCCCCCACGCCCCCGGCCAGCTTCAGGAACGTCCGCCGGTTCAGGTACTCGCGCTCCGGCGTGATCTCGGAGAACGGCACGTCGTCGGGTTTCTTGATCAGCATCACCGCTCCTCGAGGTTCATCCTGCGCTCCCCGAACATACCGGTCCCCCCGCCAAACCGTTCCCGGCGCCGGCACCGCCGTCCGCACCGCTCAGAGCAGCGACCGGATCCACCCCCCGTCCACCGCGAACGACTGCGCGGTGATGTAGCTCGCGCGCTCCGACACCAGGAACGCCGCGAGCGCGCCGAACTCGCGCGGCTCCCCCAGCCGCCGCATCGGGATCTGCGACTCGAACCGCGCCAGCACCTCGGCCTCGGTCACGCCGTCGCGGGCCGCGGTGGCCCGCGCCAGTTGCTCCACGCGCTCGGTGCGCGTGTAGCCCGGCATGATGCTGTTCACCGTCACCCCGTCACGCGCCACTTCGTTGGCCAGCGTCCGCGCGAATCCCGTCACCGCGGCGCGGATCGCGTTCGACAGGATCAGCCCGTCCACCGGCTGCTTCACCGCGATCGACGTCACGTTGAGCACCCGCCCCCACTGCCGCGCCCGCATCCCGGGCAGCACGCGGCGCGTCAATTCCACGCTGCTGCGCAGCAGCAGATCCACGGCGCCCTGCCATGCCGCCCAGTCGTGCTGCTCGAACGGGCCCGACGGCGGCCCGCCCGTGTTGTTCACCAGGATGTCCACGGGCCCGTACGCCCGCTCCGCCTCGGCCGCCACGGCGTCGATCCCCGCCGTGGTCGACAGGTCGGCCGCGATTGCCCGCACGTCGCCGTTGGTGGCCTTCACGAGCTCCCGCCGCGCCGCCTCGAGCGGTTCGGCCGACCGCGCGCAGATCACCACCCGCGCCCCCTCGGCCGCCAGCTCGTGCGCCACCGCGTAGCCCAGGCCGCGGCTTGCCGCCGCGACGATCGCCACCCGGTGCTTGAGTCCGAGATCCATGATCAGCGGCGGAGGTAGGCGTCGGTCTTGTTCAGCCAGTCCTCGCGCGGCGGGCTGAAGATGTCCACGTCGAGCGTGTCCTCCAGCGCCTCCGCCTTGTGCCATACCATCGACGGGATGTGCAACACCTCGCCCGCCCGGACGACGAGCTCCTCCTTTTCGTCCTCGCCGATCCAGAATCGCAGCGCCCCTTCGAGGATGTAGGTGAGCTGCTCGTTCTCGTGCTGGTGCTTGGGCACGATGCACCCTTCCTTCAGGTACACGTGCGCCAGCATCATGCGGTCGCCGGTGATCAGGCGCCGGCCCAGCATGGGCGAAACAGTCTCGCGGGGCATCTCGTCCCAACGATAGAAGGTCACGTGCCGCGTCGTGTCGGACATGGGAGGTGAGGTTGAGGATTCGCGTTCAGCCGATCGTCTTCGAGAACCGCTTGACGCTCAGCGTGATCAACAGCACACAGAACATCGTGAGCACGGCGGCATCGCGCCATATGGCCGCAAAACCCGTGCCCTTGAGTAGAATATCCCGCAGGATCTCCAGATAGTACGTGAGCGGCAGGAGGAGCCCGATCCACTGCGCCAGCGCCGGCATCGCCTCGCGGGGAAACATGAACCCCGACAGCAGGATGTTCGGCATGATGAAGAAGAAGCTCAACTGCATCGCCTGGGCCTGCGTGCGCACGAGCGTCGACACCAGAAGCCCCAGCCCCAGATTGGCCACGATGTACGCTGCCGTCACCACGTACAGCAGCGACAGGCTGCCCCGCAGCGGAATGTCGAACAGCAGCTTGCCGAGCACCAGGATCAGCGACATCTGCACGTAGCCCACGAGCACGAACGGCACGATCTTGCCGAGCATCAGGCTGGTCTTGGAGATCGGCGTCACGATCAGCTGCTCCAACGTGCCCCGCTCCCGCTCGCGCACGATCGCCATGCTTGTGATCAGGATCATCGTGATCGCGAGCAGCACCCCCACCAGCCCCGGCACGATGAACGTCGAGCTCTTGAGATCGGGGTTGTACCACGGCCGCACCCGCACGTCGAGCGCCATCCCCCCCGGCACCCCCGACGCCGACGTCACCGCCGCCGCCAACTGCGCGCCGGAGATCGCCGCGCTCGACGACAGCGGATCGGCCGCGTCGATGATCACCTGCGCCTGCGCCGGCTGATGCCGCTTCATGTGTTTCATGAAGCCCGGCGGAATGATCACCGCGGCGTGCGCCGTCCCGGCTTCGATCCGCCGCTGCAGCTCGGCCCGGTCCGCCACCGTGCCCACGATCCGGAAGTTGCCCGTGTTCGCCATCACCTGCACCAGCGCCCGCGACGCCGACGACCGCGATTCGTCCAGCACCACGGTCGGCACGTTCCGTACGTCGGTGCGGATCGCGTAGCCGAACAGCGCCAGCTGCACCGACGGCAGCACCACCATCATCGCCAGCGTCAGCCGGTCGCGGCGCATCTGGATGAACTCCTTCCACAGCATCGGCCAGAACGGCGACGCCGGACGCGGCAGGAGTCGCGCCACCCACCGCGTCATGCCGGCACCCCGCCGCCGCCCACCGCCGCCGCATCCTGCTCCGCTTCGTCGCGCAGCTGCAACTCGATGAACACGTCCTCCACGGTCTTCCGGCCGAACTGCCGCGTCACTTCGTCCGGCGTGCCGAGCGCGATCAGGTGCCCCCGCGACATGAAGGCCAGCCGGTCGCAGCGCGACGCTTCGTCCATGTAGTGCGTGGTCACCAGGATGGTCGTCCCCCGCCCCGCCATCTCGTGGATCAGGTCCCAGAACCGCCGCCGCGACGCCGGATCCACCCCCGCCGTGGGCTCGTCCAGGAACAGCACCTCCGGCCGGTGCGCCGTGGCGCAGGCCAGCCCCAGCCGCTGCTTCCACCCGCCGCTCAACGTACCGGCAAACTGGTCCAGCCGTCCCGACAGCCCCAACTCCTCGATCAGTTCGCCCATCCGCGCATCGCGCTCGGCACCGCGCAACCCGTACACCTCGGCGTAGAACCGCAGGTTCTCCGCCACGGTGAGATCGTCATACAACCCGTACCGCTGCGACATGTACCCGATCGCCCGCCGCACCCGCTCCGGCTCGCGCTCCACGTCCAGCCCCGCCACCGTCGCCCCGCCCGAGGTGGGCGCCAGCAGGCCGCACAACATGCGGATGGTCGTCGTCTTGCCCGACCCGTTGGGACCCAGCATGCCGAACACTTCGCCGCGCCGGATCTCGAGATCCAATCCCTGCACCGCCACCACCGCCCCGAAGGTCCGGCGGAGCTTCTGTGTCGTGATCGCGAAACGACCGTCGCTCGTCCCCACCGGCGCCCCGCTCACTTCCCGCCGGCCGGCGGCGCCGCGAAATGCACCGTGATCGGCAGCCCCGCCTTCAGCATCCCCGACGTATCCGTGAACGCCACCTTCACCCCGAACACCAGATCGGCCCGCTCATCCTTCGTGAGCGCCACGCGCGGCGTGTATTCCGCTTTGTCCGCGATCGCTTCGATCCGCCCCACGAACGGGCGCCGCGGAAACCCGTCCAGGAATCCGCTCAGCGTGTCGCCCACGTGCAGGCGCGGCACCACGCTCTCCCCCACGTACACCCGCACGTACGGCCGCGACACGTCGCCGATCGTCATCGCCGATACGCCCGCCCCGATCACATCCCCGGGTTCCACGTTGCGGCTCATCACCAGCCCATCCGTCGGCGCCAGCAGCACGAGGTCGCTCGCCGTCTGCTCCGCCGCCTGCAGCGCCGCCTGCGCATTGGCCACCTCGCCGCGCGCCGCCGCGATCTGCTCCGGCCGCGCGCCCTCCCGCAACAGCGTCAGACTCTGCGCCGCCGCGTCCCGCCGCCCCGCCGCCCCGGCCGCCGCCGCCCGCGCCGCGTCGAACTGCTGCTTGCTGATCGTCCCCGACTGCGCCAGCCCGGTGAGCCGCGCCAGATCCTCCGCCGCGCGCGTCGCCTCGGCCTGCGCCGAGCGCAGATCCGCTTCGGCCCGCTGGATCTCTGCCGCCCGCGGTCCCGCGATCAGTTCGCGCAACTGCGCCTCGGACGATGCCAGACGCGCCTGCCGCCCCGCGATGTCCGACCGCGTCACCGATTGGGTGAGCGACACCAGCGTGTCGCCGGCGTGCACCACGGCTCCCTCATGCGGCCACACCCGCACCACCCGGGCCGGCACCAGCGCCGCCACATCGGTTTCCACCACTTCCACCGTCCCCGTGGCCGCCACCGAACCGTCGCCGGCCCGACTGCACCCGGCGAGCACCACCGCCGCAACGAGAAGACTGACGCGCATGGGAGTCCGTTGAGAATATGAGAAGAGCCGTCCCGCCACCCGCCGGCGCTTGACGCACCGTCGGCTCCCGGGTTTATCTCCGGCATGCCCGACAACGACGCATCGCCGAGCCTGCCGCCATCCGTCGCCCGCGTGCTCCGCCAGTTCGCGGCGCTCGGGCGTGAAGAAAAGATGCAGACTTTGCTGCATTACTCCAAGAAACTGGAACCCCTCCCCGACCGGTTCCGGAACCTCGACCGCGGCAATTTCACCGTACCCGAGTGCCAGACCCGCGTCGATCTGTTCCCCGAATTCCGTAACGGCACCATGCACTTCTACGCCGACGTGGACGTGCGCCAGTCGCCCACCGTTGCCGCCTTTCTCGCTATCCTGTTCTCCGCCGTCAACGATCAGCCCCCGGAAACCACCCTGGCCGTGCCCGCCGATTTCGTCCGGCAGATGATGGACGGGATCGGGCTCGCCGGCCGCGAAGTCGGCCTGTCGGCCATGGTCGCCCACCTCAAGACCCACGCCCGCCGCGCGCTCGCGCACGCGTCGTAACCGCCGAGCTCACCCGCCCCCCGGAGGCCCGCATGTCCGCCACGCCCCAAGCGTACGCGAACCATCGACGCATCTTTCCGCTGTACCACCTGTTCGCCTTTCCTATCCTCGCCATCAACGTGATCGTGGCGGTGGCCCGGCTCGTCGGCGCGCCCTCCATCGCCAACACCTGGTGGCTCCTCGTCGCCATGGCCCTCGCCGCGGGACTCCTCGCCTCCCGCGCGTCCACCCTCATCGTCCAGAATCGCCTGGTCGGCCTCGAGATGCGCCTGCGTCTCACGGCCATTCTGCCACCCGAGCTCCGCCCCCGGATCGGCGATCTCACCCTGCGCCAGATCGTCGGTCTGCGCTTCGCGAGCGACCCCGAACTCCCCGACCTCGTCCGGCGCTGTCTGGCCGGTGAGCTCACCACTGCAGACGACGTCAAACGCCGGGTCAAGGACTGGCGCCCCGACTTCGTCCGCGCCTGAGGACACTCATGCCGCTCGTCATCAAGGTTCGACACAACGGTCCCTACTTCCTCGACCTCACCACCGGCGACGTCCAGCTCCTGGACGGCGACGGCAAGCCCATCGACATCCCCCAGGGCAAACCCGGGGTCACGCTCTGCCGCTGCGGCGCGTCCAGACGCAAGCCGTTCTGCGACGGCACCCACAAGACGCTCAACTTCGACGAGCACGCACCCCCGCCGCCGCCGCCGGCCCCCACCGCCGGGTGACCACGGCGCCCGCTTGCCCCCGCGATGAACGCGAGCTGGATGACCGGCTCGCCGAGCCGCGCGACGAAACGGTGGCCGCCCTCGCCGCATGCCCGGGCGACGTCGTCGTGCTCGGCGCGGGAGGCAAGATGGGACCGACGCTCGCTCGCATGGCCCTCGCCGCCGCCCGCCAAGCCGACGGCGCCCGGCCGCGCCGCGTGATCGCCGTATCGCGCTTCTCGTCCACCGCCGCCGAACAGACCCTCCGCGACGCCGGCATGCACACCATCCGGTGCGATCTGCTCGACCGCGACGCGGTGGCCGCCCTCCCCGACGCGCCCAACGTGATCTTCATGGCCGGCCAGAAGTTCGGCACCCACGACGCGCCGTCACGCACGTGGATGATGAACGTCGTCGCGCCCGCCGTGTGCGCCGCGCGGTTTGCCGCCTCGCGCTTCGTCGTCTTCTCCACGGGCAACGTGTATTCGCTCTCGTCCATCCACGGGCCCGGCGCCCGCGAGACCGACCCCCCGGCGCCGGTCGGCGAGTACGCCTGGTCGTGCCTCGGCCGCGAACGCGTGTTCGAGCACGCCGCCGGCCTCGGCGCCCGCGTCGCCGTCATGCGGCTCAACTACGCCATCGACCTCCGCTACGGCGTGCTCACCGATCTCGCCGTCCGCATCTCCCGCGACGAGCCCGTGTCGCGGGCCATGACGTTCGTGAACGTGATCTGGCAGGGCGACGCCAACCGCGCCGCGCTCGAGTTGCTGCCGTTCGCCGCCTCCCCCGCGTTCGTGGTCAACGTCACCGGCCACCACGCGCTGTCCGTGCGCGCCCTGGCCGAGCAACTCGGGGCCCGCCTCGGTCGTCCCCCGCGATTCGCCGACGCCGAGCAGCCCGACGCGCTGCTCAGCGACACCGTCCGCATGCGGGACCTGCTCGCGCCGCCGGCGATGCCGCTCGCCACCATGATCGACTGGGTGGCAGACTGGGTCCGCGCCGGGCGCCCGCTGCTCGGCAAGCCCACGCGGTTCGACGTGCGCGACGGAGCGTTCTGATGAGCGGCCTGCGCGCCCATCTGCGCGAAGGCCAGGTGATCCCGGCCCATCCGCTCGCCCTCACGCCGCGGCGCACCCTCGACGAGCGCCACCAGCGCGCGCTCACCCGCTACTATGTGGACGCCGGCGCCGGCGGGATCGCCGTCGGCGTGCACACCACGCAGTTCGCCATCCGCCGCCACGGCATGTTCCGCCCCGTACTCGAGCTGGCCGCAGAAACAGCGCGCGCCGCGCTCCCGCCCTCGCGCCGCGCGTTCGCATTGGTCGCCGGCGTGTGCGGTCCCGTCCGGCAAGCCGTGGCCGAGGCCTCCATCGCCCGCGCCCTGGGCTACGACCTCGCCCTCGTGAGTCTGGCCGGCCTCGATTCCGGCAACCACCGCGCGCTCGTGCACCACTGCCGAGCCGTCTCCGAAGTCATGCCGCTGTTCGGGTTCTACCTGCAACCCGCCGTCGGCGGCCCCGTGCTGTCGCACGCCTTCTGGCGAGAACTCTGCGAACTGCCGGGCCTGTGGGCCGTCAAGGTGGCGCCCTTCAACCGGTACGCCACGCACGACGTGGTGCGCGCCGTGGTCGAATCGGGACGCGATGACGTCGCGCTCTACACCGGCAACGATGACAATATCGTGGCCGATCTCGTCACGCCGTTCCGCATCGCGGTGGGCGGCACGATGCGCGAGCGGTGGATGGACGGCGGCCTGCTCGGGCAATGGGCGGTGTGGACACAACACGCCGTTGCCCTGCTGCGCGACGCCAAACGTGCCCGCGCGCGGCGCGTCGTCCCCGCGTCGCTACTCGCCATGGGGTCGGCCCTGACGATCGCCAACGCCGCCATCTTCGACGCCGCGCACGGATTCGCCGGCAGCATTCCCGGCATCCACGAAGTGCTCCGCGCGCAGGGCCTGGTGCGCGGCGTCTGGTGCCTCGATCCCCGCGAGACGCTCTCCCCCGGCCAGCGGCACGCCATCGCTCGCGTCCGGCGCGCCTACCCCACGCTCGGCGACGATGCCTTCGTCCGCGACAACCTCGAGCGCTGGCTCAGCTAGCCGGCAGCAGCTCCGCCGTCCACGCGTCGCCGGCGCGTCGCTCGAACCGCTCCCGCCAGTCGCGGGCCGAGATCAGGCTGGTGTCGAAGATCGTCGTGTCCGCCGTCACATCGCGCCGCGCCGCCATCGCGGAAAATTCACCGCGGGTCGCGGACTGCGTGTTCCCGTCGGCGTCTCGGAAGAACACCCGGCCCCCCGACAACATCTGGACGCCCACCGAGACGCCAATCTCCCGGAGGTGTCGGAACAGATCGTCGATGGAGCACCCCGATGCCTGCTCCACCGTCGGATCGATGCCCACCGCCAGGAATCGGTCGTGCTGCCACTCCCGCGCGCAACGGAGCGGCGCGCCGTGCGCCTTCCACTGCGCCAGATAGGCGTCCACCTGGGCCAGCAGCGGCCGTGTTTGTTCGCCGGTCAGGTTCCGGTCGCACGCGAACACCCACACCCGCGCGCTGTCGGGAAGCGAGGAAAATGCAGCGAGAGGCATCTGGACGGACGTGGAGAGCTTGGCAAGGTCCATGGAGGAAATGTAACGCCATCGCGGTGAGGCCTGCCTGCCTGCCACCAGCCCCCGCCCGGGGCGGCCCGATTTGTGGTAGAATGGTCCACTATCAAGATCGTTTGAACGAGGGATTCGCCTGCATGCCTGGAGGGATGTGATGCTGCTGCGCCGTCGCCGCTGGCGTGCGCGGGATGGGTTCACGCTGATCGAGGTCGTCATCGCGTTGCTCATCCTCGGAATGGCATTGCTCGGGCTCGCCCTCTTCGTCTCCCGCATGGCCCACGCGGCTACCTTCTCGCACCTGCTCGGCACCGCCAACGAGCTCGCCGCCGATCGCATCGAGACCATCAAGAGCGCCACCACCTACTCGACGCTCGATTCCAGGTACGCCGGCACCGAAACCGCCATCTCCGGCCTTGGCAACGCGGGATTCACGCGCCAGACCATCATCCGCCACGTCGGCGGCGGAACGTCCGACACCTTGGACTACCGCATCGTCACCGTGATCGTGACCAACCCGGCGATGACCGACACCATCCGCAAGACCACGGTCATCGCGGCGTTCTAGCGGCCATGCCAATCGTGCACACGCGTCCCGCGCGCCGCGGCTTCACGCTCATCGAACTGCTGATCTCCATGCTTCTCATGATGGTGATCATGGCTGTCACCGTGCAGACGTTCCGCCGCAGTTCCGATCTGCTGGCCAGCCAGGCCGGCAGCCTCGAAGCGGAGGCCAATGCCCGCTTCGCCATCACCAGCCTCGATCGCGATCTGCGCGTCGCCGGCATCGGCACCATGCCCGCCCAGCCCACGCTCGTCCAGGCGTCGAACACCGCCATCACCTTCAACGTGGACCTGGTGTCCAGAGACCCCACCGACGTCTTTGCCGTATACATCGACCAGAGCGCCGACAGCAACGCCACCTCGGCCATGCGCAAGTCCGCCCCGATCACGCTCCCCAATTCGTCGTTCACCTATCCGGAGAGTACGTACTACCAGGCCACGGGCCTCATCGGCGGCGCCGAGACGATCTCGTACTACCTGGCCAAGGACTCCACCACCGCGCTGTCCAACGAATACATCCTCTGGCGCCGCGTGAACGGCACCACGCCACGCGTCATCGCGCGCGGCATCCAGTTCAACCCCACCGATACCGTCTTTCAGTACTTCCGCGTCACCGGCCCGGACACTCTCGCCGCCGTCCCGAGTGCCCAGCTCCCGCTCTACCACTACGCCGCCGCGCAGGGATCGGCCGCCGACACCGGCTCCTCCGCGGTCCTCGACAGCATTCGCAGCGTGCGGGTCTCCATCAAGGCCGTGTATCACGATCCCAAATCGGGCGATGTCCTGCGTCCCCTGCAGACCACCATCCGCCTGCTCAACGCCGGCCTCGCCAGCCAGACCAGCTGCGGCCAGGCGCCGGTCGGCGTCTCGGTCACGGCCACCACGTCCCTGCTCGGCGCCGCGTCCCCGTGGGTCAAACTCACCTGGAACGCCTCGGCCGATGACGGCGGCGGCGAGAACGACGTCGACCTCTACGTGATCTACCGCCGCCCCGACAGCCTGTCGGTGTTCACCCAGCCGCTCACCAGCATCCCCGCCGGCTCGTCCAGTTACACATTCACCGACAACCAGGTCACCCACGGCAGCCGCTGGATTTACGGCGTGGTCGCGCAAGATTGTACACCGAGCCGCTCCGCGCTCGGCGTCACGCCCACCGTCATCGTGCCATAGGACCTCGCGCCGCACATGCCACTCCCGCCCATCCCGAGCCCCGCCGGCACCCCACGCAATCTCCGGCTGCCATCCGGCCGCCGCCGCGCCGGCTTCGCGCTGGGCGTGGCCCTCATCTTCACGCTCGTGATCGGCGCCCTCGCCACGGCCGCGATCATCCTCTCGTCCAACGCCACGCTCCTCGCCAAGTCCGTGGCGCATCAGCGCGACATCAAGTACTCCGCCGAGTCCGGCTTGCAGATGACGCTGAGCCGTCTCGACCTGAACGCCGCCCTCCTCCCGGATAGCGGCGTGCGCCAGGTGATGACCAACGCCCCAATCATCAGCGCCGATTACGACACCCTGCCCGGCGTCACGGTCAACGTGTGGGTGGGCCCGTCGGGCTCCCTGTCCGGCCAGTACGGCAACTTCGCCAGCATCGTCGCCCAGGCCGTGGACAACAATGGCGTGGCGTTCGTCCGCCGCCTCGACGTCATTCAGGAGAGTTTCGCGAAGTACGGCTACTGGACCAACTCCGAGACCGGCCCCTACGGCACGCTCTACTTCAACAACGGCGACCAGCTCTGGGGTCCCGTGTTCTCCAACGACGTCCTCCACATCGGCAGCGGCGGCGCCACCTTCCACGACAGCGTCGCCACGGCGCAGACGGTGAGCGGCGCAAACTACGGCACCTTCCTCAAGGGATATCTCCAATATCAGAAGACCGTCGCCCTCCCGTCCTCGGCCAAACTCGGCAAATTGAGCACGTATGCTTCCTCGGCCGGCTACAACTTCACCGCCCCGACCAACGGCGACGAGACCACGGCCCTGGAGCGGATCGAGTTCGTGGCCACGGACCTCAACGGCGACGGAGATTCGACGGATGAGAACGAGGGCCTGTTCCGCATCTACAAGGCAAACGGCGGCCAGCAGGCATGGCTGCAGTCGCAATGGCCCGGGGTCACGAACGTCAGCAGCTACACCAACTGCGGTGACTGGCACGCGGTGCCCGGCGCCCCCGACCTCAAGTTCTTCCCGGCTGCGGTGCACCCAACCACTTGGTTCCGCGCCCTCATGCAGTCCGCCGGCCTCAGCTACTCGGCCGCCGCCGCCGAGAGCTCCGCGACCATCACCACGATCATGCAGCACACCAACGCACGGTGCTACCTGGGCGGCGATCCGCACCTCGTCGCGGTCGCCCGCACCGCCACGCTCTATCCCTTGCTCTCGAGCCGCCAGAAGGGCGGCGATGACACCACATTCACACCGGTCGACGCCTACGGCTCCTGGGTGCTCTACAGCAACACCCCCAGCGTGACGGTCGCCAGCAAGCGAGTCGACGCCAAGTACCTCTTCCCCCTCTCCCGTACCCTCAACCTGAACACCAAGGGAGTGGTCTACTTCAACGGAACGGTGGGGGTGAGTGGGATGGTGCGCGGCCGCACCACCGTCTACGCCCACGGAGGCGACCTCGTCCTTCTCGACGACCTCCGCTACGCCACCGACCCTTCGTTCAACACCTGCGCCGACGTGTTGGGGCTCATCGCCGACAACGATGTCGTTGTGTCCGACAACGCCATCAACACCCCGCAGAACGTGAACCCCGGCGGGTTCACGATCTGGCGATCACTCGACAACACGCAGGACCTCTACCTCCAGGGCGTCGTTATGGCGCTCAACAGCTCATTCCGGGTGCAGAATGCCTCCGCCGGCCCCACCAATGCCCTCAGTTGCCAGGGCAGTGTGGATGGCCGCGGTTGTCTGTATGTCACCGGCGGGATCATACAGCTGGTCCGCGGCATCGTTGGATACGGAAACGGATCGGGATATGTCAAGCGCTACGGCTACGATCAATGCGCCGGCAACTACCCACCGCCGTACTTCCCCACCACCGGGCGCTTCACCAACAACAAGTTCTACGACGTGAACCCGATCGGATTCAACGTCCTGACGCTGTTCAAGGGCATCACCAGCGGCAGTTGACCACGACTCGCTCCACCGGCGCGCTCGCTTCACCGGAAACCCTACCATTACACGGCCGACCATACCCCGCACAATGTGATATAATCTGCCCGCCTCGTGATGCCACGGGTCACCATCTCAGTTACTGTCCAGAGCCATGATTCGTATGGTTTGGTGGACCAGCCCCACACACGGTCCATCGGAATCCGCTCCTTTCGCGAGTACACCGCCATGACCGTTGCCACCCTGCACAGGGTCCGTCGGGCGATCGGGTTCACCCTGATCGAGATCCTGATCGTGCTCGTCATGATCGGTGCGCTTCTCGCGCTGGTCGGTCCTCGCCTCGATCTCGCCCGGTATCGCACCGATGCCGCCGTCCAGGGCGTGCGCAGCGTGCTGATGCAGGCCCAGCGTACCGCCCTCGTTCGACAGTACGACGTGGTGATCAGCATCGATACGGTTCACAACGCGCTGCTCTGGGCCGAGGACGCGAATAACGACGGCACCATCCAGTCCACGGAACACAAGCGGTCGTACCCGCTCAACGACGGCGTGGTGTTCATGGTGCCGCCCACGGGTCTCGACAGCGCGGTGAGTTCGGCCGTGGTCGGTGCGCACCTCGGCACCATGAACGGGCTGCCCACCATCACGTTCCACCGGGACGGGGCGGCCACCACCGACCTGCAGCTCTACATCGCCGGCCCCGCCAACCCCACGCACACCTATCGCGCCGTGCGGCTCACCCAGGGTACCGGACGCACCGATTGGTATCTGTACAACGCCCAGGCCAACACCTGGAAGCTCGGCGGGCTGAACTAGCGTCCACCGTTGCTGCAAACGCCGGGCTTACTGACGCGTGGATTGCCCTTCCAGCGTCGCCACTTCCCGTTTCGCGCCCAGGTCACGAAACAGCGCCAGCGCCTGATCACGCCACCGCATGGCGTCCGGAGCTCGCGTCGCCCGCTTCAGCTCCCACAGCTCGCGGCACGCCTCGGCTTCGAGCAACCTCACGCGAAACCGCTGGGCCACCTGTAACGCTTCGGTGAGCGCCGCTTCGGCGGCTTCCGCGTTTCCCGCCATGCGGTAGGCATAGCCCTGCCAGCGATACGCCTCCCCACGCTCCACCTCGTCGCCGATGTCGATGGAAATCGATATCGACAACTCACAGTTCCGCACGGCTCTCTCGTATTCCTGCCGCGCCACGAGGACCTCGGCCTGATTCAGGAGCACATTGGCGACCATCGGTCGGTGGCCGAGCAACTCGGACAGCCCGAGGCACTGCTCGTAGGCGTCCCCCGCCGCTTCCCACTCCTCGCGGTCGGCGTAGATCATGCCCAGGTTCTTCAGCGCCAGCGCTTCACTTGCCCGATCGTTGTGATCACGAAACAGCGAGCGCGCCCGGAGATAGTGCCATAGCGCGCTCTCGAGATCGCCCTCGATGTTCGCGATCACGCCCAGGTTCAGCAGAAACCGCCCGATCAGCACCGGGTCGTCCGTCCGCTCCATGGCCACCTGGTACGACGCCCGCGCCTGGGCATACTCGCCGCGCGCGTAGTGCACGGCGCCAATTCCATTTTCAGCGCGCGCCTCCAGATCGCGGCGTTCCGCCGCCCGGGCAGCAGTCCGCGCCCGCTCGTACAGCGTCAGCGCATGATCGTATCGCCCCTGCCTCCAGTCCACGCGGCCCAGCCGGAAATACCCTTCCGCCGCGTACCCGGGGTCGGCCTCGCCAGCCACCTGGGCATACGCCGCCGCGGCCTGCACATAGTCGCCCCGTTCCTCGGCCGCCTCGCCGGCGGCGAGTGCGGATTCGAGACCGGGACGCTTGTTGAATGCCGTCATCGACATTGAGAGACCGGGCCAACAGCGGGTGTCATCAGAATGCGATCGAGTACGATGAGAAATGTCCGATGGTCGTGGCCACGGCGTGCCCATCGAACGTCGCGCCGAGCGTCTCGAGCACGTTGCCTGCGTCATCAAGGTACACCACGTGACTTGGCGTCCTGTCCCCCACATTGCAACCGGCGGTGGTCAGCACCAGGGTCGCCCGCTTCGCGAACTGCAGCCCCTGCGGCTCGAAGTGGATGTCGGCCAGCGTGTCGGCCGGGATCGTCGCCGTGATCAGCGTCGGCTCGGCCACCGCGCCCGCCGGAATGACCAGCCGGTCGAGGCCCACGACGATCACCGCTCCGGTCGGTCCAGCCATCGCGCTCGCGGTCGCGGTGCCGTGCGCGCTGCACGTGAGCAGGTCCGGAACATTGCCGTCATCCCCGCCCGAGGATCCCACATCGCTATGGATACCCCTCGAGGCAGATGCCGGTCCGCCCGCCGGAAGCGTCAGATCGCGGCACCCGGCCGCCAGGACAACCGCCATACCGGAAAGCGTGAGAACGAAGAGTCGAACGCGTGGCAACATGCGGAACTTCTCCATATGAAGAGTCTGTACTATGCGAGGAGCCATTCAGAGCGCCAGCGCCGGCGACCGCAGGCCGCTGCGCGACACCTGCGGCGACGCGTTGGCCTGACGCACCTGGCGCAGCATGGCGCGCAGCACGAACGCCGCGCCGCCCCGGCGACGGATGTCCCCGGGGGTGGAATGCAGATACCGTTGACATACGTTTCGAAACGCGCTTCCCGACGGGAACCCCAGGCTGGCCGCCACCCGATCGGCCGTCCGATGCGGGTCCTCGAGCATTCTCGCCGCAACGATCAGCCGCCCCCAGGTGAGTAGCCGCCGCGGCGGCGGGTAGCCGGCCGCTGCCAGACGGTGGCTCATCGTCCGCCGCGGAAGCGCCAGGAACCGCGCCAACCCCTCCGGCGACAAACGTTCATGAGCCCGCGTGATCACCAAAAGCACGGCATCACGTACGCTCACGTCCACTTCGCCCAGCGCCAGGCGTACCTCCCCGCCCAGGCTCCGGGACTCCGCCCGCTCGACCCGTGATAGGATCTGCCGAGGGGTGTCGTCGTGGTCCGCGACGATGAGCGCATCCATGCCCAGACGACCGGCATCGAATACGTCGTGGATTCGGTCGAGCGTGATCGTGGAATACGTGAGCAGCGACAGCCCTGGCCATCGCTGCTTGAGCTGCCGGATGCGCTCGAAGTTCGCCTCGCCGGTCGCGTACAAATCCACCACCGCAATACGCACCGGCTGCATCTCGCACGCCTCCGCCAACGCGTCCCATGTCGCGCACGGCACCAGTTCGTGTCGGTCGCGAATGGCGGCGCGCAGGCGTTGCAGATGTCCCGCCTGCGGCAACAGCGTGGCAATTACGCCCAAACGACCCCCACATCGGCGTGGTTGAATCGGCATCCCCCGGGCCGTTCGCCCGGAGTTCGCCTCTACGGTAGGGGCAGATGACCATCACCAGCAAGGCCGAATATCACACAATGTGATGGTCTATGCCTGTGTCGTGATGGCCAGGATCACCTGAGGCGTTACCCTCGTGATCAGATCTTCGTAGCACCAATGACCCGCGGTCCGAACCGCTCGAAGTATTGGCTCCTCATTTCGACCTTTCGTTATGGCTCTCTTCAACGCGACGCGCAACCGTACACACGTAGTCTCCCTGTTGGGAGACGACGATCACGCCTCACGCGTCATGTTGTCCCGTCAGCCTGCACGTAATTCACGCGCCCTCCGGGCTCGCGCGGGCTTCTCGCTCGCCGAGGTCCTCGTGGCCCTCGTCATCCTCACGGCCGCGCTCCTCGGTCTCGCCCTGTTCGTGTCCCGGATGGCGCACGCCACGAGTGACTCGCGACTCCTCGGCACCGCCACCGAACTCGTCACCAATCGGATCGAGAGCATCAAGTCGATCACCAACTACGCGTCCATCGACACCTGCGCGATCACCGAGTCCACGATCGCCGGATCCCCGGACTATGTCGGCTTCAAGCGCCAGACACTGGTCAAGCACGTCGGTGGCGGCGTTGCCGATTCCGTGGACTACCGCATCGTCACCGTCATCGTCACCGATCCGGTGATGTCGGCGCCGGTGAAAAAGACCACCGCCATCGCGGCCTTCTAGGGAACCCATATGTCGCCCCGACTCCAGGCCCGCCGCGGCTTCACCCTGGTCGAAGTCATCGTCGCCATGATGCTGCTGATGGTCATCATGGCCACCACGGTGCAGACCTTCCGCAAGAGTTCGAATCTGCTCGGCGCCCAGGGCGGACGCCTCGAGGCGCAGCAGAACGCCCGCTTCGCGGTCACCACCCTGGACCGTGACCTGCGGGTCGCCGGCGTGGGTACGGTGGCCGGCCAACCACTGCTCGTGGAAGCCGACACCACCGCCATCGTGTTCAACGTCGACCTCATCTCGCGCACACTGGGCGACGTCGGCGCCGTGTACGTGGACACCAATGCCGATTCCAATTCGGTGTCCGCCATGAAGTCCGTCAACAAGCTCCTCCTCCCGGGCATGTCGGTCTTCTACCCCAACTCCACGTACGTGCAGCCGAGCGGCACGGTGAGCGGCGCCGAAACGATCGCCTACTACCTCGGAAAGGACACCACCTCGAGCTACAGCAACCAGTACAACCTGTACCGGCGGGTGAACGCCACGGCGCCGCAGATCATCGCCCGGGGCATCCAATACACGGCCGGGGACACGGTCTTCCAGTTCTTCAAGGAAGACACCACGGGCAAGCTCACGGCGATTCCCATGTCGTCGCTCCCGCTGTACCACAAGGCCACGATTCACGGGGCCATCTCCGACACCGGCAAGTTCGCGCTGGTGGACAGCGTCACGATGGTGAAGCTGAAGCTCGTCGCCGTGTATCATGACCCGAAACAGCCAACCAGCATCGTGACGCGGACCATCCGCAGCACGCTCCGCATTCTCAACGCCGGCCTCGTGAATGCCACCACGTGCGGCAATCCCCCGCTCGGCGTGACCGTCAGCTACACCACCTCGACGGCCGGCGCGTCCACGCCCTTCATCACCCTCACGTGGCCGGCGTCGGGCGACGACGGCGGCGGCGAGAAGGACGTGGAGAGCTACGCGATCTACCGACGCCCCCCTGGCATTCCGACGTTCAACCAACCCGTGGCCAGTGTTCCGGCGGGGTCGGCGACGTATTCGTGGACCGACAACAACGTGGCGTCCGGCGACATCTGGATCTACGGCGTTTCGGCGCAGGACTGCACGCCGTCCAGCTCGCCCATCGGCGCGACCGGCACGATCGTCGTGCCATGAGAGGAAGGAATCCTATGCGCTCACATCGTACCACCTCGCGCGCCCGGTTGGCGCACACCCGGCTCCGCCCCTCACATGGCGCCCGGAATCGGCCCGGCTTCGCGCTGGGCCTGGCGCTCATGTTCACGCTGGCCATCGGGGCGCTCGCCACCTCGGCCATCGTGCTCTCGTCCAACGCCACGCTCATGGCCAAGGCCACCGACCGGCAAACGGAGATGCGGTACGCGGCCGAAGCCGCGCTGCAGATTGGCAAGAGCCGGCTCAACTACGATCCCGCCTCGCTCCCCGACAGCGGAGAGACTCAGATCATCACCAACCAGCCGGTGTACGCGGCCGACGGCACGACGCTGCCCAACGTGAGCGTCAACGTCTGGGTGGGCCCCACGGGATCCACCACCGGCCAGTTCGGCCGGTTCGCCAGCGTGGTTGCCCAGGCCGTGGACAACCGCGGCTCGGGGTTCGTCCGGCGACTCGAATTGGATCAGGAGAGCTTCGCCAAGTTCGCCTACTACACCAACTCCGAGACCTGCTGCGGCGGAGTGACCATCTACTTCAACAGCGGCGACGAACTCTGGGGACCCGTCTATTCCAACGACGTCATCCACATCGGAAGCGGCGGCGCCAAGTTCCATAGCGACGTCAGCACGGCCCAGACCATCAGCGGCATCGGCTACGGCACGTTCCTCATGGGGTATCACCAGAACGCCCCAAAGATCTCGCTGCCTTCCACGGCCAATCTCGCCAGCCTCACGGGATACGCCGGCCTTGCCGGGTATGCGTTCACTCCACCCACCAGCGGCGATGAGACCACGGTCCGACAGCGCGTCGAGTTCGTGGCCACCGACATCATGGGCACCGGCGATTCACTGGCCATCCAGGATGGCTTCTTCCGCGTGTACACCGCGAACTCTGGCCAGACCGCGTGGCTGCGCGGTGACGCTGCCAACGAGACCAAGAACTGCGGCGACTGGCATGTGGTCAACGGCGTGAGCGTGTTCTTCCCGATCTCCGTGCACAACACCACCTGGTTCAAGAGCGCCATGTTGACTGCGAACGGCGGCACGATGAA
>Ga0307372_10003911_pt1 | contig 23426 bp, 20 predicted proteins | sample OX1MG_FD_202533 | JGI IMG/M metagenome (GOLD analysis project Ga0307372, IMG submission 202533) | Soil microbial communities from Risofladan, Vaasa, Finland - OX-1 | ecosystem: Environmental > Terrestrial > Soil > Coastal area > Acid sulfate soil | place: Finland: Risofladan, Vaasa | collected...
GCTAATGGAGGCCCCAGTTCCGGTGTTCGGGGACAGTTTGGGACTCATCACTTTGCTGCGCTCCGAACCATGTAGACGAATTCACCCCGTTCGTCACAGCCGCTGTGATGCGCGTAAAACCCATTCTTTTCAAGGACTCGGAACGACGGTGCATTCCAGCTGCCGACTGTCGCCCATAAGCGCTGCCTGCCCGTCGCAAAAGCGGCTTCGATCACAGCTCCTGCGGCCTCCGTGGCGTAGCCGTGGCCTCGGAATTGAGGGCGGATCTCATAGGCGATTTCTGGTTCCTCGAAGGTTCCCCGACCAATGATTAGTCCGCAATAACCAATCGGGCTGGTCTCGTACCGCAGCCGAATACCCAGTAGTCCGAAGCCATCTGCTTGCGCTCGTTCGTTCTGCTCGACCATTCGCTGCTCAACTTCACCGATCGACAGGGCCGTGCCACCCTCGTGCTCACGAAGGAGTTCGAGGTTGCACTCAGCGTCATCCTTCGTGCGTAGTCGCAATGACAATCGCTCGGTGTCGATCAAAAGGGCCATCGTTCGGAAGGGTTCGGCCATCTAAACGCCGCCCGTCCAGGGCATCAGGACGATCCGCACTGGCAATCAAACTACTGGGCTGGGCTGGCCTCTAGCCCGAAAGTGCCTGGTTGCGGGGCTGGCAACTACTGCGAGCACTCGGTGGGATGGGCTGGCAGACCCCGCTCATTTCCGAAGAGCCAGTAATGCTGCGCCCGCTCAGACCGGCCTGCCACCCGAGCACCAGGCGTTGTCGGGCAGGCCCGCACACGGGTCGGGCATGGTGGGAAGGCTCTTCGGCAGCGGGCGCATGACGACTCCGGTGGGCGGCGGGTACACAGCCCCCGCCGGGCAGGACCCGTTCCCCGTGTCGCACAGGACCTGGCCGAGCAACGGGCCCCCGGTGTCCGGGCCGGTGGTCAGCTTCCCGCAGGTCGGCTGGGACTGCTCGAGGTTCGGTGGTGCGCTGCCGTTGGGAGCGGTGTTTCCGGCATAGCAGTTCCGCGGCTTGCCCGGATTGAGGGTGATCTGCCCGAAGTCGGCATTGCTGGGATTTCCGAAGAACCCGTTGTGAACGAAGGTGTTGTGCAGCAATGCGTTGTTCGTCGGGTCGTAGACGCACCCGAAGCCGGGTGTCTCGACGCCGCCCGTGCCCGTACACGACTGGCCGAAGGACGGCGTGCCCGAGTCCGGATAGGGGACCATCAAGAAGCCCCAGGCGCCGTTGTTGGCGAACGTGTTGTCGACGACCGTGTCGTTCCGCCCGCCGGACAGGGTCATCCCGGTCCCGAGCGGTCCCTGGCTGGCCGTGCCGGCCAGGGGGACGTCGGGGTTGTTGTTGTCATGCAGATAGTTGTGGGTGAACACCCAGCACGAGTGGGTGTGGGTGATCGGACTGACGCCGTTGTTCGGGCAGGCCCCGTTCTGAGGCGCCGGCGGGTCACCGTTGATCTGGGTGTTGGTATCGAACCCGTCCTTGTTGTTGTCGAATTGGGAGTTCTCGATGACGATCGCACCCCCTGAGTTGGTGCCGGAGTAGCCGAGGGCGCTGTATTCCAACCATGCGTGGTTGATGGTGATGCCGCAGACCTGCTTGCAGGCCCCGACGTACATTCCCGAATCGTTGAAGTTGCTGGCGTAGACCTGGTTCCACACGGCCGGCCCCGATGAGTTCGACGAGAAGATGCCGTACTGTGCCCCGGTGCTCTCATCCCGGAAGTAAGTCGAGGTGGCGGTCAGGTAGCTGCCCGAGTAACCGTGCAGGCCGACCTGCCCGCTGTCCGCCCCTCCGTTCCACCAGATCTCATTGCCGGAGTCGCCGCTGCCGCCGAGGAAGTTGCAGACGGTGAGGTTGTCGACAGTGACGTTGTCGGCCTTCCAGACCACGATGCCGTTCCTCCCCACGGTCTTTCCATCGCTGCCGGTGGTTCCGAAGTTCTGCTGGGCCGGGTCCGCGGTGCAGGCCCCCGGCGCGCCGGGCCTGGTTCCGTCGACGATGGCCCCGGACCGGCTCATGCCGCGGAGATGGATGCCCGGGGTGGTGATCACCACACCGCCGGCGTAGCCGTGGGCGGGGTCGACCGAGCCCCCTGACTCGTCGGCGGTCTCGTGGTAGTCGCCGGGAGCAACCAGGATCCAGTCGCCGGGATGCGCCGCTCGAACGGCCGACTGGATCGTCGCGTACCGGCCCGCATGCCCCAGGAACGTCCCGACCAGGAGGACCTGGCCGCTGGCGGCGCCGGGGCAGACAGCACCGCGGCGGGCGACCGGACCGTAACAGGGCGCCGACCGGGCCGGTCCGGATCGACCACGGTACGCGGATGGCCCCGCTCCCCGGGTGACTCGACGCGCCGGCCCGGGACCTGGCGGCCCGGTGGGCTACCATCCGGGGGTCGAGATCGGGGTAGGGGACCTCCACCTCCTGTGGGCCCCACCCGAATTGGACCAGCGCAGGCCTGCGGGTCCCGCGCCAACCTCGGCCTCACCCCGAGCGGCCACAGTGAAGGAGCCCCATGACCAGCCAACCCCACCCCGACTTCAAAGTGGCCGATCTCTCCCTGGCGGAGTTCGGCCGCAAGGAGATCGAGCTGGCCGAGCACGAGATGCCCGGCCTGATGGCCATGCGCGCCGAGCACGGCGCCGCGCAGCCCTTGCGCGGCGCCCGTATCACCGGCTCGCTGCACATGACCATCCAGACGGCCGTGCTCATCGAGACCCTGACCGCCCTGGGTGCCGAGGTGAGGTGGGCCAGCTGCAACATCTTCTCGACCCAGGACCACGCCGCCGCGGCCGTCGCCATCGGACCTGACGGCACGATCGACTCCCCCAGCGGGGTACCGGTCTTCGCCTGGAAGGGCGAGTCGCTCGAGGAGTACTGGTGGTGCACCGAGCAGGCGCTGATGTGGCCGGGAGAGGGCCCGACCATGATCCTCGACGACGGCGGCGATGCCACGTTGCTCGTCCACAAGGGCGTCGAATTCGAGAAGGCGGGCGCGGTGCCCGACCCCGTGACCGCGGACTCCGAGGAGTTCGCCGTCGTCCTCGGCGTGCTCGCCCGCGGCCTGGCCGAAGACCCCGCCCGGTGGACCACCCTCGCCGGCGGGATCAAGGGCGTCTCCGAGGAGACCACCACCGGGGTGCACCGTCTCAACGAGATGGAGCAGGCCGGCGAGCTCCTGTTCACCGCCATCAACGTCAACGACGCGGTCACCAAGTCGAAGTTCGACAACAAATACGGGTGCCGGCACTCGCTGGTCGACGGGATCAATCGCGCCACCGACGTTCTCATCGGCGGCAAGGTGGCCGTCGTGTGCGGATTCGGTGACGTCGGCAAGGGATGCGCCGACTCGCTTCGCGGCCAGGGCGCCCGAGTGGTGGTGACCGAGGTCGATCCGATCTGTGCGCTGCAGGCGGCCATGGAGGGCTACCAGGTGGCGACCCTCGAGGACGTCGTCGCCAGTGCAGACGTCTTCGTCACCTCCACCGGCAACAAGGACGTGATCACCGCTGACGACATGTCGAAGATGAAGCACCAGGCCATCGTGGGCAACATCGGCCACTTCGACAACGAGATCGACATGGCCGGGCTGGCCAAGATCGACGGCATCGAACGGGTCAACATCAAGCCGCAGGTAGACAAGTGGGTCTTCCCCGACGGCCACGCGGTGATCATCCTGTCCGAGGGCCGTCTGCTGAACCTGGGCAATGCCACCGGTCACCCCAGCTTCGTGATGTCCAACTCCTTCACCAACCAGACCATGGCCCAGATGGAGCTGTTCAACAACGCCGGCGAGTACGAGAAGAGGGTCTACGTGCTGCCCAAGCACCTCGACGAGAAGGTGGCCCGACTGCACCTCGAGGCGCTGGGGGTCCATCTGACCACGCTGACCAAAGAGCAGGCGGAGTACATCGGGGTACCGGTCGACGGTCCCTACAAGCCGGACACCTACCGCTACTGACCCGGGGCGGGGGAGGTCGCCGGCCCGCCGGAGGCCGGTCAGAGATCGGCGGTCTCCACGTCGAGCAGGTGGGCGAAGCGCTGCCGGGCCTCGACCCGGCGGGTGGGGACGTGCTCGGTCGGGACGTCGGTCGGCTTGTACCCCTTCAGGGTCTGCCGGGCCACGGTCACCTTGTGGACCTCGTCGGGCCCGTCGTAGATGCGCGCCGCCCTGGCGTGGCGGTACATGGACTCGAGCGGCAGGTCGGTGGAGAAGCCGAGGGCGCCGTGCACCTGGATGGCCCGGTCGATGACGTTGTAGAGGACACCGGCCCCGTAGTACTTGATCATGGCGATCTCCACCCGGGCGGCGGAGGCACCCTCATTGTCCATCTTCCAGGCCGCGTACAGGGTCATCAGCCGCGCCGCGGTCATCTCGGCCAGGGAGTCGGCCACCCAGTTCTGAACGGTCTGCTTCTCGGCCAGAAGCGAGTGGTGGGTGGTGCGGGACACGGCCCGTTCGCACAGCATGTCGAATGCCCGCTTGGACTGGCCGAGCCAGCGCATGCAGTGGTGGATGCGGCCGGGGCCGAGGCGCTTCTGAGCCAGTAGGAACCCCTCGCCTTCGAGACCGATCAGGTTCTCGTAGGGGACCCGCACCTCGCGATAGAGGATCTCGGCGTGGCCGCCGAACCTGCCGTAGTGCTCGACCGGGTCCTCCATGGTGGCAACGTCCCGGACGATCTCCACCCCGGAGGTGTCGGCGGGCACGACGATCATCGAGCATCCCTGGTACGGATGGACGTCGGGGTTGGTCACCGCCATCACGATGAGGAAGTCGGCGACCGAACCGTTGGAGGTGAACCACTTGTGGCCGTCGATGACCCACTCGTCCCCGTCCCGGGCGGCGGTGGTGGCGATCATGGTGGGATCGGCCCCCGCGCCCGGCTCGGTCATCGAGAATCCGCTCCGCATCCTCCCGTCGAGAAGGGGCTGGAGCCACCGCCGGCGATGGTCCTCGCGCCCCGAGCTCTCGATGCCGACGGCCAGGAGCTCGGCGTTGCCCGAGTCAGGGGCGTTGTTGCCGAAGACCACCGGGCCGTAGGGCGTCTGGCCGAGGATCTCGTGCATGAGGCCGAGGCGGACCTGTCCGAACCCTCCCCCACCGAGCTCGGGGGGCAGGTGCGACGCCCACAGCCCCCGCCTCCTGACCTCGTCCTGGATCGGCCTCACCGCCTCGAGCATCGCCTCGTGGCCCAGGTCCAGGGTCTCGAGCGGGAAGATCTCGTCGCGCACGATCTGGCGCATCCACGCCAACTGCTCCTCGAATTCCGGCTCGGTGGAAAAGTCCCATGCCACGGTGGTGCCCCCTGTCGTCTCTTTGGTGTGTCCCCGGCAACTACCGTAACGGCATGCCCGGCGACGCCACGACCAGACCCGTCCATACCGCTGTCACCCTCTCGGCCCCCAACCGGGCCCCCCGGCCCCTCCGGCCCGGGCCGGTGCGCCCGCACCTCGACTCGACGACGGCCCGGGCCCGCCTGGGTGAGGCGGCCTCGGCCCTCCTCGATGACCGTCGCCTGCTGGACGCCGGGGAGCTGGCCGGACTGGCCGCACTCCCCGACGGGTGGGTGACCTCGCTGGCCGCGCTGGCCCACCAGGTCCGTCTGGACTGGTGCGGTCCCGAGGTCGAGGTCGAGGGCATCCTGTCGGCCAAGACGGGAGGATGCCCGGAGGACTGCCACTTCTGCTCCCAGTCGTCACGGTTCGACACCCCGGTCAGGGCCACTCCCTTCCTCGATGTCGACGAGGTGCTGCGGGCCGCCGAGGAGACCAGGGCCGCCGGTGCCTCGGAGTTCTGCATCGTGTTGGCCGTGCGGGGCCCCGACGAGCGGACCATGCGACGGATCCTCGAGCTGGTCCCCCTCATCCGCAACCGGACCGGCCTCAACGTGGCCGTCAGCGCGGGGCTGTTGACCGAGGAGCAGGCCCGACGTCTGGCCGAGAGCGGCGTGCACCGCTACAACCACAACCTCGAGACGTCGCGGTCCTTCTTTCCACAGGTGGTCACCAGCCACACCTGGGACGAGCGCCGCGACACCTGCCTTCTGGTGCGTGAGCACGGGATGGAGCTGTGCTGCGGCGCGCTGATCGGGATGGGTGAGAGCGACGACCAACGGATCGAGCTGTTGGGCCAGCTCCAAGAGCTGGATCCCACCGAAGTTCCCCTCAACTTCCTCAATCCCCGCCCGGGCACCCCCCTCGGAGACGAGCAGCCGGTGGCCGCCTGGGAAGCCATCCGCTGGATCGCCCTGTTCCGACTGGGCCTTCCCGGGGTCATCCTGCGCTACGCCGGCGGCCGCGAGGTCACCCTCCGGGAGCTGCAGTCCATGGGCATGACCTCGGGGATCAACGCGCTGATCGTGGGCAACTACCTGACCACACTGGGCCGGCCGGCCGGTGCCGACCTCCAGATGCTCTCTGACCTGCGCATGCCGGTCGGGGTCCTGACCGGTGTCCTCTGAGCGCCAGGCGATGGCCGGCATCGCCGAACCCTCCGCCAACCGGTCGGCCGACGATGCCGACTTCTGCACGGGATGCGGAGGCGCCTCCTGTGCCGGGTGCAGCCGCCCGCTCGATCCGCCCCGGTTCTGCCCCGCGTGCGGACGCCGGCTCACCGTGGCCGTCACGCCCGGCGGCTATCGGGCCCGGTGCCGTCACCACGGCCAGGTCCACGGCGCCTGAGGCGGGACACCGGGGTTTCAGCCGGCCGGGACCCTCCACCCCCGGGACTCGGCGATCTCCTTGCAGGTCGGGCACACCGGGTACCGCTTGGGATCGCGGCCCGGCACCCAGATCTTCCCGCAGAGGGCCTTGACGGCGGTACCGTTGACCATCCCCTCGACCACCGACGGCCCGGCGGAGATGTAGTCGCCCTCCTCCGGCTTGAACCCTTCCAGCACGATGTGGGACATCCGCTCGTGGTCGCCGTCGAGCGCCGGGTCGACCCGGGTCGGCGCCGTCGAGATGCCGGTGTCGGTCATGCCAACAGGATCGCGCACTCAAGGGCCCACCACACGCCGAGGTGTCGGACCCGGGCCGGCCGGTGGCGCCCGCTCGCCACCCGGGCGGGTCCCGCGGGCGGGCTCGGCCCCTACGCTCTTGGGTCATGGCCGAACGCTCGCTGGTCCTCGCCTCGGGCTCCCCGGCGCGCCTCCGGGTCCTGAGAGACGCCGGATTCGACCCGGTGGTGGTGGTGAGCGGCATCGACGAGGACGGGATCGATGCCGGCGACACGGCTTCCCTGGTCACCGTCCTGGCCGAACGCAAGGCCCGGGCGGTGGCCGAGCGGTCCGGGACGGCGGTGGTGGTGGGTTGCGACTCCCTGCTCGACTTCGACGGCCGGCCCCATGGGAAGCCATCGTCGGAGGGCCAGGCCCGGGAGTGGCTGCGGGCCATGCGGGGCCGGTCGGGCACCCTGTTCACCGGCCATTGCGTGATCGACGAGCCCACCGGTCGGCAGGCGTCGGGCGTGGCCGCCACCACCGTGCGCTTCGGCGCCACCTCGGACGCCGAGCTCGATGCGTACCTCGCCACCGGGGAGGCCATGGCCGTGGCCGGTGCCTTCACCCTCGACGGCCGGTCGGCGCCGTTCATCGACGGGGTGGACGGCGACCCGGGCAACGTCATCGGCCTCTCCCTCCCGTTGCTGCGCGCCCTGCTGGCCGGCCTCGGCATCCCGATCACCGACCTGTGGGCCCGGGCCGGGGCATGACGTCACCCGTCGCCACTACCCGGGCGACCCTCAGGCTGGGCGCCATGGCCGTGCAGCCGCCGGTGGTGCTGGCCCCGATGGCCGGGGTGACCAACATCGCCTTCCGCCGGCTGTGCCGGAGGTTCGGCGCCGGGCTCTATGTGAGCGAGATGATCACCGCCCGGGCGCTGGTCGAGGGCAACGCCAAGACCCTGGGCATGGCGGCCTTCGGTGACGACGAGCCGGTGCGGAGCGTGCAGCTGTGCAGCGTCGACCCCGCGGTGATGGGAGCTGCGGTGCGCCGGCTGGTCGACGAGATCGGGGTCGACCACGTCGACCTCAACTTCGGCTGCCCCGCGGCCAAGGTGACCCGCCAGGGCGGCGGGGCGGCCCTGCCGGCCCACCGCAACCTCTTCCGGGCCATCGTCAACGCCGCCGTCGCCTCCGCCGGGTCGGTACCGGTCACCGTCAAGATGCGCACCGGGGTCGACGATGCCCACCTCGACTTCGTCGAGGCGGGCCGGATCGCCGAGGACGAGGGGGTGGCGGCCATCACCCTGCACGCCCGCACGGCCGAGCAGCTCTACTCGGGGCGCGCCGACTGGGCGGCGATCGCCGAGCTCAAGTCGGCGGTCGTCTCCATCCCCGTGCTGGGCAACGGGGACCTGTGGGAGGCATCCGATGCCCTGGCCATGGTGGCCGCCACCGGATGCGACGGCGTGGTGGTGGGCCGGGGCTGCCTCGGACGCCCCTGGCTGTTCCGGGACCTGGCCGACGCCTTCGCCGGACGGCCCGTCCGCGACCCGCCGAACCTGGGCGCGATCATCGAGATGATGGTCGACCACGCCGGGTTGCTGTGCGAGGCCTTCGGCGAGGACCTCGGGATCCGGCAGTTCCGCAAGCACTCGGGCTGGTACCTCACCGGCCTGCCGGTCGGATCGGCGGTCCGCCGCTCGCTGGCCTGCGCCGGTTCGCTGGCCGAGGTCCACCGGCTGCTCGGCGCCCTCGATCCACATCTGGCCTTCCCCCCGGAGGCCATGCGCCTCGCCCGAGGCCACACCAACGGCCCGCGACCGGTCCATCTGCCCACCGGCTGGCTCGAGCGCGCCGACGATCCCACACCGCCGGCGGGCGGTGACATCCTGGCCTCGGGCGGCTGATCGCCGGCACGGCGGAGCCGGCGGGCCGCGGGACGCGGACGGGGGGATTCCCGGTTGTGGGACAATGGTCCCCGGCTGAGCGCGTCGGAGCCCCCGGCAGCGACCCGGGTCGCCTCCCGGTCGCAACCGCGCCACCCCCTCCTGATGATCGTCGGCTCCTCCCTTACCATCGAGATCGGTGACCGGACCCTGCTCCGCGAGGCGTCCTTCGTCATCGGCGCCGGCGAGAAGGTGGGCCTCGTCGGCCGCAACGGCACCGGCAAGTCGACCTTCATCTCGGTGATCGTCGACGAGCCCGGCGGCAATGTCCGGTCGACGGGCAACGCCCGCATTCGGGGCACGTTCAGCCACCTGCCCCAGGTGCCGGTGCCCCGCGGGCTCGGGCTCGAGCCCAGCGGCTTCTCCCATGTCCTCTCCGGCCGGGGCCTCGACGTCCTCGACGATGCCCTCGACAAGGCCCGCACCCAGATGGCCAAGGACCCGACCACGGAGAACATCGAACTGTTCTCCGACCTCGAGGAGCAGTTCAGGGAGAACGGAGGCTACGAGGCCGAGTCGACCATGGCCCGGCTGGCCGACGGCCTGGGCCTCCGCCAGGACCTCCTCCTCGCCGACATCGAGGGCCTTTCGGGCGGTCAGCGCCGTCGGGTCGACCTGATCCGGATCCTGTTCCAGGGACCCGACACGATGATCCTCGACGAGCCCACCAACCACCTCGACCTGCCGGCCAAGCGTTGGCTGATGGAGGAGCTCGAGAGCTTCCCGGGGGCCATCCTGGTGGTCTCCCACGACCTGAAGCTGCTCGACCGGTCCATCAACAAGGTGCTGCACCTGTCCGACGGGCGCCTCCACGAGTTCAAGGGGAACTACTCGTCCTACACCGTGCAGCTCGAAGCCGACCGGAGCCAGCGCGAACGCTCGTCCCTGCTCGAGGGCCGGGAGATCAAGCGGCTGTCCACCCTGGCCGACTCCATGCGGGGAAGCACCAACCGACGGGCCCGCATCGCCAAGTCGATCGACAAACGGGTGGAGCGTCTCGAATCGTCCAAGACCGAGGTGCACAAGCGCGACCGGGCGAGCTCGTTCCGCCTGCCCACCCCCCGCCGCTCGGGCGAGGTCCCGTTGCGGGTGACCGACCTCCAGGTCCGCTACGGCGACGTCGCCGTGTTGTCCGGGGTCAACTTCCACTGCCGCCGGGGCGACCGGATCGTGGTCGTCGGCCGGAACGGCGCCGGCAAGTCGAGCCTGCTGCGCTGCCTGGCAGGGGTCCAAGAGCCGACCGGCGGCGAGGTCGGGCTCGGGGCCAACGTGACCCTCGGGTATTTCGCCCAGGAGCACGAACAGGTCGATCCCGACGTCACCGTGCTCGACAACATCGACGACACCGTCCTGGTCGAGGAGACCGACCGCCGCGCCCTGCTCGGCTCGTTCGGCATCGCCGGGAAGGCCGCCCACCAGATGCCCAGGACCCTGTCGGGGGGCGAGCGGGCCAAGCTCGGCCTGGCCATGCTGGCCGCCGGTCGGGCCAACGTGCTGCTCCTCGACGAGCCCACCAACAACCTCGACCCCTCCTCCATCGCCGCCGTCGGCACCATGCTGAGCCGGTGGCCGGGCACCATCGCGGTGGTCAGCCACGACCGGTCCTTCGTCGAGGCGCTGGAACCGACCCACTGCCTCCGGCTACCCGACGAGGTCTTCACCCACTGGGACGACAGGTACCTCGACCAGGTGGAGACCAGATAGGAGCGTCAGGTGGTGGACTGGGGAGCCCTGCCGTTGCCGGCCACCTCGGCATCACCCGGGCCGCCGGCATCCTTCATGGCGTCGACCAGCACCTGGGCGGCCCCGACCAGACCGGCGGCCTCGTAGGGGACGACGACCTTCGAGTTGGGTGACGAGGCCAGGGCCTGCAGGGCCCGGAGCTGCATGACGGCCAGGGTGTTGGCCTTAATCGTCGACTGGTCGATGGCGTTGAGGGCGGCGGCCTCGCCTTCGCCCCGTAGCTGGGCGGCGCGCTTCTCCCCGTCGGCCCGGAGCTCCAGCGTCTGCTTCTGGCCCTCGGCGGCGAGGATGTTGGCCTGCTTCTCCCCCTCGGCCTCGAGGATGTTGGCCTGCTTGCGCCCCTGGGCGCTGTTGACGGCGGCCTGCTGCTCGCCCTCGGACTTCAAGATGGCGGCCCGCTTGTGCTGCTCGGCCTCCTTTTGCTCCGACATGGCCTGGAGCACGTTGGCCGGCGGCGTGATGTCCAGGATCTCGATCCGGTTCAGCCGGACGCCCCACTTGAGGGTGGCCTCGGCCATGTGGTCCTGCATCTTGGTGTTGATCGTCTCCCGTTCGGACAGGGACTCGTCGAGGGTCAGCTCGCCGAACACCGCCCGCAACGCGGTCCGGGCCATCTGATCGATGGCCAGCCCGAAGTCGTTCACCTCGAACAGCGCCAGCTTCACGTCGGTCACCTGGCAGAAGATGGTGGCGCTGACCCACAGCGAGACGTTGTCCTTGGTGATCACCGCCTGCTGGTCGCCGGTCCGCGGGAACTCGCGGATGTCCACCTTGTCCATCCGGTCGGCCAGGGGCACCAGGACGTGGAGCCCGGGCTGGTGGATGGTCTTGAACTCACCGAACCGCTTCACCACCCCCACGCAGCCCTGCTGGACCACCTTGAGGCTGGACTTGAGGAACACGACGATGAGCGAGAAGATCGCCACGCCCACCACCACCAGCGCGATGGACGTTCCTGCGGATGCGATGATCATGGGGACCACCTCCTTGTCCCCACTGTAGGCAGAACCCCCACTGGTCGCCGCACCTGGGCACAGGAGTTCCGAGGCGGCTCCCTCAGGACCCGTCAGTAGTGGGGTACACGACCAGCAGCCCGCGCTCCACGTCGGCCACGACCACCGTGGTCCCGGCGTCGATGGTGGTACCGGGGAACAAGGACACCGCGTACCACTCCTCGCCCCTGGAGAACACGGAACCGGGCTCGTGGCGGTCGGAAACCGCCTTCCTGACCACCGCCGTCTCGCCGATCATGCCCGAGACACCGTTCAGCATCACCGACTCCGTTTCCGACCTCGACCCCGGGCGCTCACGCTCCGAGCCCCTGGCAGCACTATATGGCGTCCGCCACGCATCGGGATACGGTGAGCCATGACTCCGAGCCCGACCCACCCGGCACCCCTCTCCCCGCTCACCGCCCGCAAGACCTGGCGCACGGTCGAGCCGTTTCACGGCATGATCTACTTCGCCCCCGAGGCCGGCGAGTCCTACGAGCGACTCGACCTCCGGCCGGAGTCGGGGTACTTCGCATCCCGCTCTGCCCCCATGGGTGCCGTCGGCGCCGAGACGGTCATCGCCACCTTCTACAACTTCAGCCCCGACCTGGTGCGCAACGCCATGTCCGGGGTATGGGCCACGGCCCGGCCGGAGGCGGTGCTCGAGGCCCGGCTCGAGGCCGCCGACGAGTCGTTGCGGAGGATGCTCGGCGACGCCGTCCACTCGGCGGAGCTGCGGCGCGCCGGCGGTCTGGCCCGGAGTGCGGCCGAGCGGGCCGCCGAGCGGTCGGCCGGGCGACCGCTTTTCGCCGGGCACGCCGGGCTCGACTGGCCCGCAGCGGCACACCTGGTGCTCTGGCACGCCCAGACGCTGCTCCGGGAGTTCCGTGGCGACGGACACATCACCGCCCTCGTCCTCCACGGGCTCGACCCGGTGGAGGCGCTGGTGATGCACGCGGCCTCCGGCGAGGTGGCCACCGGCTTCCTGCGGGCGACCAGGGGATGGCCGGATGCCGAGTGGGATGCGGGGGTGGAGCGGCTGCGCCGACGCGGGTGGCTGGAGCCCGCCGACGGAGACGGCCCCGCACCCGCCCTCAGCCCGTCCGGAGCGGCGGTACGCCAGGCCATCGAGGACGCCACCGATCAGTTGGCGGTCCACCCCTACGAGGCGATCGGGGAGGAGGGGTGCGCCGAGCTCCGGGCCCTGGCCCGTCCGTTCAGCCGCGCCATCGTCGACGCCTCCGGCTTCGGCGCCTAGCCGCTCAGCGGGCCGGCGTCGGGGGACACCCCCGCCCGGGAGTCGGCCACCAGGTCGACCAGGTCCGACTCCTCGCCGGGGAGGGCCACCACCCGGTAGCCGCACCGCTCGCTCAACCACTGGCGGTTGCGCCGGTGGATGAGGTGAGCGGGGTCGAACCGGTCGAGCACCACGACGGTGGGCGCCACCGGGGTGGTGGCGGCGGCCAGTGCGTCCATCGAGAGCCGGACCAGGTTGATCGTGCCGAGGCCGGCGTCGGACACCAGCAGCACCATCTCGGGTGCGAGGGCGGCGAGGAGGTCGGTGGTGTCGCCGTCGGAGGCCAGGGGCGACCGCACCCCCCCGGCCGCCTCGACCAGGCCCACCCCGACCTCCTCGGAGGGCCAGGCCAACTCCTCGATCAGGTCGGCCACGGTGAAGCTGGGCAGGCCCAGGGATTCGGCGGCCATCGGTGGGGCCATGGCCCGGTGGTACGAGCGGGACGGAGGGCAGACGGCGCCGGGGGGCTCGCCCGATGCCGCCCCCAGCACGTCGGCGTCGGTCGGCCCGCCCAACGGGGCCCCTTCCGAATCGATGTCGTACGACTGGGCCGGCTTGCGGGCCGCCACCGACATGCCGCGGCCGCGGAGGGCCCGCATCACCGTCGAGCCCACCCAGGTCTTGCCGACCTCGGTCCCGGTTCCGCACACCAGCACCACCCGCTCAGGGCGCACGGCGGCCCCCCGCCCGGTCGGCCCCGGTGAGGGCCGGTCCGAGCCCCAGCTCCACCAGCCCACCCGCCAGGCCGTCGACCTGCGCGTCGGTGTGGATGGCCGACACGGTGATCCGGAGGCGCGACGTCCCGGCGGCCACCGTGGGGGGGCGGATGGCCGGCACCCACAGGCCCCGGTCCAAGAGCGCGGCGGAGGCGGAGACCGCGGCGGCCTCCCCACCGATGATCACCGGGATGATCGGTGAAGGATGGTCGGGCCGGCCGAGCACCGACCCCAGACGGGCCACGTGGCCGGCCAACCGGGACCGGAGTACCGTCCCTTCCTCGGAGCGGACGATGCTGAGGGCGGCCAATGCCGCGGCCGCATCCGCGGGGGTGGGTGCGGTGCTGAAGATGTAGGGACGGGCCCGGTTGACCAGGAGATCCACGAACCGCGCGGGCCCGGCCACGAATCCGCCGAGGGCCCCGAGCGCCTTGGACAGCGTGCCCACCCGGAGGATGTCGGTGCCACTGCACCGGGTCGGGCCGGGCAACCGTGGGCCGAGGACGGCGTGGGCCTCGTCGAGGACGAGCAGGGCCCGCCGTCGGGAGGCGACGTCGACCAGGCCTGCCAGGTCGGCCTCGTCGCCGTCCATGGAGAACACGGTGTCGGAGACGATGATCGGCCGGCCGGAGGCGGAGCCCAGCTCACGGTCGAGCCGGCCAAGATCGCCGTGTGGGTAGACGGTGACACCGGCACGGGCCGTCCGGCACCCGTCGATGATCGAGGCGTGGTTCAGCTCGTCCGAGAACACCTGGGCGCCCGACGACCCGAAGACCGACAGCACCGAGAGGTTGGCGGCGAAGCCGGTGGGAAGCACCACGGCCTGCTCGCATCCCCTCCACGAGGCGAGCTCCTCCTCGAGCTCCCGGTGCACGGGTCGTGAGCCGGTGACCAGCCGGGATGCGCCCGAACCGGAGCCCCACCGGTCGAGTGCCCGATGGGCCGCGGCCACCACTGCGGGGTGGGAGGCGAGCCCCAGGTAGTCGTTGGAGGCGAACGAGACCACGGTCGGAGCGGCACCGGGGGCCCCGCCCCCGCCCGGGTCGAGCCGCCCGGACGGCCCGTTCGCATCGAACGTGCGGGGACGGCGCCACTGCCCTGCCCCCTCCACCATCCCGCACGCCGCCTCGACCCACGACGACCACGGAGACGGCACGGTCGGAGGCGGGTGGCGTTCGTCCACTCCGTGGCTCAATGGACGTCCTCGGCCCGCACCGCCCGGATCGATTCGGACAGCACGTCGACCACCCGGTCGATCTCGGCGCCGGTCGTGGTCAGCGGCGGCATCACCACCACCACGTCCCCGAGCGGCCGGAGCAGCACGCCGCGTGCCACCGCGGCGGCGCACACCCGGCGCCCCCAGCGACTGGCGCCCTCCGGGGGATCGAGCTCGACCCCGGCCATCAGCCCCCGCTGGCGAACCGCTGCGACGCCAGGCTGCCCGGCCACCGCCGCCAAACGGGTGGACAGCCGCCCGGCCACGGCGACGACGTTGGCCAGGACGTCCCATTCCTCGATGAGCTCCAGGTGGCGCAGCGCCACTGCGCAGCCGAGGGCGTTGCCCCCGTAGGAGTGGCCGTGGTAGAGGGTCGACTCGCCGAGGTCGGGCCCGTCGAACGCCTCGAACACCGCTCCGGACGCCACGGTGGCCGACAGGGGCAGGTACCCGCCGGTGATGCCCTTGCCCAGGCAGAGGAGGTCGGGCCGGAACCCGGGGCCGGCCCATTCGGAGGCGAACAGCTTGCCGGTCCGGCCGAAGCCGGTCGCCACCTCGTCGCAGATCAGGGGCACGCCGAGCGACCGGCAGACCCGCCCCACGAGGGCGAGATCGGAAGGCTCGGCCACCAGGATGCCGGACGCCCCCTGCACCAGTGGCTCGATGACCACCGCGGCCAGCGACTCGGCATGGGTCTCGATACAGGCGACCATCTTGTCCGCCCAGTCGGCGGCGGCGTAGCCGGGTGTGCGGAGGACGGGGAAGCGCAGCTGGTCGAAGATGGTGGTGCCGAACCCGCCGTCCCCGACCGAGAGGGCCCCCACCGTGTCCCCGTGGTAGGCGCCGCCGAGGGCGAGGAATTGGCGATGGCCGTCGTCGCCCCGGTTGACCCAGTACTGGTAGGCGATCTTGAGCGCCTGTTCGACGGCGACGGCCCCGTCCGAGGCGAACAGGATGTGGGGGTCGGTCACCGGGACCACCTCAGCCAGGGCCTCGGCGAACTCCACCGCGGCCCGGCTGCCGTTTCCGAGCAGCGTGGCATGGGCCACCCGGCCCAACTGGTCGACCACCGCCGCGTCCAGCTCCGGGACCCGGTGGCCGAGGGTGTTGACCCACAGCGAGGAGATGGCGTCGAAGTAGCGGTTGCCGTTGACGTCGATCAGCTCACGGCCCTCGCCGCGCTCGACGGTGACCGGGGAGTTGTCGGGGTAGGCGGACATCTGGGTGAACCCGTGCCACACCACCGCGGCGTCACGGGCCACCCATGGATCGGTGGAAGGCGTGGGGGGAGGTGCGCTCACCCGGCAGAGTCTTGTCGACCGGCACGGCCCGGTCGAACCGGTCCGGACCTGCCGGGCACCCGGTGGCCGCCGTCCGGGGGACCATTAGGATCCCGGCCATGGATCGGATCGGCGTCGTCGACACCATGTTCGCCCGCTGCGACATGGGAGCCGAGGCCGTCGACGAGCTGGAGGGCTGCCCCGGCTTCGGCTCGACGTTCGATGTGGTGCGACGCACCGTCCCCGGCGTCAAGGACCTGGGTGTGGCCTGCAAACGGCTCATCGAGAACGAGGGCTGTCTCATCGTGGTGGCGCTGGGCATGCCCGGGAAGGCCGCCGTCGATCAGGTGTGCGCCCACGAGGCCTCCCAGGGAATCATGCAGGCCCAGCTGATGACCTCGACCCACATCCTCGAGGTGTTCGTCCACGAGAACGAGGAGGAGGACCCGGTGAAGCTGGCGGCGGTGTGCGTGGACCGGGCCCGCAAGCACGCCCGGAACGCCTACTGGATGCTCTACGAGCCCGAGCAGTTGCTCCGCCGGGCCGGGCGCGGTGTGCGCCAGGGGTACGAGGACGCCGGGCCAATCGCCGGCTGACCCCGGCCCGGGGCTCAGGTCGGAGGGTCGTGGGGCAGGCCCAGCGTCCGCTCGGCGATGATGTTCCGCTGGACCTCTGCGGTCCCGCCCCCGATGGTCAGGGCCGGGGCGAAGAGGAACCCGCTGCTCCAGACCTGGTCGGGCCAGGGCCGACCCCCGGCGCCGGCCCCTGCCGGATCCTCCGCCACCGGCCCGGTCCCCTGGAGCATGCCCCGCGCCCCGGCCAGGTCGCGGGCCAGGTCCATCACGTGCTGGCCGTGCTCGTCGGCCAGTGCCTTGCGCACCGACGCCTCGGGGCCGGGCTCCATGCCGGCCACCGCGGCCGACACGGTCCGCAGGCGCAGCAGGCGCAGGATCTCGCCCTCCACCCACAGGCGGGCCAGGCGCTGTCGGCTCTGCGGATCGAGCGGGCGGCCCGAACCGCGCACCAGGTCGAGGAGGTCGGCGGCGGTCGGTCCCATCCCCCAGAGGGCGCCGGAGCCCGAGAGCGACACCCGTTCGTTGCCCAGGGTCACCTTGGCCAGGGACCAGCCCCGGCCGCGTCGGCCGACCAGGCTGTCCGGCGACAGTCGCACGTCGTCGAGGAAGACCTCGTTGAAGGTGTGGGACCCGGTCATGTCGTACAGGGCGCGGACGGTGATGCCCGGCGAGTTCATCGGGCAGATGAAATAGGAGATCCCCTGGTGGACCGGCAGGTCCGGTTCCGTGCGGGCCAACAGGATGCCGAAGTGGGCGGTATGGGCATACGACGTCCACACCTTCTGGCCCCGCACCACCCACTGGTCGCCGTCGAGCTCGGCGCGGGTGGTCAGCGAGGCCAGGTCGGAGCCCGCGCCCGGCTCGCTGAACAGCTGGCACCAGATCTCCTCTCCGGCCAGCATCGGGAGGAGGTAACGGTCCTTCTGCTCGGGGCTTCCCGCCTGCACGATGGTCGGCCCCGCCCAACCGATCCCGATGGGGTTGTCGGGGCGCCCGACCCCGGCCCGCCTCAGTTCCTCGTCCACGATCAGCTGGTGGACGGGGTCGGCGCCGAGTCCCCAGGGCGGTGGCCAATGGGGAGCCACCAGTCCCTGTTCGGCCAGCTCCCGGGCCGGCGGTCTGGGGTGGGCGTCGAGCCATCGGCGGAGCGACGACCGGCGGGGGTCGTCGTCGGCCGGCAGTGCGAAGTCCATAGCGGCCAGCGTAGGCTGCAGCGGTTCGGCCGGCCCGTGGGGGACCAGCGATGAGGAGCGCGCCGTGAGCAAATGGATCTACGGGGACGTCTGGGAGACGGTGGCCGACGTCCTGCCCGACGCTCCGGCGCTCACCCAGGGGACCCACACCCTGACCTGGGCCGAGATGGACGGGAGGGCCGACAACCTGGCCCGCTGGCTCCTCGGGAGCGACATCGCCCATCAGGACAAGCTGGCCCTCTACCTCTACAACTGCCCCGAGTACCTCGAGGCGACCTTCGCCTGCTTCAAACTCGGGCTGGTCCCGATCAACACCAACTACCGGTATGCCGAGGACGAGCTCGTCTACCTGTGGGAGAACGCCGACACCGTGGCGGTGGTCTTCCACGGAGCCTTCTCCGAGCGTATCGAGGCGCTCCGCCACCGGGTCCCCGGCGTACGCCGTTGGCTCTGGGTCGACGACGGAACGGCCCGGTGCCCGTCCTGGGCGGTGCCGTACGAGGAGGCCGCCGGTGCCGGCCGGCCCGGAGGCCCGACCGTCACCGAGCGGGTACGCGCACCGTGGGGCCGGAGCCCCGACGACCTCTGCCTGCTCTACACCGGGGGGACCACCGGCATGCCCAAGGGTGTCATGTGGCGCCAGGACGACCTGTTCGCCCGGCTCAACACCGCCGGGTTCCGCCGCTACCCCGAGGACGGTGGTCCCGACGACGTGCGGGCGGAGCTCGAGCGGAACGGCCCGGGCATGACCCTGTTGCCCGCCTGCCCCCTCATGCACGGGACCGGGGGGTTCACCTCCCTCGAGTGCTTGAGCGAGGGAGGCCGGGTGGTGACCCTGGCCGCTCGCCAGTTCGACCCGGTCGAGCTCCTCGACACCGTCGAGCGCGAGAAGGTCAACGGCCTGATCATCGTGGGTGACGCCTTCGCCAAGCCCATCCTCGCCGTGCTCGACGCCCACCCGGGCCGGTGGGACCTGAGCAGCCTGATCGGGATCATCTCGTCCGGGGTGATGTGGAGCGAGCAGTCCAAGCAGGGCCTCCTCCGCCACCACCCGGGCATGCTGCTGGTCGACGCGTTCTCGTCCTCCGAGGCCCTCGGCATGGGCAGCTCGGTCTCGACGGGGACCTCCGCCGCCCACACCGCGCAGTTCACCCTCGGCCCCGAGGTTCGTGTGATCGACGCCGACGGCCACGACGTCGAGCCGGGCTCGGGCAGGAGCGGCGTGCTGGCCCTGGGCGGACGGATCCCCCTCGGCTACTACAAGGACGAGGCGAAGACGGCGTCGACCTTCCGCACCATCGACGGCACCCGCTACTCGGTGCCGGGCGACTACGCCGAGATCGGCGAGGACGGGACCATCCACCTGTTGGGTCGCGGATCGGTGTGCATCAACACCGGCGGGGAGAAGGTCTATCCCGAGGAGGTCGAAGAGGTGGTCAAGACGGTCGACGGGGTCGCCGACTCGGTGGTGGTGGGCATCCCCAACGAGCGGTTCGGTGAGGAGATCGTGGCCGTGGTCGAGCTGGCCGGCGGGACACCCCAGGGCTCGGTGACGCCGGAGGCGGTCATCGACAGGGTGAGGTCGAAGCTGGCCGCCTACAAGGCACCGCGCCGGGTCCGCTTCACCACCACCATCGGGCGAGCGCCGTCGGGCAAGGTCGACTACGCACGGCATCGCGCCGAGACGGCGGAGTGGGCCGGAATAGCCCCCTCCTGAGCGGCCGGGGCGGAGCGGCGCCGTGACCTGAGGGCGCCCTCGGTCGGGGAGCGGCGATGGCCCCCGCCCGATTGGGAGATCCGAGGGGGCACGTGGCACGATCGGCCCGTGCGGGTCCATCGCAGTTTCGCCTTCGTCGACGTCTCGGGCTTCACCGCCCTGACCGAACACGAAGGGGACGAGCATGCGGTCGAAGTGCTCTCCGCCTTCCGGGCCCTGCTGCGTGACAACTGCTCCTGGCGGGGTGTGCGCATCGCCAAGTGGCTGGGTGACGGCGTCATGCTCGTCTGCGTGGACAACCCGACCGCTGCTGGCCACGATCATCGAACTGCACCATGTGGCCGGCGAGGCATCGGGCCCGGACCTGACCCTCTCGATACGATCCGGCATCGCTTCGGGCGATGTGATCCTGATGGAGGGGGATGACTACATCGGCCACTGTGTCAATGTCGCCGCCCGACTGTGCGATCTCGCCGGCGGCGGAGAGGCACTCGCCGCCCCCTCCGTGATGGAGGACATGCCCCGGTGGGGCACGGCCCTCGAGCACCGGGACATCGCGCTGCGGGGAGTGGAGAAGTCGGCACTGACCGCGAGGATCGGCATGGCGGACCTCGTCCGGTCCGCATGTCCCATCCGATCTGCGGCCTCCCACTGCCCCAGACGACGGTCGAGGCGACCGCCGACCACGTCCGGGGACGTGACCCTCTTCTGCTCGCCGGCGCCCGCACCAGGGTGGCGCTCCCGGCGACGAGGACACTGGCGATGAGGCTGCGTAGGGGCGGGCCTCAGCCCTTGTTGGCACCGTGGGTGCGTACGAAGTCGTTGACCGTGTAGTACGCATCGATCGACTCGCCGGCGTCACCCCAGAATCCATCGAGCACGTCGTAGGCCATCGACCCCTGGCTGATGTAGTGGTTGTTCACATCGGTGATCTCGAGCTCGCCGCGGCCGGACGGCACCAGGGTGGGGATGACGTCGAACACGTCCGAGTCGTAGCAGTAGATACCGGTCACTCCGAACTTCGAGTCGGGGTGCTCGGGCTTCTCGACGATGCCGATGACCCGCTTCTGATCGTCGAATGTCGGAACGCCCAGGTGGCGGAGGTGCTCGTCCTCCTCCACCGGAGTCAGGAGGATGCGGCCGCCGCTGGGTTGGGCCCGAAAGGCGTCGACCATCGGTTTGATCGACCGTTCGACGATGTTGTCCGCCAGCATCACCAGCACCGGCTCCCCGTCGACGAACCTGGCCGCCAGCCCGAGCGCCTCGGCAATGCCACCGGGCCGGTCCTGGTAGCCATAGCTGAGGCGGTCGATCCCGAACTCGTGGCCGTTGCCCAGCAATCGGAGGAACTCGCCGGCGTGGGTGCCTCCGGTCACCAGCATGATCTCGGTGATCTCGGCGTTCACCAGCGCCTCGATGCCCCAATTGATCATCGGCCGGTCGTAGATCGGCAACAGGTGCTTGTTGGTGATCCGGGTGAGCGGATGCAGCCGCGAGCCGGTTCCACCGGCCAGGATGACGCCCTTCATCCAGGGCAGCCTAGACGTGGCCGCCGTCGACATGCTCGGGCCACCCTCGGGCCCCACCCCGATCCGGCCCCACGCCACCGGGCCCATTCCGATCCGGCCCGCCCCGGCCCGCCTGCTCTTCCAAGACGGAATCGGCAAGCCGCGGCCACCACTGCGCCGCCCACGGGCCGAACGGTCGGTCGCCGAGCCCGGCGCAGGTCACACCGGCCACCGGGTCCACCCACAGGAACGAGCCGCTGCGCCCGAAATGGCCGAAGGTGGCGGGCGAGTTCTTTGTGCCGGTCCAGTGAGGCTGCTTGGCTCCCCGGATCTCGGGGCCGAGTCCCCAGTCGCACGGCTCGAACCGCCCGAAGCCGGGCAGGACGCCTCCGAGGCCCGGGAACTGGACGGACGTCGCCATCCGGTGCGTCTCGCCGCCGATCAGCGTCGGAGTGGCCAGCTCCCTGCCCAGGGACAGGAGGTCGACGAGCGGACCGGCCAGCCCGGCTGCCGCCGCCCCCTCCGGGGCGTCGGCGTCGAGCAGGGTCCTCGTCATGCCCAGGGGGTCGAGAACCCCCTGGCGCAGGTAGTCGGCGAAGACCATTCCCGACCGTTCGGCGATCAGGTCCCCGAGCACCAGGTAGCCGGCATTCGAATAGATCCGGGTCTCCGCGGGTGGGGCGAGGGGGGCGCCGGGTCGGGGCCCGAGGCCGGACGCATGGGCCAGAAGATGCCGCACGGTGGCTCCGGCCGGGCCGGCCGGATCATCCAGGGCCAGGGTTCCCTCCTCGGCGGCGACGAGAACGGCGAGGGCGGTGGCCAGCTTGGTCACCGAGGCCCACGGAAACGACCGGGTGTCGGGCCCGAACACCACGGCGGGGTCCGGCTGGTCCCGGCCCGTCCCGACGCTCGGCGGATCGGGTCCGACGACGCCCACGGCGGCACTTCCGACCGGCCAGCCGGCCACCAGTTGCAGAGCATCCATCCGACAGGAGCGTAGAGGACACCGTCGACGCGCCGACGAGGCCGGGCTGGGTCGGCGCGTGGCACGCGGCCGGTCCGGGTACCGGCGCCGGCGGCCCGCTCAGCGCGACCGGAGATCAGACGTCGAGGAAGCGGCGAACGGCAAAGGCCGAGCCGACCACGCCGACCACGACGCCGACCACCGCCACCAGGATGCACGTACTGGCAACCTCCCATCCGCCGAGCGACATCTGGGCGATGATGCTCCCCTGGTTGGCCGCGGTCTTGGCCGTGTCGAGTCCGATGCCCCAATAGAGGGCGAGCACCACCAGCACCGCGACCCCCGCCCCCAGCAGGCCCTGGATCAACCCCTCGGCCATGAAGGGCAGCCGGATGAACCAGTTGGTCGCACCGACCAGCTTCATCACCGACACTTCGCGGCGCCGGGCGAAGATAGCCATCCGGATGGTGTTGAGGATGAGGACCGATGCCGACAAGAGGAGCACGACCGCCACCGACAGGAAGACCCACTGGAGTATGCGGATCACGCTCTGCATGGTCTTGATCTGCTGTCCGGGGTAGCTGACCGTCTTGATCCCGGGCTTGCCCACGAACTGCTGCCATACGGCGGTGGCCTGCGACGGATCCCTGAGCGAGCAGCGGTACGACGACGGGTAGTCGGCCAGGGTGGTGGCCCCGCTCTCGTCCGCCGGCAGGATCTTCTTGGCCTCGCTGTAGTCGTAGGCCTGGGATCGTTGCAGACACGACTTGATGTAGGGGTACTGGTTCAGCTCGGACCCGATGACCGACACCTGGGACGGGCTGGCATCGGGGTTCACCCAGACAATCGCCTGCACGCCGTTCTGCCACTGCACGGTGGCCTTGGAGGCTCCCTGCTTCAACAGGAGGGAGGACCCGACCAAGGCGAGCGAGACGGCCACGGTGAGGATGGCGGCCACCGTCATCAGGCGGTTGCGCCAGAGGTTGGTCACCGCCTCTCTGGAGACGTACCCAGGGGAGACCGGCATCAGGCGCGGCGGGCCAGGCTGTCGGGAAGGCCGGCCGGAGCACCTGCCGGCGCGTGTCCTGCCAACGATCCGGTGGGGGAACCCGCCCCGGCCGCGGCCGTGGCGCTGTCGATCCCGTAGACCCCGTGGGCCTGGTCCCGAACCAGCAGGCCCCTGTCCAACTCGATGACCCGTCGGCGCATCTGGTCGACCATGCCCGCGTCGTGTGTGGCGACGATCACCGTGGTACCGGTCCGGTTGATCCGATCGAGAAGTCTCATGATCCCGAGGCTGGTGGTGGGGTCGAGGTTC
>Ga0307372_10003912_pt1 | contig 23425 bp, 16 predicted proteins | sample OX1MG_FD_202533 | JGI IMG/M metagenome (GOLD analysis project Ga0307372, IMG submission 202533) | Soil microbial communities from Risofladan, Vaasa, Finland - OX-1 | ecosystem: Environmental > Terrestrial > Soil > Coastal area > Acid sulfate soil | place: Finland: Risofladan, Vaasa | collected...
TGACCCGCCTCGCGGTGCCAGTAAGGAGCACGAGACGTGCCTCGATGCCTTGCTCCAGCGGTATGCCTACGGCTACCTGCGAGGCAACGCAGTCCTTATGCAATCGCGGCATAGAAAACGCACAATCGTCGTAAACTTTTATGTGGCGCTCGGAAAGGGTCATCTGTGCGACAGGCAAGCCTGCGACTGTTCCAATCGCGGTGGTCAACTCACCCAGAAAATTGGCGTTCTCGGGCAACTCGAATAGATATTGCTTCTTTTTATTCTTGATTTCATTAGCGGACAGTTCGTTTTGACCGGACAATCGGCACTTCGCCAGCTGGTCCTTGGCGAACAGAAGAAATTCTTTGCTTACCCCTTGTTTTATGTGAGCGTAGCCGTGTTCACCGAAGTCGGCCGCGAAATCGACGGGTGCGAAGCTGAACGGTTTCATGTTAGAGAAGCCCTCCAGGAGACCCTTCGTTGATACTGTGGAGGTGTACACTTATGCCACAGATTGCTGCCTGCCACGCATTTCTCTCGACCGGTGAGATACCAGATGCGAACAAGATCGAGACCACGCTGAAGACTCCTAATCCGCACATGGGCATTGAGCTTTTTCCAACAGTTGGTCGACCCAGGCATTTGAGAACTTTCCGTTTCGGACGTTCTCCATGTATATAGCGCTACGTTCTTTGTACCGGCGAAGGCGCTCGTGGAGTTCCTCAACGCACGCCTGCGGCAGCACCACTGTCCCACTCAGATCGGCAATGATGAAGTCTCCAGGCTCGACCACTACGCCGCCGCAGCAGACTGGATAATTGATCTCTCCGGGCCCTCTGTGCAGTGGACCGATGGGCATATTTCCTCGAGCGTAAACGGGGTAGTTAAGGTCTTGTATCGCGATTAAGTCCCGGACGTAGCCATCCACTACGAAGCCAAGGATGCCGCGATGCCGGGCCTTCATACTGATCGTGTCGCCGAGCACGGCATTTTCCATTGATCCGCGCGCGTCGACCACTACAACGTCTCCCGGTTTGGCGAGATCGAGCGCTTTATGAACCATCAAATTGTCGCCCGGATAGACTTTTACCGTGCATGCGGGTCCGGCAAGGCGACGGTCACCACCGGAAAGGCATCGGATCGAACTGTCGAGGGCATACAGGCGGTTTAGATGGTCGGAAATCTCGGCGATTTCGAAGTCCTGAAACATTGTAGCGACATCGTAGCTTGGCCTCGGAAAATCACGCTTGACGCGAAACCCGACACCGGGATGAATGTCAGCCGAGACCGGGGAACGAGAGCCGGTCGGGGCATGTGCCTCGGTCGCTGGACTGCCATTGCCAGTGTAAGTATCAGCATTCGCGATCGCATTTCGATGCATGGCTCACCTCGGTCCACTTTGCAGTTTTGACCTGTCACACCAATTCACGCTTCTCGGTAGCTCTCCCTGGAACATCCAATTGCCGAGACTTGCGCGCGGGCAATCCCTTTTCGCCGCCCGTCGTCGTCGGTGTCGGAGGCAACCGAGCGCAGAAGCTACCGGGCCAACAAGGATGCGGCTTTACATTCAAACCAAAGATGATTTCGGAAGAAGGTTACAGACGTAGCGGGAGGTTCGAGCCGACGAGTTCCCAATCGGAGCATGCGTCCGCCCTCCCCATGCAACCGGGGCAGCTTCCGAGCGACTTTGCTTACTTCCCTATGTTCGATCCTGAGCTTGTGGCATCTTGATTGGTGCGCCACGGCGGGACAAGTAGCATTTGACCAAACCGTATTTGTCTTAGGTCACGTGAATAGAGTTGAATGAGTCGCATACTGTCAAAAACGGACGATTGGATACTCTGCGGATGTTCAAGGATGACCCGTGCCGAGGTGCTGCTAATTTTTGGCACCGCCGCGGCATCCGGTTCCGCTGAAAGCCTTCTGAATAAACAGGGCAAACGATTCAGTCAGTAGGCAGCCAGTTGCTGCCACGGTCGAAAGTGCTAAAGCGTGAACCGTCCGCAGCAACGATGTCAGCGACATCGGCACTGACGGCCGACACGCCAACGATATCGGCAGCAGTCGGCGATGCGATCCGCTGCCATCGCACACCGTCAGTCGTGAGCAGTATCGTACCGTTACGACCGACTACCCAGCACACCGTGTTTGATGGCGCCTGGCCGGCCAACAAGTCGGATTGCACACCGCTATCCTGTTTCTGCCAGCTCTTTCCGTCAGTCGAACGGAAGATTGTCCCGGAGTCTTCGAGCGCCCAGTACACGGAGTGGTCCGGCGATGAAACCAGCAGCGGCGCCTGCCGTACGGCCGAAACAGTAGGCGCGTTCGTGCTGCCAACGGTCGCGTGTGCCGCTGGAGCGACAGCGACGGCTGTTGGAATACGCGATTTAGCCGCCAATTCGCCGGTACTGGCGGATCCGCCAGTCGGCGTGGGCCGCTGTGAAGGAATAGCTGCCAGGGTAAGGCTTGCGGGCGACGACGTGCTAGCTGGGGCGTGATGCTCCGCATTGGCAATCGGAGGGGTAACACTTGCCGGCTCCGAAGATGCGGCTGGCGGCTTTGCAAATGGCGCTGACTGGCTGGTTTCGGGGCCACTGGCAGGAGCAACCGCGGCTGCTACAGCACTGTTTTCCGCTCGAGGTGAGGCGGAAAATTGCTTTGAGCGACCCGCGAGCCGACGCCCTTGTCGTGAAACTTGCGAGCGGCGCGGCGGAACCGACGGCGCGAGGACCGGTTGTTGTAGTTCGTTGGTGGCACTCGCCGTTGAGGCCGGGGTACTGGAAGCCTCGACCGTGGGTGCAAGCGCCGCAGCCCTCGCTCCTTCAACGGCGGAGGGCGATGCGCCGGCCGCCGCGGCAGTTGATACATTGGTGGGGGTGGCCGCGAATGCGCTAGGCGTGACAGCGGTTGAGGCGCTGACCGCGGCGGTCGGCGCTTCTGATGCGGCCGCGGTCGTCGGGCTCGAAGCGGCCTCCGTCGATTCAGATGCCGCAGTTGATTCAGGTGCAACGACCGTCCCTTTCGGTTGATTGGAGGCGCCTCCGGACCGCATCGCTGCCAGCTCGCCGGCTAGACGCGCCACATTCGCGCGTCGCACGTGCAGAACCGCAACAACAATGACTACCGTTATGGCAACGAACGCCAGACATAACAGAGCGACGGCCCAAAGGCGGCTGCGCTTGGGGCGGCCCGCCTGCACGGACACGGCGGCCGCCTCGGACGGCGGGCCGACGGCGCCCGACGCGTCAAGCGCGGATTTTACTGCCCTGGCGAACCGATCCTCGATATCGTTGCTCGGCGCCAAGCTTGGTCTCGGTTACGATCGTATGCGCTAGAGACTGTGTATACCGCTCGAACGGGATCTTACTTCGACTTCCGGACGCATAAGCCTCGGCCGGCAAGCCGAGCTGAACCGCAATCGTGTCGTATCGGACTATACACGGTCTCGCGGTGGACGCGATCGCGGGCTAAGGCTCGCCCTCGGTCGGCGTATCGCCCTCATCCCCACCGCCGAAGGCCCGAGACAACTCTACGAAACGATGTTGTAGGGACTTGGTTGGCTCGAAAGTCTTGACTAGATGTTGGAGCTGATCCTGGAAAGCCGTAGCCGGTTCCATCGCAGCCGCCAACTGCACGAGCTGTTCACGAAAGGCCGCAGCCACCCGCTCGAGTTGGTTCTGGAAAGCCCGCATAGGCTCGAAGCGGTTGGCCAAATTCTCCAGATGACCGTGAATTCCCTTAATCGGCTCGAACGCCGCGGCCACGTCCGCCAGCTCTTCCTGGAACTTTCTTATGGGCTCGAAGACGTCGGCCAACTGCGCCAACTGACCCATCGGCTCGAGAACCTTAGCCAGCCGGTCCAGCGTGTCCCGGGCCGACTTCATCGGCTCGAACACTTTGGCTACGGCTTCGTCAGGTCGAAGATTGAGGAGTGATTGGTCCAACTCTTGTGCTCCCTTTTTGCGCAGTACAGAATCCCGGTCCGGTCAGCCATTCAGCGAAGAAGGGCCGCGACAACGACGATTGCCACTGTCGCCGTCAAGGCCGTATACAGCAAAGCGATACGCCATTGACGGGCGCGCCCGTGGCCGCGCACCCGCACTGGGTTGGTGGCCACTTCAGGCGGCGGCCCGACCGCGCCGGGTTCTTCGAGCGCCAGCTTTACCGCGTTCGCAAACTGTTCCGCGATGTCATTGTCCAGTGCCAAGGTTGGCCTCGCCTGCAGTCGAATCCTATTCTGCCCGCCGTTTGGGCAGCGTCTTACGTCTCTTCCGAGTGCTCATATCACAATAGAATTGTACTGCCATCGCGTCGTGCGCTACCAGTCGCGGTCGCGCGGTGCGCGATCACTGGCTGCGGGGAATCGTCCTCATTCGGCGCATCCTCGGTGCTGTCGCTGCCGAAGGCGCGCGAGAGCTGGACGAAGCGGTGCTGCAGGGCCTTGGCCCGCTCAAACGCCTTGACCAGATGCTGCAGCTGGTCCTGAAAGGCCGTTGCCGGATCCATCGCGGCCGCCAGTTGCAAGAGCTGTTTGTGAAACGCAGCGGCCACGCCCTCGAGCTGGCTCTGGAAACCCCGCATCGCTCCGAAGTGGTTGGCCAGGTTCTCGAGACGGCCGTGAAATTCCTTTATAGGTTCGAAGGCCGCGGCCAGACCTGCCATCTCGTCCTGGAACTTTCCGATCGGCTCGAAGACGTCGGCCAACTGCGCCAACTGGCCCATGGGCTCCACTACCTTGGCCAGTCGGGCGAGTGTGTCTTGGGCCGACCTCATCGGCTCGAACACCTTGGCTACGGCCTCGTCAGATCGAAGAGTGAGGAGTGATTGGTCCATCCCCTGTGCTTCCTTTGTCACTATGAATTCTCAGCGCCCTGGATAGTCTACAACTGTCACGCGCCATAGGTAGCCGCGGCTTCAACATACTATGGCGACCTTGATGTCAATGATAAACCGCACTGAAGGTTTCTATCGTCCGTGGTTGACAATGCACCGTTCTCAAAGCGCACCGTGCTTCCAACGTATCGCGTGTCGTCCGAAAACCGACGCGACAACCCTGACCCGCACGCGCAACTGGCTCGCCGCAAGGCGCGAGAGTCCCTTGGTGGTCAACCAAGAACTCGCACAGGTTTCGTTGCGGTTATCGAATAGCGGAGCATAGACAAAATCGCGTCATCGGGTGCGAGCAGGCCGCTCAACGTTCAGACATAAAGAAATGGCGGCTGACGAGCCGCCTAAGGTGGCGGCCACGGTCCGGCCTAAGGTCGCTCACCGTTCTCTGGCTCGTCATGTCGCGCACCCCCTGGTCTGGAGTTGTACCAGTGGCCCCGATGCTTCCAATTGTTTATCTGATCGGCGTAATCGGCGCGGCCTGGTTTCTGAGCATTCCGACCATGAGCCGTGAGCAGCGGCCCCTTTTCAGGATCTCATCCATCATCTGGCCGTTAACCATGACGGTCTTCGGATTGCTCGTCCTACTCGCCTTGCTGACACATTGGTACGGCAAGCTGGCTGCCATTCTTGCGGGTCACAGAGTGGATTCTCTGGAAAGCCCTGGGGCCGCCGATGTTCATTCACGCGTTCCGCGGTCTCACCTTCTTCTCGCCGCGCTGCTGGCTGCCTCGGTGGCCGACAGCGGTTCTGTTATTTCGCAGACCAAAGTGATGCCGCGCGAGCCCAAGGTCATCGCCAGTGCAGCGACCGAATTCGTCCACGCCCGCGTTCACATGGAATTGCCGCGCATCATGACCTGGCGACCGCTGCCGGTTACCACGCCCACGCTGCACCGTCGCGCACGCCCGCGCGGCGCGCCCACACCCAATCAGGCTGACTTTGGGCCGACGACAATCGAGCCGAAGTAATTGTGCGCGATGACCCCTGGAGTTTCGCAACCAGGGACCTCCAAGGCCTCGGCCTGATAACCCCAGCATTGTTGACCACGATGTCGAGCGCTGCGAATCGGCGCTCGATCGCATCCGCCAAGCGCCGAACCTCTTCGTAATTCGGAGGATGCGTCATTGGAACGCCGTTGGTCCTGCGGCCGGGTGAGCCCTGGGTTTGCGCGGTGCTTGAACATCCGGAATATATTGGGGACGCCGAACGCTTGGCGGTGCGTCGCCAGACGGCGCCCTCTGGATCGGAGACGGGTATCGAATGGGCTCAATCATCATCCACGGCCACTTTTATCAGCCGCCACGCGAGAATCCATGGACCGGCGCCATCGAGCGCGAAGGGAGCGCGCGCCCCTTTCATGACTGGAACGAGCGGATTTACGCCGAGTGCTACCGGCCCAATGCGTTCGCTCGCATAACCGACAGTCGCGGCCGCGTCCAGCGGATCGTCAACAACTACGCCCACATCAGTTTCAATTTCGGCCCGACCCTGCTCAATTGGCTCGAACGCGCACATCCCGACACCTATGCGCGTATCCTTGAGGCCGACCGGGAGAGCATTAGCCTTCATCAAGGCCACGGCAACGCTATCGCTCAAGGTTATAACCATGCGATTCTGCCGCTATGCAACGAGCGCGACCGTTACACCCAGATCCGATGGGGTATTGCGGATTTCCGCGATCGTTTCGGCCGCTTTCCGGAATCCCTCTGGCTACCCGAGACCGCCTGTAACGACGCCACGCTCGGCGCCATGATAGATGCCGGCCTTCTCTATGTGATCCTTTCGCCCACGCAAGCCGAACGAGTCCGCCCGCTCGATACCGAGCAATGGCAGGACGTCTCCAATGGCGGCATCGATCCGCGCCGCTGCTACCGCTATTTCCATCGCGACCGTTCCGGGCGCTCGATCGCGATTTTCTTTTACGACCCGGAGGTCTCGATGGCGATTGCTTTCGAGGGGGCGCTGGCCTGGAGCAGCAACTTTGTCGACCGGCTGACGCGGGCCCTCGGAGAGGGCGGCGATATGGCAAACGTGGCCACCGACGGCGAAAGTTACGGCCACCACTTCCCATTCGGCGATCGCTGCCTGGCCTACTCGCTCGAGGTGGAGGCCCGCGCGCGCGGTCTCGATCTGACGAATTACGGAGAGTTTCTGGCGAGTCATCCGCCGCGCCACGAGGTCGAGATCAAATCGGGGACCGGCGGAGAAGGCACGGCCTGGAGTTGCCAGCACGGAGTGCAGCGATGGTATCGCGACTGCGGCTGCCAGACGGGCGGCGCCGAAGGCTGGAACCAGCGCTGGCGCGAGCCGTTGCGCCGGGCGTTGGACCTGCTTCGCGACGCCGCCGCGCGCCAGTTCGAAGATCTCGGCGGCGACTTGTTCCGCGAGCCGTGGGCCGCGCGCGATGCGTATATCGAGGTGTTGCGCCATCCCGGCATCGCTTCGCGCAAAAAGTTCCTGAATCGCCACGCGAGAGGCCGTCTCGACGACGCTGCGCGAACGCGAGCGCTCAATCTGCTCGAGGCGCAGCGGGCCGCGATGTTCATGTACACGAGTTGCGGTTGGTTCTTCGCGGACATCTCGAGAATCGAAGCTGTTCAGGTGATGAAGTACGCGGGGCGCGTTCTGGACTTCATGGAGGAGCTGGGCGCGACCAGCCCCGTCAATCGCTTCCTCGAGGTGTTGGCCGAGGCCACCAGCAATGTGCCCGGAATGGGCAATGGCGCCGACGTATATAGACGTCTTGTGCAGCCGGACCGCGTCACTCCATCGCGCGTCGCCGCGCATCTGGCCATATCCAGCATCGCGGACGACAGTCCCGAGGGCCGGATCGGCGACTTCCTATTCCACAGGCGCGACTTCGAGAAGCGACAGCGCGGCCGGTTCACTCTGACCACCGGCCGTGTTCTGCTGAACACGAGCACCACTGGTCAGCAACGCGACTGTGCCGTGGCTACCCTGCACATGGGCGGATTGGACTTCTATTGCGCACTCGGGGCATACGCGGGTGCCAAGAATTTCGCCCGCGCGGCGAAGGGGCTCCATGAGCGCTTCGTCAACGCCTCTTTGCCGGTGATGCTGCGTCTTATGCAGAGCGAGTTTGGACCCGAGGAGTTCGGGCTGGAGGAAGTGCTTCCGGAAGGACGGCGGACAATTTTCGAGATGGTCTTCGGCGACATTTTCGAGGGCTTTGCTTCGCAATTGGCGCGGCTATACGAAGAAAATCGCCGGTTCGTCGTATCGCTGCACGAAGCGGGCTTTGAGCCGCCAACTCAACTGCGCCAGGTGGCGGAACTGGCGCTGCAGCACCGCTTCGAGCAGGAGCTGCTGGAGCAACGCTCGGACCACAACCTGGCCGCTTACGGCAAGGCCCTCGGAGTAGCCCAGGAAGTGGCGCGATGGAACTACCGGATAGACAAATCGCTCGGCAACTCGGTCTTCAGCGCGCTCATAGCTGAAGCGGCACGCGACGCCGTTTCGGAGCCCGGCATCGACAAAGTGGAATCCGCAATTCAATTGGTGAGGCTTGCGAAGGGCCTCCTGTTGGAGCCGAATTTCGATCTGGCCCAAGAAACCGTGTATGCGGCTTTGGTCAGTGGCGCCCCGGGCAGCGAAAAGCTTGCGCAACTGGCGGCGGCTTTGAACCTTGGCCTCAAGTGAATCCACAGTAGACCATAATGTGGGTTGAACTTGCCCCGAGCCGAAGCGGGGCGTGTATACCCAGCCGAGGCGAGCGGCGATGTCCGTTGCACCTCGAACCGCGCCGGTACGAGATAACCGGGAGCCCAGTGCGGTCCGCGGGCGTCGTATATCGGTTCGCAGGAAACGTGCGCGCCGTTTCTCAATCGCGCGGCGCGTCGAACCACAGCACGCCGAGCGGCGGGAGCGTAATCAAAATGGAATACGGCAGCCCGTTATACGGAACCGGCTCGGCCATGACGCCGCCCGCATTGCCAACATTGCTTCCGCCCCACATCTCGGCGTCGGTGTTGAGGATCTCGCGGTAGTAGCCCGGGCGCGGCACCCCGATGCGGTAACCGTCACGGGAGACCGGCGAGAAGCTGCCCACGCATAGCAGCCGCTGCCCGTTCGCCGGCGCAATCCGCAAGAAGGCGATCATATTGTCGTCGGCATTGTCCCCGACGACCCATTGAGTACCCGCTTCGTCGTGGTCGGCCTCCCACAGCGCCGGTTCGGCGCGATAGATCCGATTGAGTTCGCTCACCAGCGCCTGGAGTCCGCGATGCTCGCTCCCCTCGAGCAGATTCCAGTCGAGGCTCTCGTCGTGGTTCCATTCGTTCCACTGGCCGAACTCGCCGCCCATGAACAGCAGCTTCTTGCCCGGCCGCGCCCACATGTAGCCGTACAGCGCGCGCAGGTTGGCAAACTGTTGCCAGCGATCGCCAGGCATCTTGGAAAGCAGCGAGCGCTTGCCATGGACGACCTCGTCGTGCGACAGCGGAAGCACGAAATTCTCGCGCCACGCGTACAGCATGCCGAAGGTCAGGTCGCGATGATGCCAGCGGCGATGCGCCGGATCTTTGGCGAAATAATTCAGCGTGTCGTGCATCCAACCCATGTCCCACTTGAAGCTGAAGCCCAGGCCGCCGGTGTAGGTCGGGCGGCTCACGGCGGGCCACGAGGTCGACTCCTCGGCGAAAGTCATAGCGCCGGGGTTGCGTGCGTAGGCCTGCTCGTTGAGCATGCGCAGGAAAGCGACCGCGTCGAGATTCTCGCGTCCGCCCTGCGCATTGGGAATCCACTCGCCCGCGCGCCGCGCGTAATCCAGATAGAGCATCGAGGCGACCGCGTCGACGCGCAGGCCGTCGGCGTGGAATTCGCGCAGCCACCATTCGGCGCTGGCGAGCAGGAAGTTGCGAACCTCGGTGCGCCCGAAGTTGAAAACGTAAGTGCCCCACTCGGGTTGGAACCCCAGACGCGGATCCAGATGCTCGTAGAGCGCGGTGCCGTCGAAGCGCGCGAGCGCGAAGGCGTCGGTGGGAAAGTGGCCCGGGACCCAGTCGAGGATCACGCCAATACCGCGGCGATGGAGATAGTCGACAAGGAAGCGGAGATCGTCGGGGGGGCCGAAGCGCGCGGTTGGCGCGAAGTAGCCGCTCACTTGGTAGCCCCACGAACCGCTGAACGGATGCTCCATCACGGGCAGCAGCTCGACGTGGGTAAAGCCGAGTTCGCTGACATAGTCGGCGAGCGCGGGGCCCAGCTCGCGATAGGTGAGCGAGCGGTTGTGCTCCTCGGGGACGCGCCGCCACGAGCCGAGATGGACCTCGTAGATCGATACCGGCGTGCGCAACGCGTCGCGCGCCGCCCGCGCCTCCATCCACTGCCCGTCCTCGAAGCGGTAGCGCGAGCGATAGATGATCGACGCGGTCGCCGGCGGCATCTCCATCGCGGCCGCCCACGGATCCGTCTTGAGATAAGGTGGGCCCTCTTGCGGACGAATTTCGTACTTGTAGCGCGTGCCTTCCGCGAGCCCCGGAATGAAAAGTTCCCAGATCCCGGAACCGCCCATCGAGCGCATCATATGGACGCGTCCGTCCCATGCGTTGAAGTCGCCGACCACACTGAGACTGCACGCGTTTGGCGCCCAAACCGCAAACGCCACGCCCGCGACGCCGCCAAGCTCGCACGGATGCGCGCCCAGCACCTCATAGGGCCGTTCGTGCCGGAGTTCCCCGAGCAGATGGAGATCGAGATCGCCGAGCGTCGGCAGAAAGCAGTACGGATCGCGAGTGGTTATCGACGAGCCGCCGCGGAAGTATATTTCCAGCCGATAGGCGAACAACCCGCGTCGCTCTCCAAGCCGTATCTCGAAGAGCCCCGCCGAATGGACGCGCTTCATCTCGCGCCCGTTCTCCTCGCCGTCGATAAGCAGCGTGACGCGCTCGGCGTCCGGGCGAAAAACACGCACCGCGACGCCGCCGCCGTCGGGCTCCATGTGGGCGCCAAGAATGCTATGGGGATTGGGATGTTCGAGCGCGATCAGGCGCTCCAAGCCGTCGGCTCCCTCCAGACGCTCCGCGGTTGTCACATCAGGCATCATGACGAAGAGCTCTCCTGTAATGGAATGCGCGCCGCATCCCCGCGGGCAGGTCGCGCAGCATCGATCGCCTGCGCCCGTCGCCCGCTCGGCGGACGTGCGTCGGTTCAGCTTTGAAGTCGATTATGGCGAACTCCTCGCCCGCATGCACGTAGGATCGGCGGAGGCCTGGCCAGGAACGCGGATGTCGCAGCCTCATCGCTCAGGGCCCGCTACAGACCGAAAAATCGGCGCCACGCTCGGCAGCGCGGCGATAGCCGCCCGCCCGCCGCCCGCTCCGGGAGCATCAGGGGGCGTTGTGGTTGCACAGCCGTCCGCCGTCGATTGGCAGCTCGAGCAAGGACGCGGCGCTCGCGACACACACTGGTCTTTTACAGGTCGCGGCTGCTAAAGGCTGAGGACATGAGCACTTCAAGACGGGCCGCCGACCGGGCCGAAGATCGGTCGCAAGGATCTCTCGCGGCGCTGCTGGCGCTGATTCGCGAGCGCGGAACCGAGGCCGTCGGAGATCACCGGGTTGTGCGCGTACCCGCCAATCGTCCGCCGTGGACGCCGACCGGCGTAAGGCTTAAGCCGGAAGATCGGATTAGCCTGTTTTGCTTTGGACGCGCATGGCTCGAAGCCAATCCCTCGATCTGGGTCGGGGCCAATTTCGGGCTCTGGATACGAACCAATGCGCAGGGTCCAATCTTTCGCGCCTGCCGCGGGTCGCGAACCCTAACCGTCGAAGAGCCGGGAGAGCTCGAGCTCGCCAATATTTTTCCGGGCGCATGGAACGATCCGACAGGCGCTCTCGCCTCATCCGCGCAAATCTACGAGCGGGTCGCGGGCGGATTCGAAGTGCTCGTCATATTATGGCGGCTCGATCCGGAGGTGGGGCTAAGGCGGCTCACGGCCGGCGGCGGCGCCGCCGCAAGGGAGTTCGCGGACGAGCTCGCGGCGTTGCCGAACCCCACTCGCACGCCGCCGGGATGGAAGTATCTGTGGGAGGTCGGCGATGCCGAGGCTTTCAAGGTGACGGAGGACAACACGATTCATTGTGAGATTGCGGATGACGCCGCGATTTTGCAAAGGGCCGTGAGCGCTCCGTTTACGCCGGCGACGCGGCTGCGATGGTCCTGGAAGGTCGAGCGGCTACCCTCCAGGCGCGCTGAAGACTCGGTTGCCAATCATGACTACGTGAGCCTCGCGGTCGAGTTCGATAACGGCCAGGATCTCACTTACCTCTGGAGTGCCGCGCTCGATCCGGAATTCAGCTACCGCTGCCCGATTTCGTCATGGCGCAACCGCGAAACGCATCTGGTAATTCGCACCGGCAGCGGTGAGCTGGGGCGTTGGATTGACGAGGAGCGCGAGGTCTGGCGAGACTATCAGCGGGCAATCGGAACGCCGCCCGCGCGGATCGTGGCGGTGTGGCTGATCGCGGTGGCTATTTTTCAGCACGGCGTCGCGCGCGCGGAGTATCGCAATATCGAGCTGTCCCGCGGATCCGAGGTCATGCGCGTGAGCTGAATTATCGCGCCGCGCTGTTACAGCGCCACGGCCACGAAAACAACCCAGGGAGCCGCGGCTTCGCATCGCGCGTCGGGGCCACGGATCCGTCTTGCCGATTCCGATTTTCCCGTCAACTCCCGGAATGGCGCCGAGACTTTCGAGATCGGCGACCGCGGACACCTGCAGGCTCAGCGGCGCCCGCCGCTGGCGCGCGCTCGCCCATCTGATGGTCGAAAACGATTCGCCGATGGCCAACCACAAATCCCTCTCGCCGAACACTCTGTACATCGTTACCGCGGCGGTTGAACTTGGAGCCGGCGTTGCCTTAATGAGTTGTCCGTCGGCAACCGCGACGCTCCTGATGGGCGTACCGCTGGGTGCACCGGCCACCGTGACTGTGGCGCGCGTCGCCGGAGTCGCACTGCTTGCGCTCGGTGTCGCCTGCTGGCTGGCGCGCGGTGACACGCAAAGCCGGGCCGCAGAAGGACTGCTCGCCGCGATGACGCTCTATAATCTTGGCGTCGCGCTGATCCTTGGAGCTGCCGGCATCCGGTTCGACCGGTGGGTGTCGCATTGTGGCTGGCCGTGGTGCTGCACGCGGTCATGGCCTTCTGGTGCGTCGTGAGCCTTCGCGCAAGGGAGCCACGGCAGGCGACCCCGTCGGTTTGACTTGGCCGAGCATCCTGATAAAGAATCTCAGCTCAAGCGGCGAAATCCGTTTGCGTCGCTTAAAGCGAAACCGCGGAAACCGCGATTGCGGCATCAGGCGAAATGGGAACCATTCCATAAACCCTATATGGCAAACCTCATATGGCAAATCCAACAAATTGGCTAATCGTCGAAGCCGGACTTCTGGCTATAGTAATGGTGGTGGGGTTCTTCGTGACTCTCGCAGCCAACCGGCAAGATAAATGAATGCGAATCGCCCTTTAACGGCCATCGGCGCAAAACCGAACCGCACCGGAAATCCACGCACAGGTTGAATTCGGAATAGCCCACAGCAGCCGCTTGGGCACACGTAAGGGAGCCCGGTTTTATCCCGGCGGCTCCGGCGTCGCGCTAAGCAACCCCGGAACCTCGAAGGAGAACCGCGCGTTCCCTGCATAGCATCGTCTGGCCGGGCTGCCGGGGCGAGCGCCAAGCCATTTGACCAGACGGAATTCGCCCGAGCGTCGCAGGCAGACCCGTCACGCCTACGGCGCCGCCGGCACTGCTTACTTCACGCGCCGCGATTTCTGAATCAGGCCGGTCCCAACCGCTAACGATGACTTGCGTTTGGCCGGGATGAAGCTCTGCGCGTTCACGACCGGGCCGCGGTCGTCGGTGTTGAACCGTGTCGCTCAACACAGCGGCTTGGCCCCCTCGCTCACCGTCCCTTTCGATCGGCTCGAAGCCACCGACAGGTCACGATAATGGAAAACGCCTTGACTTCCCTACGAGATCTACTGGAGCGGGTGATCGGTTTCGAACCGACGACCTTGTGCTTGGCAAGCACACGCTCTACCAACTGAGCTACACCCGCCCCCAGGTTTTGTCGTCGCGTGGCCGGATAGATCGATTTATCCGCCCGCGGGCGGCTTGTCAAACCGCCGCGCGGCGCGCCGGCGGATTCATGCGCGCGCTAAGCACCGCCCGCGCCCTCAAGAAGTAGTCCGCGCCGGACCAGACACTCACCGCCATCGAGATCCACAGCACGAACATTCCGGCCGCGAAAAAATCCACGTGGAAATAAACGTAATTGATCAACAGCCCCTGGACCGCGATCGACTGGAGCACCATCTTGTACTTGCCCAGCTCCTCGGCGGCCATCACCTGGCCCGCCGCCGCCGCCATCGCGCGCAACCCCGTGACCGCGATCTCGCGCGCCACCAGCAACACCACCATCCAAGCCGGCACTCGTGGAAAACGCGGCATCGCCGCCAGCATGATCAGCGCGGAGGTGACGACCAGCTTGTCCGCCATCGGATCGAGAAACTTGCCCAGCGTCGTGCCTGAGCCATAGCTGCGCGCGATATACCCGTCGAAGAAGTCGCTCAGCGTGGCGACGAAAAAAACGCCGGCTGCCACTGCCGACGGTACCGGCCCCACATACATCAGCAGCCACACCAGCACCGGGACCAGCGCGATGCGCATCAGGGTCAGCAAATTGGGTGCGGTAAGCTCCATGATGCGGTCCCGGGGCGCCCTTCCCTGCTTTCTCTATTGTGCCCTCGACGGCTCGATACGATAGCCTTCCCTTGCAAGGATATGGAAATCCATCAAGGGGGGCAATCGAGTCTGATTTGAGGCGCGACCGAACCACTTCGCGCTCCAACTTGACGGGTCGCATTTGCCTCGCATACGGTCAGGCATGTTTTGTTTGCTCCACTGCGGCAACCGTTTCCCGTTGCACCTCGCGCCACCCGCTTCGCGAATCGCGCCGACTCCCGTTGATCCTTCCGCCGGGTCGATGAGATGAACGCGGCCGCCAACGGCACCTTCGAGAGCGACTACCTCGTTATCGGCGGCGGTATCGCCGGGCTGGTCTTCGCGATCGAGGCGGCCGCGACCGGCACCGTCACGGTGCTGACCAAGGCCGCGAGCAACGAGGCCAACACCGCTTACGCGCAGGGCGGAATCGCCAGCGTGTGGAGCGTCGACGACTCCTTCGAGTCGCACGTCGACGACACGCTGCGCGCCGGCGCCGGGCTGTGCAACCGGCGCGCGGTCGAGACCATCGTGCGCGACGGCCCCGAGGCGGTGCGCGAACTCATCGCGCTCGGCACGCGGTTTACCCGCGTCGAGGAAGGCGGCGAAGACGAATACGACCTCGGCCGCGAGGGCGGCCACAGCCATCGCCGCGTGCTCCATGCGCAGGACCTGACGGGGCGCGAAATCATGCGCGCGCTGGGCGAGGCCGCCGCGGCACGGCGCAACCTCCGCGTGCTCGAGGACAAAATTGCGGTCAACTTGCTCGTCGAGCCGGGCTCGGAGCGCCACGGCGGCGGCGGCGCGCGATGCTGGGGCGCGTACGTGCTTGATCGCGCGAGCGGCGCCGTCGACAAATTCGTCGCGCGCGCGACGCTGCTCGCCACCGGCGGCGCCGGCAAAGTCTACCTCTACACCACCAATCCCGACATCGCCTCGGGCGACGGCGTCGCGATGGGCTATCGGGCGGGCGCGCCGGTCGCCAACATGGAATTCATCCAGTTCCATCCGACCTGCCTCTACCATCCCGCCGCCAAGTCGTTTCTCATCTCGGAGGCGCTCCGCGGCGAGGGCGCGATCCTGCGGCTGCCCGACGGCACGCCCTTCATGAAGAGCTACCATCCCGACGGCGAACTCGCGCCGCGCGACGTCGTCGCCCGCGCGATCGATTCCGAGATGAAGCGCCACGGACTGGATTACGTGCTGCTCGACATCAGCCATCGGCCGGCCGATTTCGTGCGCGGCCGCTTTCCGAATATCTTCAAGCGATGCTTGAGCTTTGGTTTCGACCTGACCAGCGCGCCGATCCCGGTGGTGCCCGCGGCGCATTACATGTGCGGCGGGCTGGTGACCGACCTCGCCGCGCGCACTCCGCTGGCGCAGTTGTACGCGGCCGGCGAAACCGCGATGACGGGACTGCACGGCGCCAATCGGCTCGCGTCGAATTCGCTGCTCGAAGCGGCCGTGATGGGCCGGCGCGCCGCCGCGGCGGCGCGCGAGGATGCGGCCGCCGCCGGAGAGCGGAGACCGCCGGCTTTTCCCCGATGGGATCCCGGGCGCGCGATGCGCAGCGAGGAGCGCGTGCTGATAACCCAGAGCTGGGACGAGATTCGCCGCCTGATGTGGAACTACGTCGGGATCGTGCGCAGCGACGCCCGCCTCGAGCGCGCGATGCGCCGCATCCAGCTAATCAAGCAAGAGGTCTCCGGCTACTACTGGGACCACCTTATCGACTCCGACCTGATCGAGCTGCGCAACCTGGTCGAGGTCGCCGAGCTGGTGGTGCGCTCGGCGACGGCGCGCAAGGAGTCGCGCGGGCTGCACTACACTATCGACTATCCCGAGCACGACGACGCCAAGTGGCTGCACGACACAGTGATCGCGAAGAGCGCGTAGCCGGCCACGCACGCACGTCCAGTCTAACTTCTTATAAGTCGCATCGAAGAGGTTGCATCGAAGAGCCACGTCATCCTGAGCGCAGCGAGTCCGCCTCTTCAGTCATCCTGTCCGCTTCTTCAGTCATCCTGAGCGAAGCGAGTCCGCGAGCGGAGTCGAAGGACCTCGCGCGGTCCTCCGCGCGCACTGGATTGCGCGCTGCGCGCGAGGTCTTCGACCCCGGCAGCCTGCGCTCAGCATGACTTAAGCGGTCAAAACGGAGAGGCCGAGGAACGGCGACCGAAAGAGAATTTCACTTAGCGAACTTGAGACTCACCACTAGCTGACGGGCGCGGCGGGTGCCGTCGCCTTGGAAGCGTTGGCCTCGAAGCTATACACCAGCTTGTCGTCGGCGAGATCGACCTTCGCCACGCCGCCCTTGCTGAGCGCGCCGAACAGCACCTGGTCGGCGAGCGCGCGCGCGACCTCGGACTCGATAAGCCGCCCGAGCGGCCGCGCGCCGAAGCGCGGATCGTAGCCCTTTTTCGCGAGCCAGTTCCTCGCCGCCGCGGAAACCTCGAGCTTCACCTTCTGCGCCGCCAGCCGCTCGGCCAACTCGGCCACGAACTTGTCGACCACGCGGGCGATTATCTCGGGGCCAAGGCCCGCGAATTCGATTATGGCCGAGAGCCGGTTGCGGAACTCCGGGCTGAACATCCGGTCGATGGCGTTGCGCGGATTGCCGGTCGCGACGTCGGTGCCGAACCCGATCATCGTGCGCGCCAGCTCCTGCGCGCCGGCGTTAGTGGTCATCACGATGATCACGTTGCGGAAATCCGCCTTGCGCCCGTTGTTATCGGTCAGCGTCGCATGGTCCATCACCTGGAGCAGGATGCTGAACAGGTCGGGATGGGCCTTCTCGATCTCGTCGAGCAGCAGCACGCAGTGCGGATTCTTGTTGATCGCGTCGGTCAGCAGTCCGCCCTGGTCGAAGCCCACGTAGCCCGGCGGCGCGCCGATGAGCCGTGAGACCGTGTGGCGCTCCATGTATTCGCTCATGTCGAAGCGCAGGAACTCGACGCCCATCACTTTTGCGAGCTGTCGCGCGACCTCGGTCTTGCCCACGCCGGTGGGGCCGGCGAACAGAAAGGCGCCAACCGGACGGTCGGGATGGGCGAGGCCCGAGCGCGCCAGTTTGATCGCGCGCGCCACCGCCGCGATCGCAGGGTCCTGTCCGAAAACGGCTTGCTTCAGTTCGTCCTCGAGATTTTGCAGGCGCGCCCGGTCGCTCGACGACACGGTGCGCTCCGGAATCCGCGCCATCCGCGCCACCGTGCGCTCGGCGTCGCGCGCGCCCACCGTCACCGCCTCGGGGCCGCTGGCGCGCAGCCGCGCCGCGACGCCCGCCTCGTCCATCACGTCGATCGCCTTGTCGGGCAGGTAGCGGTCGTTGATATAGCGCGAGGAAAGATCGACCGCGGCACGAAGGGCCGGCGCGGTGTAGCGCACGTTGTGGTGCTTTTCGTAGTAGCTCTTGAGCCCGTTCAGAATCCGCACCGCCTCTTCCACCGTCGGCTCGGGCACGTCGATACGCTGGAAACGCCGCCCCAATGCTTTGTCGCGATCGAACGAGCGCTTGTACTCCTGGTAGGTCGTCGATCCGATGCAGCGCAGGTCGCCCGAGGCGAGCGCGGGTTTCAGCAGGTTGGAGGCGTCCATGGTCGATCCCGAGGCTGAGCCGGCGCCCACGATGGTGTGTATCTCGTCGATGAAGAGCACGATCTTCGGGTTGCCCGACGCGGCCTTGATCACCGCCTTCAGCCGCTGCTCGAAATCGCCGCGAAAGCGGGTGCCCGCGAGCAGCGCGCCCATGTCGAGCGCGTATATCTCGACGCCCTTGAGCGCCTCGGGCACGCGGCCCTCATGAATCGCGAGCGCCAGTCCCTCGGCGAGCGCGGTCTTGCCCACGCCGGCCTCGCCGACAAATACGGGGTTGTTCTTGCGCCGGCGGAGCAGGATATGAATCGCGCGCTCGATCTCATTCTTGCGCCCGATCAGCGGATCGATCTTGCCCTTGGCGGCGCGCTCGGCCAGGTTTATCGCGTAGCGCTTGAGCGCGCGGGCCGGAGAGAGTTTCGGCGCGCCGTCCTCTTCGTCGTCGCCCTCGCCCTCTTCGCGATCGTGCTCCTCCTCGCTCTCGGCTTCGCCCTCGTGGGCGCCGCGCAGCGGCCGCTCGTCGTCGGCGCCGACCTTGGACACGCCGTGCGACACGAAGTTGATCAGGTCGAAACGGGTGACCCCTTCCTCCTGCAGGAAATAGAGCGCGTACGACTCGGCCTCCTGGAACATCGCGATCAGCACGGCCGGGCCGTTTATCTCCTGGCGGCCGGCCGACTGCGCGTGGAGCGCCGCGCGCTGCAGAGCGCGCTGCACGCCGCTGGCATAGCGCGGCGTGACCTCGACCCCGCGGCCGAGCCGCTCGACGCCGTCGTCGAGGTAACCCTGCAGTTTGCCGCGCAGCGAATCGAGGTTGGCGCCACAGTGCTTGAGCACGTTGCTGGTGGTGAAGTCATGGAGCATCGCGTAGAGCACGTGCTCGAGGCAAACGTATTCGTGGCGCCGGCTCTGCGCCTCGGTCATCGCCAATTGCAGCGTGACCTGCAACTCGCGGCTAAGCATCACGCCTGGCGACGCCATCCGCCGACTCCTCTGCGTGTCCTTTCCGGCCGGAATCCTCTCTCCTCGGCATAGTCTCAAAGATAATCATTAAAATGGACCGCGCCGTTCAGGCTTTCTCCATCACGCACTTGAGCGGGAATTCGCCCTGGCGGGCCAGTTCATCCACGGTGCGCACCTTGGTCTCGGCGATTTCGTACGGAAACACGCCCGCCACGCCCATCCCGTTCTGATGCACGTGCAGCATGATCCGTGTCGCCTCGGCGTGCTGCTTGTGGAAAACGACTTTCAATATCTCGACCACGAACTCCATCGGAGTGTAGTCGTCGTTGAGCAGAATGACCTTGTACATCGGCGGCTTCCTGGTGCGCGTCTCGGGCCGCGTGCGCCGCTCGACGACCGTGTCGCCATCGGGCGGACGTGCGCCGCCGGCACCGCCATCATCGTGCTTGTCGTCGCGCTTACGCGCCCGCACGTCTCGCCGCCAAAGCTCGTCGCTCATCGTTCGTCGTTCCGCTTCGCTTGCTTCCTGTGCTCGCCGGCAGCCGGCAGTCAGCGAGGTCGCCGGCTTGCCGCCTCCCATAGAATAGCAAATCGGCGCATGGTCATGGGAGCACCGGAGGCGAGACTCTTTGCGGCGGAGCCCGGCCCGGCTAAGCTCGCCCATAGCTCCGATGGCACGGCACGACGACAAGGAAACGATCGCCCGCGGCGCGGGCGCCGATGCGGCGGCGATCGAAGTCGCCGTCGTCGAGGGCATCGATCGCATTGCGCGCGAGGATTGGAACGCGCTGCTGGCCGACGACGACAGCCCCTTCGTCGATTGGGACTGGCTGTTCGCGATGGAGAACTCCAAGAGCGCGGTGCGGGCCAGCGGATGGGGCCCGTGCCATCTGGCGATCCATCGGGGCAAATCGCTCGTCGCGGCCTGCCCGCTGTACCTCAAAGGACACAGCATGGGCGAGTTCGTGTTCGACCAGGGATGGGCTGACGCGGCCGAACGCAGCGGCATCCGCTACTATCCCAAGCTGCTGGCCGGCGTGCCGTTCACGCCGCATGGCGGGCGGCGCTTTCTGACCGCGCCCGGCGTCGCGCGGCCGCCGCTGATCGCGGCGCTGGGACGCGCTCTGACCCAGCTTTGTACGGACAACAAGCTGTCCTCGGTACACGTCAACTTCTGCCTCGCCGACGAGGCGGCGGCGCTTCGCGATCTCGGTTTCCTCGAGCGCCTCGGCTACCAGTACCATTGGCGCAACACCGGCTTCGCCGCGTTCGAGGACTACCTGGGAGCGCTCAAGAGCAAGCGCCGCTACGCCGTACGCCATGAACGCGCCGCGCTGACCGCCCAGGGCGTGACCATCAAGGTGCACGCGGGGGGCGAGATTCCCGACACGATCTTCGGCCCGATGTTCGATCTCTACCTTTCGACGATCGAGAAACTTTACTGGGGCCGCCGTTACCTGACGCGCGAGTTCTTCACCGAGATGCGCGAGCGCTTCAAGCGCTACGTCTGCCTGGTATGCGCCTATCGCGGGCGCAAGCTGGTGGCCGGGACCTTCAACCTGCAGAAGTCGGGCGTGCTCTATGGGCGTTACTGGGGCTGCTTCGAGGACCTGAAGTACCTGCACTTCAACGTCTGCTACTACGCGGCGATCGAACACTGCATCGCCAACGGAATCGCGCGCTTCGAGCCGGGCGCCGGCGGCGAATACAAGTGGCTGCGCGGCTTTGACCCCGCACTCACGCACAGCGCCCACTATATCGCGCACGACGGCCTGCGCCGCGCGGTCGCCCGCTTCCTGGTCGGCGAGCGGCGCGAGGTCGAAGCTTGGATCGCCGAGGGCCACGAGCGCAGCCAGCTCAAGCCGCCCCCACCCTCGAACGCCGAACAGCCCTAGTCAACGCGCGCGCGCTTCGCCCGCGCTACTTCGAGGCGGGCCCCGTGTCGGGCCGTTCCTCCAAGGCGGCCGCCGGCTCGCGCGGCACGAGGTCGATCTTCTCGAACTCCCCCAATTCCTTCTTGCCGACCACTCCAAGGTCGCGGAAGCGGCGCGCCCACGGCATCACGCGGCCCTCGAACGATCCCACCGCGTCGTTGAACGCGCCAACCGACGACTTCAACGAACTTCCGACGCGCCGCAGATGCTCGACCATGGTGGCGAACCGGTCCGCCAGCTCGCGCGCCATCTCACTGATGCGCTGCGCGTTTTCCGCGAGCTGCTCCTGGCGCCATCCGTACGAGACCGCGCGCAGCAGCGAAATCAGCGTCGTGGGCGTGGCGAGAATCACGCGCTGGGCGGCCCCCTGCTCGATCAACGACGGGTCCTGCTCCAGGGCGGCACTGAAAAATGGCTCGCCCGGCAAAAACAGGATCACAAACTCAGGCGTGGGTTGAAACTGATCCCAGTAGAACTTGGAGCCGAGCGCCGTCATGTGCGCGCGCACCTGTTGCGCGTGCTGTTTGAGCTTGGCCTGACGCGCGTCCTCGGTCGGCGCTTCGAGCGCCTCCAGGTACGCCTGCAACGGCACCTTGGCGTCGACGATGATGTTCTTGCCGCCGGGCAACTGCACGCGCAGATCAGGGCGCAGCTTGCCGTCGTCGCCGGCCGCACTCTCCTGCTGGAAAAAATCGCACCGCTCGAGCATCCCGGCCATTTCCACCACCCGCTTGAGCTGGATCTCGCCCCAGCGGCCGCGCACCGACGGCGCCCGCAGCGCGCGCGACAGGTTGGAGGCTTCCGAGCGCAGTTCCTTCTGCGCGGTGATGAGTGAACTTATCTGCTCGCCGAGCGCTCCGTAGGCCTGGCGGCGTGCCCCTTCGATCTCGCGAATCTCGTGATCGAGCTTGCCCAGCGATTCGTTGACCGGACCGATCACCGAGCCGAGCTTCTGATCGGCCAGCGCCAGGAAACTGTGGTTGGCGGCCTCCAACGCGTCGGTCGCGAGCGACTTGAAAGTGTCGGCGAGCTTGCGCTCCGCGCCTTCCAGCAGAACCTTCTGCTCGGAGAAGCTGCGCTCGCGCTCCTCCATCCGCACCGCAGCCTCGCGTACCTTGCCTTCCCAGCGGCGGGCGGCGGCAAGCCAGGCGACCGTCGCGCCCACCGCCAACGCCACGATCACAGCCGCCAGCAGTTCCATCTCGCAACCACCTCCCCAGTGCCGGGCCCCACGCCGGCGCGGCCCTTACGATAGTATCCGCCGCGCCGCGGCCGGGTCCAATTGCGCCGCGAGCGCCATCCACAGCTTCGTTCGCAACCTAGTGAGGTTGTGGTAGCGCGTTGTATCAGCGCGGTCTGCTATTTTGGCGCGTCGTTCTGGTATTTTGATGGTTACGTCCGCGCCACCGCGTCGGACGCGCCGCAACCGTGAAGGAACTGCTCAAGCCACGCTCCGTCCTTGTCCTCCTGGGCTCCGGCGGAGTCGGCAAAACCACGATCGCGGCCGCCCTCGGCGTCGCCGCCGCGACCGCCCATCTGCGCACCGCGGTCATCACGGTCGATCCGGCGCGCCGGCTCCGCGAGGCGCTTGGACTTCCGCGCCTGGGCGGCAAGCCGACGCGAATCGACGCGCGGCGCTTGCGCGCCGCCGGTCTGGACCCCGCGCTCAAACTCAGCGCGATGGTGCTCGACGTCAAGGGCGAATGGGACGCGATGGTGGCCGAACACGTGGCCGATCCGGTCATCCGCCGGCGCATCCTCGACAACGCTTTCTACCGCAGCCTCAGCACCCGGTTCGCCGGCTCCGACGCCTACGCCGCGCTGGAGGCGCTCCACGATCTTTACGAAGGGGGCCATTTCGACCTCGAGGTCGTCGATACGCCGCCCGCCGCGCACGCGTTCGAGTTCGTGCAGGCCCCGGCGCGCCTGATGCGCCTGCTCGATTCGCGGGCCGCGCGATGGTTGCTCCAGCCGGCCGGGCGACCGGCTTCGCTGGCGCTCAGGCTGGCCGGACACATCACGCGCTACGTCGCGCGCGAGTTGGAGCGCTTCGCCGGCGGCGACACGCTCTCTTCCATCGCCGACTTCTTCGCCGCTGCCTCCGGCGCCGCCGAACGGATCGTCGGCCGCATGCAAAAGGTCTCCGCACTGCTGCGGTCGCCGGCCGTGCGTTTCGTGCTGGTCACCACCGCCGAACATGACCGTTTGCGGCAGGCGCGCAAGCTCATCGACCAGCTGGAGTCGGAGGGGTTGCACCTCGGCGCGATCGTGATCAACCGCTTTCTCGACGAATCGATCTACCAGGGATTCACTCACTACGGTG
>Ga0307372_10003913_pt1 | contig 23414 bp, 17 predicted proteins | sample OX1MG_FD_202533 | JGI IMG/M metagenome (GOLD analysis project Ga0307372, IMG submission 202533) | Soil microbial communities from Risofladan, Vaasa, Finland - OX-1 | ecosystem: Environmental > Terrestrial > Soil > Coastal area > Acid sulfate soil | place: Finland: Risofladan, Vaasa | collected...
GCTCCGCATGAACAACAATGAAGCTTACGTGCTTGCCATCAATCATGAGGCGGAGAGCGACGCAACCGATGTCCGGCTTGCCGGGCTGGAATTTCCCGCGAGGGAGATTGTTGACCTTGCGGATGATGCAACTGTGAAGTTTAAGCAGACAGAATACGGAATTTCATTCGAACTTACGGTTCAGCATGACAAGCCGAGATTGTTGCGTCTTCGCGCCCGGCAAACTTAGGCTCATGTGATAAGGAAGAGCGAAAGACTCTGAAGGCAAGAATGTGCGGCCAAATGTTTTGAAGTTTAATTGAGATTGCCCTGGAGCGGGCAATCAATCCATAGAAAATAGGGAGACTGGATGAGAAAGCGTTTAATGTCACAAAGGCTCATCATTTACTGTTGCGCGTTGTCTTTCATGTTTGCATTGGGGTCAGGCGCAAGGGCGGCCAAGGTAACCATCGGCCCGCATAACATTATTTACGTCGATGGTCAGCCGGCATTTCCGATCGGATTTACCAAGGGTCCTCCGCCCGATTCCAAGACTCCCTGGGGAACGGGTGCCTATGAGGAGATGAAAACCAACGGCGTCGTTTTCCACCTTGATGGACCGCAGCCGGGCAAGTGGGGACCCGAGGCGCAGTCGGAATTAGACCATATCCTGGACCGCTCCGCACAAACGGGGTTTCTGACGGCAATTTCGATTCCAGATCTTCAGGCAATCGGACCGAACGAACCGAAAAAAGAAGAGGAATTGCGGCAGGTGGTCGAGAGATATCGGAACAACGCCGGCCTGGGACTTTGGAAAGCCAAGGACGAACCCGAGTGGGGCAAAGTTCCGGTTCCGTCCGTTCAGCGGTACTACGACATTGTCCACCAACTCGACCCCAATCATCCGGTCTGGTTGACCCAGGCTCCGCGTGGAACGGTCAAGAGCCTTCGCGCCTATAACCCCGCGTATGACCTGGGCGCCATCGACATTTACCCGATCGGCTACCCTCCCGGGACGCATTCCCTGCTTCCAAACAAGGACATCAGCATGGTCGGTGACTATGCCCTGGAGCTGGAGAAAATCACGGAAAAGAAGAAGCCGTTTGTAATGGTCCTTCAGGACTGTTGGAGCGGGGTTGCAAAACCCGGGAAGACGTTGCGCTTCCCAACCTTTGCCCAGGAACGGTACATGGCGTTCCAGTCGATCATCGACGGAGCGCGCGGCCTCGTGTTCTTTGGGGGAACTGTTAAGGCTTGCCTGAATTCGAGAGACAGCGCGTTTGGCTGGAACTGGACGTTCTACCAGCACGTTTTGAAGCCTGTGCTGAACCAGTTGAACCCCTCGGGACCGGCGTTTCCGGCACTCGTTGCTCCGGACTCTAAACTTGACATCAAGTTGGCAGGCGCTTCGGATATCGAGTATCGCGCGCGCGAGGCGGGCGGCTATCTCTACATCCTGGCAGCGAAGCGTCAGGGTTCCACGGTCCATGTGGAGTTCAGTGGATTACCTGCGGGCATCCAAACGGGCGATGTGCTCTTTGAGGCGCCGAGGAAAGTCACCGTGTCAGATGGGAAATTTACGGACTGGTTTGCCCCGCATGACGTGCACGTCTACAGATTTAAGGAGCCTGTGGGGAGTTCCGTACAATGAACCTGAAACTTCGCTGGAAAGGCTTAAAGCTATCGCAGTGGGCGCTTAGTCGGATTATGCCGGCTGCAATCTTGATTCTGGTTTTGCAGCCGCTTTGCAGGGCAGGGCAGGGTCCTTCTGCAAAATGGCACGCCATGGGCTCGGTACCTTGCTCATGGTCTGTGCCCATTCAGGCAGCCGACCATACGCTGGATGTCCCGGCCACCATCCGCCTGCTTCAGGCCAACCATTTCAACTGTTATGTCCAGCCGATTGAGGAGCGTTCGCCCATGAGTTATGCGGACTTCAATCGGCTTCTTCCCGCGGCTCAAGCTGCGGGGATTTCAATCTGGGCGGTGCTGATTCCCCACCATGAGGGTGCAAGCCTGCCCTACCGTTATGATTTTGTGCGCTGGGTGCAGGTGCTGGCGCGGCTCGCACTGAAGTATCCCGTCCTGCGAGGTATCAATATCGATGACACGGATGTGGGTGGGAACGATAAATTGTTTACGCACGAATATTTCAGCCAGATTTATCAGGCGAAACAGAAGATCAATCCCCGGGTGCTTTTTGTCCCGACAATTTATGACCTGGATCCTGAAGAGGTAAGCCGGCTGTCGGGGTGTGTCGATGGGGTCTGGCTCTGGTGGGTCAATCTGGAGCAGAACAACGGTCTGCGATCGTTTCTCAAGGATAGCCGCATCGTAGCTCGCGGCCGGTTTCCTGTCTATGGCGGTGTATACGCCCACTCGACCTCATGGCACAAACAGGGCGGCCCCAAACCGAAGTTGTTTGCGAAGGCGCTTGAACTGGCGTGCACATACTCCGATGGAGCGATTATCTGGCAACTCCCGCTAACAGAGAACCCTAATCCGTGGCTTGAGGCGGCTCGGACGTTCACCATCGGCGGAACATCCGAATTGGCGGGCAAATGCGGCGAAGGTCGCAAGTGAAGCCAGTTTATCTTTCTGTGTGCAGCTTCACTTTTCGTGGATATGTTCGTGCTTGCTTTTCGGCTGTTAGGCACCAGCGCGGCTTCCTGTCAGGCCGCGGATTTGCAGGTCGCGTAAGGTACCACTCCTGGATGACTGGTTAAATCGAGATGCCCGGCAAGAGACTGCCCCTTCTGCCAGCTCTGATCGCTCTCTCCAGAAATCAATAGCGAAGATTGCATGTCCGCTCAGGAAGCCGTCCGTTTGCCGGATTTTATACCATGCGGAAGCAGCAGGCATCATGGGTTATGGACGTTAGTACTTCGCCGTCCACTGCGTCAATGGGTCTGCTTTGGGAGAGCTTCTTATTTACGTGAATACGCCCGACGACCCCGAAGCGGTTTGCCGTGGCAAGGTCGACCTTTGCAGTAACAATCCGGTGCGCTACTGAAGGCTATGATCTATCATCACCCAATATCTCTGACCTTCCTGCACTGCGTGTTTCTCTTTGTCGTTGCGCTCATCGCAGGTGGGATGAACTCCGTCGCCGGCGCCGGCAACCTGCTTGCTTTTCCCGTCTTGATCTTTATTGGAATCCCACCCATTTCTGCTAATGCCACCACCACCGTGGGCATGTGGCCGGGATCGATGGCCGGGATCGGTGGCTATCGGGGAAATATGCCGCACAACGCCCGGCTCATAGCCCCGCTGATACTCGCCAGCCTTGCGGGCGGTGTGTTTGGTGCTGTCCTTCTGCTCCACACGCCGGCACAAGCGTTCATGAGCATGGTTCCTTACTTGTTTCTCGGCGCCACGATCCTCTTTATTTATGGAAGCCGGTTCCGAAATGGGAAGGGTAAGGAGGAACCTTCCACGGAGCCACTCAGCTGGCCGGCTATTGCAGCTGTGGCGATGGTGCAGTTTGCCATCGCCACCTACGGCGGTTTTTTCGGCGGTGGCGTGGGCATTTTGATGCTCGCCCTCTTGAGCGTGGCGCGTTTGCGGGATATTCACGCCATGAACAGCGTGAGGGTGTTGCTGGCAACCGTTACCAAAAGTCTGGCTTTTGTTACGTTCATCCTGGCCCAAGTCGTTGTCTGGCCCGTAGCGCTCCTGATGGTGGCGGGTGCGGCGATGGGAGGCTATGGCGGGGCTCGATTGGCGCAGAAAGTGGATCCCAGGATTGTGCAAGGCTTCATCGTTGCGGTCGGCGTGACGATGACGATTTATTTTTTCCTGCACCACTAAATCCCAAATCCGTTAAAAGCTCGCCAGGGATGAAGCGCCAGTCAAATTCCTGAACCGAGTCATTAACTCCCAAAGAACCAGCGCTTCAATCTCCGCTCATGATTCGCTACGCCTCGAGCAGTGCTGCCGCCTGGCGTTCGGTTTCCTGCCGGGCGTGGCCGCAATGATCGTGCATTTTTCGGCTGACATGGCCCGATGGTGTTGGCCACCCAGGAAAGGCTTCGCCGGGCGCGCAGCGCGCTCCACAATGGTGCGTTCCGCAGACGCAAAACTAGAAAGCAGGCGTCAGGCCTGCAGTAGGCCTTTGAAGCATAAAAGCCGATGCGGGCGCGGCTTTCCAGCCGGTTACAGGCAGCGCAGCCGTTGTTTTGGGTCCGGTCGAAGACCCGGGCAAAGTCTAAGGGTTTCTTCAGGCTGATGCGAAGTTCTTTTTGAGAGGCCATTCACTTCGGGACGGATACTATCGTCCCGAAGTGAATTTGGTGCCGCTATTCGTCTTCTTGCATAATGGAGAACGGCTACCAGAGCAATTTCAAGGCAAGCTGGATCTGCCGGTTCGGAATATTCGAGTTCGTTGAGTTGATTGACCCCGTTGCACCCACGCCCAGTGTTCCGTTGGGAAACGATAGTTCCGTACGATTGAAGAAATTGAAAAATTCTCCCCGGAACTCCAATTTCATTCCCTCGCGTAAGGGGATAGGAAAGCTCCGGTGAAGGGCGAAGTCCACGTTGTCAATTCCCGGACCGACCAGGATGTTCCGGCCCGAATTCCCATAGGTGTAAGCGGGAGGAGACGGGAAGCAGTTGGGGTCAAAATAGAGATGCACCGTTGGATTAGCAAGGCGGCCGCTGCAAACTCGATTGGGCCACGACGTATTGCCGACGTTGGCATTATTGACAGAGAGGTTCACGCCAAACGGGGATCCATCGGACACGGTCCAAATACCGCTGGCCTCCCAGTTGCCTACAATGTACGATGCCAGGCCGCTGGTCAGAAAACGCTGTCCAGGCCCGAAGGGAAGGTTCCAGATGCCGCTGAACACCAGTCGCCGGCGGACGTCGGAATCCGTTGGCCCCATCTGCGCGTCGAGGTTGTAAGCGTTCTGGATGCTTTCGGCATTTGGGGCAGAGAACCCGCCCAGAGTTTGTCCAGACGTCAGGTCCATGGCCTTCCCATAAGTAAAGCTCGTCAGGAAATACACGCCGCCGCCCATACGTCTTTCGAGCCGTGTTGTCATGCCTTCATAATGGCTCCTGTCCCAGGGAGCATAAACCGTGATTGGTGCATCGGTGTACTGGGGGGCCAGAGGCCTCCGGCTGTTGACCGTACCCGGGCCTGGGGTGAGGGGCTGGTTCCATGGGTAACTGCTCCAGTTTCCGGTGCTGATGTTGCCCACATAGTTGATCTCCCAGAGAATGTTGCCCGGCAACTGCTTTTGGACGCTCAAATTCCATTCCTGCACCATCGGGGCCTTGTAACTGGTGGGCCAGGCATTGAGGTGAGATGTGGAGGCAGGATTGAACACGAAGCCTTCAGGACTGGATGGCGGAAGGGAAAGCGGAGGCAGCGTACTGTTGCTCAAGCTGAATGCTGTAGCGGGGTTTACCTGGTCTCCAGCGATCGTCTGCCCGCCCAGCCCGACGAAGGGAGGATTGTTCGTCATCATGTTATTAACGCCGATTGACTCATCCGGGTTGCCGTAAAAGATTCCATATCCACCACGGATAGTCAGGTCGCGACTGAACGGCACCCGATAGGCAAATCCGAAGCGGGGGGAGACGTTGTTCTTGTCCAGGGTCATCATACTGCGGGATTGTCCGCCGACCCCCGCGAAGACCAGCTGCCCGAAGGAGGGGTCCGAAGGGTTGAGAACAATATTCGCCATCTTGTTTTTGGTTTCGACGGCAGGGAAGAAGAGTTCGTAGCGCACGCCGAAGTCCAGAGTGAGGCGCTGGGTCGCGTGCCAGTTATCCTGAAGGTACCATGCCATGTTATGCTCCCTTTGGTTGGAGTCCGTGATGGTACCGGTCGTTAAGTTGTTCGCCAAGCCGAGCAGAAGGTCCGCCACCCCGGAACCCGTCCCGCCCCGCGATTGGGGATTCTGGGTGTAGGCGCCGTTAAAAGTAAAAGACCCCCGCCCGTTGCCGGGCGCCAGCGTCGTGAATCTCATGTATTGGAAATCAGCGCCGAATTTGAGGTTATGTTTGCCCATGTTCTTCGTCGCGTTATCGGCAAAGTCCCAAACCGCGGAGCTCTTGGTCAGGGGAGTGTTCGTCATGCCGGACGGCTCCTGGCCCAGGCCCGCGTATCCCGTGATGCCAAAGTGCGGAATGCTGCTGTCGATGCCGGGAGCGATCGAGTTGGGGATAATCGGATCCAGAGCCAGCGTGCCGTCTTTACTGAGGCCTGTCCGATTCCACGAGAAGCGAACATCGTTCACCAGGGTGGGGCTGAAGATATGAGTGTAGCCATATCCCACGCTCCAACTGGGGACACTTTCATTCACAGGGGTGTCCGCTGGTGCGGGTAGCGCCGGTTGAGCGCCAAAGTTGCCCAGATTAAACGAGAGCCTTGCGAACATGCTATCCATGGAAGTCAACTGGACATCGCCCCGGAAGGTCGCATTCTTCGCAGCCGTTGTCGCAAAGCCGTTGTAGGCAAAGTTGTTGGCGGTCCCCGGAAGGTTCGGATCGGGATATAAACTCGCCAACTTTGCCCCGATCGGATCGAACATGCTGCTGGGTATCGTATTGTTGGGAAAGAGGGTGCGAACGGCGGTTTTACCCGTTCCCACAGTTGTGTAGGGATTGTAGATTTGGTTGGGGAAAATCCCATTTTTCTCCGCCGGAGTGGGAACCGTCGAGAGATTTGGCGCGTATTGCTCGATCTTTGTGCCCTGGTAAGCCCCAAATATCCAGGCGCGGTTCTTGATGATGGGGGCGCCCATGGAACCGCCAAACTGGTTGTAGATCAAGAGCGGTGTGGGGCCGGGAGGCGCAAAATAGTCCCGGGCGTCGAGAGCGCTGTTGCGCAGGAAATCGAAGGCGGAGCCATGAATCTGGTTGGTGCCGCTCTTGGTGACCACGTTGACCACGCCGCCGGCCGATCCCCCGTATTCTGCCGAGTAGTCGCTGGTCTGGACATTAAACTCCTGAACCGCCTCAAGCGATGGCCGCATCGCATCCCGTTGATGCGAATCGAGCCCACGGATGCTGGCTTCGTTGAGACCGCCATCCAATAAATAGGTGTTCTGCAACCCGCGAAGCCCGAACACGGAAAACGAGGCGTCTTTATTCGTCGAGGGCGCGGTCCCCGCCGTGAGAAGCGCCAGTTGCAAATAATTTCGTCCGTTCAAGGGCAGAGCCTGCGTCGTCGCATTCCCGATCACCTGGCCCTGTGCGTTGTTAACGGTATTGACCAGAGGTGTTTGCCCTACGACCGTCACGGTTTGGGAGGTCATGCCGATCTGCAGGTTGAGCCGGAGCGCTACCACCTCGCCCACCTGGACGACGATGCCGCTTCGGACAAGCGTCGAGAAGCCAGATTTTTTGATCGTAAGGTTGTACGTTCCAGGATTGAGCAAAGTAACCGTAGCCAGGCCGCTCGAGTTGGTTGCGAGCGTCCGCGCAACAGCCCCCGTCTCAGAGTCCACGACTCTTATACTGGCGCCCGGTACCATGGCTCCGCTTTTGTCAGCCACGGTGATATCAATTTCTCCCTTCGCCGTCTGGGCGAGGATAGGCCGCATGGGTATCAATACCCCGCAAGCGCAGAAGACAAGCAGGCAAAGCCAATGTTTTGTTTTAATCAACTTCATTGTAAAGCCTCCCTCAATTCAAACTTATGCGATAAACGTTCGCAATGGATATGGGTTTGCCCGACGAATTTTTAACAGCTCTGTATATTCTTCACAGAGTCAGAAATACCTAGGGGTGTCTGTTCTTGCCCCGGGTGGCCGTGATGGTGTTCAAGGCCTTCTGCAAGATAAATTTAGTTCGGTGCATTTTAGGATCGTCAGCAAGGTTGTTGAGTTCGCGAGGATCGTTCTGGTAGTCGTAGAGTTCCTCGCCTGCGTATCCGTCCTGCCATGATGTGAAGCGATAGCGATCCGTGCGGATCGAATAGCCCATGATTTGTGGGTCGGGGCCCCCCGGACGTGCAACCTGAGTCACCGCCGGTTTGCTCCAGACTTCGTTCGGGTTTTTCAGTATGCGCGCCAGGCTTTGGCCATGAAGGTTTTCCGGTGCTTTCAAACCACACAACTCGGCAACGGTAGGGTAGATGTCAAGGTGCTCGACCGTATGCCGGATCACCCCTCCCTGAACCGGGACTCCCGCGCCTGCGAAGATAAGCGGGACCCGTGTTGCATGCTCAAAGAGCGTCTGCTTCATCCACTGCCCGTGCTGTCCAAATTGCCAGCCGTGATCAACCCAAAACACAACGAGGGTGTTGTCTGCCAGCCCGAGAGTTTCGAGCGCTGTCAGAACTTTGCCCACCTGCGCATCCATGAAAGTGGTGGCGGCGTAGTATCCCCGGATGGCCTCTCTTCGCTGCATCTCATTCATGCCAAAGTTCGGAGGCTGGGTCCAGTAGGCCGGGGGCGGGGCGATCTTGAGCTCACTGGGATCGAAAGGCTTTGCTTGAATGGTGTCGATCGGGTACCGGTCAAAGTACGGGCGGGGAACGATCCACGGCACGTGGGGCCGGTACAACCCAAAAGCAATAAAGAATGGATCCTGGTGTTTTTCTCCCAGCAGGCGGATGACTTCCTTGGCGCCAATCGCGTCCGTAATTTCTTCATCCGGCGACGGAGCAGGATAAAAGGCAATCGAACTGCCCAGTCTGCCGCCCTTCCCCCGATTCGGGGTGTAGTTAGTAACCAGGGGTTCGTCCTTCAGGCGGTCGACTCCGCAGGGGTTATAGGTGTAGTTCCAGGATACGGGATCGTCGAGTCCGTCCGTGCCAATCTCCTCGGGGTTCCCATAGTGAAAGATCTTTCCGACGCGCGCAGAGAAGTATCCGTTCTTGCGAAACAGTTCCGGGAGGGTGACCACGTCCGGAATATTTTGCCGAAAATGCGTCCTGTTGCCGTAGATCCCGGTCGTGTCCGGTGCCAACCCCGTCAACAGTGAGCTCCGCGAGGGGCTGCATAGGGGATATTGGCAATAGTCGGCATCACAGCGCACTCCGCGCGCCGCAAGCCGGTCCAGGTTGGGCGTATGCACGGTTGGGTCGCCGTAGCAGTGCAGAGACGTGTTCAGATCATCGACTCCGATAAACAGCACATTTCGCGGCCGTTCGTTCTTGGCTGTTGACGCAGACACCGAAGTCGAAGATGCCGAGACGGCAGCAATACCCGCGCCGGCTTGCAGGAATTTACGACGGGACGTTTTCGACATACGAGATCTCATCCTCCTCGATGATTAGGATATTCAATCGCGATTCATTGACGTTACCAGATTGGGGCTGATTTTATACCACATCCTTTCCCCGAAAACAAGGAAGTATATCGAAAGGGTGACGTCAAGCTGTTTGTGTAAAAAGTTGGAGGGTGCGGCCGGGCTTCCGCGGGTTTTCGGTTTTGTAGAGACGTTCCGGTGGAACGTCTCGCGGTACGGCGCCGTGACCAAGAGGAATGAGACGCCTCGCCGAGGCGTCGCTACAATCGCCGTGCGACCTTGCGGTGGGACGTTTCGATATTGACGGCGCGCTGACAGCGGGGCCGGCAGGCGACGAGGAATCCGGCGGGTTCACTTTTCAGAGCGAGATTCCTCGCTGCGCTCGGAATGACACTGCGGATGGGCGGAATGGCACTGCGGATGGGCGACGGCAGGCGCCGCAGCGAGGCGTCTCTACCTGGGTCAGCAGAGGGGACAGCGTCGCGCACCCAACCCATTGAACGGCACCTATTGAGCAACCTTGACGTGTTCCTGGAGGGGGTATATCGTCAGAATGTTTTTGAATCCCAAAGGAGGTTTCCGTCAATCTCCATGTCATCCAACAATCGAATCACGAGGCGGCAGGCCATTCAGGCGACAGGCAAGGCTCTTGCGGGCGTGGCCAGCTTGAATGTGTTGCCGTCTCTTTCCAGCGCGGCGGAATTGCCAAACGCCGAAGAAGAGCCGTTGTCGCAGACGGCCCCGTCGCTCCCGAAATCCACCGAAACACTTAGGATCGCCACATGCCAGTTTCCCGTGGGTGCGAGTGCCGCAGAGAACGCGAAGTATATCCGCGACTTCATGCACGAGGCAGCTAAGGAGGGAGCCCATCTGCTGCATACCTCGGAAGCCAGCCTGTCGGGATACCCCGGGTGCGATCTTCCGTCATTCGACAACTATGATTGGGGAGCGCTGCGCCAGGAGACCGCCGGTTTACGGACATTGGCCAGGGAACTGAAGATGTGGCTGGTTCTCGGTTCATCCCATTTCCTGGATGAGAACACCAAGCCGACCGATTGCCAGTATCTCATCAACCCGGAAGGCAGGATCGTGGACCGCTACGACAAGTGCTTTTTAACCGGCGGCGACCAGAAATACTACTCCGCCGGGAACCGACTGGTGACATGTGACATCCGGGGAGTGAGGGTCGGCCTGGCGATCTGCTACGACGTGCAATGGCCGCAGCTCTACATCGCCTACCGGAAAAAGGGCGTTACGGTGATGATCGGTTCCTTCAGTAACGCGAGGAGCAAAGGCGAGAACTGCCTGGACACGCTCAACGATCGCGAGGTGCCCACCCGCTGCGCCGACAACCGCATGTGGGCTGTGTGCAACAATTCATCGGCGCCCTATTCCCATTGGGGATCGTTTGTCGCCCGGCCGGATGCCACGATCGCAAAGCAGTTGCCGATCAATCAGCCAGGTATGCTGGTTCACGACTATCCAGACACCCTGTCTCCAACCGGGTGGTATCACAATTTAAAGCCAATGGATATGGCCGAAGATACCATCATGCATTGGGGGACGCCCAGCAACAGTCCGCGCCAACGCGACGGCCAAAGCGAGCCGTAGGTGAAGGGCCTGCGGGCTGCCTGCTCAGAAAAAGGGAGCTGCCCCTGTAGATCCTCTTTTCAGAGCGGGATTTCTCGCTGCGCTCGGAATGACACTGCGAATGGGCGGGCGGCCCTGGCTGCGCGCAGGTGGCGCTAGTCCATCTCCAGCGTTTCGAAAGCATGATCCTTGAGCCCCTGGACGGACTGTGCGCCGCTGCTTTCAAGTTCCAGCACGATGATTTGATTCGCTCCGGTTTTTAGCCAGCAAGCGGGGAGGAAGAGCGTCTGCTGGGGGCCGATCTTCCAGTAGCGGCCCAGGTGATGTCCGTTGACCCAGGCGTGGCCTTTGCCCCAGCCGCGTAGATCGAGGAAAGTGTCACCCAGCGTCTCCAGCGGGAAAGTTCCGCAATAGAACCGCGGACCCCGTTTGGACCTCGGCGAAAATTGCAGCCGCGCCAGGTTGTTGAGCGGGAGCGGATAGATTTCCCACCCTTTAATCTCCTCGCCGTTGAGCGTGACTTTTTCGGTGATTCCCTTGCGGTCATTCACCATATGCGGGCCGTAGTTGATGCGGCCCATGTTTTCGATCAGGATATCCATCGGCTGCGCGGGAGCCAGGTCCACATCCACGGCATTTTGATTGAAGCGGCGGTCCAATTCCGCCAGCTTGCTGTCACCCTGATAAATCAGGGCGTAGTCGCTCATGCTGGTGATACTCAGGCGTCCCTGGGTTGGCCGCGGGACAAACCAGCGGTAGAGGATGAAGCCGTAAGACTGCCCGACAGCCTCCATCGGTTTCGGCACATCGGAGCGGATGGGATTGCCGAGCAGGTCGTCCATCCGGGCGCTTTCCGTGAGTTCAAACCTGGGAATCTCGATCACCGGCAGCGGAGCCGGCAAAGGAGGAACGCTTCCGGCGGGCGAATGCTGCTGGATCAGCTTTTGCAGATCAAAATACTTGGCGCGCGGCCGGCCGGCCTCATCGAGCGGAGCATCATAGTCGTAGCTGGTTACGTCCGGTTCGTATGCTTTGCCGAAGTTGGCGCCGTTCATGAAGCCGAATGACGTGCCGCCGTGAAACATGTAAAGGTTGAAGGAGACGCCGTTGGCAAGCATCCACTCCACGCCCTGCATCAGGTTCTGATTGTTGCCCCGGTGGTGAATCTCGCCCCAGTGGTCAAACCAGCCGGGATAGAACTCGGCGCACATGCGCGGCACGTTGTGGCGAAAGCGGGCAAAGCGTTTGAACTGCGCGGCCGGGTCGGAGCCGAAGTTGATGAAAGAGAGCACTCGGGGCAGGGTGCCTCCGGACAACATGCGGGGCGTGGGGCCGTCGGCGGTGAAGAGGTCGACGTCAAATCCGGCTTCGAGAACCATGTTTCGGATGGCGCTCATGTAAACCTTATCGGCGCCGAATGAGCCGTACTCGTTCTCCACCTGCGTCATCAGGATGGGACCGCCTCGGGTGATCTGGAGCGGCGCAAGCTCCACGCCGACGTGCATCATGTAACGCCGCGCAGCCTTAAGGAATCGCGGGTCGGCGCTTCGCACTTTGATATCCGGCGCCGCCAGCAGCCATGCCGGGAAACCGCCAAAGTCCCATTCCGCGCAGCTATAGGGGCCGGGGCGAAGGATGACCCACAAACCTTCCTCCTGCGCCGTCCGGATGAAGGCCGCGACATCCCGCCTTCCCCTGAAGTCAAAGTCACCGGGGCGCACCTCGTGGAAGTTCCAGAACATGTACGTGGAGACCGTGTTCAGGCCCATGGCCTTCAATTTCTTCAGCCGGTCCCGCCAGTAGGCTCGCGGGATGCGCGCGTAGTGCATCTCGCCGGAAAGGATCTGAAAAGGTTTGCCGTCCAGCAGAAAATGTTCGCCGCGCCAGCCAAAGGTGTGAGTTCCACTTTTTGCGGGCGGCTCTGCGGCTTTCCGGCGGGCCCAGATCAGCCGCGGACTGAGCACCTCAAATCCGGCCGCCATCGCCGCCGCCCCCATAAATTCTCTTCGATCAAGCTTTCGTCCTGAAACCTTGGTTGCCACTTCCGGGTCCTCTTTGTTTGGCTGGGACAAGCGCTCTCCGGGCGAGCTTCCGTGCCCAGCCATTGATTATGCGATACTGTGTTGCTGTATCATAATACGCGCGAACTTGGTAGGAGCCAACAATCCCATTGTACGGCGAGGCCGGGAAGGAAAACCGAAGATGAAGAAAACAAAATCAAAAAGCAGCAAGCCGCTGCGGAGCAGCGCATGGTTTGGCAAAAATGACCGCTGGGGAATGGTCCACAGGGCCTGGCTGCGCGCGGAAGGCTTCAGCGAGCGCGTGTTCCAGGAAAAGCCTGTGATCGGGATTTGCAATTCCTGGAGCGAGCTGAACAATTGCAACGCGCACCTGCGCCAGGTGGCGGAAGCCGTGAAGCGCGGAGTCTGGGCGGCAGGCGGGTTTCCGCTGGAGTTCCCGACCATCTCGCTGGGCGAAATGCTGATGAAGCCGACCACCATGCTCTATCGGAACCTGATGGCCATGGACGTTGAGGAGTGCATCACCGCTTATCCGCTGGACGGCGTGGTTCTGCTGGCGGGGTGCGACAAGACGACTCCGGCGGAGTTGATGGGGGCGGCCAGCGCCGACATTCCCGCCATCATGGTGACGGGCGGGCCGATGCTGCGGGGGACGTGGCGCGGCAAGGAAGTCGCTGCGGGGACCGACATGCGCCGGTTGTGGGATGATGTGCGTGCGGGCCGCATGAGCGAGGAAGCATGGTGCGAGGTTGAATCGTGCGTGTCGCGAAGCGCGGGCCACTGCGGAGTGATGGGAACGGCTTCAACCATGGCTTGCGTGGCCGAGGCGCTGGGCATGATGCTTACGGGGTCGGCTGACATTCCCGCTTCGGACTCGCGCCGCCTGGCGATTGCCGAGAAGAGCGGCGCGCGCATTGTGGAAATGGTGCAGGAAGACCTTCGGCCATCGCGCATCATCACGCGGCAGGCGATCGAGAACGCCATCCGGGTGGACATGGCGATTGGCGGTTCAACCAACGCCATCGTGCACCTCGTGGCGCTTGCGGGGCGTCTGGGAATGGACCTGCCGCTGGAGAAGTTCGACGAGTTGTCGCGGACCACGCCGGTGGTGGCGAATGTCCGGCCTTCCGGCCGCTACCTGATGGAAGACTTCAGTTACGCGGGTGGAATTGCGGCGCTGATGAAGGAGATTTTACCGCTGCTGCATGGCAAAGTTCTGACCGCAACCGGCAAGTCCGTTGCGGAAAATCTGGCCCAGGCAGCCACTTTCAATAGTGATGTGATCAAGTCGCTGGCTGAGCCGTTGCGCCCCGAAGGCGGCACAGCCATCCTGCGGGGCAACCTGGCGCCTGCGGGAGCGGTGATCAAGCAATCGGCCATCTCTCCGCACTTTGCCAAACACCGGGGACGGGCGGTGGTGTTTGAAAACAATGTCGATCTGATCAACCGGATTGATGATCCCAAACTGGCCGTTGATGAATCGAGCGTGCTGGTGCTGAAGGGCGCCGGGCCCAAGGGCGCTCCGGGGATGCCGGAGTGGGGCCATTTGCCGATTCCCGCCAAGCTGCTGAAGGCGGGCGTTCGCGACATGGTGCGATTGAGCGATGCGAGAATCAGCGGGACGAGTTATGGCACCATGGTGGTCCACGTTGCGCCCGAAGCCGCTGCAGGCGGCCCGCTGGCGGTGGTGAAAGACGGCGATTGGATAGAACTCGACGTTCCCGGAAGACGTTTAGAACTGGAGGTATCTAGCGCTGAGTTAAAGAAACGCTTGAAGTCCTGGAAGCCGCCAGCGCCGCATTATATCCGCGGTTATGGCCGTTTGTTCCTTGACCACATTCTCCAGGCGAATGAGGGTTGCGACTTCGATTTCCTGCGGGCGACGAACGGCGCGGAAAAGGTTTCGCCGCCGTTGAAGTTCAAGAACCCGGGGATGTAAAAGCAACGCAACCGTGTAACGCTCATGCGAGGCTTTTGAAATACTCGGTGCTGCCTGCTTGAACCTGCGGCTTGCGCCGCGGACCACCGTGTGGCGCTCCCTTGATGCCCGCCGGAAGATACCGCTACAGTGCTCGCGTAGCATCAGGCTCTGCTCAGGCGGTGATGCGTGAAGCCTGCTCGCGCGCGGCGCGCAGGATCTTGATAGGATCGCCGACCGGGTGAAATTCCATAGCGATGTAACGATCGTACTTTAACTCCGCGAGCTTTTTGTAAATGTTGGCGTAATTGATTTCGCCCGTTCCGGGCTGGTGGCGGTGCGGGACGTCGGCGATGTGGCAAAGGCCGACGAAGTCGATGTTCTTTTCCAGTTTCTCGATCAGGTTTCCCTCGGCAATCTGTTCGTGATAGAAATCGTACAAAAACCTGACCTGCGGGTGATTGACCGCTCTCATGATTTCAAACCCTTCCGCCACCGAGGTCAGAAAGTACCGCGGATTTTCTTCCGGATCGATGTTCTCGACAAAGATCGTGACGTTCTTTCCTTCCACTGCTTCCGCCGCGCGCTTGAGGCCTTCAATGCAACTGGCTTGCTGCTGGGCGCGCGTCAGGCCCGGAACGACGTTGCCCGACATCACGATCAGATGCGGGCATTCCAGCTTGTGGCAGATGGTGATCATGCCGCGCAGGTCTTTCAGCATAGCCTCGCGCTCGGCGGGATTCCCGACGCCGTGAGTCATTCCGGCGGTGGTGTCGAAGGTAATGCCGAGCTCGCGCTTTTTCCGGTTGGCCCTGCGATAGTCCGCGTCCGTCCAGTCTCTGAATTCGCGCACCAGTTCGACGGCGTGATAGCCGGCCTCGGAGACCTTTTCCAGGCGCTGCTCAAACGGCAGATGTTGAAAAACGGTCCACAGCATAATGGAAATCTTGTAAGGCGCCGGAGTGGTTCCAGCTTGTGCGGGCTCTGGTGTGGCGGCCGAGAGAAGATAAGGAGCGCTTGCGCTGCCCAGACCCGCCCCAGCAAGGATTCGATTAAAGGTACGCCGATTCATAGTGTGCTCCTTGGAACTTATGATTTTTCCGCATGCGCAAACTTCATTTTCGGCTGAGCGCGAACCGCACTCGAAACCGGGGGTGCTTCCTGCGAGGGTGATGCCTGCCCTGGCTGATCATACAAAACGCTTCTGCGGGACGCAAAGAGAATCTTTGCTTGGGGCTTCGTACCCAGCCGAATCGCGCCGCCCTGCAGGCGTCCGATTTTCGCTATCATGCTACTTTCCTCTTGAAGATCGCATCAGAACGTGACATCTTGCTGTTTCCTATTTGTGAGGGCCGGGTCGGCCAGGCTGGAACTTGCAGGGGCAGGCAACGAGTCTGGAGCCCCGGATTTGCGGAGGCGGCCCGAGCGGTTCGGAAGCCTGACTTTTTGATGCAGGACTATTGATTGATCTCCATTTAAGGATGACAGATGATTCAGCTCGCTGTGCTTCTTTCCGGTTTGCTCACGGCTCCCGCGGTCGCCACGGATAAGATCATTATCCTCCGGCCGGTGGATCTGGCCATCATCGTGATTTATTTTCTCTCGGTGCTGGGCATTGGCTTCTACCTGAAAACTTTCGCCAAGCGCGGCGAAGATTTTTTCGTTGCCGGCCGTGGCATGACCGCCTGGGTGGCGGGGCTCGCCTTTATTTCCGCCAACCTCGGATCGCTGGAACTGCTGGGCTGGGCTGGCTCCGCCTACCAGTACGGCATTCTGGCCGCCCACTGGTACTGGATTGGCGCCATTCCCGCCATTCTGTTTCTGGGCGTCGTGATGATACCTTTCTATTACATCTCCAGAACGCATTCCGTGCCGGGCTATCTGCAACTCCGGTTCGGGCGCCCCACCAGCGGGCTGAGCGCCGTCACCTTTGCCGTGATGACGATCCTGATGTCGGGCGTCAACATGTACGCGATGGCGATTGTGATGAAGGTGGTGCTGGGATGGAACATCCACTTCAGCATCCTGGTCTCTTCGCTGACGGTGGGCGTTTACGTGGCTCTGGGCGGATTGTACTCCGCCATTTTCAACGAGGTGCTGCAATTCTTCCTGATCTGGCTGGGCGCGCTGCTGATTCCAATTCTGGGGTTGACGGAAGCGGGCGGCTGGTCCGGGATGGTGGCGCGCATCCATCACAACTTTCCGAAGCAGGACTTCACCCACCTGTGGAGCGGCCTGGGACATTTCTCCACCAACCCCATGGGCATCCAGTGGACGGGAATCGTCTTCGGGCTGGGCGCGGTGCTTTCCATGGGTTACTGGACCACGGACTTCCTGGTGGTGCAGCGCGTGATTACCGCCAAGGATATCCGCTCCGCCAAGATGGCGCCGGTGATCGGGGCCTTCTTCAAGATGGCGGTCCCGTTGATCGTGATTCTTCCGGGGCTCCTGGCGCTGGCGGTTCTGCCCTATCATCTGTATCCCCAAACGGCGCTGGCTGCCGGCCAGCATAGTTATAACGAAGTGCTTCCGCTGATGATGGCTCGCTATATGGGTCCGGGGCTGCTGGGGCTTGGCGTGACGGCCCTGGTGGCGGGATTCATGGCGGGGATGGCGGGGAACGTGAGCGCCTTCGCCACGGTCTGGACTTATGACATTTACCGCCTGTTCATCCGCAAGGACGCGCCCGACGCGCACTACGTCAGCATGGGGCGGTGGTGCACCATCATCGGCCTGATCATCAGCATCGGCGCCGCCTACGCCGTGATGGGATTTGCCAGCATCATGGATTACGTCCAGGCCTTGTTTGCCATCTTTATCGCCCCGCTGTTCGGCACCGTGCTGCTGGGCATGCTTTGGAAGCGGATGACCAGCAAGGGCGCCTTCTGGGGCTTGCTGGCGGGAACCGCGGCTTCGGCCAGCATGTTCCTCGCCGTCAAGTTCCATCCCGCCGCCCTGAGCATTATTGCGCTTTCAAGCCACGCCAAAATGATGGCGGAAGATATGTACCAGGCGCTGTGGGCGTGGCTGATCTGCGTTGGCGTGACGGTCGTGGTCAGCCTGTTCACCCAAGCCAGAACCACCGCGGAACTGAAGGGCCTTGTTTACGGCGCGACCGATATCCCCAGCGAAGGCGACCTGCCGTTTTACAAGAAGCCGCTCTTCTGGTCCGGCGTCTGCTTTGCTCTCTTTCTGGTGCTGCAATGGATCTTCTGGTAACGGAGAGAGGCTGTCGATGAAAGAGGCTGGCAGACCGCCGGGCTTTTCTTTCAGCGGACTGAAGCCATGTCGAAATTGAGAACTCGGGAGTAAAAACAATGAGTGAAGATCGTCATATGATCCCCGTCTGGTTTTTTGTGGGGGCTCTGCTTTTTATATACGGCATTCTGATATTTTTCAGCGGACTTATGGAATGGTCCCACCCGCCGGACACCGTCCTGGCCAACCTTCACGCCCCGGTGTGGTGGGGAGCCATCATGATCGCGATGGGCGGGCTCTTCATCCATCTCTTCAGGCCCAGGAAAAAGGCAAAATAAGTGCCTGGGGACGGGAAGAGCCACCGTGTGGTCAGGTCCACCTAATGCACGCCGGGAAAGTAATCGCTGCTTTTGTATATAAACCGTCCGCGATGGTTCGGGTCGGGAGTTGCGTAACCGCCATCGGTCCATCGCATTCCGTCCTCAAAGAAAAAATCGTCTCGGTGGATGATGACCTTGGTAACGCCCGACAGAAGCATCTGATTCTGAACGTAGCTTCTGATCTGGTTGATGTAGTCTCCAACTTTGACCGCGAGTGTCTGGTGCGGGCCAAAGGCAATGGGCTGAACATCTGACCCAATCGGAATCGGCTTTCCTGTCCGACCGTAGTACGCATCTTCAGCGGGAATGCGGCCAAGCTTTATGTGATAGATCGACTGCGGCTCGGTCCGGCCATTTCCGGTTTCAGGGAAGCCGAGGGCGATACCGGCGAACACGATGTTCTTGTTAGTACGGTTATAAATGTAAATGGTCAGGTCATTCATCCAGTCGGGCCCCGCCTGGAAAGGTGTGGCTGGCCGGATGCCGCCGGGACTGACCGGAACTGCTCCGGAGGGGACCTCCTGACTGCCGACTGTAACCCTGGTTATGAATACCGCGTCGAACTTTGTTTGTGGCTCGACCTGCACCAGCTTGTAGCCCGCACTCTGGCTTGCCTGTGCGGGGGCGTCCGAGACTGGCAGCCCGCCCGCGCGGACTCCCGCGACTGGTAAAACGACAAAGAACGCCATAATGATCCAAAGCCGGATTCGCGCACTTTCGAATACCTCACTCATAATTCTGCCTCCGTATTCTTCGTCTCGTGCTCTACGCGTGGACTCAAATTGGGTCATGGGTTCCTCCCGCCGAACAAGGGACCTAGTGGTCTTATGCTTATCCGGTTGTTTCAGCAACCCCCAATTAGTAGTATATGGGCATGCCGCGCCAAGCGTGGCTACACTTATGTTGCTGAACAGAAGCCATATTGACACACGCCGGTGCAGCAATCGAAGTCAGACTGGCATGCTTCAAACTCGGTGAGACAATCAACGCAGGTATATGTTCCTGAATCGCAGAGCCCGCTGCAGCACTCTGAGCCATCGGAGCACTGGTCGCCATAGTTCCTGCACCAGGAGCACATGCCGTCTGCGCAGAGGAGGCCGTTACAGCAATCGGAATCGCTCCCACAGTAAGCCCCGTTCGAGCCGCAACACGTGGGGTCGTCTGTTTCCTCGTAGTATTCACCCGATCCGCAGCCATTACAGTTCGTACCGCCTCCGCAGTCGAAAGTCTGCAGGAGTGCGCTTTTGTCCCCCGGTGAGGTATCATTGGGAGTGTCAATCTCGTAAATTTCAAGACCTGCATTGGCACAGCAATTAGGGCACGGATCGTCCCAGCTTGAGGAGAACGATGTAATGCACTGGGAGGCCGGCCATTGCGCATGTATCTTTCGAGTCAACTGCGGAAGCGCCAGCAGTGCGCCCCCAAACAGCAGGAGCGTAAGGAACCTGCCCGTCGTTTTCATATCGATCACCTCCCTCGGCGAGGGCCCGTCTGCGGGCATGAGGCTATTGGCCCGGAGGCCAGTACTCGTGCGGGTCCCCAGGAAAGTAATTCGGGCTCAAGTATTTGAACGTGCCGGGATGGCTCATGTCAGGAACGGAGAAGGTATCTCCGGACCAGCACATACCATCAGTAAAGCAGCCCTTGGTGCCGTAAATGACGCACTTTGTGACATTCATCAAGGGCATCACATGCTCGACTTTCGCCTTGATCTGGTCAATATAGTCTCCGACCCTGATGACAAGCGTTTGTCCAGGTCCAAGCGAAAGCGGTTTCGAACGCGGATCGATACGCAGAGGTTTGCCGGTACGGCCCGAGAATGCGTCCGTCGCGGGCATGCGGCCAAGCCGTACGTCATAGACCGATTGCGGCTCCGTTCGCCCATTCCCTGTCTCAGGGAAACCGAGGGGGATGTAAACATACGCGATGATCTTGCTGGTGCGGTTCTTCAGGTAAATCGTCATGCTCTTAAGCCAATCACCACCTGCCTGGAACGGCCTGCCGGGAAGAATCAGATTCGGACCCAGAGGCCTCCTCAGTGGGACGCCGAGCAGCATTTGCCGGTCCCCGACCGTCACCTTGGTGATGTACAGAGCGTCCCTTATGCCCCCGCCACCCACTTGGAGCGTTTTGTATCCCACATCCGGTTCGGCCTGAGGTGAGGCGGGGAAGCCGGCGCATCGAGGAGCCCAGATCCCAGAGGCGAGTAAAAGAGACAAGAGGGCAACGCCTCCCCGGATTCCGATCTGTTTATTTCCTCTAAATACCATTCGCATAAGCTTCCCTCCGTATGCCTCATCTCGTGCAGAGCAGGTACGTGAGCCGCGTCATGGATTTGATCCCCCGAACACCGGAGCTGCGCGTCCCGTCAAAGCGCCGGCTATGGACCCAGAGAGAAGACTCAACACCTGTTGCTGCTGTTTTGCCTCGAGCTTGCCTACCCAGACTTTAGAAACAATCCCCGCGGCATTTATGAGGAGCATCGTGGGCGTTCCTCGAATCCCAAGCCTGCTAAGGGACTCCTGCTTCACAAGATCCACCTGTAGGCCTTCACCGCTGAGGTATTGTTCACCCTCGGGGACCGGTTGAGGCAGAACTGCGACCATCTTCACGTTCGGGCGCACACTCTCAGACAGCTTGCGGAAAAATGGGGCGCTTTCCGTGCAGAAGTGGCATTGGGTTGACAGAGCAAGGACGAGAGTGCGCCCGTTTTTCTGGTAGTCGACTCCGGTTAAGCGGCCTTTCATACTGGTGCCCACCGCAGCCACTGGCGCCGTAGCACGGGATTTGAGCTGTCGGGGCGGGAGGAGCCGCGTTGAGATCGCGCCAAGCGTGGCTACGCTTATGTTCCTGAACAGAAGCCATATTGACACACGCCGGTGCAGCAGTCCGAGTCGTACTGGCAGTATTCAAACTCAGTCAGGCACGCAACGCAAGTATATGTTCCTGAATCGCAGAGCCCGCTGCAGCACTGGGAACCGTCCTGACACGAGCCGCCATTGGCCCGGCACCAACTGCACGTGTTTTCTGAGCAGAGGAGCCCCGTGCAACAATCATAATCATTCTCGCAGTAGGCCCCGTTCGAGCCGCAACACGTGGGGTCGTCCTCACCTTCGTCATACTGGCCGGAGCATTCAACTGAGCACCCGCCCGCGATGGGCTCTCCGCAGTCGAAGGTCGAGAGGTAATCGCTCTGGATGCCGGTCGAGCTCACCAGGTATTGGATATCGTCGGTAATTTGGCCGCCTGGGTTCGTACAGCAGGAGGGGCAGGGATCAGTCTCCGTGTAAAATGTTACGCACTGAGAGCCTTGCCACTGTTGTGCCTGAATTTTATTTGGCCTGTGGCTAAGGAGGAATAATACGCCGACAACGACCAAAACTTTCACAACTTCGATAGTCGCTTTCATTCAACTCACCTCCTCGCGAACACAATCCTGCTGCACCTGAAGGCTAGCGCTTGTCCCCCGGAGGCCAGTTCCGATATTTGATTCCAGGAAAGTAATTCCGGTCGAGAGGACTGAATTTGCCGGGGTGCTGAGGATTGGGAACGGAATATCCGCCGCCCGCCTGCCAACGCATGCCATCGTCGAAAAATAGGGTACCGCCGTGGATGACTAGCTTGGTGACGCCGGACAAAAGCATCCGCTCCTGAACGTAGCTCCTGATCTGGTTGATGTAGTTCCCAACATGGACCGCGAGCGTCTGGTGCGGGCCGAAGGCGAGGGGCGTAAGATCTGAGTCAATCGGAATTGGCTGTCCTGTCCGGCCAAAAAACGCATCTTCAGGCGGAATCCGACCGAGCTTTATGTGATAGATCGATTGCGGCTCGGTGCGTCCGTTCCCTGTTTCAGGGAAGCCGAGTGGCAAGTCAACGAAAGCAATGGTTTTGTTAGTGCGGTTATAAAGGTGGATAGTCATATTTTTCAGCCAGTCCTGACCAGCCTGGAAAGGCGTGACCCGCTGTACATTGTGAGGGCCGACCATCAGCCCGCATTGGACGGCTTGGTCGCCCACTGTAACTCGAGTTATCATTACCGCGTTTAGCCTGGTCTGGGGGCTGGCCTGCACCAGCTTCTCGCTCAGATATGGGCTCGTTTGGGCGGTAGCGACGGCAGGCGCCGGTCCGCCGGCGCAGACTCTCGCGACTGGTAAAAGGACGAAGACTGCCGCAATGATCCAAAGCCGGATTTGCGCGCTTTCGAATACCTCACTCATAATTCTGCCTCCGTATTCTTCGTCTCGTGCTCTACGCGTGGACTCAAATTGGGTCATGGGTTCCTCCCGCAGAGCACGGGAGCTAGCGGCATTATCAAAGTCCCAGTTGCTGTGCCAGAGAGAAGACTCAACACCTGTTGCTGCTGTTTAGCCTCGAGTTTCCCTACCCAGACCTTGGTCACGACTCCCGCGCCGTTTACGAGGAGCATCGTGGGCGTTCCTCGAATCCCAAGCCTGCTGAGGGACTCCTGCTTCACAAGATCCACCTGTAGACCTTCACCGCTGAGGTATTGTTCACCCTCTGGGATCGACTGAGGCAGAACTGCGACCATCTTCACGTTCGGGCGCGCACTTTCAGACAGTTTGCGAAAAAATGGCGCGCTTTCCGTGCAGAAGTGGCATTGGGTTGACAGAGCAAGGACGAGAGTGCGCCCGTTTTTCTGGTAGTCGACTCCAGTTAAGCGGCCTTTCATATTGGTGCCCACTGCAGCCACTGGCGCCGTGGCACGGGATTTGAGCTGTTGGGGCGGGAGGAGATACACCTTAACCAGAACAACGGAAAGCAGTAGCGCGGCAACAATCGTAACGGCGTTTGCGGCCATTTCAATCCTACCGGATGTGTTCATCTAATAGAACCTCCCTCCAGCAATTTGTTAAGTCCAGAGTAGGCTAATCCGGCGGAAAAGCTCCGTCAACCCGATTCTGTTTCCTTATTGTGCTATTTGTTAGCCTGATGTGCTACGGCGGTAGTTCGAAGGCGTGACGCCAGACTTGCTCCTAAACTCCCGGTCGAAACTCGAGGTGCTGGCGTATCCGCATTGCGCGGCAATTTCTTTGACGCGGAGTCGGGGGTCTCGAAGAAGGACTTTGGCCTTGGCGAGTCGCATTGCCCGGACGGCGA
>Ga0307372_10003916_pt1 | contig 23402 bp, 17 predicted proteins | sample OX1MG_FD_202533 | JGI IMG/M metagenome (GOLD analysis project Ga0307372, IMG submission 202533) | Soil microbial communities from Risofladan, Vaasa, Finland - OX-1 | ecosystem: Environmental > Terrestrial > Soil > Coastal area > Acid sulfate soil | place: Finland: Risofladan, Vaasa | collected...
AGCCGCCGTCCGAAGAGGATGATGCGGGGCCCCGGCTCAACGTGTCGCTGTTCGACCTGGTCGAGGCGATGGCCGCGGTGCTGAAGCGGCTGACCGACACCACGCCGCGCCAGATTGCGCTGCGCGATATCCCGGTGGCCGAATGTATCCCGCGCATCATGGCGGCGCTCGAGCAAGGCGGCGGCGCGGTGGAATTCGCGGCACTGTTCGAGGATTTTCACGATCTGAACGATCGCCCGGTGGTGATCGCGACCTTCATGGCGCTGCTCGAGCTGATTCGGCAGGGCAGGGTGCGCGCGCGTCAGGATCGGCGCTTGGGTCCGATCCTGCTCGAGCGGCGCGAGCAGGCGGCTTCCGGCGAAACGCCGCCGGCGCCCGCGGGCGAGCAACCATGAACGGGCATCGTCTTATAACGGGCGCAATCCTAATGATGATCGCGACGGCCCGCGGCTGAGCGGCCCGACCGGCGGGAGTGGGATGGAAGAGGAACGGCTCAAGGCGATCCTGGAAAGCCTGCTGTTTGCCGCGGGCGAGCCGGTGCCGCTCGCACGGCTGGCGGCGGTGCTCGACAACGTGGCGCGCGACGCGATCAAAAAAGCCCTGGGCGAGATGCTTCTGGGCTACGGCGGGGGCGGGCGCGGGGTGGTGCTGGAAGAGGTTGCGGGCGGCTACCAGTTGCGCACGCCCAAGGAGCACGCGCTTTACGTGCGCAAGCTGCTCGCCGCCAAGCCGCCGCGGCTTAGCCGTCCATTGCTGGAGACGCTCGCGATCATCGCCTACCGCCAGCCGGTGACCCGCCCCGAAATCGAACAGTTGCGCGGGGTCGATTCGGGCGGCGTGCTCGAAACGCTGCTCGAACGCCGGCTGGTGCGAATTGCCGGGCGCAAGGAAGCGCCGGGGCGGCCGATCATGTACGCGACCTCGGCGGAGTTTCTCGAGGTCTTCGGCCTGCGCGACCTCGACGGGTTGCCCGATCTCGAAGAGTTCAAGGAGCTGGACGAACGCGCCGCCCAGGAAGCATCCGAGATGTCCGCCGCCGGTGTCGAGGTGTCGCCCGCTGCGGCGGGCGCGACCTCGACACCGGCCGAAGCGACCGGCGCGGAGGAAAGCTCGGGCGGCGATACGCCACCCGAGCCTTCCCCCGGCGGAGAAGCAGCGGCGCCGCTGCGCGGCGCCGCTGCCGGAGACACGCCGGGGTCGGACGACGACACGCCTGGCGCGTCGCCGCCCGACCCCGCGCTCGGTCGTGCTCGCGAAGACGAGTCGCACTAAGCATCGTCGCGCGGCAAAGTTAGCCGCCGGGCTCGATGTGCCTGGGCTTCGGATGCAGACGCATCCGCGCGTCGACCACGATTGCGCCCTTGCCCGGCGGCAACACCTTGAGCGGATTCAGATCCATCTCGGTCAACTCGGGGATCGCCTCGATTAGCGCCGAGACACGCTGCAACACTGTGACCAGCGCCTCGCGGTCGCCCGGCGCGGCGCCGCGGTAGCCGTCGAGCAGCCGGCCGGTCCTGATCGAGGCCAACATCTCTCGCGCGTCGATATCGGTTACGGGACTCAGCCGGAAAGCGACATCGTGGAGCAGTTCGACCATCACGCCGCCCAGGCCGCACACCACGAGCGGGCCGAAGGTTGGGTCGGTGGTGACGCCGACCAGCGCTTCGATTCCGCCCGGCACTTCGCGCTGCAGCAGCACGCCCTCGAGCGCGGCGCCGGCTGCGCGCGCTCGCTCGGCGAGCGTGACCGCGGCCTCGGCCACGGCGAGCGGTGAATGCAGTCCCATGATCACGCCGCCGATATCGCTCTTGTGCGTGACGGCGGGTGCGATCACCTTGGCGACCAGCGGGTAGCCGATGCTATCGGCGACTTGCGGCGCGTCGGCGACCGAGGCGCGCTCAGCCAGTGCGACTTCGATTCCGGCGGCGCGCAGGATGGTCGCGATGTCCTCTGGCGAAAGCCAGATCGGGCCGCCGGCGTCGTTAAGCGCGCGCTCGACCACCGCGCGCACCGCGCCTATCGCGAATGGACTGAGTTCGAGCGCCGTGCCGCGCGGCCGCTCGCGCCATCGGGCATACCGACAGGCCGCCGCCAGCACCATCGCGGCGTTTTCCGGAAACGCGTATGACGGAATCTGGCCGCGCGTGCCGGCGCCGATGGCCGCCGCCGGCCATTGCGAGGACAGGAACACGGTGAGGACCGGCTTGTGCGCCGGCACCTGGGATGCGCCGCGCGCTATTGCATTGGCGACCAGGCTGCGCGGCGCCTCGGTGGCCGGAATGTAGACCGCCACCACCGAATCGACGTTGGGGTCGGCGCCGACCGCGGCAATCGCGCGCTCGTACTCCGCGGGCCCGGCGGTCGCGGTCAGGTCAACCGGATTGCCGAACGCCGCACGCGCCGGCAAGAACGAGCGCAGCGTTTCTATCGTGGCGTCGGCAGGCTGCGGCAGGATGAGCCCCTGGGCATCGCAGGCGTCGGCGAGCAGGATTCCCGGGCCGCCGGCGTTGGTTACGACGCCGACGCGCGGGCCGGCCGGGACCGGCTGCGTCGATAGCATCGCGACCATGTCGAATAGCTCCATCAGCGTGTTGGTACGGATCACGCCGGCCTGCTCGAACAGCGCCTCGACCGCGACGTCGAGGTTGGCCAGCGCGGCGCTATGGCTGGAGGCGGCGCGCCGTCCGGCTGCCGAGCGCCCGGATTTGACCGCGACGATCGGGCGGCGGCGCGCGACCTCGGGCGCCAGGCGCGCGAATTTGCGTGGATTCCCAACGCTCTCGAGATAGAGCACGACCACGCCGGTGCGCGCGTCGTCGAGCCAGTAGGCGAGGAGATCGTTGTTGGAGACGTCGGAGCGGTTGCCGGCCGAGACAAAAGTTGAAATTCCCAGCCCGCGGCTCTTCATGTAATCGAGGATCGCGATGCCCAATGCGCCGCTTTGCGAGTACATCCCGACATTGCCCGGTGGCGGCAAGGTCGGCGCGAAGGTTCCGTCCAGCCGCACTGCCGGGTCGGTATTGATCACGCCCATGCAGTTCGGTCCCACCATCCGCATCCCCGACGCGCGCACGGTCTCGAACAGCCGTTCCTCTTCCGCGCGTCCCGCAGGCGAGACCTCGGCGAAGCCCGACGTGATCACCACCACGCCGTGCACGTGCGCGCGGGCGCAGTCTTCGATCGCGCCGTGGACCAGCTCGGCGGGCACTGCGATGAGCGCGAGGTCCACCGGCGCACCAATCGCCGCCACGCTCGGGTAGCATCGCAGTCCCATCACCTCGCCGGCCGCCGGGTTGACCGGGTACACCGGCCCGTTGAAGCCGGCGCGCTGAAGATTCGCGACCAGCGCACCGCCGATCTTCGCGCGCGAGCGCGACGCGCCGATCACCGCGACCGAGCGCGGATGGAGCAGCTTGCGGACGCTCTCGCCGGCCGCCGTCCAGTTGCGCAGCTCGCTCGCCTGCCGAGAGGCTTCGGTCTCGCCGGTCGGGAAGCTCAGATGGACCACGCCGGCGTCGGTCGAGCGCTTGACGCGGAAGCCGGTCTTGGCGAAGACCTCGAGCATCCGGTTGTTGTCGCCCAGCACGTCGGCCTGGAACTCGGTGATTCCGGCCGCGCGCGCGACGCTTCCGAGATGCTGGAGCAGAACCGTGCCGATACCGCGGCCCTGGTGCTCGTCGAGTACGGCGAAAGCGACTTCGGCGCGCGCCGGTCCGGTGGTGACATAGTGGCCGACGCCGATAAAGCGCTCGTCGTCGCCGGTGCGCAGCGTCGCCACCAGGGCGACGTGGCTCGCGAAGTCGATTTCGGTGAAGCGTACGAGCTCTTGATCGGTCAGCGAATGTTTCAGTCCGAAGAAGCGATGGTAGATCGAGTCCTGGCTCATGTGACGGAAGTGATCGAGCAGGCGTTCCTTGTCGTCGGCGCGGATGGCGCGGATATAGATCGAGCCGCCGTCGCGCAGGACTTCGTTGGCGGAGTAATTTCGTGCTTCCACAGTGGTGTCGTCGCTCACGTTGTTACCTGACCATCGTTGCCGGCGCGGATCATTTCTGGCCGGTCGCGAGCACGCTGCGCAATTTTTCCGGCAGCGCCGAGGCGCGCACGAACACCCATCCTTCCATCAGGCGGCGCGCCGTGCGGTATACCGTGGTGCTCTCGGCGAACCATCCATGACGTGCGCCATCACCCCGGCGTCCGACCGCGGCGCCCACTATGGTGAGACCCGAGGGCTGCGCGATTCGCACCGGGTCGCCGGGCGACGCGCTCGGGCGCGTGATTCGATTTACCACGGTGCCCTCGATTCGCGACGCGACCGCCAGACACATCGCGCCCGTCAGCGGCACCGCGCGATGCGGCTGGCCGATCGAGATCATGCGCACGGTTACGTCGGCGTCTTGCGCGGCGAGCCGCTCACCCGCGAGCGTCCGCGCCACGCGCGCCGGCGCGACCATCGCGACCTTCGGAATGCTGGGGATTCGCGCGGCCGCATCGGCGGTCTTAACGATGCCCATCGCGAGGCTCGCGGCGACGCGAATCGCCTCGAGACGCCGCAGCAACGCGCCGTTGGCTTCCAACTCTTTGGGCATCTCGATTCCGCTTGCGCCGAGCGCTTCGGCCGACACGAACACGCACGGATTCGCCGCGTCCACCATCGAGGCCTCGACTTCACCTGTCCCTTCGAGAACGAGAGTGTCCACGGGATTTCCGGTCGGCAGCAACTTTCCGGTTCCGGCGCCGCCCGGCTCGATGAATTCCAGGCGCACCGGCGCTCCGCTGCCGGCCACGCCGGGGAGCCTGAAATCGCCGTCGGTGGCGGCGCGTCCGCCGTCGAGCGCAAAGTGCGCGACGATGAGCTTGCGCGTGTTGGTGTTGTGGATGCGCACGGTCTTCTCGCCGGCCGCGTCGGTGAATGCGACCAGCCCCTCGTCGACCGCGAACGGCCCGACCGCGGACGACATGTTGCCGCAGTTGCCGCTGTAATCGACCGCCGCTTCCTTAACCGAGACCTGTGCGAAAGTGTAGTCGACATCGGCCCCGGCGCGGGTTGACGGCCCGATTACGCAAATCTTCGAGAGCGACGAAATTCCTCCACCCATGCCGTCGAGCTGGCGTCCGTTGGGATCGGGGCTGCCGATCGCGCCGAGAAAGATCGGCGTCCACAGCTCGCGCTCGGTGGGCAGGTCGGCCGCGCGAAACATCACGGCCTTGCTGGTGCCGCCGCGCATGAAAACCGCGCGTAACTTGAGCTGATTCACCGCTGCACTGTTTCAGTGTTTGATCGGCGCGGCCGGCTCGAGGCCCGGTTACGATGCGGCGCGGGCGGCCGCGCTCGCGCTGCGCCCGGCGATCCGGCCGAAGACAGCGCCCGACATCAGTCCCGAACCGCCGGGATAGTTGTTGTGAAACAGCCCGCCGACCATCTCGCCGCATGCGAACAGTCCAGGAATCGGATCCCAGTCGGTGCCGATCACTTGCGCACTGTCGCTGACTTTCACACCGCCGAACGAAAACGTGATTCCGCCCGTCACCGGGTAGGCGTAGTAGGGAGGCGTGTCGAGCTTTTGCGCCCAGTTCGATTTCCTAAGCGCGAGGCCCTCCGTATGCATCCCGTCGCGCACGCCGGGGTTGAACGAGCCTGTGCCGGCGGCGGCGTTGTATTCGGTAAGCGTGCGCGACGCGGCGGTGCGATCGAGGGCGAGCCCGGCGACAAGGCCATCGAGCGTGTCGGCCGTCACCGGCCGGCCGGTCGAATAGCGGGGCTCGAGCAGTGCGACGGCCTTGCGGTCGAAGATCTGCCAGGCGACCGTGCCCGGCTGGTTGAGGATGGTCCCGCCAAATTTGGCGTAGGTGTAAAGGTTCTGGTCCTCGCCTTCGTCGACGAAGCGCAGGCCCAGCTTGTTGAGCATCACGCCGTAGACGTAAGAGAGGCGGTTGGTCTTGTCGGTAAGCTCGCGATCGCCATAGGGCGGCGCGCCGGCGTCGATCGGCGTCGCATGGCATCCGCTCCATTGGCCCCACGGCATCGCGCCGATCTCCATCGCCATGCGCAGCCCGTCGCCCTGGTTGTGCCGGGTGCCGCGCACGCGCGCGTGATCCCAGGGGCGGCCGAGGTACTGGGCGCGCCACGCCATGTTGGCCTCGAAGCCGCCGCATCCGAGCACCACCGCGCCCGCGCTGATTTCCCGCACTCCCTCGGCGTCGCGCACCAGCACGCCGCATATGCGCCCCTTGCGATCCTGGACCAGGCGTTGCGCCGGCGAGCCGTAACGGATTTCGACTCCCGCGCGGCGCGCGATATTGAACCACATCCGCGAGAGTCCCACGCCCTCGTGCGCGGCGCGCACGATCGCGCCCTGGGGCCATTTGATTACACTGCCGACGCGCACGCCGCTCAGCGACAGCGCAAGCTCGAAGGCGATTCCCTGCTCGGCCATCCAGCACACGGTGTCGTAGGAATTCGCGATCAGGATTTGCGAGAGTTCCGGGTCGGTGCGCCCGTCGGTCACGCGCTCGAGGTCCTCGCGGAACGCGTCGGCGGGATAGGCCTCGATTCCCTCCATGAAGCCCGCGACCTCGCGCGCCTTGGGCACCAGGCGCAGCAGGTCGTCGGGGCGGTTGAATGCGAAGCGGAACAGGCCGCCGCTGAAATGGGTGTTGCCGCCGCGGTCCTGCTCGGGCGCTTTCTCCAGCACCAGCACGCGCTCGGCACCCGCGCCGCACGCCGAGACACTGGCCGCCAGCGCCGCGTTGCCCGCCCCGATAACGATAACGTCATAGTCCGCCATAGCGCTCCTTCGCCTGGTCTCCGGTTCGACTCGATCATTGCACAAAAGGAGAGGCTCGCGAAAAGCCGCCACGCCCGGTGGCGCGCACACGCGGGCCGGAGCATACGCGAGGAGCCTTTCAAGCCATCGGAGGCCACGTACCTTGTGCCGGATGGGATGCGTCCGCTAGTAAGGTGGCAGGAAAGAGCAGTAGCATTGCGGTCTCGGGCGAGTCGTCGCTTAGGCGGAGGACCACAACTGGTCGGTAGCGGAGCTTGGCTCCCGCGCCTCGTGCCTGGGAGTTTGAAACAAACCTTCAGGACGCACGCGAACGACATGACGCCCGCAAAACCATGAGGAGTGCTGTGAATAGCCGCGGATATCCACGCAAATTGGAGCGAAGACATCGAAGCGCCGGCGCTCTTGCTTGCAGCCGCGCAGCTGGCGTGCCAAACGCGCGTCGCTCGGTCGCGATTATAACCGGCGCAACCTTGATCATCCTGATGTTGTCATGGCGCGGCGAATGCTGGGCCTACATCGACCCTAACGCGGGCGGATTCCTGGCGCAAATTCTAGTTCCACTGGCATCGATTTTCCTTTCGTTTATTTTCTACTGCCGTAAGGAAATCGGCAGATTCGTCAAATCCGTCCGCGACAGATGGAAAAAAACCGATTCGCGCGGCGCCGCACACGAGGCCGGAAAATAAGCCATCATGGGTGGGCGGTGGTGGTTGCTGTTCCGCGGTCTCGCGGTTCCAACGGTACTTTTTTTCGCCCCGGTTCTCGCGATCCAGGAGCTGCGTCCGTTGTCCTATCTGCTCTCGGTCAGAGGCGCGGTCGCCGAAGTGGCACTGGGTATTTTCGCGGTTCTTTTGCTTGAAGCCTTGTGCGCGACACTTCTCGCGCTCATTCTCTCGGCGGGTCACGCGATCAAGCTGTGGAATGATCGGGCCGATACCAATTGTGCGGGCTTGCTCACACTCGCAATCGCCGTCCTATGCGGCGTCGCCGCACTATATCCTCTCGACGGGCTTATCGGCCGGGTCGCGGGCGCCGGCTTGCAGGCGGCGCTGATCCTCGCGGTAATCGTCCTGCTCACGCTCTGCGGTTGGCAGCGCGCTTTCGCGCTATTCAACCGTCTCAACCAATCGGCGCAGATGGTACTGGCGGTCGGTCCGCTTTTGCTGATTCCTGTACTTACCGGGGGCTTTGGCTGGCGCAGCTTCGATCCGATGCCGCCGGCGCGGCCGTTCGCCCCGAGCGCCTCGACGAAGCCTAACGTGGTGCTGATCAGCTTCGATGCGCTCACGGCGCAGGACATGTCACTGTACGGCTACAAGTTGCCGACCACTCCGCAATTCGAGCGGCTCGCCCAGCGCAGCTATAATTTCGTAAATTTCGTCTCGAGCTCGGATTTCACCACGCCGGCGGTCGCGTCGCTGCTGACCGGCCAGTACCCGCTGACGAATCGGGTGTTCCAGCTCTATGGGCATATCCCTCACCGCCTGCGCAAAGACAACCTCGCCTGGATACTGCGGCGGCACGGATATACAACCGCGGCAATCGTTACCAATCCAGCGGCCCATCCCCTGTCTTTGCGGCTGGCGGATTCCTTTTCGAGCCTGCCCTGGCCGCCGGTGTCGTCATGGATTTTTCCTGGAACCGTTCTGATGCAGCTACGGCATAGCCTGTTGTTCAACGCCGCCAACGGCTTTGCGGTCAACGCGTTCCTCAGGTTGGGTTGCCTTTTCGGCCGCTTCAACAAAGTGAGCTGGGTCCAGCCGCGTGCGGTCTTCGCCTCGGCCCGGGACTTTATCCGCGGCGCGCGCACGCCTTACTTCCTGTGGGTTCACCTGTACCCGCCCCATGCCCCCTATGTGGCGGACGCGCGTTTCCAAGGCCGGTTTCTGCCGGGTTCCGCCTTCACCACTCAAGCGCAGTACTTTTGGGAAACGCCCTGGGTGTCCTATCCGCCGGCGATGCAGCATGAAATCGACTTGCTGAGGCTGCGCTATGACGAGAGGATCACCGAGTGCGACAGCGCTCTGGGCGAGTTCCTCGACTGGATGGCGACCAGCCATCGGGACACGAACACGATCCTGGTTGTGACCGCCGATCATGGCGAGAACTTTTCCGACGGTTATTGGAGCCACGAATCGCCGGATCTGCATTATGCCGAAACCCACATTCCCCTGCTGATTTCTTTGCCCCACCAGAGCCGCGGCTATACCGAAACCGAAGACGGCGATCTCACCGATGTTGCGCCCACGCTGCTTGCCCTGCTCGGAATGGGGACGCCGTCATGGATGGATGGCCACTCGCTCCTTGACCCCGCGCGGGCGGCTTCTTTGCCGGAACCCTCCTTTTCGATGTATCTCGCGCAATCGGACCCCTTCAGCCGTCCCGCGATCGGGGCGATCGCCGCGAATTCGGGTCCCTATCATCTCGTGTGGTATTTTCCCTCCGGAGGCGTCGAGCTTTTCGACATCGCTCGTGACCCCGAGCAAAGACACTACGTGCTCGCACTTCATCCTCCTTATCCTCCCGGCATGGCGATGGCGCTGGCCGGGGACATCCAGCGGCGCTTCGTGAATGCGCTCAATGGGCGCCCGCCGGTCAAACGTCCATGAGTTCGGGTGCTTGGTCGCGACCGGCATTCAATCTCAATCTCTACGCATGGCGCAGTATACGCGTCCGCCATCCTGAGCCGATCGATCGCGGCCTCGAATTGCGCTTCCACCTGGCAGGGAGCGTGCTGTCCGCGCTGGGGATGCTCCAGAAGCGACTGTACCGGCGCATCCTGGACCAACTCGAGCTCAGGCCGCCGCTCTTCCTGGTAGGGCATTGGCGCAGCGGAACGACTCTGCTGCACGAGTTGCTCGCGTTGGACGAGTGCTTTGCCGCCCCCAGCACATACGCCTGCTTCAATCCCCATCAATTCCTGCTCGCGCACCACCACACGCCCGCCGCGACACGCCTCGCCCGCCCGACCGGCGACATGACCGTTTCACCCGCCTCGCCGCAGGAGGAAGAGTTCGCCCTGCTCTGCATGGGCGCGACCTCACCATATGAAGCCTTCGTGTTTCCCTCGGCCCTCCATCAGTTCGAGGCCTTATGCGATCCGGACCTCTTCGAGCGTGCACGGGAGCTTCGGTGGAACGACGCGATTACCTGGATATTGAAGGCGACGGCCTACGTGTGCGGTGCGGAAAAGCGGCTGCTGGTGAAATCTCCGGCCAACTCGTTTCGGATTGCGCGGCTCGGCACGCTCTTCCCCGACGCGATGTTCATTCGGCTCGAACGCGAGCCATGCGCCGTGTTTGCTTCGACGCTGAGGCTCTGGCAGAGCATGTGGGACCGCTATGCGCTAGCCGCGCCGCTCGGGCAGGAAGTTTTGATCGAACGGATTCTGGAAACGCGGCTTGTGCTGGAACGAAAGCTACAGAGCGCCTTGCGGACTGTGCCAGCCGAGAGGGTCGCGACTGTCCGCTACGAGGACCTGGTTGCCGACCCGTGCCGCACAATCGAGCTTCTATACGAACGACTGGCGCTCGGCGATCCGTCCCCGCTGTTGCCGAAGGTGCGCGCGTATATGGCACGAAATCCACCAAATCCCCCCTCCGCCACGCATTCAGCCAGGGACTGGCGCCCGCTGGTACAAGCTCGCTGGCGTGAAATGTTCGACGAGTTCGGTTACGCGCGGAGCTAAGAGAACAAAGCGCGGAAACGACAGATGATCCCGGCCTGGCTTTCCATATCTGACGCGATACTCGCCGCTCTGCTGCTAGGAATGGGCGTGGTGGGAGCCCATGTAGGCGCGATCCCGCCAATGATCGGCTTTCTCGCGTTCCTGCTGAGCTTCGTAATCGCGATCCTGGCATTGCTGTTCGGACTGATAGGCCTCGCCCGCACCTCGGCCGCCGAGCGCCGGTGCGGGCGGCCCAAGGCCGTCGCCGGCATCGTCCTGGGCCTGCTCATCGCGGTCCCGGTTGGATTCACGATGTGGCGCTGGTGGTCGATGCCGTATCCGAACATCAACGACATCACAACCGACTACGATAATCCGCCACAGTTCGTTAACCCGCCGGGATTGTCGGCCGCCTCGATGAAGTACGACCGTGCCAGGTTGGAGCCCATCCAGACCAGGTACTATCCGAAGCTCGCTCCGCTGCGGCTCGACGAGAAGCCCGACGACGCCTTCGCCGCAGTGAAAGCCGCGGCCGACGTCCCGCCCCTTGTGGGTCTGCAGATGACCGGTCAGATACCAGCGGGGCCGGGCTGGTTCATCGTTTATATCGACCCTGCGACGCGAACCATCGAGGGAGTCGAGACCTCCTACCTGTTCCGCTTTCGCGATGACTTCGTGATCCAGGTGCGTCCGGGCCCCGACGCGAACAGCAGCCTGGTCGAGATGCGCTCGCGCTCGCGCGACGGCACCGGCGACTTCGGCGTGAACTACAACCGCATCCGTGAGTTCTTCGGGCTGCTCGAGCCCGGCTGCGACCGCGCCGCGGCGTCGCCGTCGTAGCGCGTTCGCGGGCGGCGCCGGGCGGATATAATGCGCCTCGGGCGCGCCGGCGCGAGGCGGCGCAGGGAGGGCGTCTCTATGACGTGGCTGACGCAGGCGGATAGCGCGGTATCGGCGGGCGCGCGGCTCGCCAGGCTATGGGAGCGGCCGGGCGTTCTGATGATTCCCGGCGCTCACAATGGGCTCGCCGCGATGCTCGCGCGGCACGCGGGCTTCGAGGCGCTCTATCTTTCGGGTGCCGCGCTGAGCGCGAGCATGGGGCTCGCCGACCTCGGCCTTATGACGGTCGAGGAGCTGACGATGTTCGCGCGCACGATCTGCCGCGCCGCCGGATTGCCGCTGATCGTCGATGCCGACACGGGCTATGGCGGAATTCTCAACGTGATGCGTGTGGTGCGCGAGCTCGAGGACGCGGGCGCCGCGGCGATTCAGATTGAAGACCAGCTCCTGCCCAAGAAGTGCGGCCATCTAAATGACAAGCTGTTGGCCGCGCCCGAAGACGCGGCGGCGCGGATCGCCGCGGCGCGCCGCGCGCGCCGAAGCCTGCGCATCATCGCGCGCACCGACGCGGCGGCCTCTGAGGGAATCGAAGGGGCGCTCAGCCGTGCGCGGCTTTACCTCGAGGCCGGCGCGGACGCGATTTTTCCCGAAGCGCTGACCGACGCCGAGATGTTCCGGCGCTTCGCGCGCGAGATTCGCGCGCCGCTGCTCGCCAACATGACCGAGTTCGGCCGCACGCCGTACTTTGCGGCGCACGAGTTCGAGGAGTTCGGTTTCAAGATGGTCATCTGGCCGGTGTCGTCGTTGCGGGTCGCGGCCAAGGCGATAGGCGAGCTTTACGCGGAGCTTAAGGCGAAGGGCACAGCCCAGGCGATGCTCGATCGGATGCAGACGCGCGCGGAGCTGTATGAAACGATCGGCTATGGCGAGTACGAAAGCCTGGATGCGTCGGTCGCGGCCAGCGTCGTTCCGCCCGACTTGCGCAGGCGTCGCTAGAAATGCGGGCAGTGGCGGCAAAATGCCATCGCGCTATACTCGCGCGCAACTTGACCCATGATCTTGACCGATGACGGGAGTCGCCTTGGATGTCTTCCTCCTATGACGTAGTCGTGGTTGGCGCGGGCAACGCCGCCTTGTGCGCGGCGCTCGCCGCGCGCGAGTCGGGCGTTAGCGTGCTGGTGCTCGAATGCGCACCCGAGGCCGAGCGCGGCGGCAACAGCCGCTTCACCGCGGGCGCGATGCGCGTCGCCTACAACGGCGTCGACGACCTGGCGCGCCTGATGCCCGATCTCACCGACGAGGACAAGGCGCGCACCGATTTCGGCGCGTATACCGAGGCCCAGTTCTTCGACGACCTCGCGCGCGTCACCCAGTACCGCACCAGTTCCGAGCTGGCCGAACTGTTGGTCGGCCGCAGCTTCGAGACCATGATGTGGATGCGCACCAAGGGCGTGCGCTTTCAGCCGATTTACGGACGCCAGGCGTTCAACATCGGCGGCCGCTTCAAGTTCTGGGGCGGGCTCACGGTCGAAGCGTGGGGCGGTGGGCCGGGGTTGATCGACGCGCTGCACGCGGGCGCGGCCCATCACGGAATCGAGGTCTGGTATCGAAGCCGTGCGCTCGAACTCGAGCACGACGACAGCGGCGTGACCGGCGTCGTTGTCCGGCGCGAGGGACGCACGCTTACCGTCGCGGCCAAGGCGGTGGTGCTCGCCGCGGGCGGCTTCGAGGCCAACGCCGAATGGCGCACGCGCTATCTCGGCCCCGGATGGGACCTCGCCAAGGTGCGCGGCACGCGGTTTAACACCGGCGACGGAATCCGGATGGCGCTGGAAATCGGCGCGATGCCCTACGGCAACTGGTCGGGATGCCATGCGGTGGGATGGGACCGCAACGCGCCCGAGTTCGGCGATCTCAGCGTCGGCGACGGCTTCCAGAAGCACAGCTATCCGTTCGGAATCATGGTCAACGGGCGCGGCCGGCGCTTCGTCGACGAGGGCGCGGACTTTCGCAACTACACCTACGCCAAGTATGGCCGCGTGATTCTCGAGCAACCGGGCCAGTTCGCCTGGCAGGTCTTCGATCGCAAGGTGACGCATCTTTTGCGCGACGAGTACCGGATCAAGCGCGTGACCAGGGTCAGCGCCGACACGCTCGAGGCGCTGGCGGGCAAGCTCGAGGACGTCGATGCGGCCGCGTTCCTCGACGAGATCGGAACCTACAATGCCGCCGTCGACGCCACGGTCGAATTCAATCCGAATATCAAGGACGGACGGCGCACTCGCGGCCTCACGGTCGACAAGACCAACTGGGCCAACACGATCGACACGCCACCGTTCGAGGCCTACGCGGTGACCTGCGGCGTGACGTTTACCTTCGGCGGCTTGCGCGTGGATCAACAGGCGCGCGTGGCCGATACCGACGGCGATCCGATTCGAGGCCTGGCGGCGGCGGGCGAACTGATCGGCGGACTTTTTTACTTCAACTATCCGGGCGGCACCGGACTGATGTCGGGTTCGGTGTTCGGGCGGATTGCCGGAACCAGCGCCGCGCACGCGGCGCTCGAGCGCAAGTGAACCGCGATACGATGCGCGCTACTTGCGGCCGTTCAGCAGGCGCGCGACGATGTCCTTGTATTCCCGGGCCATCGGCGAGCGGTAGAAGCGCTGGCGCGTGAAGTACGGGTCGCCCGCGTAGAACCATTCGTATTGCAACTGGCGGCCGCCGAACTGCTCGCCGATCATGTCCCATGCGAGCTTGAAAAGCTGCACGCGGTCGCGCGCCGAGGTGTCCTTGCCGCGCAGATATTTTTCCAGGTAGCCGGCGATCTCGGGATTGGCGAAGTCCTTTTCGCTGGGCGTCATGATGAGCCCGCTGCCACTGAGCTCGCGGATCGTCTGGATCGCGCGCACCTGGCATTGCGGGATCAAAACCCACAGTGTCGCCGCGATCGATCGATGCGCCGCCCGATCGCGCTTGGCCGTCGCGACCTCCTGCGCCCCCGCGCGCACCAGCCCGCCGACCAGCTCGACGTTGGCGATAAGCTCGCCCAACTGCGCCTGCACGTGGACCGCCTCGGTGCGCCCGATCGCCTCGGCGATATGGCAGGCGAGGCCGGCCAGCAGCTTCAGCTTCGCCAGCCCGCGGATGCAGGCCTGCAGTTGCGCATAGCCGGGCCGGCGCACCAGGATACTGTTGAAGATCGCGATGTCGCGGTAGATGAACATCCGATCCCACGGCACCGTCACGTCGTCGAAGACCGCGAGCGAGTCCTCCTCGTCGTAGTGCGAGCTCAGCGGGCGATCGAAATCGCCGCGGCCGGAGTCGTAGGGCTCGCGGCAGACGAACTTGAGTCCCGGCGTGTCGCACGGGATCGCGAAGCAGAGCGTGTAGTCCTCCTCGCCCTCGCGCCGCGGATAGAATGGACCGACCCATAGCTCGTTGGCGAACGGCGCCAGCGTCGAGAGCATCTTGGCCCCGCGCACGACCACGCCGGAGGGGGTCTCGCGCACCACGCGCAGCACCAGGTACGGGTCCGCTTGCTCGGCCGGCCCGCGCGAGCGGTCGACTTGCGGATCGACGAGCGTATGCGTCAGGCACCAGTCGCGCTCGCGGCATTCCTCGTGGTAGCGGAGCATGTTCTCACCCAGGCGCGGGTCGCGCGCACCGAGGTCGGCGGCGCCGCTGGCGAGGTCGGTCAGCAGCGCGTTGCAGAAGTCCGGCATCCGTCCCATCAGGCCGTAGGTGAAATCGGCGCGTGTCTGCTCGGCCCGGATACGCCACTCCACCTGCTCGACCGACGTGGCCATCAGGAAACTCGCCGCCACGCGATCGCCGCTTGCGGGCGAGCGAAAGGTCAGTTCCTCGGGATGCTCGTGCTGGAGGTCATAGAGCGAGGCGAGCGTAGCGACGATGCCCTGAAACGGCGGATGAGCGGTCACGTCCCGGACCCGCTCGCCGCCGACATAGACGGTGCGCCCGTCGCGCAGGCTTTCGACGAGTTCCCTGCCGCTGCGAATTCCCATCGCGTCTTCCGCCGCCGTGCGCCTGGCGCGCCTCTTACGGTGTCTTTTCGGCGCGGGCGAAGGGCGCGAAATAATCGCGCAGGCCCGGCTCGTCGGGCGCGAAGTCGAGCTTGTCGAGTCCGAAGTACGGATTGCTCATCTTCGCGATCTCCTCGGGCGGGTTATCGACGTACACCTCGAGCTGGTTGCCGTCGGGATCGAGAAAGTAGATGCTCCGCGTCACCCCGTGATTGACGGTGAAGCTGATTGGCACGCCGCGCTCCTTGAACTCGCGATAGGCGGCGCGCAAATCTTCCGCGCTCTTGAGGCGGAAGGCGCAATGCGCGAGCCCCACATCGCCCGGCTTGGGCGCGCCGGCGCGCTCACCGACCTCGGCCAGAGCGATCTCGTGATGGTCGCGGCGATTGCTCGCCAGGAACAGCATTTTTACCTCCGGCAGTTCCTTCATCACCTCGAGCCCCAGGACTTCGGTGTAGAAGGGCCGCGAGCGCTCCAGGCTTCGCACTTTGAGTACGATATGGCCGATACGATCCGGATGAATCATCGCTGTTCTCTCCCACGCTCCGTTAATGCAGGTTGTAAAGCCGCTTCGCCCCGCCCGCCAGCACCGCCGCTTCGGTCTGCGGGGGCATCCCCATCTTCTTGATCATCTTGGCGGCGCCCCAGAAGCCGTCGAGATGCGGATAGTCGGTCGCCCACAGGATGGTGTCGGCGCCCAGATAGTCGGCGAGCAGCTTGAGGCTGCGTTCGACCGGCTCGAACGAGACAAAGCACTGGCGGCGATAGATCTCGCTCGGCCGCATCGAGAGCCCGGTGTCGTTCATTCCCTTGTCGTCGAAATGCCGATCCATCCGATCCAGCCATCCCGCCATCCAGCCGCCGCCCGACTCCAGAAAGGCGACGCGCAGGCGCGGAAATTTGTCGCACACTCCGCACATGATCATGCTGGTCGAAGCCGCCATCATCTCGAACGTATGCGCGACCGCGTGGCGGACCGCGCCGCCGTGTTTGAAGCGATCCATCCCGAGCGTCTGCTGTCCGCTCTCGGCGCCCCCGTGGATGCCGATGGCGAAGTCGAGTTCCTGCGCTTCCTGCCACAGCGGATAATAGGCGCGGTCGTGGAGCGGGCGGTCGTTGTACGGATTGGGCCGCACGAAGCCGGTGCGAAAGCCCAGCTCGCGCCGGGCGAAGCGCACCTCGTCGATGAGCTGCTCGACCGAGGACTGCATCGGCAGCATCGCCGCGCCGAACAGCCGCTCCGGATACGGCTTGCAGTAATCCGCAAGCCAGCGATTGTAGGCCCGGCAGGCCGCGGCCGCGGCGTCCGGGTCTTTCATCCCGCCAAGGAAGAGGCCGAGGCTGGGGTAGAGGAAGGCGGCGTCGATGCCCTCGCGGTCCATATCAACGATGCGCGCGTGCGGATCGAAACCGCCCTTGCGTCCTTCGAGGTAGGGCATGCGGCTGTCGATCTCGCCTTCGCGCGAGCCGATCGAACCGAGGACGCCGAGCGTCGCCGGCTCCTTGCCGCGGCGGCGCAGGCCGAAGTCGAAGCTTTCGTCGACGAAGAAGCTCTCGTTGCCCTCGGCATCGATGACGAGCTTGGGGCAGTGTTCGCGGTACTTGGGATCGCTGTACCGCTCCCACAAATCGGGTGGCTCAAGGATGTGGCCGTCCGCGTCGATGACGTTGTATTCACGAGCCATCACATACACCTCGTTGCGGAAGACGTTATGTGTGAAGCCTAGCAAAGTGCCGCGCGCGAGGCATACATAAACTTGCGGGTAACAGTATCCGGCCGCGTAAAGCGCGGCGATTTCGCGGCCGAAGGCGTCGATGATGTCCGGCGCGTCGCCGATTGTAAGACCTGCCGCGCGCGATCGAAAACCGAGTCGTCCAGCCGCTCGTGCCGGCCGGAGCGGACCCTCACGTGGCATTCCGCCCGTTGGTCGCGATCGTGCGGGACCGGGGCGCGATAGTTTTTCGCGCGCGGCGCTTGCGCGGCGAGTTTGCGCAGTGAACTCTACAGCCATGAATTTGCACGCCGAGTCCAATTAGTGGCTGAGACCGAATTTGGTGCCGTCGGCCGCGATGAACTCCCCGGCTATCAGCCATCTTCGTGGCGTCCGCAATGGCTCAACCGCAACCTGATCTGCCTGTTCGCCGGACGGGGGCTGCGTAGCGCCTCGCAGGCCTACCTGGTGATCGTGGTGCCGCTCTATCTCGCGGCGCTCGGCTATGACGCGGTGCATATCGGAGTGATGTTCGCGATCGTGGCGATGGCCAGCGCCGTGATGGCGGCGCTCACCGGGATCCTGTCGGACCGCTTCGGGCGCAAGGCGCTGCTCATCGCGATCTCGCTGATGACCGCGGCGGGCGGTGCGGTATTTGCCTTCTCGACCGGCTTTGTCGTGCTGACGGTGGCGGCCGCGGTGGGCACGATCGGCCGCGGCGGCGGGGCCGGAAGCGCCGGTGCGTTTGGCCCTTACTATCCGGCGGAGCAACCGCTCATCGCCGAGCAGGTCTCCGATTTCGAGCGCACCACGGTGTTCGGCGCGTTGTCGTTCGTCGCGGTGCTCGGGGGGGCGGCCGGATCGCTGCTCGCGTGGGCGCCCCGGCTGATGCAGCAGGGCTTCGGGTTGCCGATCATCGAGGGCTACCGGGCGCTGTTCATCCTGACGGCCGCCATCGGGCTCGCGATGGTCGCGGTGGTGATTCCGGTGCGCGAGTCCCATGGCGCCGGCGCGCATCAGGCGGACTCACGCGGCGTGCCCCGGGGGTCCCGGCGCGAAACGGTGCGCCCCGACGCTCTGGTGCTCGGGCTCTCGCGCGCGTCGTGGCGGCTGGTTTCGCGCTTCATGGTGACCGCCGCGACCAACGGGCTCGCGATCGGAATGCTCGGGCCGCTGCTGGTCTATTGGTTCTATCGGCGCTACGGCGTCGATGCGGCCGAAATCGGCAGGCTGTATTTCGTGCTCAACCTGGTTGCGGCCGCGCCCTACCTGCTGGCGGGACGGATGGCCGCGCGGTTCGGCTCGGTGAAAGCGGTCGTCGTGTGCCGCGCAGTCGCCTCAGTCTTGCTCGGAGTGATGGTGGTAATGCCGACCTTCTGGCTCGCCGGCTTGCTGTATGGCGCGCGGATGATCTTCAACACGCTTTCGATTCCGGTGCGCCAGTCATTCCTGATGGGTGTGATCCCGCCCGCAGAGCGCTCCAGCGCGGCCGGGATGGCGAGCTTTCCCGCGCAGGTCGGCTCCTCGATAAGCCCCTGCGTGGCGGGGTACCTGATGCAGCAGATATCGCTGGAGTTGCCGTTGGAACTGGCCGCGCTGCTCCAAGCGCTGAACGCGGCACTTTACTATTTCTTTTTTCACGCGGTGGTGCCGCCCGAAGAAATCGGCGCCAACACCGCCGAGCGGCTCTGAGCCATCCCGCCCGCCTCGGCGCCGATAATGACTTTTTAATAGCCTCGCGGTCTCTGGCTGGACGCGGGCGGCGCGGCGAGTAATTCTTGGCTGCCGAGGCGGCGCGCGTTGCGCCAGCCAAACGGGTGCGGCAAGTGGCGGAAACGGACGAGCGGATCGAACTCCTGATCGAGGGCACGCTGGACCAGCTGCTCTACGTCAACGAGCAGAGCGGCTACGCGGTCGCGGTGCTCGAACGCAGCGACGAAGAACTGCGCCGGCGCGTTACCGTGGTCGGCAGCCTGGCCGGGCTCGACGTCGGCGCGGGCCTGCGCCTGCGCGGCCGCTTCGAGCGCCATCCCAAGTACGGCGAGCAGTTCCGGGTCGAGGATTTCGAGACCGTTCGCCCGGCCTCGGTGGCCGCGTTGGAGCGCTACCTCGCGGGTGAGATAAAGGGCGTCGGGCCGGCGCTCGCGCGCCGGATTTCCGAGCACTTCGGCGAAGCGCTGCCGGCCGTGCTCGACGAGACGCCCGAGCGCTTGCGCGAGGTGCACGGCCTGGGCGCGGTGGTGGCCGCGCGAATCGCCGTGGCGTGGCGCGATTCCTCGGGACTGCGCGAACTCACGGTTTTTCTGCGCGGCAACGGGATCGCCGCCGGCCACGCTCGACGGATCCATAAAATGTACGGGCGCGACTCGCTCGAGACGGTGCGCCGCGACCCGTACGTGCTTGCGCGCACCATCGCGGGTATCGGCTTTCGCACCGCCGACATGGTCGCCGAGAAACTCGGTATCCCCAAGAACTCGATTCAGCGCGCGCGCGCCGCGGTGGTTTTCCTGCTCGAGCGGATGGGCGAGGAGGGACACGTCTTTGCGCCCTTCGGCTACCTCGAGCATCAGTTCGCCACCGGGCTCGAGATGGACCCGCGGCTTGCGGCCGAGGCGGTCGAGGAGCTGGCCGATACCGGCGAGCTGGTGGCCGAAGATCTCGGCGGCGACGGTAATCGCGCGATCTACCTGCGCCGCCTTCACGACGCCGAGACCGCGGTGGCCGAGCGCCTGCGGCGGCTGACTCTGGGGCGCCCGATGGGCCGTGCGGTGGTCGAGCGCGCGATGGAAGCCGCCGGGAGCGCCGGTGGCGTCGAGCTATCGGCCGAGCAGCGCGCGGCACTGCAATGCGCACTCAAGAGCAAGGTCACCGTGATCACCGGCGGCCCCGGCACCGGCAAAACCACGCTCCTGCGCTCGCTGCTCGCGGCGCTTTCCAGCGCCGGCGTCAAGGCGACGCTCGCCGCGCCCACCGGACGCGCCGCGCGCCGCCTTGCGGAAGCCTGTGGACGCGAAGCCAAGACCATCCATCGCCTGCTCGAATACTCGCCCGAGACGGGCGGCTTCATCCGCGGCGAGGCGTTCCCGCTGCGCACCACCTGGCTGGTCATCGACGAGGCCTCGATGATGGACCTGGAGCTCGCGGCGAGCCTGCTCGCGGCGCTCCCGCCCGATTGCTCGCTGCTGCTGGTTGGGGACCGCGACCAATTGCCCTCGGTCGGTCCAGGCAGCGTGCTCAAGGACGTGATCGCTTCGGGGCTGGTGCCGGTGGTCGAGCTGAGCCAGATCTATCGCCAAGCACGGGCGAGCCTGATTGTCGCCAACGCGCATCGGCTGAACCGCGGCGAGATGCCCGAGACCACCAACGACCCCGAGGGCGATTTCTTTTTCTTCGAGCGCGGCGCGCCAGAGGACGTCGTTGCGACCATCAAGCAACTGGTGCAACATCGCCTGCTCGGCGATCGCTTCGAGCTGCGCGACCCGCGCGAAATCCAGGTGCTGGCGCCGATGAACCGCGGGCCGCTCGGCGCTCATGCGCTCAACCATGAGCTGCAAGGGCTGCTCAACCCGGCCGGCCATGAAATCCGCGCCGGCGATCGGGCGCTGCGCGTGGGCGACCGCGTCATCCAGTTGCGCAACAACTACGACAAGCTGGTATTCAACGGCGAGATCGGGCGCATCGTGGCGGTCGATTCGGAGCGCGGCCGCGTCGGCGTCGCCTTCGAGGACAATCGCGCCGAGTACGATCTGGCCGAACTCGACGAGTTGGCGCTGGCCTACGCCATCTCGGTGCACAAGAGCCAGGGTAGCCAATATCCCGCGGTCGTCATCCCGCTCCATCCGAGCCACTACCTGATGCTGCGGCGCAACCTGCTCTATACCGCGATCACGCGCGCCGAACGGGTGTGCGTGCTGGTCGGCACGCGGAGCGCCCTGATGCAGGCGGTGCGCAACGTCGACGAGCGCCGCCGCTTCAGCCGCCTGGCCGACCGATTGCGGATCGATTAGTCAAGTCTCGGCGCATTCGCGCGCGGGGGGCGGCGGCGCGCGCCGCGCTCCGGAGCGAGCGCGGCCAGCGCGTCGAGAATCGCGGCGGCTTCGGCGCGAATCGCGTCGAAGTCGCCCCCGCGCTCGGCCACGACGCGCGCGACCTCGGCGGTCGTGCGCGCGTAATCATTTTTGAAGCGGCGGTTAAGCTCCTTCCACGCAATCCCCGCGAGCGCGCGAGTCGCCTCGGCGCTCGCATGTAGCGTCCCGCGCGCCATCAGCACCGCAATCGCCGGATAACCAAGGTAGCCCTGCCAGTACGAGGCGTTGTCGTTGGAGCTGATCTCGCGGCCATCAGCGGAGATTTCGACGCGATAGGTCTTGGCGCCGTCGGATGAGACGACCTCCCACGCCGCGGGCGACGCGCTTTGGTCGGTGGCGCGCACGCGTCCATCGCCGATCGCGCCGATCGCCTCATAGACCTTGATCGGCGGCGGCATTTTCCATTTTTTCAATAACGTTCTCGGCACGGCTCCGCGGTCGCCGTTCAGCCGCCGGCCTGCGCGTTATTTTTTCCCGAGCTTCAGGCCCGGTACGACTTTCTCCCATTCGGGATCGGCCGACAGCGTTGGAAAGCCCGAGCCCATCTGGATCAGCACGCCGTGCGAGGAGCGCGGCGAGATGAAGGCCTCGTAGGAGGTCGGCGAATGTTCCTTTTCCTGCACCACGCGCACGCCTGCCGCCTTCAATTCGGCTACGCGCTCCCTGGAGTCGGGAACGTCGAACGTCATGTGATGAAAGCCCTCGCCGTGCTCGGCGATGAACTTGTGCATGAAGGAATCCTCGCGCAACGGCTCGAGCAATTCGATTATCGTGCCGGCGAGGTCGAACTCGACGTACCTGAAGCCCGCGTCCGGGTTGTCGTGTTCGTACATGTAGGTTGCGCCGAGCACTCCTTCATAGAACTTGCGCGCCTCTGCGATGCTTTTCACCGCGATTCCGATGTGATCGAGTTTGCCGATCGGCTGCTTGCTCATCGTGTAACCAAATCTCCCGCTTGACTCTTTACCTCTTCGTCTTAGCCCTTCATGGGAACTTCTTCAGTCACCATGAAGACGCAGTTGGCGAGATCGAGGAACTTGTGCTCGTCGGGCCGCACCACTTCCAGGTAGCGCGGCTCGGCAAAGGCCTTTTTCACTTCGTCCATGTTGTCGGCCCATAGCTCGGCTACGCCGTCGTAGGCGCCCGACCCTCCGGGCGTGTCCGCTAGCCCGCTGTCGACCGCATGGCTCTGAACGTATTTGCGAAAGTGGCGCATAAATTCCGGCACGCCCACAACCAGTGGCCCGTGCACGCCCTTCCAATAGCGATGGAATTCCTCGGAGCCCATACCGGGCTTGCGCTTTACAATCACCGCGACCTTTATCATCGGAACACCTCCGTCGGTTAGAGTTGAAAATTCAGTTCCCAGGGCTGCGCCCTACTTAGCACAGAACCGGGGCGACCCGTGCTGCAGGACGCCTCGCAGACGGCCTCTACAACTCGGGCCTCCTATCTGGCACGATTGTCCGACAGCCTGTGCGATGGAAACCGCCTGACCCTGAATAGATGCACCCGACAGATATTCCATAGATGAGAGACCTGATCGTATCTATCCTGAACGCCGCTATCGAGCGCGCGCGCGCCGCGGGGCAACTCGTAACCGCGCCGCCCGCCGCCGCGAGCGTCGAGGCGCCCAAGGACCCGGCCCATGGCGACGCGGCGAGCAACGTCGCGCTTACGATGGCGCGGAGCGAGAAAAAGCCGCCGCGTGCGATCGCCGAGATCATTCGCGCGAACCTGGAACTCCCACCCGAAATCGCGGGGGCGGATGTCGCGGGCGCCGGGTTCATCAATTTCCGGATGGCGCCGGCGTTCTGGCATGGCGAGTTGCGCCGCGCCGCCGCCGAGGGCGAGCGCTTCTGGCGCCCGCAGATCGGCGCCGCCCGCAAGGTGCAGGTCGAGTTTCTCTCGGCCAATCCGACCGGGCCGCTCACCGTTGGCCACGGGCGCAACGCCGTGCTCGGCGACACGCTCGCCCGCATGCACGAGGCGAGCGGCTTCGTCGTCACGCGCGAGTATTACTTCAACAACGGCGGGCGCCAGATGAGGCTGCTCGGCGAGTCCGTGCGCGCGCGCTATCTGGAGGAGATCGGCCGCCCGGCGACGATGCCCGAGGACGGCTATCAGGGCGAATACATTCGCGACATCGCGCGCGAGCTGGTCAGGCGCCACGGCGAGGCGCTTGCCGATGCGGCCGATATGGAGATCTTTCGCGCAACCGCCGAAGAAGCGATTTTCGCCGACATCCGCCGCACCTGCGAGCG